>Ga0316222_1003175_pt1 | contig 16397 bp, 13 predicted proteins | sample TBH18011metaG_FD_206008 | JGI IMG/M metagenome (GOLD analysis project Ga0316222, IMG submission 206008) | Freshwater microbial communities from Trout Bog Lake, Wisconsin, USA - TBH18011 | ecosystem: Environmental > Aquatic > Freshwater > Lake > Hypolimnion/Profundal zone | place: USA: Wisconsin...
ACGGTTTGAAAGTGCCGCTCAGCCGGGCGGAAAAATTGAAAATCGAGCACGGTTCGGCGCTGGTGACGGAAGCGGCGCGGGGCCAGTCGATCAGTTACACGAACGAGCTGGGGTTGGAACTCAAGCGGCTGAACCATGAGCATCTGCAGCGCATCATGTATCTGCGGCTGGAGGAGACGCTGCAATTGATCGCGCAGGACCTGGAGCAGGCGGGGCTGACGGATTACCTGGGCGCGGGGGTGTTCCTCTGCGGGGGCGGCTCGCGGGTGCCGGGGCTGGTGGAGCTGGCGGAGAATGTTTTCCAGATGAACGTGGTGGCGGGGCACGCGAGCGCGCTCAGCGGGCTGACGACGGCGCTGGACCAGCCGGAGTTCGCCACGGCGATCGGGCTGGTCAAATTCGGCTCGTTGAAACTGCGGCGGCGGCCGGGGAAACCGGCGCTGTCGGGCAAGATCAAGGAGACGTTCGACCGGCTGTTCACGAACCGCAAATGAAAGGCTTGTTATGACCGAAGACCAATCTGCTTTGAGTTTGAAGGCCGGCGCGGCCGAAGCCGTCCCGGCGAAGTCCGGGCCGCTGGTGCGCATGTTCGGCGTGGGCAACGCGGGCATCGCGATGCTGGACACGCTGGCGACGCCGGAGTTCGCCGGCGCGGAGTTCGTGGCGGTGAACACGGATGCGGCCTCGCTGGCAGCGTCGTCGGCCCCGGCGCGCATCCAGCTGGAGAACCGGCTCTTGCGCGGGCTCGGTTCCGGGGGCGACCCGGAGCGTTGCCAGATGCTGGCGGAGGAACATTTTTCGACTTTGAAATCCGCGTGCGAAGGCGCGGACGTGGTGTTTATTTTGGCGGGACTGGGCGGCGGTTCGGGCAGCGGCATCGCGCCGGTGCTGGCGCGGGCGGCGCGCGAGGCGGGGGCGCTGGTGCTGGCGTTTGTGACCCTGCCGTTCGGGTATGAAGGTTCCCGGCGCGCGACGCAGGCGGCGCAGGCTTTGGAAGCGCTGAAGGGCGCGGCCGACGGCGTGATCGCCCTGCCGGGCACGAAGACGGAGCGGCTCATCAATGAGAGCACGTGTCTGATCGACATGCTGCGCGTGACGGGCGGCTTTCTGATCGAGGGGGTGCGCGGGGTTTGGCAGCTGGTCACGCGGCCGGGGCTGATCCAGGTGCATTTCGCGGACCTGTGCGCGCTGCTGCGCGACCGGCATGCGGAGAATGCGTTCGCCTTTGTGGAGGCGTCCGGCGCGGGGCGTTCCCGCGAGGTGATCGAGAAGCTGTTGGCGCATCCGCTGCTGGACGAGGGCCGGGCGCTGGCGGAAGCCGAGGTGCTGCTCGTGAGTCTCACGGCGGGCCGGGATTTGACGATGGCGGAGGTGAACCGGGTGATGGAGCAGATCCGGCGCCATGCCGGCCCGGCCCAGACCATCATGGGGGCGGCGGTGGACGCGGCTCTGAAGGACAAATTGTGCGTGACGGTCATCGCGGCGAAGCATGGCAGCCAGCCGTCCCACCAGGTGGCGGTGCGGCCGGATCACCGTTCGGTGAGCGCGCCGGGCGGGGTGGTGGAGGCCAAGGTGGTGGTGAGCGCGCCGCGTCCCGCGCCGGCCAAGCGCCAGCCGGGGAACAACAAGCTGGTGCAGTCGCAACTGCCGCTCACGGTCTACACGAAGGGCCGGTTCGACAAGAGCGAGCCGACGCTTTATCACGGCGAGAATCTGGATGAGCCGACCTATCTGCGGCGCGGTGTCTCGATGAACTGACTCACTGCGTGAGGGCCACCGGGGGCGGTCCAAGGTCCGAAGCCCGGATTCAGCGGCGCGGGCGGTTAATTCGCGGCGATCATTCCAACCGGGGTGCGGGTCTTACCGGCGGGACCAGGTGGCGAGAATATTATTGGGGGCGAAGGTGAGGATGAGGGTGGTTTCGTAATAGCCGGGGCTGGTCGCGACGTAGCCCGGTTGATAGATGCCGACCATCACAACGCTGCCGCCGGTGCTGTAACGGTGCATCCATTTGGCCACGGTGCGGCCATCGGCCAGTTTGGCCTGTCTGTCGGGCGGGCCAAGTTCGACCACGGCCTGGTCATAGGTGAAGTTGCCGATGCGGGCGTTCCAGTTCACGGACGGCGTGGATTGGCAGCCGGTGAAGAGAATCACGGTGAGCAGGGCCAGCCAAGCGATGGCAAATGGTTTCATCCCTTCCAATATACCAAGGTTTTTCCCGATTGCCAATGGCGCTTGGCCGCCATTGATAAAATCGATGCGAGGGGAAGTTTTATCGATTGTCGCGGCGGCGGGGGAAAAGGCAGGATGGCGGGGGTGAGTTTTGCCTTGCCTGGCACGGGACTGGCCTTCAGGGTGAAGGCTGGCCGGGGCCGGAACGGAAATCTCAGCCTTGAAAACGTGATTTGTCCGCATTGCAACCAGATGCTCCCGGAAGACCGGAGGGAAGGGGACTGCCCGGTGTGCGGGAATCCGCTGGCGGGCTACGCGCCGGTGGTGTCGCCGGGGTCGCTGCGGCTCGGTCGATACAAGGTCAGCGGGTTGCTGTTGATCGGCATCCTGTCACTGCCGGCGGTTTTCACCCTCACGCTGGCGACCTTGCTGGTCCGGTTTTCGCTGCCGGGAGACTTGGGGGTGGTCGGGGCTGTTTTCATTGTCGGCAGCAGTCTTCTCTGCGGCGTGGCCGGCGGCTTGGCGGTAGGCAACCGGAACGGCGGTTCGGGTCCGCTGCATCTGTTGAAACTGTTTTGGTGGAGCGGATTGCTGACGGCTTTCAGCCTGATGCTGTGCTTTGCCGGTTGCTGTGTGCCCGTGGTGTTTCTGCAAAACTGATCTTTCATTCATATGAATTCCACTCCCTCCCTGCGTCCGTTCGGATTAAAGGATGAACTGCTGAAGCGCACCACGAGCCGGTGTCCGGTCTGCCGGCGGGCGTGTCCGGGCGAAGTGTGGCGCACCGGTGGCGTGCTCCCGAAGGTGCACTTGAAACGCACGTGTCCGGAGCATGGCGAGGCCAGCGTGTGTATCGCGTCGGATGCGCGGTTCTACTGGCTGGCGACGGGCAAGGCGGAGAACGCGTGTTGCGGCGGGCAGGCATGCCGGGCTTCGGACGCACAGCCGGCGGGGACGCTGGGGCGGAATGCGGAGCCGGGGGATGCGGCGGGCCTGATGGAAAAACTGGCGACGTGCCTGTGCCTGATTGAGATCGTGAATTCGTGCAACCTCAGCTGCCCGACGTGCTATGCGGATTCGCCGTTGGGAGCGGTGGACGCGGTGCCGCTGGACGATTTAAAGAGGCGTATCCAGGGGGTGATCGACCGCAAGGGTGGGATCGAGATTTTGCAGCTTTCGGGCGGTGAGCCGACGTTGCATCCGCAATTCTTTGAATTGCTTCGCTGGCTGCAGGACCATCCGAAAATCGACTATGTGCTGCTGAATACGAATGGCGTGCGCATCGCCACGGATGAGGCGTTTGCGCGGGAACTGGGGGCGGCGTTCCGGTACGGGGCGTTCCAGTTGTACCTGCAATTCGACGGCGTGCAGGCGGAGGGGCAACAGGCGTTGCGCGGCGGTGACCTGCGCGGCGTGCGGGAGCGGTGTTTGGCGCGGTGCCGGGAATGGCATATCCCGGTGACCCTGGCGATGACGGTGACGCGGGAGAATCTGCCGTTCCTGTGGCCGGCGATCCGGTTCGGGCTGGAGTTTTCGAATGTGCGGGGCATCAGTTTTCAGCCGCTGTTCCGGAGCGGGCGGACCGGGGCGCCGGGCGCGGAAGACCGGCTGAACACGGCGGACATCATCCTGGCGGCGGTGGGGCAATCGGGCGGCGGGCTGAAGTTCGATGATTTCACGCCGCTCCCGTGCGGGGACCCGAATTGCGCCACGATCGGCTATTTGCTGAAGGTGAACGGCGCGGTGCGGTCGGTGAGTGACTTCATCGATTTCACGTCGGTGCAGGGTTTTCTGCATGACAAGGTGCGGTACCAGCTGGAGGATCTGATGCAGTGCGGGTGCGAATCCCAGCCGCTGGGCGACTTGCTGAAAAAGTTCGAGCTGGATGAGACACACACGTTCCGGCTGTTCATCAAACCGTTCATGGATGCGGGCTCGTGGGATGAGGATCGCATCGACCGCTGCTGCACGCATGTGATCCGGCCGGATGGCAAGCTGGATTCGTTCTGCCGGTATTATTCAGGGTTTCCGGACGTGAAAGCGTGATTTCGGCAGACGGTTTTTATGGAGCAAAAAGACAAACAGAAGAACGATAATCCGGCGGTGGAGCCGGCGGACCCGGTGCCGCTGTCTAGCGATACCGCGCGCGGCAAAACGGCAGGCTCCCCGCTGTTGGGGCTGGTGGTGGCATTGTTGCCGGCGGCAATCTCGGTGGGCGCCGTAACCATGGTGGCAACGCATACCGCCCAAATGCCAAGGTTTAATAATTTTGGCCCAGTGTTGTTGATCCTGAATTTGGCTGGGAGTTTCACGGGCGCATTCATGCTGCTGAAAGCCCCGGGGCGGAACAAGGTGGTGGTAGTTTTTGGCGGTTTCTTTCTGGGAGTGTTTTTCTTTTTATTAAACATCGTTGTGGGAGTGTTGGGTGGGTGTGCCTGTGCGGCAGGGCTGAATCATTGAGCCATGCCTCCCGGCTTGCAATCCACGGCGTACGGCTGGCTGATGCTCGGGGGCATCTTCGTGAGCCTGTTCATCTGGTCGCAACTCATCCGGCGGGACGACCGGCTGGTGTTCGTGTATGTGGCGGCGCTGATCGGGGCGTTCCTCGGAGCGAAGCTTGTCTATCTCGCGGCGGAAGGCTGGCTGCACTGGCATGACCCGCAGCGCTGGCTGATTCTGGCCACCGGCAAGTCGGTGACCGGCGCGCTGCTGGGCGGCTACGCGGCAGTGGAGTTGGCGAAGCGCGGGCTGGGGTACGCAGGGACGACGGGCGACCGGTTTGCGCTGGTCGTGCCGGTGGGCATCATGCTGGGGCGGGTGGGCTGTGTGCTGCGCGGTTGCTGCCTCGGCCGCGCCTGCGAACCGGCGTGGTATACGATGACGGATGGCAACGGTGTGCCGCGCTGGCCGGCGGCGCTGGTGGAACTGATCTTCAACGCCCTGATGCTCGCGGTCATCCTGCTGCTCCGGCGCGGACGGATTCTGCCCGGGCAACATTTTCACGTCTATCTGATGGCGTATGGCGCGTTCCGGTTCGTCCACGAATGGTGGCGGGATACACCGGCGGTGGCGGGTCCGTTCACGGGTTACCAACTGGCGGCGCTAGGCATATTCTTGCTCGGCGCGGCGGGATTTTGCAGGCGGCAACAGGCGCGGGCGCTTACTCCGACGGATACATGATGCGGAAGAAGACGTTCGTGGCGGATGAATCCATGACGGCCACGTTGTTCGTCACCCAGCCCGTGTAATTTCCCCAAGTGCCGTTGACGGGGTCCGTGTTGGTCTGGAGGATCCAGCCGGAGGAATTGCCCGGCCAGGAGACGGTAGCTTGGCTGTTGGTCACGATAAGGTTCAGCGTGGGCGGGGGCACGGTGACGGTCAGGCGCGAGGCGGCATTGGGTTTGACGGTGAGAAAGGCGGACCCGCCCAGCTCCAGCACGGGTAGCGTGTCCCACTGGCCATGGCCCAGATAAGTGCAGGTGCCGGACAGGAGGGTCACGGATTCGCCGATGCGCGGCCGGCGGCCGAGGATATTCAGGAAAATATCCGTGCCGATGTCTGGCATGGGCGCGGCGTCACTCAGCAGGAAGGTGCCGGGCGGCCCGGTGTACACCGGAGGCGGACTGAACAGCGGGGCCGGCAATTGTCCTGTCAAGCCGCCGTCATGATTGAGCACATAACCCACAAAGGTGTTTGTGAAATCCGCCGGCGTGATCAGCAGCGCCCCTGTTCCGGGCGGCAGGTAGAGGTCCGGGTTCCAGACCGCATTGCTGCAGACAGAGGCGATGGCAAAGGTCTTGGTCGTCGCATCCCAGAGGGAAATGGTGGCACCATCCGGAATGGGCGTATAAGGACTCTCAAAAATCGTGTTGATATCGTCCGAATCGTTGACCAGCGGATTGGCGAACAGGTTGCTGCCCGTCAAAAAAGGGATGTTCACATAACCGACGATGTTCTGGCTATAAATCTGGGCGGATGCCCGGTCGATGCTGGCGGCGGCCAGCATGGCCAGCGGGAGGAGACCCAGTCGGTTTAGCTTCATTGATGACAGTCCAAGGCAGGCGGCCGGGCGGTGCGACAGCAACCGATTGCCCGGAACGAGTTTATCCCCAAGGATGGGCCTACCCTATGGCGAATCCAAGGTGGTGTCCAGTCGAAAACCGGGGCGGGCGATTCAATGCCAAGATTTTTTGTGCGGCGCAACGGGTTTTCAGGAAGGTTTGTTTTATCGTTAACGCCGAGTGAAAGCAGTGTCAGGGAGGAAGGCTCACGGGTTTTGCAGTCAGTGTTTTATTGTGGCGGGGTATGTAGTTGAATGAACACCTTTTGGACGGGGGGACGAGATGCACAGAGGGGGAGGCGAGTCCAAGGTCCCAAGTCGGGGAAGGCGGCTGGGGCGGGCAAGACGGTCGGGATGAAAACGGAGTGCCGGTGATTGATGGCGATGCCGCGCCCGGGGGGCGGGCGCGCTTCGAACGACGTCGGTCCAAGGCGGCCGGCACGCGATGCCCCTTTTGCCTTTAAACATGACCGTCTTTAAGGCACACTGACCGCTATGTCAGGACTCATCGCCATCGTCGGCCGCCCGAATGTCGGCAAATCCGCGCTCTTCAACCGCATTGCCGGCAAGCGCATCGCCATCGTGCACGACCTTCCGGGCGTCACGCGCGACCGCGTCACGGCCGAAGTGGAATGGCACGGTCGCCCTTACACGCTCGTGGATACGGGCGGCATCGGCCTGCTCCGGCGCGAGAAGTCCAACGACATCATCGTCAAGGCCGCCATCACCCAGGTCGAGATGGCCATCGAATCCGCCGATGCCATCATCTTCGTCGTCAACACCCAGGAAGGCGTGGTGCCGCTGGACAAGGAGGTGGCCGATCGTCTTCGCCTCTGCGGCAAACCCGTGCTGGTGGCCGCGAACAAGGTGGACACGGTTGCCGGCGAGAAAGACACCCCGGTCTTCTCCACTTTCGGCTTTAAGCAGGTGTTTCCCGTGAGCGCCATCCACGGTCTGGGGATTCAGGATCTGATGGACGCCGCCATGGTCCATCTGCCCAAGTTCACGCCGGAACCCGAAGCCACGCCCGAGGAAATCGCCGAGGGTGAGGCCGAAGCCGCCGCCGCCGTGGAAGGCGCGGACATTGCGGTCCCGGATGTCGCCGCCACCGGGCGCATGCTCAAGCGCCCCGCCGGGCCGTTGAAAATCGCCATCGTCGGACGCCCGAACGTGGGCAAGTCATCCATCATCAATGTTTTGACGAATTCCGAGCGCGTCATCGTCACCCCCATCGCCGGGACCACGCGCGATTCCATTGATGTGCCGTTCGAGGTGGTCACCGAGGGCGTGAAGCAGAAGTATATTTTGATCGATACCGCGGGCATGCGCAAAGCCCGGCGCGTGGACGATACGGTGGAGTTTTTCAGCGTTCAGCGTGCGGAGGAATCCATCGCCCGCAGCGATATCACCATTCTCGTGGTGGATGCCGAGGTCGGCATCACGGAGCAGGACAAGAAGATTGCCGACACGATTGTGGAGCAGCACCGCGCGTGTATCGTGGTGATCAACAAGTGGGATTTGTTCGATGAAAAGGTGCGCCAGGCGCGTGAAGAGGAGATTGTGCGCCGTGAGCAGAAGAAGCGCACGGAAGGGCAGTCGAAAGAGCTCACCACGCTGGGAGAATTCGGCGCCTGGGTGCAGGAAAAGCTGTTTTTCCTCGATTACGCGCCGGTCATCTTCACCTCGGCGAAGACGAAATTCCATTTGGACCGCCTGCTGGAAGCCGTGCGCTATGTGGCGGCGCAGTTGCAGCAGAAGATTCCGACCTCGATTTTGAACCGCGCGTTGCATGACGCGGTGGAGTTCCGCCAACCGGTGAGCTCCGCCGGGCATCGCTTGAAATTTTACTACGCCACGCAGGTGCGCCTCGCGCCGCCGACTTTCCTGCTGTTCGTGAACCGTGACGATCTGCTGACGCCGCAATACAAGAAGTATCTGGGCGATGCCATGCGCAAATCCTTCGGTTACGAAGGCTGTCCCATCCTGCTCGTGCCCAAATCGCGGCCGAAGACGGTGGACCCGAAACGGAAGTTCAAACCGCAGCTGAATCGGGACGGTGGATTCAGCTATAAACAGGGCGGCGGCCGGGGCGGGCGGCGGGATCAATCCCGGGGGCCGGCGCGGTCCGGAAAAGCCCGCAGCAAAGCCACCGGCAAGGGGCGCCGCTAAGGGGAAGGTTAAATCCGGGTGAAAAGTTATTCACATATGTGAATAACTTTTCAAAAAAGTGATTTTCGAGAGCGGTTTTAAAGTGGCTTTCACGTTAAAGTCCCTTGTCATTATTGGGGAATATCACGTTCGTATTTTTCTGAAGAAAATACTTGAAATCCACTACATATGGTAGCATGATGGTCGCCGTTCCCCCACTAATGGGGTAGTGAAGCAAATCGTAGTAGTCCTGATTGTGTCTCGATTGTGCCGGTTTGCTTATATTTTACCACCTAAGGCGTTTCATCCTTTTGCTTTGCTTGAAATCCTCGGGTTAAACCGCCAAAAAACGGAGTTCCACATGATTGATGCACGCGATGAAGTCTCGACGCCGGGTGTTAAAACCGCCGGCCGTAATACCCCCAAAGTTTCCGCCGCCCGCCCGATGAAATCCACGAAATCCTCGTCCAAGAAAGGCCTGCCCGTTTTGCGGGTGTTTAGCGATGCAAAAGTGAAGCCGTTCGACCAGATCGAATGGGACAAGCGCACCGCCGAAATCACCGATGACAGCGGCAAGGTCATCTTCAAGCAGGAAAACGTGGAAGTGCCCAAGTCCTGGTCGCAGCTCGCGACCAAGGTGGTGGTCTCGAAATATTTTTACGGCGAGCAGCACACCGCCGAGCGCGAAACCTCGGTGCGCCAGCTCATCCACCGCATCACCCGCACCATCGCGGACTGGGGGATCGCGGACGGTTATTTCTCCAAGGCGGATGGCGAGGTCTTCTACGAAGAGCTCACCTGGCTGTGCGTGAACCAATACGGCGCGTTCAATTCGCCGGTGTGGTTCAACGTGGGCCTCTACCACCAGTATGGCGTGGGCAAGAACTCCGGCAAGGGCAACTGGTTCTTCAATCCCGCGACCGGCGAGGCCGAGCGCGCCAAGACGCAGTATGAATATCCGCAGGGCAGCGCGTGCTTCATCCAGTCCGTGCAGGACAACATGGAGAACATCATGCACCTCGCCTACAGCGAAGCGATGCTGTTCAAATACGGTTCCGGCACCGGCACCGACCTTTCGCCCATCCGTTCCAGCCGTGAAAAGCTGAGCGGCGGCGGCCGGCCGAGCGGTCCCATGAGCTTCCTGAAGGTCTATGACCAGGTCGCCAACGTGGTCAAATCCGGCGGCAAGACCCGCCGCGCCGCCAAGATGAACACCCTGCGCGACTGGCACGGTGACATCGAGGAATTCATCGACGCGAAGCAGAAGGAAGAGAAGAAGGCCTGGGCCCTCATCGAGCAGGGTTACGACGGTTCTTACAACGGCGATGCCTACGGCAGCGTCATGTATCAGAATGAAAATCTTTCCGTGCGCGCCAGCGACGAATTCATGTCCGCCGCCGTGAACAACGGCGATTGGTGGACCCGCAAGATCACCGACGGCAAGCCGCTCGAGAAGAAGAGCGCCGCCAAGCTGCTCGACAAAATCGCGGAAGGCACGTGGATCTGCGGCGACCCCGGCATCCAGTATGACGGCGCGATCCAGAAGTGGCACACCTGCAAAGGCACCGAGCCCATTCACTCCACGAATCCGTGCAGCGAATATGTGTTCGTGAACAACACCGCCTGCAACCTGGCCTCGCTGAACCTCATGAAGTTCAAGCGCGACGACAATAAGTTCGACATCGAACGGTTCAAGGCCGCCGTGCGCATCTATATCACCGCGCAGGAGATCGTGGTGGACAATGCGAGCTATCCCACCAAGGAGATTGCCGAGAATTCCCATATTTTCCGCACCCTGGGCCTCGGTTTCGCGAACCTCGGTTCGCTCTGCATGAGCTACGGTTTGCCCTATGATTCGGATGAAGGCCGCGCCCTCGCGGGGGCCATCACCTCCATCATGACCGGTCACGCTTACGAACAGAGCGCCGCCATCGCGGGCGGCATGGGACCGTTCGCCGGTTACCGGGACGCCCGCTGCTCCGGCGTCGCCAAGACCGTGGCGAAGGACAACGTGGAATCCATGCTCGGCGTCATCAAGCTTCACCGTGAAGCGGTGGAGACGATCCACCCGAGCGAAGAGTTCGGCTACCTCAAGACGGAGGCCCGCAACTGCTGGGACCGCGCCCTGGCCATCGGCCAGAAGAACGGCTACCGCAACGCGCAGGTCACCGTGCTCGCCCCGACCGGCACCATCGCCTTCCTGATGGATTGCGATACCACCGGCGTGGAGCCGGACATCGCCCTGGTGAAGTATAAATTGCTCGCCGGCGGCGGCATGCTCAAGATTGTGAATCGCGGCGTGCCGGACGCCTTGCGCCGCCTCGGTTACGGCGCCGCGGACGTGACCAAGATCATCGCCCACATCGAGAAGTACGACACGATCGAAGACGTGGAAGAAAACGGGGCGACGGTGAAGAGCGGGCTGAAGGCGGAGCATCTGCCCGTGTTCGACTGCGCGTTCAAGCCCGCCCAGGGCAAGCGCAGCATCGGTTATCTGGCGCATCTGAAGATGATGGCGGCGGCGCAGCCGTTCATCAGCGGGGCCATCTCCAAGACGGTCAACATGCCCAACGAATGCACCGTGGCGGAGATCCGCGACACCTACGTGCAGGCCTGGAAGATGGGCCTGAAGTGCGTCGCCATCTATCGCGACGGCTCAAAGCGTTCGCAGCCGCTGAACACGAAGAAGACCAACGAAGGCGGCGACAAGTCCGCCAACGTCACCGCGCCGGCGCTCGACGCCAAGGTGCGCGAACTCGAAGCCGAGATCGCCCGCCTGCAGGACGAATCCGGCAAGCCCCTGCGCCGCCGGTTGCCCGACACGCGCACGGCCGTCACGCACAAGTTTGACATCGCGGGTCATGAAGGTTACCTCACCGTCGGCCTGTTTGAGGACGGCCGGCCGGGTGAACTGTTCATCACCATGTCGAAGGAAGGTTCCACCATCGGCGGCCTGATGGACAGCATCGGCACCCTCACGAGCCTCGCCTGGCAGTATGGCGTGCCGCTGGAGGCGCTGGTGAAGAAATTCGCGCATCAGCGGTTCGAGCCGAGCGGTTTCACGAAGAACCCGGACATCCGCAACGCCTCGTCCATCACGGACTATGTGTTCCGCTGGCTGGCCATCCAGTTCGTGGCCGGTTATCGCGATGCCATCGTCGCCGCCCGCACGCAGCCGGAATTGCAGATCCCGGGGCTCATCGACGAACTCAAAAAAAAAGTGAACCGGCCGGTGCCGGAACTGTCGGTGGCTGATGACACCGATATCATCGAGGCCAAGAGCGTGGCGACCCACGCCCGGCACAGCCTCACGCTGACCTCGATGATCACGAACCAGCAGGACGCGCCGACGTGTCCGAATTGCGGCCACATGGCGGTGCGCAACGGCGCCTGCTACAAGTGCCTGAACTGCGGCGAAAGCCTCGGCTGCTCGTAAGCGCGGGTTCAATGATTCAAAGACAGGCCGGAGAATTCACGTTCTCCGGCTTGTTTCATTTTGGCGGCGGGTTTATGTTCCGGGCATGAGTGACATATTTGCCTGAGTACGCAGTGTATGCAAAGTTTGACTGAGCCTTGATCCATGAAAATTGCTACGGGCTGCGCCAGTGGCAGAGGTGGAGGATGTCCAACTGCGGCGTATTCAGCGTGAGTTGCAATCCAGCATCAAGCCAGAACCTTTTTTGGGGGTGGTATGGCTGTTAAATAAAATGATAACGAAAACAGATTGCCGGTTTTATTATGTTTATCCTTCTTGGGCCAAATTTGATTGGAAGTGGGAGGGGCTCGCCGAAATTTTTACGAATCCCTACCAGACCGGTTTTTTACATGTTCATGAAAAGCTGGAAGAAATCGGTTATGTGTCCGGAGTGGACAAATTTGAATTGATAGATGGTCCAATCGGGAATGGGATTATCAAATCAATGGAAAATTCAAAATCGAAATTTTTCTGGCAAGCGGTGATGATTAGAGATGTGAACTTTATGCCGTTGCGTGGCCTTTGTAAGCCGGGTTGTCCGGTTAGCGTGTTGGAATATGGCGTGTGCTGGTTGGATGAAAAATCGAAAGCCGAGCACAAAGTTGGCATCAAAAATAAATTTCCCATTTATGTTCCAAAGCTGACGCTGGATTACACTGGCTGCCCGGACTCAGAGGTTTATGTGTCGCTCTCGTTTAGGGCGGGGAAAGTTGATGGGAAGATATGCCGAAATTTTGAAGCCTATTGCCGGTATTTTGGCTTTGAGTGTTATAACGAGGAATCCAAACATTTTGAACTGCCCGTTGAGGCAAGTCGGCTGAATTCACCACTCGTATCACAAGTATGGTTTTTGTTGAAAAATGTGCAAAACGACCTCGGTCTCTTGTTGGCCAAGATGTTTTACGTCGCCTGTGCCGTCAAAGAGCAGGCAGGGAGGCCGTTTGAATTCATTCATCTATTGGGGAATTTTGAGGGAACACCCGCAATGTCAAAATCCTTACGAATCCGTGTAGGGAAAGAGTTCAGGCATGTTTACGCCTGAACTGAACCAATGCGCATATGTTGAACTTGATTCTCAATTCAAGCTGGTGGCAACTGAAATGAAACAAGCCGGAGAACGTGAATTCTCCGGCTTGTTTCATTTTGGCGGCGGGTTTATGTTCCGGACATGAGCGAAAACACCAATTTCACCCGGGAAGACCCGTGGCGCATTTTCCGCATCATGGCGGAGTTCGTGGACTCGTTTGAGACCATGTCGAAGGTGGGCCCGGCGGTGACCATCTTCGGTTCCGCCCGCACCAAGCCGGGCACACCGTATTACAAGGCCGCGCAGGCCATCGCGAAGGGGCTCGCGAAGCACCAACTCGCCGTCATCACCGGCGGCGGCCCGGGCATCATGGCGGCGGCGAACCAGGGCGCGGCGGCGGCCGGCGGCAAATCCGTGGGCCTGAACATCGAACTGCCCCATGAGCAGACGGGCAACCGCTTCGCCAACCTGCCGGTGCATTTCCATTACTTTTTTGCGCGCAAGGTCAGCTTCGTGAAATACAGCCTGGGCTTCGTGTTCATGCCGGGCGGGTTTGGCACATTGGACGAATTTTTCGAAGTCATCACGCTGGTGCAGACCGGACGGATTCCGCAATTTCCATTGATCCTCTTTGGCACGGAATATTGGGACGGCTTGCTGCGCTGGATGAAGAAGGAATTGGAATTGCGGCAACACACCATCAGCCCCGGGGACCTTGATCTGGTGAAGGTCACGGACGATCCGGCGGAAGTGGTGAAGATCATCCTCGATTACGAGAAGCACCAGGGCGCGCCGGGAGAGACCCCGAAAGCCTTCGTGTAAATTTTCCACGGCCGCCCATGCGTCCAATCATCCAGGAAGTCCCGACGGCGCACACGCCGGAATCGCTGGCGGAAGCCTTGCACGGCGAAGCCGGCGTGGTGGTGCTGCGGACGTCGCAGTTCGACCTGCCATCGGCGCGCTACTCGCTGGTGACGGCGAATCCTTTCCTGGTGTTCCGTTCATTCGGGTCCCGCTGCGAGATCACGCGGCCCCGGACGCAGAATCCCGGCCCCGACCGGCAGTTTGGCAATCCCTGGCATTTGCTGGACCTGCTCATGGCCCGGCACGAGGTGCTGGATGAGATCGACCTGCCGTTCCCGCTGGGCGGCGCGTTTGGCTACTGGGGTTACGACCTGAAGAATTTCACGGAACCGAAGCTGCCGCGCCGGGCGGAGAATGACTTGGAATTGCCGGATTGCCATGTGGGTTTTTACGGCAGCCTGGTGGTGTTCGACCACCGGCTGGACCGGGTGAGCGTGGTCTCCACGGGCCTGGCGGCGGACGGTTCGCGCACGGAAACCCGGGCGCGGGCGGAATTGGCGGCGTGGCGGGACCGGCTGTTGGCACCCCGGCCGGAACCGGCGGCGGTGGGGAAACCGGCGGCGGACGCGGTGGAATTGCGGCTGCCGCCGGCGGAAGTCTTTCTCCAGGGCGTGGTCCGGGCGCAGGAATATATCCGCACGGGTGACATCTACCAGGTGAACCTTTCGCAACGGCTGGCCGCGCGCAGCGGGTTCTCCGGCTGGGAATGGTTCCAGCGGCTGGGAGCGGTCTCGCCGGCGCCGTTTTCGGCGTATCTGGATTGCGGGGAATTCCAGATCGCATCGTCTTCACCCGAACAGTTTTTGCGGCTCAGCGGTTCGCATATCCGGACCCGGCCGATCAAGGGTACGCGGCCGCGGGATGCGGACCCCACGCGGGACGCCCGGCTGGCGTATGAATTGCAGACCAGCGCCAAGGAGCTGGCGGAACTGGTGATGATCACGGACCTGCTCCGCAATGACTTGGGCAAGGTGTGCGAATACGGTTCGGTGCAGACGCCGGACCTGGCGCGGCTGGAGAAATTCGCCCAGGTGCAGCATCTGGTCTCCACCGTGGAGGGGCGGCTGCGGCGCGAGGTGACGCATTTTGCGGCCTTGGCGGCGTGCTTTCCGGGCGGCAGCATCACCGGCGCGCCGAAGTTCCGGGCGATGGAGGTGATCGACGAGCTGGAGCCGGTGTCGCGCGGGCCCTACACGGGGGCGCTGGGGTATCTGGGCTTCAACCGGGAAAGTCAGCTGAACATCGTCATCCGCACGGTGATCTGCCGGGACGGTTGGGCGTATTTCAACGTGGGCGCGGGGATTGTGGCGGATTCCCAACCGGCGGCGGAATATGAGGAAACACTGGCCAAGGCGCGCGGGTTTCTGGCGGCTTTGGAAGCGGGCGGGACGCCGGTTTCCGGCCCGGGTGTCCGGCAAAAAACCTTGTTTTGAAGCGGCAGTCAAATATCCTGTCAGCCCATGGATTTATCGGAACTCAAAAAACTGTTGCTGGCCGGTGACCCGGCCTTTTGGGGGCAATTGAAAACGCTGACAGCCTCGGCGGTCGATTTTGAGGAGCTTTTCCTGCTTTCGTCCTGGCGCAAGAAAGCCCATGCCCGGAAATTGGCCCATCCGAACCCGCCCGGCAAACTCCTGAGGTTGGCCATCGTCGGCGGCTACAGCCTGTATCCTTTTCACGAACTGCTCGAGCATCTGTGCGAGGTTCAGGGTACGCCGCTCGACCTGTGGCACGGGGATTATGATAATTACATCGCGGAGATCATGGATGAGTCGAGCGAACTCTACGCCTTCAAGCCGAAGGTGGTCATGGTGCTCCCGGCGGAGAACCGCTGCAAATATCCCGGCAAGCTGACGGATGCCCGGGACTTGCCGCAGGCGGAGGCAAAAAACACGGTGGATTCCATCCTCAGCCTGGCGCGGCAGGTGAACGAACGCACCGGGGCCGAGGTGATTCTGGCGAATTTCATGCTGCCGGCCCGGCACGATCTGGGGCCGTATCGCTCCCGTTCCCTGGGCGCGGATTGGACCTTCCGCAAGTGGGTGAACCTGGAGCTGGGGCTGAACGCGCCATCCTTCGTCCATATTTGCGATCTGGAATTCATCGCCAACCGCCTTGGCGGTTTGGCCGCGCGCGACCCGCGTTCCTGGTTTGAGACCAAGCAGCCCGGCTCCTCCGCGCTGCTCGTGGCGATGGCGCGTGAGACGGCGTATCTCATCGCCTCCCTCAAGCGGGCACCCAAGAAGGTGCTGGTGCTGGACCTGGACAACACCCTGTGGGGCGGGGTGGTGGCGGATGACGGTCTGGAAGGCATCGAACTGGGCGACACTTCGCCGCGCGGCGAAGCGTTCAAGGCGTTCCAGAAATATATCGCCACCCTCAAGGACCGCGGCGTGCTGCTGGCCGTGTGCAGCAAGAACGACCACGACAAGGCGGCGGAGCCGTTTGAAAAGCATCCCGACATGGTGCTGAAGATGGAAGACATCGTTAATTTCAAGGCCAACTGGGAGCCGAAGTCCGAGAACATCCGGCGCATGGCCCCGGAACTGAACCTGGGTTTGGACAGTTTTGTGTTTGTGGACGACAATCCCGCGGAGATCGAAATCGTCCGCCAGTTCGTTCCGGAAGTGACCACCATTCATCTGGGACCC
>Ga0316222_1003176_pt1 | contig 16395 bp, 28 predicted proteins | sample TBH18011metaG_FD_206008 | JGI IMG/M metagenome (GOLD analysis project Ga0316222, IMG submission 206008) | Freshwater microbial communities from Trout Bog Lake, Wisconsin, USA - TBH18011 | ecosystem: Environmental > Aquatic > Freshwater > Lake > Hypolimnion/Profundal zone | place: USA: Wisconsin...
GTTAACTATTGCCATATCATCGGGATCAACGATGACTTTAACGCTAACAATTACGGGAACCGTTACCGCTGAAGTTTGGTATTGTCTTGAACAACTGCCTTACCCGGTATAAAAAAATAAAATCGCCGAAGCCTGGGATTTTTGCCGGTGGCCATTGGCCCCGGTTTTTTTTTATCAAAACTTTTATATATTTGAAAACTCATTAGCCGCAGCATGATTTATAAAGTTTTTAAATTCCTATTTTTTTGTTCAATTATTACGACCATGGGTTTACTATTGTTGGCTTTGTGGGCATTATATCTAATTTTATTAATATGAAATCATGGGAAAAAAAACTGTTAAAAGCAGCCGTTAAAATTTTAACGGTAAAACTTAATAATACTATTGAGCAAGCAGCTGACCGGATTGTAACCGGCCAAACCAAAAAAACGACAACAATAGACTTAAAAGAAACAGACTATAAAATAATTAAATAAAATGACAGATTTAAAATTTAGCGTAGAAACCATTTTTGTGCAAAGATTGTGCGAAAAATGTAAAGCCGGATACATGACATACACCGGATCACACTTGGAAGCAAAAGAACCCTCTTATCATCATCAATGCAGCAACCCAGCCTGCCAGGTAGTTAATTATATCCGAGGGCAGCAGTTCCCACAAATTAGAAACATTGTAGAGGAAGCAGCACTTCCCGGCAACGTGTCAAATATTGACATTGAAAAACACACTATCCCACTGGTAGACGATCAGAATAAACCCAATCTATCAATAATTTAAAAATTAAGTTACCATGGCAAAAATTAAAGATTTAAAAGGTTTTTTACGGGTTGTAATGCCGGTTCAAAAACTAAGCGATGCAAAAGAAACACCTATACAGTATTTAGTCGTAGAAGTTCCGGGTTATGTTAATAGCTACGGAGAAAAACAAGGAAAAGATCAACAATGGCTTATCCAGATTTTGGGCGAAAAACGGATAAATGATTTTAATATAAACCAGGATCATATCAATAAAAAAATACAAATTGATATTTTTACTGAAAGTTTTTGTATTGAAAGCAAAATAGAGGGAAAAAACCCCTTTTACGTTGTTAATAACACGCTATTTGCATTTAAAATTTTAGGGTAATGGATGAAAACCAAAAAATGACAATACACGAAAAAATTACACTGTCTGTAATTGTTTTTATGCTGTTTTTATCTATTTATTTAATTTTCTTTGGATAATAAAAAAATCCTATATTTGAACGCCCAGGCGAACGAATAAAGGCAATGTTGCGGAACAACCCCAAACAATAACCTGGGCGCCGGTCAGCACGACATTAAACCGATCTTTAATAAGGTCGGTTTTTTTTTGCCCTTATTTTTTTAAAATTCGTCAGATCGGCAACCATTGTAAAAAAACCGTAAATAAAACTTTATAAAACGAAAACTTTTAATTTACTTTACGCCGATAAATTAACATTTAATCCGCAACATTATGGAACTTACCGCAGTAACCACGGCACAGCGTACCGTAGAAAATCTCAATCTGGCAATTAAAAAAGCCAAACAATTAACAAATTATTTTCAAATCAGATTAACGGCAGATCATAACAGCTACGTTATTATTAACGTTTACGGAATGATTTTTATAGGCGTACCGGCAGACGAGGACACCCCTAAATTTTTTAGCAATCGCGACACCTACACAATGACCGGCCCGGATGGCACCCCGGAATTAAAACATTTACAGCGTTTATTTAAAAACCCTAAATTTTAACCATGACCCACGGAAGTTTATTTTCTGGTATTGGTGGGTTTGACCTTGCTGCCGAATGGATGAGCTGGGAAAATGTGTTTCATTGCGAATGGAACGAGTTCGGAAAGAGAGTATTAAATTATTATTGGCCTAACGCTATATCATACCATGACATCACAAAAACAGATTTCACTATTCACAGAGGATCAATCGACATTCTTACAGGGGGATTCCCATGTCAACCCTACTCAATGGCAGGAAAACGGAAAGGCAAAAACGATGAACGCCACCTGTGGCCGGAAATGCTTAGAGCAATTAGAGAAATTCAACCGCGTTGGGTTGTGGGCGAAAACGTTTTCGGCCTTATTAATTGGAATGGAGGGATGGTATTCGACGAAGTGCAAGCTGACCTGGAAGCTGCGGGGTACGAAGTGTGGCCGTATGTACTTCCAGCTTGCGCCGTCAACGCCCCGCACAGAAGGGATAGGATTTGGTTTGTGGCCTACGGTCACAGCAATGGACAGCACTGGAGCGACAGCGAACATGAAATCGAGCCAATTAAAAGAGGGGAGTATGCACTCAATGACATTGAGCAGGTTTGTGATGTTGCCTACACCAACCACAATGAAAGGCGGAGCGCAAAAGGTGGAAGGGTTAAAGAAAACGAGGCCATCGGGGCAGACTTACAGCAGTCAGCTGCAAGATTTAGCGATATCGGGATTACTACCAACACCGACGGCGATGGAGGGCGAAAAAATAACAGGCAAAGAAAATCAGGACTCATTAACAAAAAGAGCAAGATTAACGACTGGTCAAACTTCCCAACTCAATTCCCAGTTTGTATTGGAAATGATGGGATTTCCACCAAATTGGACAGAATTACCTTTTCTAAATGGCGAAAAGAAAGCATAAAAGCCGCGGGTAACGCAATAGTCCCGCAAGTAGTTTATCAAATTTTTAAAGCGATAAAACAATATGAAAGCAATATTTAAAAACCCTAAATTTTAAACCAATGGATGCAAAAGCACTAAAATTTTTAAAAGATGTTATAAAAGAGGAAAAAATAAAAGCCTCTTTTAGACACACGCAGGCGTTTAACGCCATTTTTGTAAAAGGTCGTAAAGATGTAACACGAGTGCAAAATATTTTGCACGTTCTGAACTATAAAATCTTATTTACACAACCTTTAAAGGATAACCATTTTGAAATACTTTTTTTAGAATGACACGAGTAATAAACTTTAGCGGCGGAAAATCATCGGCATTAATGACAATTTTACTAAAACCTACCCCGGATGATATTGTAATATTTTGCGACACAAAACGCGAACACCCCGCCACATATAAATTTATTGATGATTTTGAACAGCACGAAAAAATCAAAATTCATCGGGTAACTTATACAAACAAAAAAACGCCAAAGTTAACCGGCTTTGAAGCCTTAAACAGATCTAAAGTATATTTACCAAACAGAACGCACCGTATTTGTACAGCCCATTTAAAAGTAATAACAGCAAAACGATATTTACGCCCCCTGGTTGGTACATCATTTTATCAGTATATAGGTTTTCGATATGATGAAAAAAATCGGGTAGATAATTTTAAAAGCAGTTATAAAAAGGTTAAAACATTTTTTCCTTTATTTAATCAAAAAATTAATAAAGAAATGGTTAACCAATATTGGTTAACTAAACCCTATAAATTAGAAATACCTAGCATTTTAGGTAATTGCGATTTGTGTTTTTTGAAAGGCAAAAATGTAATAATAAGAATTTTACAACACTTTCCAGATCTGGCCGATAAATGGATAAAAGACGAGGAAGAAATGGCAGCCAGGAGACGATTAAAAACTACTTATTTTAAAGACTGCACATATAGAGATTTATTAAATATTGCTAACTCTCAAAAAACTTTATTTGATTCTGGCAACTTTGAACAAATGGCCCCGGCTTATAGTTGTTCGTGTACATCTTAAATATTTAAAATGAAAGCCAAACAAAAAATTTTTGTAGTTGCTGAAATACAGCCGTGTGCAGATATAGATAATCAGTTTTTTTTCACCAACTATAAATTTTTGATTTATTGTACAGATCGCAAAACAGCAGAAACAATTTTACAAAACGTTCAGGAACCTTATTATTATCTTACTATTTTAGAGATATACGAATAAAACAAAATCTTTAAAATTTAAACCTAGCCCAATTAAGCCAGGTTTTTTTATGCACAATTTAAAAGCATTTACAAGCCCGTAAACAGGTTTTTATATTGGTTTATCATATACGTACCATTGCTCGACAAAATGCCAAGAGATAAAACCCTTGCAAGTAATAAAACAAAACAATAGTTTTACAGTCCAGGCCGCAACATTATGTTAGTTGAACATTTACAAGTCCGATCTAAACAAATTATACACTATAACAGGTATATTTCAGATGATCCGTTTAGCAGATCGAACAAACAAAAACAAGCCGCAGAAAATTTAAAACTGCAAAAAACTTACACCGGCGTACTTTGCCCAGGCGCAAAAAAACGATTAACTAAAGCCCTTGAGTTATTAATAACAGGCGCAAAAGAAAAAACCGTAATCAAGCAAAACCACCATAAAATAAAATTTAGCGTAAATTTTATAACGTTTACAATTTATAGTTTCGGTAAAAAAGTACCGGCAAATGAAGCGGCCAAAAATTTACTTGAACCGATGCTATTATGGATGAAACGCAAACACGGGTTAAAATCCTACGTTTGGAAAGCAGAATTACAAGCGAATAGAAAAGACTGCAAACAATTACATTACCATTTAACTACCGACACATATATACCATGGCAAGAAATGCGCGACAAGTGGAACGAACTGCAAAAAAATTGCGGGTACCTGGACACATATTTTGAAAAATACGGCCATTATAACCCAAATAGTACAGATGTTCACGCACTTTATAAAATTGGCGATCCTGTTAAGTATATTACAAAAGAAGTTTTAAATGCTTCGGACGCAATCGAAAAAAAATATAAAGCAGCAATACAAAAAACAATAGGCAAAAAAGATATTTCTGATTATACGGCCAACGACTGGAATATAGTAAACGAAGTAACTAAAACCGTACAAAATCAGGAAAATGTAGGCGGCAAAGTTTGGGACTGTTCACTAAATTTAAAAGCGGGATCATATTACGAAACCATGCAAGACCAGGCCGTTATGGATAAAATTGAACGGCAAATAGAAGTAGAAAATATTATAAAAGTAGAAACCGATCATTGTAATATTTATAAATTCAAATCTGGCCCCGCTTACCAGGTACTAACCGAAAGATTAAAACAAGAATTTTTTAATAATACTAACCAAATCTATAATTATCAAAGACAGGCGCCCGCCATTGTTTCAGATCCTAGCCCACCACAACCACCAAAGCCAAAAATTAATTTTTATATAGACCAAACTTTGTTTAATAAGTCTTAAAAACAAAAGTTTTGTTGATAATATTGTTAATTACTGTATTTTTCCGTTCGCGCAATAGCGCGAAGTTATCAAAAAAAAAAGATTCGTTTTTTTTGCCAAAATCAAAAAAAATATTTTCATATTTGAAAACCAGGCAAAGGCGCGCGTAAATGCGTTTAAATTGCTATGGATCAAAGTACAAAAACGGTTTTAATAGTTGGTGGCCTTGCAGTTTTTGGCCTTATGTTGCTTTCTTCAAGCGCATCCGCAACTAATACAGCTTACACCCCATCGCAGGATCAAATAAATTACATAATAAACGCCGAGGGTTTTAGTCCCACAGCTTACGCAGATCCACCAAATCAAACAAATACCTACTCCATTGGATACGGACACCAAATACAACCATCCGAAAATTATTTAATAAACTCAACAATCAGCAAAGCGCAAGCGTTACAATTTTTAAATAATGACATTGCGCCCTTAATAACTCAAATAAATAACGCTGATTTAAGTTTTACACAAGGGCAGTTTGATGCTGCATTAGATTTAGGATATAACGCGGGACCAGGCGCGTTAAATGGCTTAATATTTCAATTTGTAAACAATGGCGCCGACGCGGTCGCGGAATGGTTGCCTAATCATTATATCACAATTAATAAAGGCGCAATAGTTTTACAAAGTTTGGTAAACCGCCGGTTAGATGAGGTAAACACCTGGAATAATTAAAAAATGAAAACTAGCACCGTTTTAATATTAGCAGGAGTCGGCGGACTTATTTTATATAGATATGGTAATTTAGCTGTTGCGTCAAATGACTTAAATATCTCTTTTAATTCTATTGATATTAGTAATTTTCCTAACGCAAACGTTAGTATCTTGGCTCAAAATGTTACCAATACCCCAATAACAATAAACGCCTTAGTTGCCAATTTAACCGCGCAAAATTCCCAGGTCGGAACCTTATCTTTATTTAATCCGGTAACTATTGCAGCAACGTCGCAAACTGTAATAAATTTAAACTTTACGGCTTCGGTTTTTGGTTTACCGACCGCCGTAATAAATACAATTACGAACGCAACCGGAAATTTAACATTCAATATTCAAGGAAATATAAACGTTCAAAGCATACCGGCCCCGATACCGTTTAATATTACTCAAAATTTTGTAAGTGGTAGCTAAATGGTTTCTATTTCAGCAGTTAAAAATAAATTGCCGGAACGTAACCGGGAAATTTTGTTATTAAGCAATCAAGATGAAAAGGATATAATCAGGCATATTTTAAAAGTACACAATGAATTTTCTGACGATTACAATAATATCACGCAATATTTTGACACTGGCGACATTTACGAAACGTCCGGCAAAATATGGCATTTTTTAAAAGATAATTTAAAATACGATGCTGAAAGCGTACACGATCAAACCGTAAGAAGCCCGGCCCGTATTTTAGACAGTAATACCCCGGTAGATTGCAAACATTATAGCCTTTTTATTGCTGGAATATTAGCAGCAATACAAAGAAAACGACAAACAAATTGGGATTGGACATATAGATTTGCTTCATACAATTCTGACCCGTCGGCAGCTCATGTTTTTGTAGTTGTAAATACTGATGAGGGCGAATTATGGATAGACCCGGTTTTAGATTATTTTAATGAAGATAAAAAACCAACTTATAGTTACGACAAAAAACCTATGGCATTATATAAATTAAGCGGCGTTAATGACCAGCCAACAGAACAGGCAGGCTACACGCAAGTAGTAAATACACAGGCGGCAATATCAAATTTTTTAGTTTGGGTAAATATTAACTTTTTAGGTTTAAAAACATTTTTAAAAAACAATCCGCAAATTGTTCAAACTGAAATAAAAGACTATTTTCAAAAAAATGGTTTTCCTTACGAAACCCTTTTAAATTTATTACAATAATGGCTAAAAAATCAAATATATTATTGATCGGCGCAGCTGGAGTAGGCACGTATCTGTTATTGAAAAAATCAGGTAACGCGCAAACAACCACAACAGCATTACCAGCTGCACCTGGCAGTAATTTAGCCGTTAATACAACCAACCAACTTTACGGCATCAATAGCGGTTTAAAAGGTGGTAACGGAAGTTTTAACACAGTTAGCAATTATGCGCAACTTGCTGCCCAAGTCCCAAATTTGACTAATGTTAATTATCAGCTTTCGGACTCTGAAAAAACGCAATATTTGGCTAATTATTTAGATCTGCAGCAGGGACTACCTGGCTGGATCGGACAAAAACACAACGGCGTTAAAATGAACTCTATAAATGATGCTATTCAGGTTCACTGGTCAGTTTACGGCGTACCTGAACAACGTATATTTTTGCCTCTTGTGCCGCCATCTGGTGTTAATTTTATACCACCGCCACCTAACCCAAAATCATCAGGCGGCGGTTTGTTTAAAGGGATATTAGAGGGTTTAACGGTCGCCGGTGGCATAGCTTTAACAATAGCAAGCGCAGGCGCAGCGGCCCCGATTGTAGCCCCGGCAGTTGCAGCAACTTTAACCAGCACAGCCGTAGCGACTGAACAAAACGTAATAAAAGGAATTAACACGCCCTCGGCTTTATTAAATGATCGGGAAATTGAAATATTAGTGACCGGCGCAGCAGTAGCAAAAAATATTTTACCTATGCTTGCAAAGGCAAACCCGGCACGTGCTGAAATAATAAATAAAGCAATTAACGCACTTGTGGCACAATACAATTAAAATGGCAACACCTTTAGAAACAATCCGAAAAAAAGCAAAAGAACTGCAAGCAGTTAAAAATATCTCTTACCAGGCAGCACTAAAAAAGGCAGGCGCCGATTATCGCGCGGGTAAATTATCGGGCGTTAAAAAGAAAATAGCAAAAAAACCATCAGCGCGTAAAATTGCAATTAAACCAGCAGCAAAAAAACGCTCAATCGTCGGCAAACTTAAAGAGGTCAAAAAAATTAAGCATTGCGTAGTATCGGGAATTAAAAAGCCGCGCAGCACCAGCCAACTACAAATAGCGCAAAGTCTTTTAAAAACGTTTAAGGCGCGCGTAGAAAGTTCAAAAACTACGGCTACTAAAAACCATTATAAACGGCAATATAATCGCGTTTATGATGTAATTGAACATTTAAAAAAAAATGCATAAAATGAAAGGCAAAGCCCCGATTTTTATAGGTAAAAATTCTGTTGTAGAATTTACCGGACTGCTTTTAATTACGGATCAATCGGGCAAAACTTATAAAGGTTATGCCCAGCGATATTTAACAGATATTAACGATTTGCATATAACACGCAAAAAAGGCGACATTGAGTTTTTCACAGAAAACGACGAAATTGTTAACAACATATCCACATTCAAAAACTTATAAACAAAAACAACAAAATGGCAAAGTACAAAATGCACAGGAAACGCCGCAAGGTAAGCGGAGTAACTAAACACCACCACCACCGCCGCCGCCGTAGAATGGGCGCAATTTCCGGCGGTTTGTCACAAGTCTTAGAACTCGCTGGCGGCATTACTTTAGGCGCAATCGCAGGACGCGAAGTCGCTAATTTAATCGGGCAAGCTATACCGTCAGCACAAGCCAATCCGCTATGGGTAGGCGCGGCAGAACTTGCGGCCGGTGTAATAATTGCAAAAAAAGGTAAAAGTAGCTTAATTAAAGGCATTGGTTACGGTATGATTGCAAACGGCGGCACCACCGCAGTAGTAGCGACCGGTATCATTTCCGGCGTACCTGGAACAATGACCTATAAATTAAACGGCGTTAAACCTATGGGCAATATTAAATATATTGCAGGCGCTACTAATCGCATCGGCGAAACCGGACAGTCAAACCTGGCCTTTGTTGCCGGTATGAAAAAGAAATCCGTTGTAGGTTAATTTTTAATCAATTAATTTTTATCAAATAACCATTAAATTATTTTAAGAACATGGCATCAATATTTTTATCAGGCCCAGGTGAAAGAGCGCAATATAAACAGGCTTATGACCTTTTGTCAAAAACGCCAGGCGTTTCAGCTACTGCACTTGAAAATGCAGTATTAACCCAATCTTTTTTACGTTCAATTATTCCTTTGAACGCAACAGCAACCAGCTTTACCTGGCAAATTTTATCAAACCAAAATAACACCGGCACAACGATACGCCCGGACGAAGTACGGCTAAACCAACAGGACGCCGTTTTTGTTAGTAAAATATGGGTGTACATTTTTACCTCATCGGGCTATGCTTACGCGCCTCAAACTTATCCGAACGCGCAAACTTTTCCGACCGGTGCGGCTGGCTTGTACGCGTTTTATAATGGTAATTTGTCGATCAACGTAAATAATAGCGTTATTGTGCCTAACTACGCAATGACTAAATTTTTACAGATCCCACAAACCCAGCTAACCGCGGCAACTAATAGCCCCGTTACACAATTTGACGGTACACTATTATTGCCGTGGGAACCTAACGTAGTTTTTGGCGGTACTTATCAAACTACTGTATCTGTAAGTTTACCGCAATCAATCGGAACGATTGACGCAAATACTTATGCTGCACTATATGTAGAGGGTATCAGAGCGCAAAACGTTTGCCTGGGCGCATCTAACTAATTTAATTGAGGTGTTTTATATTAGCGCGGCCACCTGATCGGGCCGCGCTTAATTTTCAAAATTATGCAACTAAGAAAAACCCAGCTTGTTGAACTTGTTATACAAGGGCAAACCGGCGGCAGCACGCAAACACAATTTCAATTTACGCCACAAACCTATTTACAAAATAAAAGAATGTGGCAGCTTCAAGTATACAGTATTAACGATGTAGCGGCAAGCCCTATAAGTGGTAACGCGTTAATTACATCGGCAGAAATGAAAACAGCTTATTTAACGCTGTATTTTGCTGATCCTGATTTTAACAGTAACAACAACGGGACGCAGCCTTCAGGGCAGTATGTACAATATCGCAGCCTTTGGACGTTTCATTGCATCGACAATCATACCGACCCATATGTTTTTAATTTGCCAGATTTAGCTGGCCAAATTGTAACATGGGAGAAATCATTTGTTACTTTTACATCGGCTTTAGGCAATACATCAAACCTTTCGGTATTGTTTGACGTCGCATATAGTGATTAAATTTTTAAACAATGGCAGAAAGACCGGCGAAAATTGGAGTTGATGGACTCCTTAATTATTGGGATGATACAAACGACGGCATACCTTATTTTTCAATATGGTGGACTTCTCGCGAAAAAGCAACCCAATACAACGGTACTGACATAGAAGAAGCCCGGAACAAAATATCAAAGTGGCTAAGTGTAAACGACGTTCCGGGCGATACTTCGCTTTATTATTTGCGTATTCAATCAGAACCCGAAAAGGCCTATAAATGGAACTCACCAATAGTTGAAAGCATCCCTTTTAGGTTTAACGCACCCCAGGGCGCGCAAATTAACGGCACAGATTACGGCATGATGCAAGCGATTGCAGGAATCCGGGAAGATATGGCCGAACACCGCCGCCAAATTGAAGAACGCTTTGAACAAGCAGAACCGGAAATAGATCCACAAGAAAAAATGTGGGCAAAAATTAACGGAATTTTAGAAAACCCTAACATTGGGCCGGTAATTGGTGGCGTTATTTCCTCAATCATCGGTAAATTTATACCCAGCATGAACACACAAACCCAGGCCCCACGCGTAGCTATTAACGGCGTAAATGATGCAGCAGCACCAGCAGCAGCAGCACAAGAAAACGACACCGATAATTTTCAAATTATTAACGATGCTTTAGTAAGATTGCAGGACCATTGCGATCTTGCCAAAGATTTAACACTATTAGCAGATATGGCCGATAGTAACCCGAATCAATTTAAGTGGCTTTTATCAATGCTAAGAAAATGAAAGACAACACACTACTTTATATAGGTATCGGCGCGGCTGCCCTTTATTTTATTTTTAAAAATAATGAACAAGGGCCGGCATCAGCGCCCCAAGTAACAGCAACAAATCAGGGCGGCGCAACTGTTTTACCTACTCAAACTAACCCGTTATCAGCTTTAATTTCAGCCGGTACAGGTTTATTAAATATTTTTAAAGGTCAAAACGCAACGCAAGCACCGCAGGCCTCACCCCTTACAGCTGTAAGCACAACCGGAACGGCTGGAAATGATATTTTCGGAAATTCTCCATCATCACCGTATTACGGTATAGAACCCAATCCGGCAGCAACAACAACCAGCACACCAGCCCCGGCGGCGCTTACTGTTAACAACTCATTAATTCAACCGGCAACAATAACAAATAGCCCGTTTATATATTCGGAAGCAACCGACGAAACAAGCGGCGTTTATAATAGTGAGGACTCTTACGCAAATGAGGGATAATACGATCTTATGGCTTATAGGTGGCGGCGCGCTTGCCTATTATTTGTATCACAAAAACAAACCGGCAACAGCACCAGCAGCAGCACCGGCAGCTTTGCCAGCAGCACAACCAGCAGCGGCCCAAGTACAGGCCTCAACAGTTATACCGGTAACAACAACGCCACCGGCCGGAAATACTTTGCAAAACTTGCAACCGGCAACCGTTATAACCGCGCCGACTATTGCCGCGCCCGTAACATCAGCACCTAATAATATTATCACATTGCCAGGCGCGTTAATAAGCACCCAACAAACCGCAGTAGAAACGCCTACTTTGATATTGCCAAGTGATGAAAAATTTCAGAAATTTTTTAACGGAGATTATTTGAATTCTAACTTAATAGAGGTATAAGATGAGTGAAGAGAACCAAGATCATATCGAGGACTTATTGGTTAAAATTGGCATTGGAGTTGCAGCATATTTTTTTGTTATTAAACCGCTATTAAATGACGTTGGCGCAAATCCGGAAGCAGCTGCAACCGTTCAAAATGCAATAGTAACAAATCCAAACGTTAACCCGTTTAGCTATAATTTTTCGCCGTTCCAACAAGCGGCCGCAAACTTTTTAACTACTCCAAATTCCCAGGTATACGGCCAGGTAAATAATTTGCAGCAATGGTATCAGGCACTAAACCAAAACCAAAACGGTAACGATTTTACGGGCATACAAACGGCGGTAGTCGCGGAAAATCTTTGGTCACAAGTTAACCCCGGCTTTTTTAGTTCATTGCTTTCATTAACATCTAACACTAATACTATTTTAGGCTGTTTTGATGCTGTAAGCACGCAAACGCAATGCGCAGGAATAGCGGCTTATTTATATTACATTTATGGCGCTGACCTTATCACATCGTTAACAGGATCTTTATTTAAAAGAGGTTTAGCGCAATCCGATCTAAGTAATTTAATCAATAAAATAAACGCTTTACCACAATGATAAACCCCCAGGCAGTAAAAAACGGACAAATTTTAATAGAGGGCGGCGCAACCTATTATTATACTTTTCAGGCTTTTTCAACAGTTACCAGCCCCTGGATAAATTCAGATTGCAACGAGATTGCATTTTGGAATACAGGAACGAGTAATGCAGTAATTAACAACGTTATTAATTTACTGCCTAACGATTTTGTCAGCTTAAACGGAAATATCAACGAGCTGGATAAAACGCAGTATGTTTATAGTTTTACGGGAACCGGCACGAATTCGCTAATCGTTATCAAAAAAACCTATTTATAGTATGTCAATAGTTTTCGGAAATAGTACCGGCACGCCGGTAACATCGACCGTTTACACAGCTGGCAATATATCCGGGGACGGATCAATAGGTAACCCGATTGTATTAATTTCTTCGCCAGCTTTAATCGGTGCGCCAACTGCACCAACACCAACAACAGGTAGCAATAACAACTATATAGCTACCACGGCATTCGTAGCGGCAACAGTTGTAAGTTATGCGCCTTTAAATTCTCCGGCATTTACAGGAACGCCAACAGCGCCAACAGCTGCACCTGGAACCAATACTACGCAAATCGCAACAACGGCTTTTGTAGTGGCAACAGTTGTGAGTTATGCACCTTTAAATTCTCCGGCATTTACAGGAACGCCAACAGCACCGACACCAACAACCGGCGACAATAGTACAAATATTGCAACGACAGCGTTTATAGTAACTGCTTTAACGCTTTACGCGCCTTTATCTTCTCCAGCATTTACCGGAACGCCAACAGCGCCAACAGCTGCACCTGGAACCAATACTACGCAAATCGCAACTACGGCTTTTGTCCAAACAGCAAACGGCGCGTATTTACCGCTAACCGGTGGAACTATAACGGGATCAATTACGGTAAATAAAGGCTTTTATACGTCGGGTAGTTTTAGCGCTGCAACATGGGCCACAAATAACTATAACACAGCGACAGGTATAAATATCAATATTGCGTCCGCTACTTATACAGATACAACAGGTTCAGGTACATTAATTTATAATTCAGCAAATCAATTCAACCCCCCGACCTTAGCCGCATCTAATACAGTAACATACAGTTATGCTGCAACCGTTGTAATAACAGGCGGCCCATTAGCCGGAACAAATGTTACTATTGGTCAATCAGCGTCTTTAATTGTTTATAATGGACTTTCGTGTTTTAACGGCGGTATTTCGACCGCAATAGGAACAACGCCTGCAAATTTTTATACTCCGGGTTCTACTCTTTTAGCATCTTCTGCTTTATCATCTTTAAATTTTGCAGGATCAACTGGAATTAATACCCGTATATTTTCAAATGCTACTACTAATCAAACGTTAACTGCAAATTATAACTACGCGACGGTTATAATAGGATCTGCAGCAGTATTAACAGCAGCAACCGGGACACATGGGTTTGTAGCCAATATGGTAGTAAATACGCTGGGATCAATTGCTTCGGGCGGCGCAGGTGTTACTAATACGGCTACTCTTTACGTAGCCACAGCATCAGGCGCCGGAACAAATCAATATTCCTTATATGTTGCTGGTGGAACTTCCTATTTTGGCGGAATTTTTAAATTTTCAGCAACAGCACCTACTGCCTATCAGATCCCGGTCGTAAATAGTGGAGTTACCGCAATGACATATGTATACTCAGGTCAAACTAATACGACACTATCGGCTATAAATTCGACAGGTACCGCAACAGCTGCACAAATCGCTACTGGAACAATAACAAGCACCAGCCCAGCAATTACTAATATAACCCTGGACAGCGTTGCAAATATTTACTCAACTCTCGGAGCCTCTCAGGGTACCAGATTTAAATTTAACGTCGATAATGTCGGCGGCGCTTCATTGGTAACTATTGTATTACCAACAGGAATAACGGCCGGTAGTGTTTTGACAGGTGGCACGCTTTTGACTGTTGCCGCTGGTACGGTCGGTCAGTTTGAACTATATGTACATTCAAATACTTCTATTAACATAGCCCGTTTATATTAAATTTTATGCCCATATTATTAGGAAATTCAAACGGCGCCGCTAATTTAACGGCCACAGTTACAACCAGCAACGGAATAACCGGTAACGGATCACCGGCAAACCCCGTACAATTAGGCGGAACAGTTACCGCGTCCCCTGTTATAAATATTAGCGGATCAAATCAAATTTTAATTCAAGGCGTTAACGGATTGGGATATTATCAAAATATTATTTCTAATGTTTGGGAATATGTGGTAACAAATGGAACCGGACTAATTGGTATATCTATTGATTCAACAAACGGGATAATTATAAACGACAATATTTTAAATAATGGAATAATAGGGCAACAGCTCTATAACGTTTCAAATCCTAAACAGTTTGCACAATATGGGAATATACCAAACGTATCAAATACGCCTAAAATTGTCAAAGCAAATTTATTTCCGGCCATCACATCGACAACGGTGGTTTTTACATACACAAACCCCGGGCCTGGAATAAATTTATATCGGTTAAATACTAACTTTTCTTACAATTCAGGAACCGGGACTGCAGCATTAGCGGCAACCGGAATTGACGCGGCCAGCAATGCCTATAACATAGCACGCGGATCATTAATTTCAACAGGTTCAAATTATACTAGTCCGTTAACTATTGCCATATCATCGGGATCAACGATGACTTTAACGCTAACAATTACGGGAACCGTTACCGCTGAAGTTTGGTATTGTCTTGAACAACTGCCTTACCCGGTATAAAAAAATAAAATCGCCTACGCCTGGGATTTTTGCCGGTGGCCATTGGCCCCGGTTTTTTTTTATCAAAACTTTTCTATATTTGAAAACTAATTAGCCGCAACATGATCTATAAAGTTTTTAAATTCCTATTTTTTTTTCAATTATTGCGGACATGGGTTTACTATTGTTGGCTTTGTGGGCATTATATCTAATTTTATTAATATGAAATCATGGGAAAAAAAACTTTTAAAAGCAACCGTTAAAATTTTAACGGTAAAACTTAATAATACTATTGAACAAGCAGCTGATCGGATTGTAACCGGCCAAACAAAAAAAACGACAACAATAGATTTAAAAGAAACAGACTATAAAATAATTAAGTAAAATGACAGATTTAAAATTTAGCGTAGAAACCATTTTTGTACAAAGATTGTGCGAAAAATGTAAAGCCGGATACATGACATTCACCGGATCACACCTGGAAGCAAAAGAACCCTCTTATCATCATCAATGCAGTAACCCAGCCTGCCAGGTAGTTAATTATATCCGCGGGCAGCAATTTCCACAAATACGAAACATTGTAGAAGAAGCAGCACTTCCCGGCAACGTGTCAAATATTGACATTGAAAAACACACTATCCCTCCGGTAGACGATCCGAATAAACCCAATCTATCAATAATTTAAAAATTAAGTAAAATGGCAAAAATTGAAAATTTAAAAGGTTTTTTACGGGTTGTAATGCCAGTTCAAAAACTAAGCGATGCAAAACAAACTTCTATTCAATATCTGGTCGTAGAAGTGCCGGCCTATGTTAATAGCTTCGGCGAAAAACAAGGAAAAAATCAACAGTGGCTTATCCAAATCCTGGGCGAAAAGCGCATAAATGATTTTAATATAAACCAGGATAGTATCAATAAAAAAGTTGAAATTGATATTTATACCGAAAGTTTTTGCATTGAAAGCAAAATAGACGGCAAAAATCCTTTTTACGTTGTTAATAACACGCTCTCCGCATTGAAAATTTTAGGGTAATGGATGAAAACCAAAAAATGACAATACACGAAAAAATTACTTTGTTTGTAATTGTTTTTATGTTATTTGTCTGTATTT
>Ga0316222_1003182_pt1 | contig 16382 bp, 21 predicted proteins | sample TBH18011metaG_FD_206008 | JGI IMG/M metagenome (GOLD analysis project Ga0316222, IMG submission 206008) | Freshwater microbial communities from Trout Bog Lake, Wisconsin, USA - TBH18011 | ecosystem: Environmental > Aquatic > Freshwater > Lake > Hypolimnion/Profundal zone | place: USA: Wisconsin...
TGCAGGTGCACGCAGCGAACGCCAGCCACCCATGTACTTCCGCCTTGGTGGAGGCACCCTCAAGGGCGTCTGTAAGCCCGGCCCTATCGTCTGGAGCCGTATCTTCAGCGAAGGGGGCAAGCTCCACGCCGACATCGGCCGTGCCACCGCCATCGAGCTTCCCGCCGCCGAAACCGAGCGCCGCCTACATTCTGTCACTCCGCAATGGCCCATCATGCATGTCCTGCTGCACGGCATCTCGCGCGATCAATTCATGGCGCGCCATCCTGCCAACCATGTCAACGTCGCCTATACCGATACCGCGGAACAGGCTGATCGAGCACTCGCCGCCAAGGCCGCTATGATGGCTGAACTGGGGATCGACGTTCATCTCTGCGGCACCATCTAACTGAACCGAAAAGTTCCAACCGTACGAGGGCATCCATGGAATACCGTCAACTCGGCAACACGTCACTCCGCGTCTCAATCCTGGGATACGGCGCATCCCCGCTGGGAAACGCATTTCGCGTTACCGATCCAGCCGAAGGAAAGGCCGCTGTCCATCTCGCCGTCGAGCGTGGCATCAATTACTTCGATGTCTCTCCCTACTACGGCCTCACCCTGGCCGAAACCCGCCTCGGCGAAGCGCTCGTAGGCCTTCGCCAGCAAGTCGTCCTCGCCACCAAGTGTGGACGCTATGGTGCCGATGAGTTTGACTTCTCCGCCGCCCGTATCACCGCCAGCATCGACGAGTCGCTCACTCGTCTGCGCACCGACTATGTCGATCTCCTGCAGGCCCACGACGTCGAGTTCGGAGACGCTCGTCAGATCGTCGAAGAGACCGTCCCTGCCATGCGCAAACTTCAACAGCAGGGAAAAGCCCGCTTCATCGGCATCACCGGCTACTCCCTCAAGAACATGATGGCCATCGCAGCTCAGGTCCCCGTCGACACCATACTCACCTACTGCCGATACAACCTCTTAATCGACGATATGGACTCAGCCCTCGTCCCCTTTGCCCGTCAGCGCGGGATCGGAATCATCAACGCATCGCCGCTGCACATGGGCATCATCACGGAGCGTGGTGCACCCGATTGGCATCCCGCACCGCAATCCGTTCGAGACGCCGGCCAGCGTATCGTCTCCATCTGCCGCGCCCACAGTCTAGATGCCTCCGAAGTTGCCCTGCGCTTCTGCCTCGACCATACAGGCGTCGCCAGCACTCTGGTAGGAATGTCCTCGCGCAAACACGTCGAAGGAAATCTCAAGTGTCTCGAAATCGCGAACGATCCAGCTCTGCTCGAAGAGATTAGCGCCACCGTCGCACCGGTCGCCAACCTTACATGGCCCTCAGGCCTCCCCGAAAACTACGGCTGATCGCGCCTTACATCCGCCGTCGATACCGGATCGCAAACTCGTAATCAGGATTAGGTGGAAGCAGTCGCGCCACCAGCCGTAACCGTTCCGCCAGCGCCTGCGGAGCCAGCAGCGGATACTCCCGCTCGCGCAACTCCGAGTAGTCAAAATCCACCGATAACGACAGAAGATAGATCGCAATCGCATCGGAGAACGCAGCCTCCAGATATTCCCTCTTGGCCTTCTCGTCAATGCGTTGCCTGCTGTCATGTCCTTTGTTCAGGCCACCGCTAACCGCTTGCGCTCGACTCTCCCATGCGTCCTGACTGGTCTCTCCGCGCACATCGGCCAACGTCTGGTTCCATACCAGTTCGCTGAAGCTCTCCGGAACCCCCGTCTCGTCCACAAACGCATGGCCCACATTGATGAAAAGTTCAAACGCAAGCGAAAATCGGTCGCCCAGAAGTCGCGTCGATAGGAAGACTCCATCTCTTCCCTCTTCTCCCGCAACTACGTCCGTTCCCAGCGCCACATTGCGATGGCAGATTGCCATCTCTGCAATCTCTGCCGTGAACACCGGCGAGATCATAGTCTCCTCGTTGCCGCTGCGGTGTCCGACAGATTCACTGCCGCGTCCATCGGCCAACGCCAGCGGCACAAAGTAGTAGGTCTTCCGCGTAAGCGCAGCAGCCACCGCCGTCGGAACCGCCTGCACCATGCGTACCAGATCGGCATCGTCCTGTCCGGTCTCGCCGAACGAAGCAAAGTGTAGCCCGTTCAAAGCGCACCGAACATCCGTCTCACGCGCTACCTGCGTGGCCTGTACCAGCCCGACTTGCTTGCTCTCCGCCATCCCCTTCGCGCCATCCACCATAAGACGTTATTCTACCTGTATGACGTACAATTCCCCCACAAATGCTTCCATAGCTCCACGCACATTCGCACAGGGCTACGTCTTTGGAGTGCCGCTCGGCAACATGGGATGGTTCGCCAGCTTGCTAATCAGCCTTGCCGCTGGTTTTATGGCGTTCTTTGCGTCAACCTTCTGCGCAATAGCCTTTATCCTCATTTACAACAGCGCGGATCACAATGCCATCGACTTCGCCGTCAGCTATCGCCGCGTAGGCCTGCCCTTTGGTCTAGTCGTGTTGGTCATCGCACTCACGACACTCGGCACATTATGGTTAAAACGCATCCTGCGGCGTAGTTGATGAACCAGGCTCGTCCCTCGCGCACTGCGCTGCATGTTGCCATGCGACGCGCCGCCCATCAGATGTTCGATGCGCCACCGCTCGTCTTCAACGATCCCATCGCCATTCCAATTCTTGGCCCGTACGCCCAGGAGTTGCAACGAACGCCGGGTCGTAATCCAGCGTATAAACCGCGTCCCCACTCGATTGGCCTACGCGCCTTCCTCATCGCGCGCAGCCGTTATGCCGAAGACCTCTTGGCGAAGGCCGTCCATCATGGCGTTACTCAGTACGTCCTGCTCGGTGCGGGCCTCGATACCTTCGCCCACCGCAATCCGTTCCCCCAGCTTCGCGTCTTCGAGATGGACCACCCCGCAACACAACAATGGAAGCGCGATCTCCTGCGCGCCTCAGCCCTGCCCTCCCCCCAGCGCCTCACCTACGTCCCAATGGACTTCGAGAGCCATTTGTTCGCCGCTCAACTTTACACCGCCGGTTTCGACTCTACCGCACGCAGCTTCTTCGCTTGGCTCGGCGTTGTGCCCTACCTCACCTTGGATGCCTTCCGATCCACCCTCGCCTTCATTGCATCGCAACCACATGGCAGTGGAGTAGTCTTCGACTACAGCCAGCCCAGAGCCTCACTCTCTCCGCTCGAGCAGCTAGCCCACGATTCGCTCGCATCCCGCGTCCAACTCGCCGGAGAGTCCTTCCGCAGTTTCTTCTCACCCTGTGAAATCGCAGAGGAACTCGCCGCCTTCAATAAGTTCGAAGACATGGACACACCAGAGATCAACTCTCGCTACTTCGCCCAACGGTCCGATAATCTCCGTGTATTGGGCTCTGCCGGCCACATCGTCAGTGCCTGGCTCTAAACATTCAACGCAGGTGTTTCCTGTTTCGCGACGGATGCGCCGCCCCCCATCCACCCCAGCGCCTGCACCAGATACCCCTTCATGTCCTTGCGCTCCACAATCGCATCCAAAAATCCATGCTGCAACAAAAACTCCGACCGCTGAAATCCCTCCGGCAGCTTCTGCCGCGTGGTTTGTTCGATCACCCTTGGCCCGGCGAACCCAATCAGCGCCCCAGGCTCTGCAATATTAAGATCCCCCAGCATCGCAAAGCTCGCCGTCACTCCCCCAGTCGTCGGGTCAGTCATCACAGAAATGTAAGGAATCTTCGCATCATCCAGACGAGCCACTCCCGCGCTTATCTTCGCCATCTGCATCAGCGACACAATCCCCTCCATCATCCGCGCCCCACCCGATGCCGCAATTATGATCAACGGGTTCCGCGTCGCCAGCGATCGGTCCACCGCCCGAGCTATTGTCTCCCCCACCACCGCTCCCATGCTTCCGCCAATGAATCCGTACTCCATTGCGCTCACCGTCACCGCATGTGGCCCCAGCATGCCCACCGCATTCACAATCGCGTCGTTCAAACCCGTCTTCTTGCGTGCCTCGGTAAGCCTGTGCCGGTAGCGCTTCAGATCGGTAAAGTCCAGCGGATCGGTCGAGCGCAGATCCAGGTCCACCAGCTCATATCCCGGCTCCAACAGCAATTTGATCCGCCACCGCGCATTGATGTGGAAGTGGTGTCCGCACTTGGTACATACATTCAGGTTCTCTTCCAGGTCTTTCTTGAAGATCGCCTGCCGACAGCTTCCGCACTGCGTCCATAGCCCCTCGGTGCGCACCGTCTTCCGCGCATCGTTGACAATCTCGTTGTCTTCCCGCTTGAACCAGCTCATCCGCGCTTCCCTCGTCGCACTCTTGCCGCTGACCTCTATTGTATCTGGGTGCCCCATCCATTTCGCGTCCTTTGCGGAATGGGAGGGATGCAATCCATCCCGTGTGTCGGTCGTTCGAAGCTTCTCGTAACGCCCTCCATAAAAATAATACCGAGCGGATCGCCATCCCATCCGTCTGTGGAGTAGAAGGATAAAATGGACGCGATCGGGGAACGTAGCTTGCAATGGTTCGCGGTAGAGCGGGTGGTCGAGGAACCCGACTTGGCCGAGTTGGTGCATAACTACTCCTCGCTACTCTATCGAGTCGCACTGTCGCTCCTTCGCAATCCGTCCGAGGCGGAGGACGTAGTCCAGGATGTCTTCCTTCGCGTTCTGCAGAGCCAGCATCAGCTCGCAACAATCAACGACCTGCGACCCTGGCTTGTTCGCATCGCTTGGAATCTGGCAATGGATCGTTGCCGCCGCGTCCGCCCAGAACAGTTAGACGCCCCCTTCGCCGAAGAACTCGTCTCCGCCGATCTACCCGCCGACCTGGCCATCGCCGAAGCCGCACGCATCCGTCAGGTCCTCGACACCATGGAGAGATTGCCAAAGCGAGAACGTCAGGCCCTGTTGCTCTCGGCCATGGAAGAACTAAACGCATCGGAGATCGCCACTGTTCTCGGGCGCAGCCAATCCACCGTTCGTTCCCTGCTCTTTCGCGCACGCACCCATCTCCGCCAAAGGCTGCAAGATTAGGAGTCATTATGGAAAATCAACCTATTCAACCCGACACCGCAATCGATAAAACCCTCGCCGCACTGAGCAACGCCACGCCGCCCGAAGGTCTGGAGGCCCGCATCCTGCAGCGCCTGCAGCACCACGCGCCCGCCGCTCCCTTTCGCTGGCGCGATCTGTTCACTGGCTCTCCGCACGCCTCCGCCTGGTGGCGCGGAGCACTCAGCGGTGCCGTCGCTGCATCGCTCCTCGTTGGCACCCTGCTGCTGGCCCAGCACAGCATGCGAACCAGACAGCCCCTCGTCAACCAAATCGCCGCCACCCCTAATCTCGTGCCGGTCGCGGCTTCAACGCTGAACTCGCCCTCTCACTCCAACCCATGTGTCACTCCCAGCCAACTTCAAACCAGGCGTCCTGTCCCCATCTACCACGCCGAGTCCATCCCCTCTGCCAGCTTTGCCCCGTCGCACCCCGCGCCCGTGCTGCCGCTCACCGCACAGGAGCGCGCGCTCGCCCGCCTCGTGCAGACCGCTGACCCCAAACTTCTGGCTTCTCTCGATCCGGAGGTGCGCGCAAAAACCGCAGCCCAGGAAATCGACGACTTCAATAAATTTTTCGCCCCGCCGCCTGCTCCGCCACAACCTTCCGATAGCCCGTCCCCAAACAATCCGCAACAACCCGCACTGCAACAGGGAGAACAAATATGAAGCATGCCAGTGGATTCTTCGCAGCCGCCATCGCCGTAATTCTTAGCAGTACAGCCGCTTTCGCACAAATAGCGCCTGCCGCCACCGTATCCTGCGCAGACACACCCTACGCGAAGCAGTGCACCAATCTGCTCCCTCAACAAACCATCTATCTGAAATACGCAGTTCAGCAGAGCGACGCCAACGAAGCCGTGACTGCCCTGCGCAATTTCCTCTCACCCGACGCCCACGTATACCTGGTTGCCTACCAGAATGCCATCGTCATCCGCGCCACAGCAGCAGAGATGGCCCTCGCGCAGAAGCTCATCAACGACCTCGACCGCCCCAAAAAGAACTACCGCCTCACCTACACCGTCACCGAAATGGATGGTGGCAAGCAGATAGGCGTGCAGCACTACGCCATGATCATGACCTCGGGTCAGGCAACGACACTCAAACTCGGCAATAGAGTTCCAGTTGCGACCGGCTCATATAGCGCTGGTGGACCTAACAGCTCCGGTGTCGGTGTTCAGACCCAGTTCACCTATGTCGATGTAGGCATGAACATCGATGTAACCCTGACAACAATAGGCGATGGTGCCATGCTCAAGTCCTCCGCAGAGCAGTCCAGCGTTGCACCGGAAAAGTCCGACGTGGCAGGCGTAAACGAGCCAATCATTCGCCAATCTTCGCTCCGCGGTGAATCCTTCCTCGCTCCTGGCAAGTCCCAGCCGCTCGGTTCCCTCGACATCCCCGGCAGCACCAGCCACCTCAACATCGAAGTCGTCATGGATCCCCTGCCCTGATCCGTGTGGGACGGAAGGGCACGCGTTCACGCGTGCCGAATCGTGCTCTCTTTTATAGATTCTCGTGTTCCTTAATCGCAAAGCGATTAAGGAACACGAGAATAGCCTTCTGCCGCATGCCCCAACCGCGCATCATTCCCAGTTCCCCCTCGCTCCTTGTTACTCTGGTAGCTGGCTCACGCCTCAGGAGTCCTGGCACCATGACCACATCCCGCATGCCCGCCGAGTGGGAACCCCACACCGCCACATGGATCGCCTGGCCCCATAATCCAGAAGACTGGCCCGGCAAGTTCCAACCCATCCCCTGGGTCTACGCAGAGATTGTCCGCCATCTCTCCGCCGTAGAAGACGTCCACATCCTCGTCAACGATCTCGCCGCCGAACGCCGCGCGACTGGCATCCTGCGCCGCGGCGGCGCGAATCTTGCCCGCGTCCACTTCCACCATTGGCCCACCGACCGCGTCTGGCTCCGCGACTCCGGCCCTATCTTTGTTAAACGATCAGTAGACTCTGCCAAAGCTCTAGAACCCACCCTCGCTGTCACCAACTGGAAGTTCAACGCCTGGGCCAAGTATGCGAACTGGCATCTCGACAACCAGATTCCCCATCACGTCGCAAAGCTCTACAACATCCCCGAGATTAAGCCCGAAATCCTTTCCGCAGATGCCAAATCGAAGCCTCACCGCCTCGTTCTCGAAGGCGGCTCCATCGATGTCAACGGAGCAGGCGTCCTGCTCACCACCGAGGAGTGTCTTCTCTCCGAGGTCCAGCAGCGCAACCCCGGCGTCACTCGCAAGCAGCTCGAAGCCGCCTTCCACGATCACCTCGGCATCCACCGAACCCTCTGGTTAAATCGCGGCTGTGCCGGCGACGACACTCATGGCCACATCGACGACATCGCCCGCTTCGTCGCGCCACACACCATTCTCGCCTGCCTCGAACCCAATCCCGCGGACGAGAACCACCTCCCACTCGCCGAGAATCTCGAACGCCTCCACTCCTTCCGCAATCTTGACGGCAAGCCCTTCCGCATCATCCCTATTCCCATGCCCGCACCCGTCGTCTTCGAAGGCCAGCGCCTCCCCGCCAGCTACGCCAACTTTTACATCGCCAACTCGCTCGTCCTGGTCCCCACCTTCAACGACCCCAACGACCGCATCGCTCTCAACACCATCGCCACCTGCTTTCCCACCCGCAACGTCGTCGGCATCCACGCCGTCGACCTCGTCTGGGGCCTCGGCACCCTCCACTGCCTCTCCCAGCAGGAACCAGCATGAGAGACGACTACATATTCTGGGTGCCCCATATCTCGATTTTGAGATGTGGGCATCGTGCGTAGCACGACCGTTTTACTCCGCGCCTGCATCGCCGAAGTTTGCGCCTAGCCCAATGCCTTTTCCAGAAACATTGCGGCTGTCATAATCCTTGCTCCCGCAACTCTCCGCAGCTTCAGCAATCCAGAACGCTTGTCTCCCGTCACCAGATAGTCTGCCTTCGCGAGTTCCGCCAGATCGAGTAAATACGCATCATTAGGATCATCAGCGGTGTGCCTTCGGGGCACATCCTCAAACACCTGTGCCCGCTGGATTGCATTCAGCATCTTACCCACAAGATGCGGCTTCAGAATCGCACGCAACTTCGGATAGTGGCTGGCGTGGCGAATCTCTTCACCCTGCTGTCGGCAGGTCGCCACCTCGAACCGCCCATCCCGCCATGCCTCGAACACCCGACCCGGACTGCCATGCGGAGAGATCAATGCGCTAAGGAATATATTGCTGTCCAGCACGACCAGCACTATCGGCTCCTTGCCCAGACCAGAGCCTCACGCACCGCATCTTCGATCGTCTCCGCAGGAAACATCTCATTCTCCGCTTTCGCTCGCCGAGCGCTCAGTTCAAAAATCCGAGCCTTAACAGCTTCTTCCACAAACTTCGATAGATCTCCCTTTCTTCCTCCACCCTCAGACACAAGAAACTGCCGAAGTTCAGCATCGGTCTCAGCAGCCACTACCAGGTTCCAACGCATTGCACTCCGAGCCATATACACCTCATAAATGAATTATACACATAAACACCTATATGCATATGTGTACATTCATCGTCTGGCATACTTGCGGGATAATCAAGTAACCATGCTCGCCGACCTTGACTACCTCCACGCCGCCATCGCCGAAGCCCGCGCCGCCGAGCATGATGGTGAAGTCCCCATCGGCGCCATCATCGTCCTCAACGGAGAGATCATCGCGCGTGGCCAGAACCGCGTCCTGCGCGACTACGACCCCACCGCACACGCAGAGATCGTAGCTCTCCGCCACGCCGCCCGAACTCTCGAAAATTATCGTCTGCCTGAAGGCTGCACTCTCTACGTCACCCTCGAACCCTGCGCGATGTGCGCTGGAGCTATCCTGCATGCCCGCGTCACCCGCTTGGTCTACGCCGCGCCAGACCCCAAGGCTGGAGCCTGCGGTTCAGTCCTCGCCGTCCTCAACCACCCTCAGCTCAACCATCAGGTCAAAGTCACCTCAGGCCTGCTCGCCGAAGAATGCGGCAATCTACTCACCGCATTCTTCCGCGCCCGCCGTTAGCCCACCCTAGCCTGGTCCACCGCCACCTGGTCCGCCGCCACCTCCTGGCCCACCACCTGGCCCGCCACCATCCGGCCCGCCACCCGGTGGAGGTCCATCGGGTGGCCGATCGTCGTCCGCGTCATCCGAATCGCTTTGCGACTGCTTCGCACGCTTCGCCTCGTCCTCCGCGTATTTACTCAGCTGCGCATCAGTCAGCAGCTTTTTCACCTGCAATACCGTCGCCTGATGAACCTTCCTTACCGATCCTATCCACTCCGCATCGGTCAGCGATACATCCTCGCCCAGCATATGCACCAGCTTCTGCTGCTCCAGCAGTAGTGGCTGGATCGTCGCCTTCTGCTCCTTACTCAGGCCATAGCGCTTCGTCATACGCGCCAGTTCTTTAACCGCGTCATACTCTTTACTCGCCACCTGCAGCGACGTCGCCTTGTCGCTCGTTGTCGCCGCCGTCGCCGGCAGAGTGCTCGCCGCCGTATCGGCTTCCGCTAATCGCTGATCATTGGTCTTTAGCCCATTCGTCTTGCTCGGCGCTGCACTGGGTGCCCGGCTAGAACCCGTACTCGGCGCCGCACCCTGCCCCCACACCGTTCCGCCCATCAGGAAAGCTGTAACCAACCCAACTCGTAAAATCTGCCCAGGAGTTCGTTTCGCGTTCATATCCCACTAGACGTACTATTCTCTTCCGGGATTACATCCCATTCTCGATTCGTTCCTTTCGGCGCCACCGCTGCTTGTCGGCCATACGACATTGCGCCTTCACGTAAAATAGAAGTATGGAACTGCTCGTCTACTCCGCCCCCTGGTGTCGCGATTGCCGCGAGGCCAAGCGTTTCCTCGCCGACCACGCAATTCCCTACACCGAAATCAACATTGATACCATCCCCGGTGCAGCCGATGAAGTCATCGCACAAACCGGGAAGCGCGCCATTCCCCAGTTCGTCCTGGACGGTAAGTGGATTCAACCATATCGCCCCGGCCTCGGCTTCCTTCACGATGAGATGTCCGCTCTATTCGGCGTATAGTTTCTCCCAGCACCTGGCACATAGTACCTAGGACATACATTATGATCCCTCGTTACACACGTCCTGCCATGGGCCGCATCTGGTCCGACGAAAATAAATACCGTTGCTGGCTCACCGTCGAAACGGCTGCCTCGCAAGCCCTCGCCCGCTTCGGCCTCGTCCCGCAAGCCGCCGCCGACACCATCCGAGATCGCGGCAACTTCACCGTCGCCCGCATCAATCAAATCGAAGACGAGGTCCGCCACGACGTTATCGCCTTCACCACCACCGTCGCCGAACATATCGCGGACCCCGAATCCTCCCGCTGGCTCCACTTCGGTCTCACTTCCACCGACGTAGTTGACACCGCGCAGTCCCTCCAACTCCGCGACGCTTCTGCCTTGATTCGCACCGGAATCCTCGCACTCACCGAAACCTTAAAAACCCGCGCCATCGAGTTCAAACACACTCCCATCATCGGTCGCACTCACGGCGTCCACGCCGAACCCACCACCTTCGGCCTCAAACTACTCCTCTGGTACTCCGAGATGCAGCGCAACCTCACCCGCTTCGACGCCGCCGCTGAAGACCTCCGCGTCGGCAAGCTCTCCGGTGCCGTCGGCACCTTCGGCCACCTCAAGCCCGAACACGAAGAAGCCATCTGCGCCGAACTCGGCCTCAAGCCGGTAGCGGTCGCAACGCAAGTCGTCCAGCGCGACCGCCACGCCGCCTACATCGCCTCTCTCGCCATTCTCTGTAGCACGCTCGACAAGATCGCCACCGAAGTCCGTCATCTCCAGCGCACCGAGGTCCGCGAGGCCGAAGAGTTCTTCTCCGAAAAGCAGAAGGGCTCCAGCGCCATGCCGCACAAGCGCAACCCCATCACCTCCGAGCAGATTTCCGGCCTCGCCCGCGTCGTCCGCGCCAACGCTCAGGTAGCCTTCGAAGACATCGCCCTCTGGCACGAGCGCGACATCTCCCACTCCTCCGCCGAGCGCGTCATCCTGCCCGACTCCACCATCCTCGCCGACTACCTGCTCGCCAAAACCGAGAACCTCATCGCCAAACTCCTCGTCTACCCTGACCGCATGCTGAAGAACCTCGAGTCCACCGGCGGCCTCGTCTTCTCCGGTCAGCTCCTGCTCGACCTCGCCGAATCCGGCATGTCCCGCGAAGACGCCTATAAGCTCGTCCAGTCCCACGCCATGCGCTCTTGGAAAGAAGGCCTCACCTTCCGCGACGAGATCGCCAAGGTCCCCGAAATCACCTCCCGCCTCACCCCAGAAAAACTAGCCCACGCCTTCGACTACCACCGCCAACTAGCCAACGTCGACGCCATCTTCGCCCGTGTCCTCGGCGTGCGGTGACGCCGCGTTGAGTGGTTGAATACACCTTCGGCTATCTTTTGGATCGCTCTAGAAATCCACGCCCAGAAAAAATCGCTGGCATGGCCTTTTCAATTCGGGCAGCCCGGGTAGAGGACTGCTTCGCCGCGGCGAAGTGGTACAAATAGCTTCGTTGTCGCCCCGGCGTCAATGCATGGAAGGCCTTCGCGAATTCCGGATCACTCCGGAACTTCGCCCTTAGCTCCTCCGGTACCGGAAAGTCATCGGTCGTCTTCTTCGCCACGCGCAGCCCGGCCTTCTCGACCGCCATGGCCTCACGCACATAAGCCTTGATCATCGAAGCCTTGGACGCGATCTCCTTTGCGCTGGTGAACTTCATCACCCGCCCAGCCTGCGTCTGTCCCAACTGCACCAGCTGCTTCTTCGTATCCTTCAGCAGCGCTCCCTGAAAGAACCCCAGCGCAAAATACTCCTTGAACCCTTGCAATATAACGACATTCTTTCCTTCCATTGTGTAGGTCGGCTTCCCCCACTTGCATTCTTCCTTCATGCTTAGCTCGGCAAGCAGCCGCCGCATCTCCTCAATCTCTGCCGTCCACCGTTCCCGATATATCATCTCCATCGCGTCACCATTCATTCCACACCCAGTGCCCCATCCATGCAGGATCATCGCATAGCTGGGAGCCCACGAATGTAAACTCACCTCAGTACAACCATAATGCCTCTCACCTCGGGCGTTTTAGCCCAACCGCTTCATGTAAGGTGTCATCCTCAGCGCATCTCAGAATCTCCATCGCTGTCTTACCGTTTGTCATTCTCCATCAACACCATGCCTGACGACCTCATTCAAATCGTAACCGCCGCTCTCGCCTCCGCCACCGCTCGCAGTGGCGCGCATCTCGTATGCCGCCCCGGCTGCACCCAATGCTGCATCGGAGTCTTCCCCATCGCGCAGCAGGACGCAGCCCGCCTCCGCGAAGGCCTCGCCGCCCTCACCCAAACCGACCCCGCCCGCGCCGCCCGCATCCACGAACGCGTCGCCGACTCCCTCACCCGCCTCGACCCCTGGTTTCCAGGCGACCGCATCACCGGCATCCTCTCCGAAGATGACCAATCCACCACCCTCTTTGAATCGGGGTCCCCAACGAGCGGTCTTGGCTCGTTGGGGTGGGAGGAATTCGCCAACGACGAGCCCTGCCCCGTACTCGACCCCGCCACCGGAACCTGTGACCTCTACGAATCGCGCCCCATTGTCTGCCGCACCTTCGGCCCGCCCATGCAGACGCCCGGGAACGATGGCGAAACCAACCTCGCCACCTGCGAACTCTGCTACATCCACGCCACTACCACCGAAATCGCCGCCTGCGAACTCGACCCCGCCATCCCCGCCCTTGAAGCCACCAGTAACCAGGCCTTCGACGCTGCGCATCACATCCAAGGGGATACCCTCATCGCGTACGCCCTTCGCACAACCGCAGCGCCAGCATGTACACTCACGTCCATATAGACATGACCATCGCTCGCCTCATCACCGTCATCACGTTCACCCTCTTCATCACCCTCGCCCCTGCTTTCGCCCAATCCCCCACTCCCGCTAAGCCCGTACAATCACCCGCCACCCTCTCGCCAGACACCGCCACGCTCAAAGTCGCCTCCCGCATCGTCGCCGTCTCCGCCATCGCACGCGACAAGTCCGGCAAGCCCGTCGCCAACCTCACCCGCGACGACTTCCAACTCAAGCAGGATGGCAAGCCGCAGCCCATCACCTACTTCTCGCAAGGCTCCAGTCTGCCTCTCACCCTCGCCCTCATGGTCGACACCAGCGGCTCCCAGCGCGCATACATCCCCTACGAGATCGCCGCAGGCCGAGCCTTCTTCCCCGCCATGCTCACCCGACCAGACGACCGCGCCGTCCTCGTCCAGTTCGACAACAGCATCCTGCAGCTCGTCAAACTCACACCCAATAAGACGACTCTCGTGCATGGGCTTGCCTACCTCACCCAACCGCATGACATGATCGGCGCGCCTGGCCGCGGCGGTACCCTCCTCTTCGATGCCATCGTCGCCGTCTCCCACATCGAACTCGGCACGCAGATGGGCCGTCGAGCCATGGTGCTCCTCACCGACGGCGGAGATAACGGAAGCCACTTCAACCAGAAAGATGCCATCCGTGAGGCACAGCGAGCAGACATCATGATCTACACCGTCTACTACTCCAACGGCGGTGGCGACGAGGGAGTACTCAAAGACCTTTCCCGCCAGACCGGTGGACGCGAGTTCACCGTCGGCCCCTCCAGTTCCCTCCAGCAGATCTATACATCCATCGCAGACGACCTCCGCCAGTCCTACGAACTTGGCTACCGTCCACCCCCATCCAGCCCCAACAAATACCACAAAATCGACCTCAAACCCACCGATAAGACCCTCACCCTACAGGCCCGAGACGGCTACTTCACCCCCAAATAACCCGTCTGTCTTTCCGGGGCCCCATCCTTACGCAGTCTCATCGCGAAAGACTGGGGTCTCTGTTTTAGCTCGTCCTTCTGACTCGAAGAGTCAGAATAGCAGTCGCTGCCTCTTCTGTTTGTCGTTCCCTCATCCCTGTCCGCTGTTCCCTATTCCCTATTCCCTGTCCGCTGTTCCCTGTTCCCTGTTCCCTGTCTTTCGGGTGCCCCATGTCTCGCTTTTGAGACATGGGTTGTATTCGGGGCCCCATCCTTACGCAGTCTCATCGCGAAAGACTGGGGTTTCTGTTTAGCTCATCCTTCTGACTCGAAGAGTCAGAATCTCAGTCGCTGCCTCTTCTGTTTGTCGTTCCCTCATCCCTGTTCCCTGTTCCCTATTCCCTGTCCGCTGTTCCCTGTTCCCTGTCCGCTGTTCCCTGTTCCCTGTCCTTCGGGTGCCCCATGTCTCGCTTCTGAGACATGGGTTAAAGATAACGTCAAGCTATCGACACTACGCTACCGGAGAACGGTGTATCGTGGAGATCGAATCGGAGTGGACGGCTGCGAGGAGGGATCGTGCCGCCACACAAACCCACATCTCAGAAGCGAGATGTGGGGCACCCAGTTCAGAGGAGATACGCTAAGATATGGGCCACCCGCCAATCGGGGGCTCTGGGCGAAACCTTGATGACCACCCCCTGACACAAGGGCATGGCAAGGGCGTTTTCGGCACTAACGCCAAAGCCCAAGAGAGCAGCGAGGGTGGGCGCATTCTTGTAGCTGCTTGAGTAACCCCATCAAAAAGTCTTGAAGTTAACCTCGACATTCAAGTACATAGCTACTGGCTTGCCATTCACCATCGCAGGTTTGAACCGGTATTGCTTCACCAACTCGACCATCTTCTTATCAAAATCACTGCCAGTCTCATGCACCATATGCACATTTTGCGGCAGACCATGCTCGTCCACGATAAGGCTGACGGTTGGAGTGCCTTCCTTCCTATACTCTTGTTTATCTTCGTCCGTGTACTTGGGCTCCGGCTGATGGATGATTGTCGGCCTCGTAACATCACCACCAATTTGCATAGGCACAATACGACCATCTTTGTAATCCTGCTCCGACTGAGCTTGCGCATTCTGCGTCGCATGCATCGGGGTTCCCATCGAGTTACCAATCAGCGGCATCGATTTATTAATCAGCGGAGAGTTGGGGTCGCCAAAGTTCGGCATGTTGTTGTTGGCCACCGGACTCGCCCTCAGAGTCAACACCCCATCGGGAAGAGTGTAGATGACAACAATGGTCGTCTCCACCTCGACCGGCTGGCCGTTCAGCAGATAGGGCTTGTACGTCCACTGCCTAAACGCTTCGAGTGCGCTCTCTCGCAACTCCTCCGCCCCGCTGGTAACATCTAGGCTCTCCACTGTCCCTGTCTTGGAGATGATGGCGTGCAGGATTACAGCACCCTGTACATGCTTCTCCTTCGCTTCCTCTTGGTACACCGGCATGGGTCGTTTCAGTGACATTCCCGCCATCACTGCACTGGCTACCCGAACCGGCTCCTGTGGAGCCGGAGGAGCAACCGCGATGATGTTCAGGGCATAATCTGAGCTATCAAGGTCACCATTGGGATCAAAGCGCAACGACCAAACAAACTTTCTGGAGGAAGCGTCCAGTATCGCGGCCAACTCTTCGCGTGCGGGTAGGAGCCCTGCTGGTGGAATGCAGAGAGTCATGCTGAACAAATTCATCGGAATCGTTCCTATCCCAACTCGTTTTCCAGAAATTTGAGAAAGCTGCTCGGTAAGACTGGTCAACGCTGTGAAAAGTGTTTGCTGTACCGAATCCATATGGACTGGCAGATTCATAATTGGTTCACGACTAATAAGGTTCCCGTTGTCATCCTTTACTGCGCTTGCAACGAGCGAGAGCCGTTGAGACCCTTCTTTGACAAGCTCGTAACGATCAGGATTATCACCGACATTGTATCGCTCAATAATCTGCTTCAGGACAGTTGGAGCATTGGTCATTGAGTTTCCAAGGGAAACTGTTGTTTCAATCTCAAACTTTCTGGATTTGAACTCTAGGTAGTGCTTTCCCGGATGCTCTTGGTGCCAACTGGGAACCGCAGTGTCCTCGAATGCAGACGCGACTTGATATTGGGCTTCCTCGTAGTCGAGCATCCAGCCGTACTCTCCCACAAGGCAATATGTCAGATCTCCTAACGGCCTCCCTCCGCTTGCACTGATATGTGCGCCGTTGGCAGTTGGATTGATCGCCAATGAATTGTCCGGTATGTGGCAGGGATTTATCGGTTGCTGTGCTGGCAGAGTCACAGAAACTATGGTCAACAGCGAGATCAACAGAACATTGCGTGCGGGAGACATTGGCGACTCCATCCTGTGGAGCTTTGGTGCAACAATCATAAACCCGTCCAGGCGGGTGGCCCAGGTCCGAAATGACTCCACGAAATCGGGTGCCCCATGTCTCGCTTTTGAGACATGGGTTGTATTCGCGTGC
>Ga0316222_1003183_pt1 | contig 16377 bp, 12 predicted proteins | sample TBH18011metaG_FD_206008 | JGI IMG/M metagenome (GOLD analysis project Ga0316222, IMG submission 206008) | Freshwater microbial communities from Trout Bog Lake, Wisconsin, USA - TBH18011 | ecosystem: Environmental > Aquatic > Freshwater > Lake > Hypolimnion/Profundal zone | place: USA: Wisconsin...
GAAAATTTCGCGCAAAGGCGCCAAGCACGCAAAGAAGAAGGGTTGGAAGAGTTTTAAGTAACCCAAGTGGCTAACCCTCACGGTGATCCACAGCAAAGCTGTAAGTCTCTGTCTTTGCGTGCTTGGCGTCCTTTGCGCGAGCCTCTCTTGCCGCTGTCAGGCTCAGCCCTGCGCGCCGCCTGCCACTGCCGTTGGCGTCAGGATGGCGTCGCGCATTCCGTGAAGCAGCTTTTTGTCCGCGGGGCAGACGGTCGCCAGGGAGCCTTGCAGTTTCGCTTTGCCCTCGGCGACGAAATAATAAGGACACAGCCTCACACGCCCGTGCATGGTGGCGATTTCACCGACTGGCGTTGCATACGGCTGATCGAAGAGTCTCCCCTTGTGAAAGCGCTGGAGCAAGTACGGGTGCTCGCCGTACGAGGCCAGCGCCTGGCTGAGCAACTCGCGCCACATGGCTTGCGGGAGGTCCGCCGCCATATGCACCCCACGGCTGCCCCATGCCAGTTCCGAAAATCCGCTGATCTTCAGAATCAACTCCCGTTCCGTTTGCGAAAACGCGGCAACCTCGTCCCAGCCATGCACTTCGAGCCCGGGCAACACAGCGATCGGCGGCAGCGGCTCCGGATCGACCAGCCACGTGTACGGAATCGCCTTCTGCAACCGTAGAAAATGCCGCTCGGTCAGTTCGCGCCGCCAGAATTCCCGCAAAGGGCGCAGCCAGAACAGCGCAAACCAGAGTTTTTCTTCCAGGAACGGCTTGATCGGCGGCGTGATCCGAATCTCCCGCCGTCCCGCCGCGCCGAGCAACTCCGAAGCGACCCCGATGTTCGCCAGATCGAACAGTTCCATGAACCGGTAGACCGTGCGGCCCGGCTCGATGGGAAATGCCTCTCCATCGGTCGCTCCACAATCGCTCACCCTCCATTTTCCCGACGCAAACCGCGTGTTGAGCTGGTCGGTCAGCCAGTGCATCTCCGGGCGGTAGGTTGCGGATTCCTCGGAAACGAAGATATCCGCCCCGTGCGGAGAGATGGAGCGAAACCCTTCGAACATCCCGGCCTCGCCGCCCAGCACATCGAAACCGAGCTGGGCATACGTCTGGTTGAGCCAGGCGGTCAGACCGATCCCGCCCGGCACGTTGTCCAGCTCGGCGATGACAAAGCCGTCCTCGGTCAGGACCAGATCGGGGCGGATGACCTGCGGAAGTTCCTCCCGGAACTGGCGCGAAAGTTCCACCAGTTCCGGCGGCTTGCCCCGGTCCAGCAGCTCGGCGATCCAGCGCGGTTGCTTCCCCTTGACGCTCTGAAAATAGAGCTGATTGCACGCGCGCACGAACAGCAACAGGCGGTGGCCGAGTTTCTCCAGGTCGTCGGCAAACTCTTCGGAAATCGAAAACGGCTCCGGCGAAACCAGCCAGTCTTTGTCGGCAAAGATCCCGTGGGCGGGGACCGCCGCGCGGATGGCCTCAACTCTGTCTGCTGGGCGAGTCATTTCAAGAGACCAGAAGTTTGAGCGCCTGGCGCACCAAATCTTCGACACTCACATTGGCGGCGGCTGTGCCGTACGCCGTCAATGCCTGTTTGACGGCCTTGTGCGCTTCCGCCTGCTTGTATTGCAAGGCGACCAGCGCCAGCACGACATCGTTGATCTTCAAATCCTGCGCACTCGGCGCATGCTGGGCCGACGCCACCTCCCACGCGGCGGCAATCCCCACCTTGTCCTTCAGTTCCAGAACGATCCGTTCCGCAGTCTTCTTGCCGATGCCGGAAATCTTTGCAATCAGGCCGGTGTCCGAGTTAACGACAGCGGCCTTGAAATTGGCGACGCTCATTCCGGCCAAAACGGCCAGCGCCAGCTTGGGGCCGACCCCCGAAACGCGATCGACCAGCAGCCGGAAGAGATCGCGCTCCGCCGCCGTCATGAAACCGTACAGTATGTGGGCGTCCTCGCGCACTTGCAGGTGGGTGAGGATCTTGACCGGTTGCCCCGGCTGGGGAAGCCGGTCGAAGCTGGAGAGGGGAATCAGAACCTCGTAGCCGACGCCGTTGACGTTGACGACGATCTGCGTGGGAAGCGCCTCGGCCAGTGTGCCTTCCAGGAAAGTTATCATCCCGAAACAATGAAGTTTTGCTCCCGAAGCGCAAGGCGCAAAATCGGGATCACTCCGCCGCCAGCTTCACCCAAAGCGCGTCCAGCGCCTCGGCCATCACGCGAACGCCTCCGAGCACGGGCATGAAGTTGTTGTCCCCTTCCCACCTGGGGACGATGTGCAGATGCAGATGGTCGGCTACACCGGCCCCGGCGGCTTTCCCCAGGTTCAGCCCAATATTGAACCCCTCCGCGCGAACGACCTTTCTCAGCAGGTTCTGGGCAAACGCGGCTTGATCCCAAAGCTCCAGCCGCTCGCCGTCCGTCAGATCGGCAATGTCCGCCACTTTGCGGTAAGGGACCGCCATCAGGTGACCCACGGTGTATGGAAACCGGTTCATGATGAGAAACGTCTCCTTGCGGCGGCGCACCACCAAATGCGCCCGGTCGTCGCTGGTTTGCGCGGCTTCGGTAAGGAAATCCCGCGACTTATCGAGAGAAAAATACTCGACGCGCCAGGGCGCCCAGATTGCGGCAAGAGATTCAGGCATGGACATGGTTGGCGCTTGTAGGAGACACGCCGACCGATGTCAATGCGGCGTTGGCATTTTTCAAGGTGACAGAGCATCGCTTCCGCTCAAGGGAACTCGCTGGCATTTTCGAACCGTCGAGGCTAGAAGTTGCCTCATGCGATTTTCGTACGCGCCGCTTTTCTTCTTGTTTGTCCTGCTTGCCGGGCCTGTCTCGCCGGCCTCCGGGTTCGACCGGGTCTACTGGAGTTCCCGGAATATTTTTTCGGAGATGTTAACCGATGCCGAAAAGCAGGAACTCAACGAGCAGCACGTGCAAAAGCTGTACTGGACTGTGGACGATCTGGTCTGGCGCGCCGGAGCCTGGCACTGGGAGAACTATCCCGCCCGCCCTCCGATGCTCAACCAGAAGGTCATCCCCACGGTGCGGATTGTCATTTCGGACACCAACGCCGCCGCGCAGGCGTTCGCGAACCCCGAAGCGGCCGCTTCCCGCCTGCGCTCGGTGTGCTCGGGCCGCGGCAGCGACGTTGGGGGCGCGCTGGCAATCAACTTTGCATGCCCGCAGGCCATGCTTTCCAGCTACGCGGCGTTCCTGGCCGAACTGCACAAGACCGTCCCGGAGATAACAGCGATCGTTCCGGCTGGATTGGTTTTCAATCCCGGCTTTTCAAGTCTGTGCGCGAGCGTGTCGGAATTCGGGGCAATGTTCTTTGGATCGGCGCCGACACCACAATTGACGCCCGGCATGCCGGCGCCCTTGCCCGTCGATCTTGCCCGCAACGCTGAAACCATGCGGGCCTGGGGCTCCGCAGGCGTTCGTTGGCGCGCCATCCTGCCCAGTTTCGCCATGCTGAACATTTACTACGGCGACGGTTCCTGGCGGCGCACCTCCCACGACTGGCAGTGGAACGAGGTCATCCTGACCGATTCGCTCGATCCCATCCAGGCGCTGGAAAATGGACACGGCGGCTTGCTCGCAACGCGCGCCGTGCAATTCACCAACCAGAGTATCCTGGCCGCTGAATTCGTCAGCGTGCAATTTCCCGACCGCCCGGCGATCGCGCAATCGCTTCACGACGCCGAAGCCGCCGGCGCTCTTGGAGCGGTATTCCTCCTGCCCAGTTCCCTCAAGGATGAAAGCGGCTGGTCGCTGCGCCAGCTTGGGCACCCGGACTGCACAAAGCCGGAACTGACGCTGCTGTGCGAAGAGAACCGCCTCATCCTCTCCAATACCAGCGCTGCCGACCTGCCCCCGGCATGGCGCCTGCCGAAAGTGCGGGGATACATTTTGGAATTGCTCGCCGACGGCAATGCATGGGAAGCCGCGCAACCGGGCGACTATTACAACGTGACCGGTTTTGAGGATGTCACCGCGGCGGCTGCGCGCGAAATGCAGGAAGCCGATGAGTCAAAAGGCAATTTCTGGCGTCCCATCGTCCCGCACGCTGTCGTCGTGCCGATCAGGCATGCCAACCGGTTGCAGTTTCCCTTTACCGTCCTGCATGCCGGAGAGGTCCTGCACACGGGACGGATCGTGCTCGGCACGGGCGGATCATGGAACGCAATCCGCTACCGGATCATGCCAGTCCAAACGGAATGGAAAAAGGTGCGCTAACGCGCTGTACGGTCGAAGCGTCTGGAGCTCCGTTTGGCAAGGCTCTTGAAATCGAAAGAGTCATGGCAGTCGCCCCAGCTTCCGGGGAGCGCTCGCGCGTTCGGTTTTAAGAGTCCTCCACCGCCTTGAGAGCGCGGATTGGGAAAACTTGCCCCGCAACTTATCCGCCCTTCCTTGTTTAACAGAGAGACCCTCATGAAGTTACCCTCCCTGCTTCTGCCTCTCATTCTGTGCGCCGGTCCGGTTTTCGCTCAAGGTTCCATTCCGGACGAGCCTGCCCGGGAAGCGGCGGAATCGCCGACGCATCGCGATTTCGCAAAGCAACAGGAGCAGCCGCTCCAGAATGAATTTGACCAGATCCAAAACCAGCTCGCGGCCTGCTCGAAATGGGATCTGGCCCGGCTTCATCGCGAGGCGTTGCGTCCGGAATCGGTCTTGCCCGCCACCGACCCGAGCCCGGTCACGGTGGTTTGGCGACGCACAAACGCCCTGCTGGCCGATCTCCAGCAAATGCGTCCCGCGCCCGATTTGCGCGATGAAGCGTCCGCGCTGGCGGCATTGCGTCCGTCCGTAGCCGCCATGACGGTGCGAGGAAGGAGCGATGATGCCGGGGACCGCGCTCTCTTCGGTAAGATCGCCGCGTTGCGCCGCAAGATCGCATTCAAGAATCCATTGCTCGATTTCGACCGCATCGTCTTTCTAAAGCACAATACCCAGGTGCGCGGCCCGCGGCACATGGTGGACCAGTATCTCGGGTTCAATCAGGAAAAGGCGGGCGGCGTTTTTGTATTGGAGAACCCCTTCGGCGAGCACCCGGCGATCAAAGACCTCCTTGCGGGCTCGGTGGTGAAGTCCGGACGGCTGGCGGGCCGAGCATTAACCGACAGCGGCTCCTTCACCGGGCTGGAACTCGATTACGATGCCGGAACCTTGCTCTTCGCATTCACGGAGGCCGAGCACGGAGTCCCCCCCAACGCCTCGTTTGCCAACCAGCACATCACCCCGGAGGAACTCGCCAAGCTTTCAGGGCGCAGCCATTACTACTTCCGCCGCGAAAGCACGTTCCATCTTTTCAAGGTCAACGCGGATGGCGGAAATCTTGTGCAGCTTACCGACGGCATCTGGGATGACTACGATCCGTGCTTCCTGCCAAACGGCCGCATCGCTTTTGTTTCCGAGCGGGCCGGAGGCAACGAGCGTTGCGGGGTGCGCCCCCTGCCCACCTCGACGCTTCACGCGATGATGCCGGATGGAGCCGACATCATCCAGCTCAGCTGGCACGACACCAACGAGTGGGGACCGAGCGTGGATAACAATGGCATGATCGTCTATACGCGATGGGACTACGTGGACCGCGACTCCGACGTGGCGCACCATCTCTGGCTCTGCTACCCGGACGGGCGCGAGCCCCGCAGCCTGGGCGGCAATTACCCCGAGCGGCGCGAGTTGCGCCCGTGGATGGAGATGTCCATCCGGGCCGTTCCCGGCTCCCGGAAATACATCGCCACCGCCGCGGCCCACCACGGCAACGCCTACGGGTCGCTCGTCCTCATCGATCTGCGCGAGAAGGACGACCGGGCCATGTCCCAGATCCGGCGCATCACGCCTGAAGCGCGCCTGCCGGAGTCGGAAATGGAGCCGGGAGTTCCGTATCCCGGCAGGGGAAACGCTTCCGCGGGCAAGGAGCGCATGGACCTCTTCGCCACCCCGTGGCCGCTGAGTGAGGACTACTACCTGTGCGTCTATTCCCCGACAGGGCACGATCACGGCGTCTACCTGCTCGACAGCTTCGGCAACCGGGAGCTGCTGTACCGCGATCCCGCCATGGCGTGCCTGGATCCCATCCCCTTCAAGGCCCGTCCGCGCCCGCCGGTCATCCCCACAGCCACCGTTCAAGCCAGGGCCGACCGGGAGGCGACCGGGCGCAAGCCGCAGTTGGCCACCGGCACCGTGGCAGTGATGGATGTCTACGATTGCGAATTCCCCCTGCCAAAAGGCGTGAAGATCAAGGAGCTGCGGGTCGTCAACGTATTTCCAAAAGACAACACCCCCGCCGACCAACCGCGCATCGGGCACGCCGCCCAATCCCTCGCGCGCGGCGTGCTCGGCACCGTGCCGGTGGAAGAGGATGGCAGCGCCTACTTCACCATGCCCACCGGAGCGGGAGTCTATTTCCAGTTGCTCGACGACCGCGGGGTTGCCGTCCAGTCCATGCGCTCGGACACCTACCTGCATCCCGGCGAACGGATGGCATGCGCAGGCTGCCATGAAGACAAGCACAAAGCGTTGAACACGCCGCCGGGGCGGGTACTCCTGGCCTTGAAGCGCGCACCCTCCGTTCTCAAGCCCGAAGCCGAAGGGAGCTACCCCCTCACCTTCCCGCGGCTCGTTCAGCCCGTACTCGATGCCAGGTGCGCGGCTTGCCACAACCAGGACGCCAGGCGAGTCAGCCTGCGCGGCGATCGCTTCACCAAGAACGGGTGGTCGGAAGCCTTCAACACACTCCAAAAATACGCGTGGGGGATGAGCGGCGGCAACGGCGTGTCGATTGCGCGCAGGGAGCTCCAATACTCTGTTCCGGGCCAGGTTGGCGCCCAGGCCTCGAAGCTGTATGCGATGCTCGTCAAGGGACATCACAACGTGAAGCTTTCCCCGGAGGAAATGCGCCGAATCACGCTGTGGCTCGACTGCAACAGCAACTTTTACGGCGCCTATGACAAGACGCTGGAGCAGGCCCGCGGGGAAGTGGTGCGACCCGTTTGGGGCGTCCCTGCGTGGAGCGATTTCAAGACTCTCACGAGGTAGGCATGAACCGCGATCGCGCGCGCTGGTTACAAGACGATCACGACGTTCGTTTCAGTCGGCGCGTATTCGGATCGGACGGCTCATCGGGCGGCGCTGTCAACTTCGAGAACGGTGAATGGTGGCATAACGCCGGCTGGCCTGCCGTGAGATCCTTCGCAAGCCGCCAATGAACCTGCCGGTTGGGGACAGTCGTTCGGCGCCAACGGCGCGACCCCATACCAGCCTAGGGCCTGTTAACACTACCTGAGAGCTTCGACGATGAGGGCAAAAGTGACAAAAGCCCTGAACATTACGTCGAGCTTATCAAACCGGGAGAAGACACGGCGGAAACCCTTGAGGCGGCGGAAGACGCGCTCCACCTCATTGCGCCTCTTGTAGATCTCGCGGTCATATTCCCATGGCTCAAGGCGACCGGTGCGCGGCGGCACTACTGGGATATAGCCCAAGTCTGAAGCCAACTGACGAGTCTCGTCCCCTTCGTAGGCCCGATCCATAATAAGATGACAATTCACCGACGCTGCTGGCGCGCCGACCTTGAGGAGTTCGCGTCCTTCCGGACCGTCGCCAGCCTGTCCTGGCGAGAGCGCAAAGCTCACGACGCACTCGGCATTCGCGGCAACCAAATGAATTTTGGTTGTCCAGCCGCCTCGGGACTTTCCGATGGCTTGGGCTCCACTTTTTTTAAAGCCCCGGTTCCATCGGGGTGGACCTTGACGATCGTGCTGTCCAGCGAAACGGCTTCCAGCTTGATTGCAATAAGTTGCTCCTTCTGCAACCGGGTAAAGACCCGGTCCAGAACCCCAGCTTTGCTCCAGCGGTTCATCCGGGTGTAAATGGTGTGCCAGTTACCGAAATGCTCTGGCAAGCCGCGCCATTTACAGCCCTGCTCGGCCACGTAAAGAATCGCGTTAATGACGGTTAAGTTCTTGAGGCTTACGTTGCCACGCTGGCGTGGCAGGCAATCGGCAAATCGGAGGTATTGGCTTTCTGTGAGTTCCACCGCGCCAATCTGCCCCACTCTGCCCACCCCTGTCAATTAGTGTTAACAGGCCCTAGGCTGGTATGGGGTCGCGCCGTTGGCGCTGAACGCCCACGTGCAACCGGTAGGTTCATTGGCAGCTTGCGAAGGGTCTCACAGCAGGCCAGCCAGCGTTATGTCACCATTCAGCGTTCTCGAAACTGACAGCGCCGCCCGATGAGCCGTCAGTTCCGATTGCGCGCCGACTGAAACTAACGTCGGGGTCGCCTCGTGAGATTCCTTCGACAGACTCAGGACAGGCTCTTCGCAAGCCCAGGATGACAGCAATCGGGGCGCCGTCCTCGCTCGGGCGTCTGGTCTTCAAAGTTGTGGGTAATGGAACGAGTCCTGTGCCGCCTTGGGATAGCGCGCCGGTTCCAAAGGAAGCTTTCCCCGCACCGGTTGGCCTCAGGTCGCTGCCAAGTGGAGATGAGAATGCCCGAGTCTATTTCAACTCGCCGGCCACCGGGTCGCTCTCATCCAGCAGGATGACGCCGTGGAGCGTTCCCGCGACTGCCGCATCATGCCACGTCCACACCATCTTGCCCGCGGAGTCGAACTCCAGCAGTTGCGGGCCCTTGGCGCTGTCGTTGGCGCCGTGACCGGTCCAGTTGCACACCAGGGTATTGCCGCTCTTGAGCAGTTGAAAGCCTGAAAAGAAACGGTACACCGTCTCCGCCGTCGAAGCGGGGGGCTCGATTCGCTTTACCACCTTTCCCGACGGATCGATTTCAGCCAGGAAATGACCGTACCCGGTGCTAATGAACGAGTTGCCGTTGGAAAGACGGACAATCTGGTAGATGTGCTTTGCGCCGCTCACCGATGTTTGCGAGAGTGCTTTCCCGCTCATGTCGGCCTCAATGACCAGACTGGCATCCGGAAACTCCTTGGTGGCAGCTCCGAACAACAACGTTCCCTGTGGCGACAACCGCATGAGGCGCATATTTGAAAACTGCGGAAAATTCGCGACGACGCTTACATTATCGTCGGGCGCAACCCGGCAGATTGTAATCCCCTTCTGATTGCAACCAACCAGCGTGTCTCCATTGCGCAAGCGAATCGCCGATGCAGACCCGGCAAGACGCGGATCATGCACCGCCTTGATTTGCGCCCGGGTGCCAAGATCGTAGATATAATATCCATCGGCACCGCTGAGCAAAATCCGGTTTTGGCCGATCAGCTGGCAATCGCGGGACTTGACCGGAAGCTTGATCACCCAGTTTTGGCCGGGGTTCCGCTGGTCGATATGAATCAATTGTCCGCGCGATTCGTCCACTCCCAGAAAACAATGCTGGATCAGAGGTAGATTCGGACCAGCAGAGGTACCCGAGGCGCCGGGCGCGGTTTCGGTCCGGCCCGGGCTTGCGATTGCGAGGCCGGCAGCAAAAGCAACTCCGAGAATGAAGTTTAGTTTAGGAATAAGTAGTGTCATTGGTTTAGATGTCTAGTATTGGCGAACGGCGTCCTGCAACGTGGGCACAGGCCGGAAGTCGGGATCGTTTTGGTATTTGATATTCCGCTTTCCGTAATAGCTGCCGTAATATTGTCCATTGGATTCGATCCACGTGGTGACGCGGATGAGTTCCTCGGGGGAAAGCTTGATCTTGCGGTGAATTTTGGCAAGCCTCACGGCTCGCTCAGCGTCGGCTGGGTTTTCCAGCTCGACTTTGCCGTCGCTCAGCATGGCCACGAGAACGCTGGTATGGGAGCCCAACGACTTGGCCGGCAGGTAGGCAACGTTGCCGGTCTTCGGGTGGTTTTCGCCAATAATCGGCCCCAGCAAGCCTCGATCGACCAGCGGGGGATGCCGGCGCTCGGGCATCAGATTTTCGTAAGACCGGTTGAAAAGCCCCGTGAGTTCGCCGCTCAGATCGAGCTTCCCTTTCGGAGATTGGCCGCTGTGGCATTGGACGCAATGCTTGTTCCAAACCGGCTGGACATCCGCGGCGTAGTCGATGGGCCGGGCGCCGGTGGTTTCGCCCGGTTGCGGGCCGGGAAGCGAAGGCGGGCGATTCAAGGCTTGCAACGCCCTGGGCTGCACAGGAGGAACCCGGTTCGAGGTCTCATGGCAACCGACGCACGAACGCGTTTCCCCAGGGCGGTAGTTGACGTAGGTTCGTTCACGCTGAAGCTCCAGGTAGTTGGCGTCCAGCACCTGGAAATAGATATTGCGATCCGCCGGAACCAGGAAATAGGCGGAGCCGTCCGCCTCGATCGGCACTATACCGAGCTGCACTTTCAAGCCGAGGCTGGCGTCTTTGCTGACACAGGCGTATTGCTGGTCGTATTCGTCGCCATCCCATGCGCGCCGCGCGCTCCATGGCCGCGGCGCCTGCTCCATAATGCGGATATACCTGGCCTGTCCGCGCTGAATTCCTTCCATCCCCTGGTAAACGTCTTGAACGATGCAGACTCCCTGGTTTGCGGCGGCATATTGCGGAACCCTGTTGGACGGAATTACCGGCGGCTTCGGCCTCGGACGAAGCGGCATGGGTTGGAAGCAACCGAGGTGCTCGTTCTTGTATAGCAAAGTAGTCTGACCGGAGTCGTTCAGCGCGTAGAGCCCCCAGTTAATTTTCTCGTGGGGATCGCCGGTGGGATTCATCGTGACGAGGAACAACTTTTCCGAAAGCGGATACGGGTCTTTGAACAAGCGCCGTCCCCAGGCACCGTGGGGGTCGAACCAGAACCCGCCCTCGGCCCGCACGTCGACATCGGGCGTCATGTAGGTCATCGGCTCGCGGGTGCGTGTGTTCTTGGAGGTATCGATGCGAATCACAGTGCCCACGGAGTTTTGCGGATAATGGGGAGTTCCCATTGCCACAAACAGGTGGCTCTGGCCGGGAATCGGCCGGCCTTGAATGAAGGTCGGCGGCAGGGCGATGTCGGCCCCGTATACTTCCGATGAATTCGAACCGTCCGGGCTCATGGCCCACAGGCACTTCACGCTGACGGCTCCCTTGTCGACGTATTCCCAGCGCGTGTACAGAATGCGTCCGTCATTTGTGACCGTGGGCGTCGCTTCGCTGAGGGCGCTATTGGTTAGTTTCTGGATCTTGGATCCGTCGGCCTCCATGCGGTATAGATCGGTGGTTGTAAAGATATCGGGACCGTCGCACAGGATGCCATACTGACAGCGGGTCGAAATGAAGCAGACACCGCCGTCGGGTAGATAACACGGGTCCATGTCGTCGGTTCCGTGGTGATAACCGCGCCGGTATTTGGCAACGAGTTCCGCTTCGTTGGGCGGCGGAAACGTTAACTGGCGCAAGCCCGACCCGTCGATTCCGCACTCGTAAAGCCGGTATCCCTCGCCTCCGCTCTTCTTCCATGCGAATACGAGTCTCTTCGCATCGAAGGAGAGGTCGAAGCGCCCGAAGACACCGCCCGACAGACCTTTGACAATCTCGCGCGTCGTGCCGGACTTGAGGTCGAAGACACAGATGTTGCCCTGCGGGAAGAAACCACCGTTGATGTAATCGGTGTAATAGTGGTTGGATTGATAGTTGATTCGCTCGACGAAAACGATCTCGTCGAAGCCAAGAACTGGAGTATCGGCGCGAGTGAGAAACACGCCGCCGATGCAAAGGAAGATTGCAACTGTTAGAAGACCGATCGCCTTAAGAAAACGAGCGTGCAAATATTGACCGTTCTTCGTCAGAGTCTTAGGGCGTTGCCCCACTGCCGATAAGTTAAGGCTGGAGACCCCAGAAACGCGCGCTCGTTCCCAGGTTCCTGCCTGGGAATGCAGCAATTCCAGAGGCTCCAGCCTCCTTCTGGATCTACAACAGCACAATGCACCGGAGGGGAACGGGAGGCTGGAGCCTCCAAGAAAGACGCGTTCCCAGGCTGGAGCCTGGGAACGAGGGTGCAAAGTGGTAGCGGCGCAAGGGCGAAGGGGAGCGCGGGCATCCTGCCCGCTGCCGTCGGCATCCCTGCCGGCGTGCGTGGTGCATGCCCCGGGTCCGTCGCCCTCCCCGGACGCCGGCAAGATGCCGGCTAGTGCGGGCAAGATGCCCGCGCTCCCCTTCTGAACGCAGTCCGTGCGCAAGTCGGAGAAGAAAAGTTCGTCCCAGCGGGACGCCGGCGCCAGCACGCGAGACGCGTGCGCTCCCCGGATGCGCTTTTCGAACGGCCTTGGGCGCAACTGTTTCATTGGCGGCAAGCTACTCTTTTGTTGGCTGGACGATCTTCCCCATGGCCTGGCCTGCCGGGTCGGTCTGCGAGCCGTAGAACTCCGAATTGCAATCCATCCATAGCGTCAGGCGGTGGAGATCTTCCGGCGGTAGTTTCACTCCGTGATGGCCCGCTTGCAGCAGAGCCAGCAATTTGGAAGCGCGGGCGCCGAATTTTCCGGGCACCGTTTCGGATTCGCCCAAGTGAGCGATGTTAGTATAAGGCCTGAGGCTTCGGTACGACGGATACCAGAAGTTCCGCCCGCTGCGGACATCCTCCCTGGAGGCGTTGGCGGAAAGCCCTTCGCGTCCGCGCAAATCGCATGCCTTCGTCGCGTTCTCCTGGTGACACTTCACGCAATAGCGGTCGAGCACCGGTTGCACCAGGCGCGGATAGCTGAATGGCTTTGCGCCGTCCACCGGGTCAGGAACGATCGGCGACGGCGGATGTTTCATCGCCAGAGGCCGGTTCTTCACCTGCACAGCGTTATTCCGCTCTTCGTGACAGCCGGCGCATGAAACGAGATCGCCCTGCTGAAGGTAGGTTCCCGAACGCATTGATTGGATTGCCAACCCGTCCTTATCGAGCGCCTGGAAAAAGAGCAGTTTGTGAATGGGCGCTTGAAAATAGGCGCTGCCGTCCGCTTCCACAGGGACGGTCCCCAGCACCTGCCGGGCAGCGGTAACGCCGGCCCCGGCATCGTACCCGATCTGCGGATCTTCATCGCGTGCGGTGGTTTTCATTAGTACCTGGAGGACCCGCAACGCGGCGACTTTCGCCCCGTCCGGCCACGGTTTACGGCTGTTGTACACGTTCATCAGTGCGAACGTGCCGACGCTGGTCTGGTCGCCCAGACTCGAAGCGGGCGCGGAGGTCATTGTCGCTTTGTCGCAAATCGGTGGCTCCGGCGGTGCGGGCGGACGCGGTTGCGAAAGCTCCGGCATCACCGGAGGCGCCGGACGCTTCTTTACCGGAATCGGGCTGATGCTGCTGATGCGCGGATCGAGGTAGATCAGTTCGCGATTGCCGAAGCTATCGAGCAGGCACAGACCATAGTCAGTCCCGTGATTGCCGTCGTCGTAACAGCAAAGGTAGCGATCCGCGTCCAGCGGCCACGCAGTCCCGTAAGCCATCGACCAGGGGTTCGCGTTGGCCCACTTTTCCGTCTCCGGCATCAGGACATCGGGTGTGACCCGCCAACCGCCGCCCAGCCAGCCGTCCTCCGGCAACTGCGGATCGAAGATGACGAGCGATCCGAATGCAAACCCGTGATGCGCCGCCGCGGTGGCAATGTAACGCCCGGTTCCGGGAATGGGGCGGAGGTCGATCGTCATCTGCGGGCGCGGTCCGCCAACACCCTTGAAGTAGTTGTCGTAGATGGCGCGCGGGTCGCGTCCGTCGGGAGTCGTAATCCACGCCCCGTGCGCGCCGTTGGGGTTGCGGTCGACGTAATCCCAGCGGGTGTAGACGATTGCGCCGTCGTGATTGACGACCGGTTTCCATTCGTTGGTCTCGTGATAGCTCAGGCACTCGATGCCGGAGCCGTCGGCGTTCATTCGGAAGAGCGTGTAGGTGGGCACCGGCCGCCCATGGCAACGGCCATAGCCGCCGCGCCGTTCGGAGATGAACGCAACCTTGTCGTTGGGCAGCAGGCAGGGATCGAAATCGTTCCAACAGCCGTCGGTCAACTGCCGAAGATCGCTGCCGTCGATCCCGACGCGAAACAAATGGTAGCTGTTTTCCGGACACCACGACTGGCCTTTGGCGCCAAGTTCGCTGTAAGCAAAGAAGACGGTTTTCGCGTCGAAGGAGAGTTCCGGTGAAAGAAACGTCCCGGGTGTCAGCGTCTTGCCTTTCAGCCGCCCGTTGCCGACCGTCGCTCCGACCGCGAGGTCCTTCAGAACGGGATTGGAGCCAAACGGGTTTTCGAGGATATAGAGTCCGCCGCCCGGATTTCCGTTGTGCCCGAAGTATTGGTCGCACATGTGTTGGAAATGGCCGCGGTTGCGTTTGACAAATAGAATCCGGTCGAAATCCAGCAGCGGGTCGCGCCACATCAAGTCCCGCCGCAGCCGACACAGGGCCATGTACAGATCGAGGCGCGCCTCCCGTTGTTCGCAGGGGATTGCCTTGCACTTTGCCTCAAGCTCGTCGAGTTGCCGGGATTGCGTCTCCAGTTTGGCGCCCGGCGCCCGTTCGCGCAGGTTTTTCAGCAGCGCGCTGACCCGGCGCGCGACAATATCCGCCGGGTCGCGGTCCTTGCCCGGCAACAGCAAGGCTTCGCCGCGGTACGCCGTGGACGCAACCTTGCCCCAATGTTCGGCATCTTTGAGTTCATCGGTCAGCCGTTGAAAATCCGAGCGCCGGCTTCGGTCGAGCGTGTCGTTGCAGCTCTGCGATTCGGTCGGCGCCGAAGTCCCACCCTGGGGCAGGGCCGCCATTCCAAGGCAGGCTGTTCCGACAAGGATGACGAACCAAGGCCATGGCGTTCTGATACACGGGATTTTAGGCATTGCGGTGGCATAGTGCTCGAAGCGCCCCCATGCCGTCATGTCGGATGAATTACCGACGTGGATGCGCTTATAGCCCTCAGAGCCTGGAACTCGGAAGGCGATTCGCTGACCGAAAGTTCGCGCCGGCGAGACGCTGCCGCCAGCATGCGAGATGCGTGCGCTCTCCGGACTCCCGGCCCGAGCGCTGTCTGCGATGCGAGCCAACATTCATCCAACCGCACCCTTAACTCGGTGCCATTCGCTGCTCATCTCCTTTTCAGCGCCTGGAGAATCTCTCCGATCAACGCCGGGCCGCGGTAAATAAACCCCGTGTAAAGCTGCACCAGCACCGCGCCGGCGTCGAATTTCTCCAGCGCCGATTCCGCATCGAAAATACCGCCAACGGCGATGACGGGCAGCTTCGTGCGCGCGCAGATGAACCGCACGATTTCGGTGGAACGCGCCCGCAGCGGCTTGCCGCTCAGGCCCCCCTGCTGGTCGGCGCTTTCGGGCAGTGCGGAATGGTCCAGGGTCGTGTTGGTGGCCACGAGACCGGCCAGTTCGTGCGTCGTGACCAATTCCAGGATTTCCTCGATCTGGGCAAACTCAAGATCGGGAGCGATCTTGAGCAGCACCGGTTTGGGCGCGGCTTTGGCCCGGTTGGCGGCCTGCACCGCGCCGAGCAGTTCGTCCAGTTCCGCCCGGCCCTGAAGCGTGCGCAGCCCGGGCGTGTTTGGGGAGCTGACATTGAGCACAAAGTAATCCGCTGTCGCAAACAGGCGCTCGAAGGAGGCGAGGTAATCCGCGGTGGCGTTTTCGAGCGCGACCGTCCGGGATTTTCCAATATTGATGGCGATTGGAATTGCCGGCCAGCGCCCTGCGGCCTTGAGCGCTTCGAGGCGACGCGCCACCGCATCGGCGCCACTGTTGTTGAAGCCCATTCGATTGACGATGCCGCCCAACTCGGGATAGCGGAAAATGCGCGGGCGCGGATTCCCCGGCTGGGCCAGCGCGGTGATCGTGCCGGCCTCGACAAAACCGAAGCCGAGCGTTTGCCAGGCGGCGAGCGCTTCGGCTTCCTTGTCAAAGCCGGCGGCAAGCCCGACGGGATTCGGAAACTTCAGGCCGAAGAGAGTGCGTTCGAGCTTTGGGTCCCATGCGGGCCGGCAGGGCAGGAGAGAGAGAACGCGCAGCCCGTCCATGGCAAGGTGGTGAACCGTTTCGGGGTCGATCTGAAAGAGGAGCGGGCGAACCAGATGGTCATAGATCGGCGGAGGGATCATGGCGGCATTGGAACAGTTTCGTGGGGCTTTCGAAAGGAAATTGCTTTATTTTTCCGTATTCTTCAGTGAAGAAAGCGTTGCTGGCTGGCCTGCCGCGAGATCCTTCGCAGGCTGCCAATGAACTCGCCGGTTGCAGGGGGGCGACATCCGACGTTTGCCGTGGGGGCGTTCGTCAACGCGACAGCGCCCTGGGGTGCGGTAGTCCTGTCTTTCCATTACCCACAAATTGGAAGCCGAGCGCGGAAACCGAAGCGGCCCATATTATTTGTCATCCTGAGCTTGCGAAGGATCTCACAGAAGGCCCGCCAGCATTATGTCGCCATTCACCGTTCTCGAAGCAGACAGCGCCGCCCGATGAGCCGTCCGT
>Ga0316222_1003185_pt1 | contig 16373 bp, 24 predicted proteins | sample TBH18011metaG_FD_206008 | JGI IMG/M metagenome (GOLD analysis project Ga0316222, IMG submission 206008) | Freshwater microbial communities from Trout Bog Lake, Wisconsin, USA - TBH18011 | ecosystem: Environmental > Aquatic > Freshwater > Lake > Hypolimnion/Profundal zone | place: USA: Wisconsin...
TGGCTTGCGTGGCATTGGCACTTGAAAATGTAGAAACCCATAAAGTCCTCCTGGCTTCAGAAGTCGAGCAGCTTCCTTGAGTATCTGCCCAGGCTTGGGATAGTCCTTCTCGGTGCCATAAAGATTCTTTGCGTATTCCTCCGAGTAGGGGGGGTCGGCAAGAATCCAATCAAACGATTCATCTGGAAGCGGTACGTTGCGACAATCGGCAACAATGTCGGGTTTGCGTTCTTCACGAATATCAACCCTCACGCCAGTCACCATGCTTCCTGAACACAAATGCAGCACTTTTTTTTCGTCCACTGGTTTGCCACCAATTGATTCCATTTCTCGGTAGGCCCATTCCACAAAGCGGAGAGGATACCCCCCCCGTCCGAAAAAGGTTCAAAATGTAAGGATGACTTGGGGTAGCCAAACATTACGGGGTGTCCCGCACCTTTGGCTTTCTTCCCAGCATTGGGGCCAAAACTATGTTTCGTTGCGGCGGTCATAAAAACTCGCTCGTGTCGTTGTCAAATGGGTCAAACTCGGCATTGGCGTAGAGAGTGGTGGTGCCGTCACCATTTGAGACCTCGGTTATCTGCCAGTCGTCGTGCTGGGTAGCGAAGGCGTTGCCCCTAGTGAGTCGTGTGTCACCGGAGACCCGAGCGGTGCCGCAGACCCAAGCGTCACCGTAGACCCGAGCGTTGTCGTAGACCTGAGCGGTGCCGCAGACCCAAGCGTCACCGTAGACCCGAGCGTTGTCGTAGACCCAAGCGTCACCGTAGACCCAAGCGTCACCGTAGACCCGAGCGGTGCCGTAGACCCGAGCGTCACCGTAGACCCAAGCGTCACCGTAGACCCAAGCGTCACCGTAGACCCGAGCGGTGCCGGAGACCCGAGCGTCACCGTAGACCCGAGCGGTGCCGGAGACCCGAGCGTTGTGTCCGACGTAGGCGCTCTCATTGACGGTGGCGGTGCCGGCTACCCATCCACCTCCGTTTCGGTGTTTGTGGGCTGGAACTGGTCCGTTGCCATCGTTGAAATCGTAGGTGGTCACTCTGTCTCCTTTGTTGATCGGGGTGCGCTTCACCAGAGATGATCCACTTCTTCTACATAATCCCCGTCCCAATCGTCAGGCGGATCGAAATCGTCGGCGTGGCAACTGCACTCGCACTCCTGACAGTCGCAATCGTCCTTGTGGTCGCACTTGTCGCCGTTCTCGTCAATCAATACGGGCTTCTCGGCATCAGGGCAAGGACAGTCCTCGCAATAGTCCGGGCTAATCTCGCCAACGTAGATCAAGTCTGATCGGGTCATTCCATCGGGGTAGTTACTTGGCATTTTCCACCTGCCTACAAACGGTGCAAGAACGGACGCCCGTAGCGTCAGCGTCGTATTCGTGCAAGTGCATCAATCGAAACGTGGTGTATCGGTTGTTGTTCTTTGGACAGCGATGGCTGAGAACTGCGTTCTTCATCGCCTTCTGTGTCATAAAGCACTTCGTACATTCGTATGTCACCATGCGGCGCATCCTCCTTGGTCGGGGATTCCTATTCCCAAGCTTGCGATCATTCTGTCTGCTACTGCGATCTGTGCGGCTGGCGAAGTGTCGCCGGTTCCGCCGTAGTTGGCCCAGTTTTGAGCCGTGATTCCTAGTGAATCGGGGTAAGCACTTCCTAGTACCACCCATCCTCCTGATTCACACGATGCCACCCTCGACCATTCTGCGTAATCTGCTGGAAGTGTTGTCGTTGTGGTTGGTGGGGTGGTGGTCGTAGTTGGAGGGATCGTCGTGACCACCGTTGGCGACGACCCCAGGGTACTTGGAGGGTGAGTGGTTGGGGCCGAGACTACAATCTCAGCGCCGTACCACCACACTCCGACCATTAGCCCGATGGCTACGAGCGGGGTAAAGATGCGTTTCATGCTTGCTCCAATCGTCTAGCGAGCTTGGATTCTTCTCGCTTTCGTTCGTTATGGGCGATGCGGCAGGCTTCGCAGATCGGTTCCTTCTTCCGAATGTGCGTGGCGTAGCCCGCATTGGTCCCGCAGGGTTTCCTTCCACCGTAGGGGACGCCTCGACGCCGAGCAACTTCGTTTAGTTCCTTGATGTTTCGGCCACCCCAAATGCCCTCCCGCTCGCCGTAATAGATGGCGGCTTCGGCGCAATGCCCTGCTACGGGACAGGTACGGCAAATGGACTTAGCATGTCCTTCGGACCAACCGGGTTCGCCCGTGTCAAAGAAGATGTTTTGATCTACCCCCCAACAGGCCGCACGGTCTTGCCAGTCATTCTGCATTGTGCTTCTCAAGAAGTTCAAGGATCGTCAATGACGCTTCACGGATCGCCGTGACCAAATCTCGAATCACCTTGTCGGCTTCCTGGTCCCAGCCACCGTTGTCCAACTTGTGCTGAATCTCACCCAAGGTCAGATGAACACCGTCCGCATACTTGTCAGCCCGCATGGTTCACCATCCGGTATTCCCACAAGCCGTGCGACAGATAGCGGCGCTCAATGACGTACGAACCAAACTTCGCCTTTCGCAAGTCACGCAAGCGGGCACCCACGGATGCTTCGGGAGCATTGGTGTCGTCGGCAATCTGCTTCAACGTGCGCCACTTGCCATCCGCCATCAGGTCACGGACCGCTTCAAGTTGCTTGGTCAGGCGCTCGCCATCCCGCTTGTGGTCGTAGGTCAGGCCGTCAAACACTGCGTCGGTTCGCATCTGCAAGTTCCGCCACCAGGCGTTCTGTGCCTCGTCGTACTCAGCCAGCCAATCCTTGAAGTCCTTGATCGACTCGCTCATCACCCCAAACACTGACTCCCACGCCGCCGAACCCTTGTCTAGGGTCGCAAGCTGTTCGGCCAATGCGTAGATTACGGTAAGGAACTTGTATTCCTCGGCGGGTACTTGCAGGCGCTTGTAGTCGTTGAACTTTTGGATCAGTTCTTCAATCCGCTCAGTCTCATCAACCAATGTCATTTCTTTCATCTTGCCCATCTCGATCCTCCTTGTTCGATGGTGCTATCAGTTTTGCTCGTTATGTCTAACGTGTCAAGGAATAAAACCGCCGTAGTATTTTATGTCTTTCTTGGCGGCCATCTCAGCTTCGTCAAGGGTGTTTGCAAAGCCCCAGGTCAAACACGAAAAGAATCCGTGCCTTTCTTCGGGACCGTACAAACACCATCCGACAAAACCGCTTTCCTTATCAACGTAGATTTCAATGGCGTGTTCTCCGTACTCAGTCCATTTGCACCACTCCTGATTGAACTCATCAAAGTAGTACCCACGTTTCTGAGCAAGAAGCATCAACCTATTCCTCGGCGGCATCGGCAATTAGAACGGTTCCTCTCCGGTAGCCCAGCCTTCTTGCACGGCACCAAAGGCTTCTTCAACCTTGGCGACGACAGGTGCTTCGGCGGCGATGGGGTTGTCTTGCAATGCCTTGCGAGCGGCGTTGAAGCCTGCGCCCAACTGCTTCTCGGACAGCGAGCCGTACTTCTTGCCCTTCTCGGCCAGGTCGTTCAAGAACTTGTTGTCCGGGTCGGCTTGTGCTCCCTGCAAAATCGTGTCCCAACGTGGGTCGCCCTCAACTTCGGTCTTAGGTGAGCCGGAACGAGCTTGCTCGGCCACTTCCTTTGCCTTGTGTGGGGCTGGCGACGACGAATGGTTGTTCACCTTCGCCATTTCCTCACGGGACGGACGGAACTCGCTGGTGGTTGCGTAGCCAGCGTTTGCCAACGCTCGACCAATGGCTGACGTTTCGCAGTTCTCCAACGGTGACGTTTCGTTTGGTCCACGGTCAGCAAAGTGTTCCTCGGCGTAGCCGGTAGCCCACGGGTGAGCGTCCTCGGCGTCCTTGTAGACAGCCGCCCACACCACAAACTGCTTGCCGGTGTCGCTGATGTGTTCCATTTTGGTTGCGATGCGACCAGTCGGGTAGTCCTGCCAGAACTTCGTGATCCGGTCCGCAACGGTTTCGTAGTTGTCCAAGTCAAACTTAGGCATCTTGTGTTTCCTTCTTTCTAATCGTGACCATTCCTGGTCCATCGGTCTTGCATGTTTCGTTGTACGAGCAATATTGGCATTGCCAGTAGCGAGGGTTCTCAGGGTCCAAGCTGATCGGTGACAGGTCATCGTCGATGGCGATGCGCTCAGGCAAGTCTCCATCGTTGATGGTGTCCATGATGTTCGTGAGCCGCATGATTTCGTTGTCGGCAATGACCGTGAACACTTCCTGTGGAATCTCAAACTCAGCGATGACACGACCAATCTCGTCGATGCCCGAACGCTCAGCAAGTCCCTTGGAGATGGCTTCGGTGCCAACGTGGACGATGCGGATGACGTAGCAATCGTTCGCCACGGCGTTTAGCGCCGACTGAATGATGGCCGATGCCCGTGGTCCTGACGGACTACTGACGCCCTTGTTGCTGACACCCACAGACTTCTTGTAAGCGGTGCCGTTCATGGTCTTGATTTCAAGAAGAACCTTGAACTCGCCATCGTCGATCACACCGTCCGCCGAACCCGAGATGAGTCCGCCAATCTGCGACGGCACTTCGAACTCAGCCGTGTAGTAGTTGCTGATGGCTTCCTGAATCTTCTCATGCAGGTCGGTGCCGAGAGTCGTGACGAGTGTGCCCGCCAAGTCCATCGGTTCCGATTCGTAGCCAAGCGCCGAGTACGCCAGCGCCCGTGAACACTTGCCCGCATCCGAATAACGGAACGGAGTGTCGAACGCTTTGGGCTTTGGCCCTCGCTCAATGTTCTGAACTTGAAGTTCCTCAAGCCATAAGTGGCCGTACCGTGGTGGTACTGGCATCTGATATTGCTCCATCTCAATCCTCCTTGTTTGATGGTGATTAGAACACTAACGGAGGGTTGTAACGGATGTCAAGGATTTTTTTGGTGCTTGTGGTTGTGTCGGTATTCAGCCAGGATTAGAGCCAGTTTGGACGGTGGGATGTGTTCGACATTTCTTTCTTGTCCCAAGTCCTGCCCGCACTTCTCGCAACGGACAAAGATAAGCATTGAGTTCCTATTCGGTAGTAGGTGCAAATATTTTGGGAGTGTAGTCACTCAACCTTTTGCCCGCATACTTCCGACACAAGAAATCCAGGCTAACAAACATCGGGTCGTAGGAACCGTCCTCCACTTGATGTTTTACCACGATCCCACGCCAGTGTGCGTTGCCCTGTGGCCCCTTGTAATCCTCGTCGTGAAGGTAACAAGCTCCCGCAACCAATCCGTGCTGTGACTTGCCGCCGACGAATCGAAGCCCGTACATGAGCGTTTGCTGATGGCCCATCGTGAACGAGTGACCGATGTTCTTCAACCGAGTGTCAATGCTGTTGCCGCCGTAGGGCTTGCCGGTCATTGGTTGGTAGAAGTAATGGCTGTACCCAACCCCATCCAACCACAGGACTGTTCGGAACGGATGAACTTCCCAACGGAACTTTGCGTAGTCAAGGTCGTCTGTCGAGATTGTTCCATCGAGCTTGGCGTCAAGTGAGATTGCTCGGTCGATCCGATCTTCGTGATTACCCAAACAGATGTGCCTCTCTGGGTTCCATCGGCGTTCTTTATACTGTTTACGAATACGGTTGTAATCGGTAATCCCTGAGTTGAGTAATTCCCATCCATAGTTCGCCGCCTTTACGTCTGCTCGGTAGCGACGACCCTCCATCTCTTTTTTCCCCTGGTCATAGAGTGACAGACTTGGCAGGTCGGCGTGGTCGCCCAAGTGAATGATCTTCACGTTCTCCTTGCCGGCGAACTGATCGACGATGTATTGCCCAATCCATTTGAGGTGGTCAAGCGGAACGCCCTGCTTTACCTGCGTGTCGGGAATGACAACGTGGGTAGGCAGGTCAATAAGTTTCATCAAGCGTCCTTGTACGGGGCCTTGGGTTGCGTCAGCCAAGCAAGTTCGGCTGGCGTGATTTGAAATGGATCGGTGGGGCAGTTCCACCCCCCGTGTTCCCAACTGCGAGCGACCAGGGCCGAGCAAATCAGGGCGTCACCATGACGTCGAAAATCGAAAGCGATCCACTTCGGGGTCAGCAAGTTGATGACGATGGAGAAAATCGTGGCTACCGAATACTTGATGCCGTTCTGTGCAAGTGCGTAGTCGATGGCTTTGATTCTGTCCACGCCGTTTGGGATGGGGCGGATGGTCGTGTAGCCGTCAGGTGCTACGTCCTGTCGAAGGACAAGTTCGCCACGCCGACCCATCTGCATACACCACACATCACCGTTTGAGTCAACGCCGGTGACAATGGCTGCGTGGTTCCATCGCTTGTAAGGTCGCCACGATGGTCGGAGCCATTGGCCGAAACGGATCAGGGTAGCAAACGCACCCTTGCTATGGGCGAGAACTAAATCGCCCGGCTGAACGTCACTCATGCAAAGTTCCTCCCTGCAACTGGCGGTCCATCCTTGACTGCGACCAGGTTAGCGCAAACGTAGGAGATGTTGTGGGATTCATGCCAGTCGGAGGGGTAAAAGGTGTGGAGTCGTGAAATCTTGAAGTCAGTCTCAATCCGTGGGACGTACTTCCGCATGTTCTCATCGGTGTAGTACCAAAAAGAATTCTCGTTCCAGTACGAAACATGAGTCGGGTCTTGAAACGCACCCCTGCCATCCGTCGATGGGGTCAGGCTCAGGATCATCCCTCCGTGGGCAAGTACCCGGTATAGCTCGTTCATCAAGCCGATCTTGTCGGGGATATGTTCAAAAAAATCCACGGCCCGGATGACGCCTACGGAGTTGTCGGGGTACGGCAGACCTTCGCTGATATCACATTTCATATCAACGTCGCCCTGGATGTCCACGGAAATGTAGCCAGGAGGCGAGTTGTGCGCCCCGCCGAGGTCAAGCGCCAGCAGGTTCTCACACTTGGCCCAGGCTAAAGCGTTGGCTTGGACGTTCTGATCGTAGAGTTCCACGGTCTTGCGTTGGATTCTCAGGTTTTTCTCAGGATCGGTCTGCGTGTTGTGTTCGTGAATCCGTTGCTTGTAAAGCAATCGGTTGAGTTGCAGGAACGGACCGTGCTGGTAAAGCCGGTTCATCAGGTCTTGATCGTCGCATATGTCTAACGTCCCGTCATAGCCCCCTACAGCGTCGTATGCGGCCCGCAAAAAGGCTCTGGGGTGGTTGGGTGCATACCATATATACGACACGTTAGAAGGCAAAGGAGCGAATGAACGGGCTTCGAGGTAGCCATCGTCGGTTTTGTTGTAGGTCCAGCCGTGGGTGGAATCGAACAGGTCCAGGTTCGGAGAGCCATCCCCATCCATCTGAGCCGTGTTCCCATATACGAAGATAACTTCGGGTTTCTCGTCAAAGGCCCTGACGATTTCTTCTAAGGCGTTGGGTTCAAGGGTATCGTCGTGGTCCAATTCAACCAGGATGCGCCCTTCAGATGCGGCGACAGCTTCACGCTTCAAGGCCCCGATGTTCAGTTCCTTGGATTCGTGGACCCACACCCGCTCATCGTTGGGCTTAGCCCACTTCGCCCCTTGGTTCAGCAAGACGACCCATTCCCAGTTCTCGTAGGTCTGAGCTTTCAGGGACGCGTAACAGTCGTCGAGCCATTCAGGATTGTGTGAGGGGGTAAAGACCGATACAAACGGCATAGCCCCACAGTTTACCTCGTTCTGCCGATTCTCCTGATTTCGTTCTGGCGTTGTGCTTCTTTCCATACCCGGAGCATAGCCACCTCTAACTCCATTGCACGGATGCGAGCGTCACGTTCGGCGTCCTCGGCTTCTTCTTCTTCGTTGTCAATTCTTTGGCTGAGGATAGTGGCGTGGCGGGTTACGAAAAACCCTGTAACCAAAATCGGGATGATACCCAGCCACCCCCAAGCGCCGTAGTTCGTAGTCAATCGAGTAGCCGCCACCGACAGGATAGTGATTTTTGCTAGATCGCCCACGGCATCCATGAGTCCAGCCAGGTTGCCACGGCCTGAGTTGATCGCCCGCACCAGGACGGTACCAACCCCGTCCATTACGGCCATTCCGATAGAGCCAACTACGGCGTAGAGGATGATTGCCCATGTCACTTTCCGTGTACGTCCTTCAAAATGTGGCGAACGTCCTCAAGGATTTCACCATCTTCTTCGAGTTCCTGCTTTTGCGCCTCAGCGATCTTCTTGATTTCCAAAGCGAGCTTCCGAATCTCTGCGGCGGTAGCGGCACCGCTCTGAGCAAGTGCAGGCTGAGTCACCGCCGAGTAGACCGTAAGGAAAACGAGCAACCAGAACCAGTGGGGGTCAAGATTCGGCCATACAATTTCGACAGCCACAATCACAATACAAGCGACGAGGGTTTGCCATACGCCTGCGCCAGAACTGAACCACTTGTCAAAACGGTAGAGAAGTCTGTCGCTCCATTTTTGCTTCTGCCTTTTCTTGTGGCGGGACATTAGACCAAGCCTTCGTGCGCACCGAGATGGCGTTCGAGTTTCAAGCCAATCTCGTCCATGTCCTCCCTGATGGTGTCTAGTTCAGCCTTGATGTCTTTCTGCCTTTCACCGATATTTTGTAACTTGGTTTCGATTCGGTTGACCGCATCTGCCATGCTTGATCCACCGTTGGGCGTGACTGCGCTTCTGACGGTAGTGATCCTTTCTTCAACGCTTCTAACAATCTGATTGTGTCCCCACCGAAGAACGGCAACGATGAACCCCGCGACAAATCCTGCACTAGCAAGCAGGCCAAGCCAGAAGTTCCACGAAGAAGCAGGCATTACACGCCAAGCAGCAGGCTCCAAGTGTTCGGACCGACAACGCCATCGACGCCACCAGCAACCTTGAAGAAGGCTTGAGCGTTCTTGACAGCAAGCGTCGTCGCAGGACCGAATACACCGTCAACGGTGAGGGCCTGACCGAACTTGTCCTTGAGCAATGATTGAACCGACTTGACATGACCGTGATCGGTGCTACCGGCTGAAATGGTTGGGAGTTGCACATCGCCTCCTGTGGCTTGTGGGGTTGCTGGGGTTGGGACTGAACCGGCTGCGGAAGTGCCGCCGGGCCAAGAAGTGTCGTTGATTACCGATTCGTCGTAGCCACCGTGGTCCGTCCATTGAACAGCTACAGCGGTAACGCCACCAAGGGTCAGCGAGTGAGGACCGTCTGTGTAGTCAGCAATCCAAAAGTCAGGCAGGGCAACGCCAGCGGAGTTGCAAGCGTCAATGACGTTCTGCCAGCCGTAGCCTGGTGCGCCGATGCGGGAACAGTAGACCGTGGGACGGTGAACGCCCTCAGCCCGCATACGATTCAGCCAACCGGGAACATCGACGGCGGCGGCATCGCCACTCTCAACGTCAAGAACCTGAGCCGTACCTGATGAGTTGACCGTGATTGAAACGTGCTGTGCCGTGGGGTATTGCTGAACCAGGGCGTTGTACGAAGGCCAGTTTCCATTGACGTACCCGGCGTAAACTTGGGCACCAGGGGGTACGGTTGCGGGGTTTACCCCGTCATACATGACAGTCATGCGGCTCCTTAGTATTTGATGATTTTGTTGACGACGCCGTAAGGCATCATGTTGTTGTGGCCGTTAGCGGCGTTGTTTGCGGTAATGCTGTGGGTGTGATTGTTGCTGGTTCCGCTGGTTGCGCTGTTTCCACTTGCTCCGTAGTATTGAGCAGTCATCAGCGCCAGGGCGCCACCAGGGCCGAGCGTAAACGTTGTTACGCCGGGGAGATTGTGGGTGTGATCCGCCGATTGACCGCCAGTAGTAAGCGCCGGGTTTCCGCTTTCAGTTGAAAGAAGCAAGTGCTGTTGCTCACCGCTGGTCTTACCAAGGATCAGCGAAGTCGATCCAACCGTTGCGCCAAACGTGGTGTCGTTGTTTGCGCCAGGCGTTCCTGCACCAACGGTGGTGCGCCCAAGAAGGTTGGGGACGTTGAACGTGGTCGAGCCGTCGCCCGAACCCCAAGTGGTGCCAATAGCGGCGAACAAAGTTGCATAGGTGGTGCGGGAGTAGGCCGTACCGTCACAAAGCAGGTAGCCAGCAGGAGCCGTTGAACCCGCAAAGTCCATGATGACGCCCGATGGATTGGCCGCCGCCGACCATGCAATACCCGTATTGGTGGCAGTCAGAACTTGGTTGGCAGGGGATGACGGGTAGGCAAGACGCCCAGCGGCGTAAGTACCAGTACCAACGAGAAGGTCGCCAGCCGTTCGGAAGTTGCTAACCAGGACCGCAGCGTCGTTGGCTTCGTCGGCTTCGATGGCCGAGAACACAGGAATGATAGGGTTGTTTGATCCCGCAGCGTGCGCAATGGCGTTTGTGCCGTCATAGCCACGCCCGTTGTTTCCGCTTGAGTCAGTCCAAACCGTGACGGTTCCACCCACGGTGTCAACTGTTGAACAAAGGATTTTTTCTTCGGTGCCGGTGCCGAAGTCCACGGCAACGACAAAGACGCCCGAAGTTCCCATCGGGCTTCCGGTGCTGTGACCATGCGCTCCCGAAGCGTCTGAGCCAATCTCAACCCATGAACTTGTGTTGACCAACGTAAACGTCAGGTCGGTGGCCGACATGCTTGCTTTGAGCGTGGTCGCTTGCGCTTGACCTGAGTACGCGCGAGATACATAAGCGGGAAATGCCATTTTACTATCCTACCTTATCCTGCAATAGTCTTTAGATACACAACAATATCTCCGTAGTAACCACCCTGGCTGACGGGACGCAAGCGTTCGGGCAACCAGTCCAGTTGGTCCACGGTGACTTGTGCTTTGAACGGACCTTCAACGTAGGTGACAATCTCTTGGCTTTGGCGTAGACCTTCGAGGAAGGCGTACTCGTCGTAGGGGTTGAAAGCAACTTGCTGTCCGTCCACGGTGTCCAAGCTGAGAAGCAGAACAGCCGAGATGAGGATGCCCGATGGGATACCAGGCAACGCTTTGAGCGCCCAACGATTGAGTGTTGGTGATTGGCTGGTGTACGGGTTGTTCACTTGTGCGGCGTTGAGCGTGATAATCGTTTGATATTGTTCACCAAAAATTTGTTTTGGATTGTCGAATGTGCTGCCAAGAAAGTTCAAACTGGCCTTTGGTTGGCTGCCTGAGTAGTTGGCAACTTGTTGCAAAGCCCCATTGTCTACTGCAATAGATACGGCAACGTTTGAGTTTGACAACACTCCCGAGTTGTTTCCTTGGATGTTTTCAACATTCAAGTCAATGACAACAGCGTTTTTGTTGTCGGGGATACCAAAGGTAATCAGGCCCGAATCGACGTAGCCCGAAGGAACGCAGTTGTTCGGGTTGCCGGTAAAGACGTAGCCCGAGTTGGTAGCCACAATGTCCGTTGCTACGGCGTTCTTTCCAAGGTTGCCGTTCAACGTCGATGAGACATTGTTCACCGTGAAACCAGCCTGGTTCGCAACCGAGATGGTGTACGTTCCATCCAAAACAGAGTCCGTGGAGTTCGTGACGGTGACGGAGTTGCCCGCCATGAAGTTGTTGTAACCCGTAAAGATCATCGTGGTGCCGATGATGTTGGACGAACTGGTGTACGAAAGCGTCCCCGAGGCCACTTTGCACCCAAGCAGTTGCGTGTTTGAGATGCCGGTGTAGGTGAACGTAGTCGATCCGATGACTGCCGTACCGCCGAGATAACTGAATCCCAAAGTTGATCTTACGGTCACGTTTGATGCCGTGGTGGTGATGCTTCCACTTCCGGTTGGAGTGGTGTTGCCCTCAACTTCTGCCGTGAGTTGCGAGGCTTGCAACGTGAGGTTTGTAAAGGACATAAGCGGAGTGTTGGTGATCGGGTCCCAGTCCAACCAATTGAGACAACCCGATGCCGGACCGTAACCAAGCACCATCAAGTCCGTGGCGTAAGCAGGTCCCAGGTCCTCAATGAAGTTGGTCAGGTCCAATCGCCCAAGTCCCGTGGTGGCTGTGGTGTCGTAAGGACTCCAAGTGTTTGGCGAGTAGTTGTTCCACGCCCAGTAGATGTAGCGGTCATCGCCCGTGATCGCTGTGACCGGAGCGTTGGGCACTTCGGAAATGTCAGGAATCAACGGACCAGCTTTCAAGTCACCTGCGTTGCCGGTTGGGTCGTAGGCGTTGATCGTTTGCGCCATGCGGATACCCTTGTTGCTTCCCACGAAAATAAAGTTCAGGTAGCAATACATTGACGTAGGCCATTCGCCCACAGGCATTGGAAGTGCTTGGACGGGGTAAGAAAGATACTGCGCCGTGGGGTTGTTGGTGGCGCTCGTTGACGTGATGCCGGTGCGGTAGACGATGCCAGGGCCAGAAGCGACAGGCGTAGAACCCGAAGTGTCGATGGGGTGTCCGGCAAGGTAAATCATGGCGTTGCCAGCGGTCAATGCAGTCATCACCCAGTTCGGGTTGGGGTGCGTGAAAATCCACTCGTTGCCCTGAGCCGTAGGCAACTTGGTCCCGTTGGTGGCAATTGCCGTGATGTTGTAGCCAGTTCCCGATGGTGCCGTACCCGTAATCGTGACGGTGAAGTACGGTGCGGCGTTGCCTGCCGAAGTGTCTGTAGCAACCGCCGTAATGGTTGCGGTAACGGTGTTGTTGACGGCGCCGAACAATGCCCACGATGGCGAGAAGATGTTGACCTGCTGGTTGACAACGTAGTTGGTCTGACCCGTGAAGGTGTAAGTGGTTCCGCTGACCGTACCGACAAGGTTTGTCGCTTCAAGAATGTGATACGAAAGGTCAAAGACGTTGCAACCAGCGTTAGTTGAGTTGACCGTTGAATCCCATTGGGCAAGGTTGTTCAACACCAAGATTAGGCGCTCACCGACATAACCCAACTTGGCCGACAGTGGAAACGCTGAGTTAGCGGCGGTCCACGGGTGAGTCGTTCCACCAGAAGTGTTGACCCCCGAAGTGTCACTTGACGCAACGATGGTAATGATTGTGGTGCTACCCGCCGACGCCTGAAACACGCCGTACTTCGTCACCCAAAAGACGTAGTAACCATTGGTGCAAACGTCAAGGATCGGAGCGACGTTTTGCACTGTTGTTGGCGTACCGCTCCATGAGTTTTGGTAAGTGAGTTTGTTTCCGTCTGCGATGTAAACATAGTTTCCGACAGCGATGGCTTTGGTGTTTCCATTGGTTGATGCGAATTGTTGTTGCACATCGTCAAGCAGGGTGAGATTCCATTGTTGCCACGGGTTGACGCCACGACTGTGAGCGAAGCGGGAATCGACTGCGGCCTTGCGGTCAAAGTAAATCTGGCCCGAACCGTCTGACCAATCTCGTGCCTCACGACGCCACAGACCTTCGGTGGATACGGTGCCATCGTCAGGGACGTTGGTAAAGTGAAGCGACTGGCGAGATGCTTCGATGGACTTGTGGCGGAACGCTTCACGACGATACGGCTCGAACGAGGTGTCAATCATGTAGTTGCGTCCCGCGATGGACACAGGGAACGCCGACGATGGCGGAACCGCAGCACCCGCACCCGAAGTGGTTGCGCTGGTTGAACCAAAGGCAATGCCGTAGAAAAGCGGGTAGCTCTCTGCGTGGAACGGCTCGGTGCTTGCGGAATAGGAGGCCATTACCAGCCTTCGGTGCGGGTGTATTGACGCATCAGGCGAGCCGCTTCCTCAGCCACACGGTTCGTGTAAAGAATCTGCAACGCAGCAACAGAGTTGGATACGTTCGTTGCCAGGACTTCGGTTGGCTTGCGGGGGTCAGGCTGTGACTCCATGAAGTTGCGCTTGATTTCACGGGGAAGCGTCAACTGAATCTCGGCACCAAGCGGCGGAATGTCCGTGGCTGATGGTTGCATCCCCGTCAAGGTAGATACATCTGTGTCGGGGTAGCCGGCGTAGACGTAGTAGGTCGGGCCAGCGGCGGTGGTGCAAGGGTCGGTCAGGATGACTTCTGTTGGCGAAACATACGAAGCAATGGTCGTAATCAAGTCGTCTTGGTCCAAACCGTTACCGCCCGCGGAATCAACTCGGATGACCTTGCCAACATCGGCAGACGTGAACGAACCCGATGCATCAAGCAAGGTGGTGGAGTTGACCGCCATGTTGCCGGAATTACTGCTGTTGATTTCAAAACTGACCGGCGTAAACGGTGCGGAATATTGGAAGAAGATTGGCTGGCCTGGGTAGCCACCTTCGTAGATGACAATGCCTGCGCCCGATGGGAACACGGACTCATCAGGGATGGAGCGAAGCACCTTCCACTTGCTGATCTTTGGGTAATTCCTGGTTGGGAACGGAATCTTGTGGCGCACTTCGAGAATGTCGATGAAGTCCGTGGGGATCGTGCCAAGGTCGTAGCCCATGTAGACGGGGTTGTAGGTGACGGTGCTGACGCCGACCTGGAACAATCCCATGTCCGGCGAGGACAGACGATTGAGTTCGTCGTTCAGGGTTTGGGCAACGTCGAAGCGGGTGTATTTGGGCTGAATGTAAATCAAGTTCATGGCGACGTGCGGCACGGCCTCAGAGCCTTCAAAGCCACGCACAACCTCGACGGCTCCGGTGGCTGAGTTGTAGCCGACAACGTACATGATTTCGTAGTCAACCGAAAGAATCGCGCCGACCCGCATGGCCGTAGCGTTGGAGGGGGTGATGTAGATGGTGGTCTGAACCTCGTCAATCCCATACAGAGTTTGAACGGTCCAGTCGGTTTGGCCTGAGAACACACGACGAATCGACTTCTCTACCCAATCGTTGAACGTGGTCATACTAAGATTCCTTCGTCAATGTGGACTTTTGGCTTTTCATACAACGCTCGCTCAAATACGTCCAGGCAAGACTCATCAAGGTAGCCAGCGTCATACATAACTCTCTTTACATCGGGTGATACTTGGTATTCCTTGCCCGGAACAAAGTGGTAGTTGCCCGCCCCGATGTTGCATTGGATCGCCCTGTTCACCTTCAAAGTGAGGTACGCCTTGGGCGCAATCACTTCTTTAGTAGATTTTACCGTATTTGGAAGATGCGGAAGTTTGCTAAGAATTTCCGCAGCGCCACGGTCCCAGGTGAATTCAGTAATCTTTTGAGCATTGATCTTGGCCCGTTCAAGGTGTAACTCATAATTGTAGAACACATCTTCCAAAGCGGTCAATGCCTCATCCTCGTTTGGTTCCCACCAATTGCCAGTGCGCCCTACGATTTCGTTTTCAGCTTTGCACCAACCGTGACCGATGGGGATGCCGAGATGGGCAAAGGCTTTGTGGCCGTGGGCGTCGGTAAGAATCGTGGGCATACCTTGAGCGATGGTTTGGTGCGGGATCATCCCCCAACCTTCGCCCCGTGATGGGCACAGATAGACATGGCCCTTGGCGTAGAACGCCGCTTCTTCTTCGGGGGTCATGCGCTCGTTGATGACGATGATGCCGGGGTCGGGGTTCTTGAGGTTTACGTCTGACTTGATGATGAGCCGTGGAGCCGGGTAGCCCTTGGCCTGGATGTTCTGGCGGAACCGCTTGAACACCTTGATCGAAACGTCGATGCCTTTGCGCCGTGCGCCCTTGCCACTAGCGATGACGGTGAACGGTTCGGAGAACGAGCGAGGCGTGTAGTTCCATACGTCATAGTCACAGCCCAAGTGGAACAACGAAGTGTTTGGGTTGACCTTGCTGAATATCTCAAAGTTCTGCTGGGAGGGTACGAATACTTGGTCAATCAAAGGCAGGATGCCCAAGTGTTCAAAGGCAAGTTCGGTGGATTCCCACATGGTCACAAGCGAAACGTGTTGTCCTTCGTACCAATTTTCAGGGCGTTGGGGCGGGCACATGAACATGATGTGCGAGGTCTTGTCCTTGCCGTTGCGGTCATATTCCACAACGTCAACGCCAGCCCGCTCAAAAGCGTTGCAGAGTTCGTCTGCCATCCGGCCATAGCCAATGTGACCCTCACGATTCGCCATGACCTGAATTCTCATGCGTTGATTTCTTTCAGGGTTTTCTCGACCTTGTTGGCAAGCTTGGAGTCACCGATGATCTTGCCAGTCTCAATTTCGTGCTTGGTGGCGGCACGGTCTTGGAGTTCTGCGGCACCACGAAGGCGGGCAGGCTGAATCCCCTGCTCTTTCATAACCTTGAAAGCGTCCCTGTCCTTGTGCAGTTGCTTGTCCCAAGCCTCGGTGCGAACGGCATCGGGCGAGCGAGTGGGCATGGCAGAGGCGGCGAAGGATACGGTCTTGATCTTGCACCCGAAACAATCGGGACCGGAGCAGGTGTGAGGAATCACGGCAGGTTGTTTCCCGCAAGCGTGTTCAATGCGTCAAGGGCTTCAAGGTTTTGGGTGCCAGCCAGTTTGTTGCAGACACCAGCGAGTTCAAGTCCCACCGTTCCTGCCTTGGCGTTCAACGCACCGACAAGTTCACGCCCAACCGTGCCTGCCCAATAATTTGCTGCGTCTTGTGCTTC
>Ga0316222_1003190_pt1 | contig 16352 bp, 15 predicted proteins | sample TBH18011metaG_FD_206008 | JGI IMG/M metagenome (GOLD analysis project Ga0316222, IMG submission 206008) | Freshwater microbial communities from Trout Bog Lake, Wisconsin, USA - TBH18011 | ecosystem: Environmental > Aquatic > Freshwater > Lake > Hypolimnion/Profundal zone | place: USA: Wisconsin...
GTCGCCGGCCTGCCGATGAACAACCCGGATGCGGCGGTGCGCGAGGCCGAACGTGTGTTCGCCAATGGCGCGAACGGGCTGCAACTGCACACCAATGTCGGCGGCGCCCCGCTGGACGAGCCGCGCTTCTTCCCCATCTTCGAACTGGCGCACAAGGCGAACAAGCCCATCCTGCTGCACCCGGCGCGCACCGCCGACAGCCCGGATTTCCTCGCCGAGAAGCGGTCGCGCTTTGAGATCTGGACCATCTTCGGCTGGCCGTATGAAACCAGTGCGACGATGGCGCGGCTGGTGTTCTCGGGCGTGATGTCGCGCCTGCCGGGCATCCAGATCGTGACGCACCACATGGGCGCGATGATCCCGTTCTTCGATGCGCGCATCAAGATCGGCTGGAGCCAGATCGGCACCCGCACATCCGACGAAGACCTCAGCCACATTCCCGAAATGCTGGGCAAGCCGGCGGTGGAATGTTTCCGCGAATTCTATGGCGACACGGCGCTGGCCGGCGGGCGGCCGGGCATGGTGTGCGGCATCGATTTCTTTGGCGCCGACCATGTGCTGTTCGCAACCGACTCGCCGTTCGATCCGGAAGGCGGCAACCGCTACATCCGCGACGCGATTTCGGCGCTGGTGAGCATTGAGATGACGGATGCGGCGCGCGAGGCCATCTGCTTCCGCAACGCCGAGCGCATGTTCGGGGTGAAGGCGCGGGGCTGACACCGCGCGACGCCCTCCCTGGTCTGAGGCGATGACGCCGCACGTCACCATCGTCCTGCCGCCCCGCGAACGCTTCGGCCCCTCGGCCGTGGGCGCCGTGGGGCTGGTGGTGCGCCGCTTCGCCGAGCGGCCAGGCGGGGCGCGCATCACCGTGATCGGGCCGGCGCAGACCGAACCGACCTTTCCCGGCATCGACTTCCGCCCAGCCCGCGTGCCCGCCTGGCTGCCGCTCGGCGCCAATCGTCGCTATGCTCTAGGCGTCGCCTGGGCGTTGCGTGGGCTGCGGCCCGATCTGGTGGAGGTGCACAACCGCGCCGATCTGGCTGGCTGGCTGAGCCATCTGCATCGCGTGGTGCTGGTGCTGCACAATGATCCGCGGCGCATGCATGGCGCGCGAAGTGCCGGGGCGCGGGCGCGGCTGCTGATGCGCTGTGAAGCGGTGGTGGCGGTGTCGGGTTTTCTGCGCAATGCCATGATGGAGGGCATTGCCCCCGAATTGCCGCAGCCGGTGGTGATCCCCAACGGGCTCGACCTGGCCGTACTCCCGCCGCCGGCGGCAGAGCGGGACAGGCTGATCCTGTTCGCCGGGCGCATCACGCCGGACAAGGGCGCCGACGCCTTTGTCGCCGCCTGCGCCCTGGCCCTGCCGCGCCTGCCAGGCTGGCGCGCGGCGATGATCGGCGCCGACCGCTTCCGCGCTGACAGCCCCGAAACCGGGTTCAGCGCGCAGGTGCGGCGCGCGGCGACGGCGGCCGGGATCGACATGCCGGGCTACCAGCCGCACGGGTCCGTGCTGGCGGCCATGGCGCGGGCGGCCATCGTGGTGGTACCGGCGAAGTGGCAGGAGCCGTTCGGCCTGACCGCGCTGGAAGCCATGGCCGGCGGCGGCGCCCTGCTGTGCAGCCAACGCGGCGGATTGGCGGACGTAACCGGGGAAGCGGCTGTCCCGATCGACCCGGACGACCCGGCGGCAATGGCGGCGGAAATCGTGGCCCTGGCGGGCGATCCGGCCCGGCGCGCGGCGCTGGGCCAGGCCGGGCTGGTGCGCGCGCTTTTGTTCGGCGCCGATGCCTCGGCCGCGCAGATGGCGGCGCTGCGGGCGCGAATCCTGGGGAGCTGAGCCGGGGGGAGTGGCCGTGGCGCGCGCCACCGCCTATATGCGCGGGAACAGAAATTCCGGAGTGCCCGCATGGCTGACGTGTCGCAGGTTCCCGTCACTGTCCTCACCGGCTTCCTCGGTGCCGGCAAGACGACGTTGCTCAATCGCATCCTCACCGAACAGCATGGCCGCCGTTACGCCGTGGTGATCAATGAGTTCGGTGAATTGGGCGTGGACAACGACCTCGTGGTGGATGCCGACGAGGAAGTGTTCGAAATGAACAACGGCTGCATCTGCTGCACCGTGCGCGGCGACCTGATCCGCATTCTCGGCGCCCTGTTCCGCCGGCGCGGCAAGTTCGACGGCATCATCATCGAGACCACCGGCCTGGCGAACCCGGCCCCGGTGGCACAGACCTTCTTCGTGGACGAAAATCTGCGCACCCACGCGAAGCTCGACGCGATCCTCACCGTGGTCGATGCGTGCAACCTGCCGGCGCGGCTGGCCGATAGCCCGGAGGCCTCGGCACAGATCGCCTTCGCCGACATCATCATCCTCAACAAGACCGATCTTGTCACACCCGGGCAGCTTGATGCGGTGGAAGCGCGCGTGCGCGGCATCAACCCGCTGGCGCGCATCATCCGGGCCGAGCGGGCTGCCGTGCCGGTGCCGGAACTGCTCGATCGCGGCGCCTTCGATCTGGACCGCATCCTGGCCATGGACCCGGATTTCCTCACGCATGACGAACACGGCCATTCCGAAGGCGTGAACAGCGTGAGCTTCGAGGTTTCCAGGCCGGTCGATCCGGAAAAATTCCAGGCCTGGATGGGCCAGTTGCTGCAGGAGAAGGGCGCGGATTTGCTGCGCACCAAGGGCATCCTGGAACATCCGAACGAGGATCGTCGCTTCGCCTTCCAGGCCGTGCACATGATCGCCGATGGCGACTATGTCGGCAAATGGAAGGAAGGCGTGCCGCGCAAATCGAAGCTGGTGTTCATCGGCCGGGACCTCAATCGCCCGCAACTGCGCCGCGGCTTCGAAGCCTGCCAGGTGGGCGCATGAGCAGCTCGCGGCTGGAATATCTGCTGGCCAGCCGTGGCATGGTGCGCGAGCTGGATGGTTTTGTGGTTGCCGCCTGTTTCGATGCCAGCGGCACGGTGGCTTCGTTCGGCATGGGCGATGGCACGCAGCATCTGGCGCGCGTGGGTGAGACCGATCCCTGGGTGCGCCATGTGGTGCATGAGGGCGGGTTGCTGGCGCTGGCGCCCGATGTCACGCCCGGCAGCTTCATCTCCGGCGGCGATGACGGGTTTTTCCGTCGGCTGCGCGCCAATGGCGACATCGACGACATTGCCAGCTTCGGCTCGCGCTGGGTGGAGCATGTCACGAGTTTCGTGGATGCGAAGTCTGGGCTGCTGGCCTGCAGCGAACGCAAGACCGTGCATCTGTTCGATCGCGACGGGCGCAAGTTGAAATCGCTTGATCACCCAAGCACGGTGGCCGGCATCGGCTTCGACGCGAAGGGCAAGCGCGTGGCGGCGGCGCATTACAATGGCGCCACGCTGTGGTTCGTGGCGGCGAAAACCGACAGCCCGCGCAAGCTGGAATGGAAGGGCAGCCACACCGGCGTGGTGATCCATCCCGATGGAACGGCGGTGGTGACATCGATGCAGGAAAACGCGCTGCATGGCTGGCGCCTGACCGATGGCCAGAACATGCGCATGAGCGGCTATCCGGCGAAGACCGCGTTCATGAGCTTCAGCCGCAACGGCAAATGGCTGGCCACCAGCGGCGCCGATGCCGTGGTGCTGTGGCCGTTCTTCGGCGGCGGGCCCATGGGCAAGGCGCCCACCGAACTCGCGGGCGGCGCCGGCGTGATCTGCACCGCGGTGGCCTGCCATCCGTTGCAGGATGTGGTGGCGGCGGGGTTTGCCGATGGCATGGTCGTGCTGATCGATATCGGCACCGGCCGCATCCTGCCCGGCGCACCGCCGGGTGGCGGCAGTGTCTCGGCCATGGCGTGGAACAGCACGGGCGCCTGGCTGGCCTTCGGCACCGAAGATGGCCGCGCCGCGCTGATCGACCTGACCGCACGCGAGGGCTGAATGCAGAATCTTGTTGGCCACGGGCTGAACATGCCGAAGCTCGGCCTCGGCACCTGGCCGATGAAGGGCGATGAATGCCGCCGCGCGGTGGAAAGCGCCATCGCCATCGGCTACCGCCACATCGACACCGCCGAGATGTACGACAATGAGGAAGCGGTGGGCGCGGCGTTGCGCGCGAGCGGGAAGCGCGCGGAAATCCACGTCACCAGCAAGGTCTGGCCCGACCATCTGGCGCCCGATGCGCTGAAGCGCGCCTTCGATGCCACGTTGCGCAAGCTGGGCTCGGACTACGTCGATCTCTATCTGATCCACTGGCCCGATCCGAAAATGGATTTGCCGGCGGCGTTGCGCGTGATGGGCGAGTTCCAGGCGCAGGGCCGCGCGCGCGCCATCGGCATTTCCAATTTCCCGGTGGCGCTGATGCGCCAGGCGGTGGAGCAGATCGGCGCCCCGATCGCCTGCAACCAGGTTGAGTACCACGTGCTGCTGAGCCAGGCGAAGGTGCTGGAGTACGCGCGCGCGCATGGCGTGGCGGTGACCGCCTATGCCCCGCTCTCGAAGGGCTCCCGGCTGGGCGAATTGCCGGTGATGCAGGCGATTGCGCGCAAGCATGGCGCGACGGCGAACCAGGTGGCACTTGCGTGGCTGCTCGGGCAGGAGGGTGTTGCGGCCATCCCGAAATCATCCCGGCCGGAGAACCAGCGCGAGAATTTCGAGGCGCAGCGCGTTGTGCTGGATGCCGCGGACAACGCGGCGATTGCCGGATTGAACAACAGCCAGCGCTTTGTGGATTTCAGCCGCGGCATTCCCTGGGATTGAGGGCAGCTCCCGGTTCACTTCCAGAACGGCAGCAGCACGAACAGCAGCACGGTGAACAGGGCGATCTGCCAGCCGACCCATTTCAGGCCGATGGTGAAGATCTTCCAGTCCTCGTGCCCCTTCACGCCCACCAGATTGGCCACGAAGCGCAAATTGGGCGGCTTGCAGGCATTGGTCACGCCGATGCCGCCCACCACCACCATGCCGAGCAGCAGCGTGAGCGGCAGGCCGAAGGCTGAGACCGCCGGCTGCTGCATGGTGGAGAAGGTGAAGATGGTCGGCGTGCCGGAGCCGAAGATCGTGCCGCCGAACACCACAAGCCCGGAATCGAGCAGCTTGAACATGGTTTCGCCGCCGCTCGACATCATCTGGCCCAGGAAGTCGATCTGCTTGGTGAACACCAGAAGATACATCACGCCGACGCCGAACATGAAGGTCAGCATGGGCGAGAAGCCGCGCTGCAAACCTTCGGCGAGGTCGCGCAGCATGCGGGATTTCTGGGTGGCGAACAGGTAGGCGCTCAGCGCGCCGATGAACACCGGCATGGACGGCGTGTTGAACAGGTTCACCTCGACCGGCTTGAAGCCCCAGGCCGCGACGGTGAAACCGAGGTGGCTCAGCAAATGGCCGCCGAACGAGCTCAGCATGAAGCCGGCATAGACGAAGCCGACCAGAAGCGGCCCCCAGCCGCGCAGGACCAGGCCCCAGCTCATTGGCGCCGCGTCGGTCGCGGGCACGGCGGCGGCTGAGAGATTGGCCGCAACGGTCGCCGGGGTGCGGGTTTTCTGCCAGGCGCCATAGCCATAGATGCAGATCACGTTGAGCAGCGCCCCGACCACCAGGCCGAGGGCGTAGAATTGCGGCCAGAGCTGCGTGAAGGCCAGGATTGCCACCACGTAGGGCAGCGTCGTCATCCAGAAGAAGGTCTGGGAATCGCGGGTCAGGAACGGAATGCCGAGGATGCGGAAGGTGGCGAAGGTGCAGAGGAAGATTTCGGGTATGGCGAATTGCCCGACCGCCACGGCGATTTCCGGGATTGGCACATGGGTGGCCAGGTTGGCGATGATGGCGCCGATCATCAGCCCCTGGAACGGCATGATCCAGGTCATGAACACCAGGGCGGCCCCACAGGCCTGGACCGGGGAGTAGCCCAGCTCCACCAGGCCCGGCACCACCACCGGATAGGCGGCGCGGGCCTCGAAATTGGAGAACACGCCGGCAACTGGCGCGAGCAAGGCGAAGGCGCGTCCGCCCACCGTGCCGCGTGGCAGCATCGCGGCCATGGAATCGATCATCACCCGCATCAGCCCGGTGCGGCGGTAGCAATGGCCGAAGATCTGCGCCGTGAAGGTGATCGCGAGCGTCGGCCACACCGCGACATTGCCCCACAGCGCGGCCTCCGCGCTGGCAAGCGGGGCGGCCTTGTAGAACGCCACCGAGACGATGAATTCGAGCAGGCAGGTGACCATGACGGTCTTCAGCGAGCCCCAGTGGAACAGCAGGAAGCCGCCGAACAGCGAAATGAAGGGCAGGATCGCGAGGATCAGCTTGATCGCGGTCTCAGTGGTCACGTGGCGGCTCCCTGGCAGTACGCGTGGTGCGTGCGTGCCAGCGGGCATCGGTTTGTGCCATGACCTGCATCAAGCAGATGGAACGATCCGGCCGCCGTTCGGGCGGCGCTACTGCACGGCCTCACCTGGGAAACTGCCCCAGAACTCGGCGCGGCGCAGCCAGCCGCGATAATCCCCCACCTGCACCTGGCACCATTCGGCGCCGGGCTCGCAGGCGGCCAGCCGCCCGACCACGCCGGGGTCGAGTTGCGCCACGACAGCGGATTGCGGATCGGCGGCGCGGCGCAGCGTGCGCTGGGCGCCGGTGACGATGATGCCGCGCCTTCCGTAGAGGTTGGAGCTATGCACCCAACCCTTCACCCCTTCGGAATCCTCCACCAGGCGCCAGACATCGAATTCGCGCTCGATCTCCACCGGCAGGTCGCGACGTTTGTAGATCCAGTCGATCGGGTAGCGCGTGCCGGGGCCGGAGCGGAAATTCACGTCGTCGGAGCGCAACGTGGCAAAGCGGGGCAGGGGCAGGCCGGTGACGCTGCCCTTGTTGGTCTCCTCCGACTTGGCGGGCGGCAGGCCGGCGGCTTCGGGCGTCGGGGTCGGCATCGGCACCACCAGGGCTGGCGCAGGGGGCGTGGCGCCGGGCTTTGCGGCTGGCGTGGCGTGCTCGGCATGCGCCGGTTTCTTGTGGTGCGGCTTCTCGCGCACCGGTTGGTGCGGCGGTGTCACGGTCGTGCCGTGGGGGGGCGGTGTGGCGGCGGCATGCGGCGGGGTCTGCGCGGCGGCGAGGCCGGGCAGCGCCAGGCCGGCCAGCAGAACGCAAATGGGCAACCATGCGGGTTGGAATTGATCAGGCATGGTGCATCGGTTCCAATTTCTCTCGCGCCGGGTCAAGCGGGAACCCCCATCACAGCGCCAAAATTTGACCCCCGCCGGCCTCCGCCAGGAAACTGGCCACGCCGGCAATGCGCACGCCCGGCAGCAAAGGCGCCGCCTCCAGCGCCTCGGCGCGCAGCCCGGCCTCGCAGGCCATCATCGTGACGCCAAGCTCGATCGCCGCCTCGCGCAACGTGTCCAACCCCGCCACCCCGCGTGCCGCGATGCGCCTATCGCGCGCGGCATCCTCCAGCCCGTGCCAATCCGCCAGCAAAGCGTGGCAGCCGCGATTGGTGGCGAAGATCACCACCCGCCGCCCCAACGCCGCGGCCCCGGTGGCCAGCACGAAGGCATAATGCGCCCGCGCATGGGTGCCGGATTCCAGCAGGATGGCGAGCGGTTCAGTGGCCATGGGCCGAAAGGTCACGAATGCTGGGTGCCGCACTGCAGGACGGGCATGCCGGGTTGCGTTTCAGGCGCATGGCGTGGAACTCGGCGGCCAGCGCGTCCCAGATCAGCAGCCGGCCGGACAGCGATTGCCCGATGCCAAGGATTTCCTTCATCACCTCGGTGGCCTGCAAGGTGCCCATCACGCCGGTAACGGCGCCGAGCACCCCGGCCTCGCCGCAACTCGGCACCAGGCCAGCGGGCGGCGCCTGCGGATACAGGCAGCGATAGCACGGCCCGGCTGCGTCCAGATGCGGGCGAAAGGTGGAGATCTGCCCCTCGAAGCGCAGCACCGCGGCCGAGACGAGCGTGCGACGGCCCAGCACGCAGGCATCGGAGACCAGATAGCGCGTGGCGAAATTGTCGGTGCCGTCGCAGACGATGTCGTAGGCATCGACCAGTGCGGCGGCGTTGGTGGCATCGAGGCGCACAGGATGTGCGTCGATTTGTACCAGCGGATTGAGCGCGCTGGCGGCCTCGGCCGCCGATGCCACCTTGGGCGTGCCAATGCGTGCGGTGGTGTGCGCCACCTGGCGCTGCAAATTGGAGAGCTCCAGCACATCGGGATCGACGATGCCGATCGTGCCCACCCCGGCGGCGGCGAGGTACAGGATCAATGGCGAGCCAAGCCCGCCGGCGCCGACCACGAGCACGCGCGCGGCCCGCAGCCTCGCCTGGCCGATCCCGCCCACCTCACGCAGCAGGATGTGGCGGGAATAGCGCTGGATCTCGGTTTCGGAAAACTCCATCGGGAACAGATGGGTTCAGGCCGCGCGCTGTGCCAGCCGAAAGGCTGCCGCCGGATACACGCCGAGGATGCGCACCTGGCGGGAGAAGAATTCCAGCTCATCGAGCGCGCGGCGCAGATTGGGGTGCTCCGGGTGACCATCGACGTCGCACAGGAATTGCGTGGCGGTGAATTCGCCGCCCACCATGTAGCTTTCCAGCTTGGTCATGTTCACGCCGTTGGTGGCGAAGCCGCCCAGCGCCTTGAACAGGGCCGCCGGCACGTTGCGCACGTTGAACACGAAGGTGGTCACCGGGTTGGGCGCATCGGGCGCCGGCACGCGGGCGGTGCGCGACATGACGTAGAAGCGCGTGGTGTTGTGCGCCGCGTCCTCCACATTCTCGCGCAGGATATCCAGCCCGTAGATTTCAGCGGCGAGGGAGGAGGCGATGGCGGCGTCTTCGTGGCGGCCCCAGCCGGCAACCAGTTGCGCGCTGCCGGCGGTATCGGCCTCGATCACCGCCTGGATGCCCAGCTCGGCGATCAAATGGCGCACCTGGCCCAGCGCGACGGCGTGCGAATGGGCGCGCTTCACCTCGGCCAGGGTGCCGCCGCGCGGCACCAGAAGGCAGTGCTCGACGCGCTGGAAATGCTCGCCCACCACATGCAAATGGCTGTCGGGCAGCAGGGAATGGATGTCGGGCACGCGCCCCGCCAGGCTGTTTTCGCACGGCATCATGGCGAGCCCGGCGGCGCCGCTGCGCACCGCTTCCATGGCTTCCTCGAACGTGTCGCAGGGCAGGGTGGTCCAGCCCGGATAGGCGGTGCGGCAGGCGAGGTCGGAATAGGCGCCGGGGCGGCCCTGGAAGGAAATGATCTGGTTCATCTGTTGTGTCCAAGAAGGGCGCGGGCGCGTTCGAGATCGGCCGGGGTGTCGACGCCGAACGGGGCGTGATCGACGCGCGCGCAGGCGATGCGCATGCCGGCCTCCAGCGCGCGCAGTTGTTCGAGCTTCTCGCGTTCCTCCAGTGGGGAGGGCGGCAGGGAAACGAAGCGGGAGAGGGCGGCGCGGCGATAGGCGTAGATACCCACGTGATGCCAGCGCGGCCCGTCGCCCGAGGGGATCGGTGCGCGCGAGAAATACAAGGCCGGCGCCACGCGCGCATCACCCACGAAGGCGCAGGCGGCCTTCACCACGGAGGGGCTTTGCGCCTCGGCCTCGCTTTCGATCGGGGCCACCAGCGTTGCGATATCGGCGCCGCTTTCGGCCAGGGCTGCGGCCACGGCGCGGATCATTTCCGGCGGAATGGTCGGCAGGTCGCCCTGCAAATTCACCACCACGTCGTGTGCGCCATCGGGGTCGAGCAGGGCGAGTGCCGCGTGGATGCGATCCGAGCCCGAGGGCAGCGCCGGATCGGTGAGCACGGCCCGCCCGCCCGCGGCGGTGACCGCGTGGGCGACCTCAAATTCGGAGCAGGCGACGGCCACCGGGCCGAGCCCGGCTTCCCGCGCGCGGTCGAGCACATGCAGGATCATGGCACGCCCGGCAATGTCGGCGAGCGGTTTGCCTGGCAGGCGCGTGGATGCCATGCGCGCCGGAATGAGAATGACGGGATTGAACAATGACTGAATTCACTGGTGTACGGCGGGTTGAAGCAACGAAGCGAGTTCCGTATACGGAAGGCGCACCTTAGGTATCGCCGGCAGCCCACGCAACGGGCCCAGCCGGCGGGTTTTGCCGGGTCTCTGTTACGTTGCCACATCGTGGCATTGCGCTGCGCCGTCTCGGGACGGCATTGAGCTGTGAGGGAAGTCGCCGGCATGGACAGCATGGAGGTCAACAAGGGCGTCGCCGCCGTTCTCGTGGCAGGCATCGCCTTTTTCATCACTGGCCTCGTGGGCGATGGGCTGGTCCATCCGACGGCGCTGAAGACCGCGGCGATCAAGGTGGATGTGCAGGAAACCCCGGGCACCGCCGCCCCGGCCGCCCCCGCCGGGCCTGGCCCGATTGATGCGCTGCTTGCCAGTGCCGATCCCGCCGCGGGTGAGGCTGATACCAAGAAGCTTTGCGTGAGCTGCCACACCTTCAACCAGGGCGGCAAAGCCGGCGTTGGCCCCAATTTGTATGGCGTGGTTGGCGGCCCGCATGGCCACATGGAAGGCTTCAACTACACGGCCGGCATGAAGGCGAAGGAAGGCAACTGGACCTTCGATGAGCTGAACCAGTGGGTGTACAAGCCCAGCAGCTACGTGCCGGGCACGCGCATGGCGTTCGCGGGAATTTCCAACGACAAGGAGCGGGCGAATGTGATCGCCTATCTGCGCTCGCTGGCCGCGAACCCGGTGCCGTTGCCGGCCGCCGCACCGGCCGCGCCCGCGGCCGCTCCGGCCGCTACCGCGCCGGCTGGTGCCGCTCCGGCCGAACCCGCGGCGAAGTAGGCTTGGCCGAACTCGATACCCTGCTCGCCGCGGCCGAGGCCGCGGCGGATGCGGGTGGTGCCGTGGTGCGCCCGGTGTTCCGCTCCGGGCTCCCGGCCGAATTGAAGGCCGACCATAGCCCGGTCACCGCCGCCGATCGCGGCGCCGAACTGGCCATGCGCGAGATCCTGCGCGTACGCTTCCCGGACCATGGCATTCTCGGCGAGGAATACGGGCTCGAACGCGGCGCCTCGCCCTGGCGCTGGGTGCTGGACCCGATCGATGGTACCCGTGCCTTCATCACCGGCCGCGCCACCTTCGGCATTCTGGTCGGGCTGCTGCATGAAGGCCGCTCCGTTCTCGGCATCATCGACCAGCCGATCACCGGGGAACGTTGGATCGGCGCCGCCGGAAGGCGCACGGCGTTTCGCGGCCCATTCGGCGGGACGGTGGGCTGCCGCCCCTGTGCCAGCCTGGCGCAGGCCGAGCTTTCCGCCACCAGCCCCGAGATGTTCGGCGATGATTTGCCCCGCTTCACCCGCCTGGCAAGTGCCGCGCGGCGCAATGTGTGGGGCGGCGATTGCTACGGCTACGGGCTGCTCGCCCTCGGCCAGGTGGATGTGGTGGCCGAGGCCGATCTGAAAGTGTGGGATTGGGCCGCTTTGCTGCCGGTGGTGGAAGGCGCGGGCGGGCGCATGACGGATTGGAATGGCGATCCCCTGCGCGCCGACGGCGATGGCCGCGCCTTGGCGGTGGGCGATGCAGCTTTGCTGGCCCCGGCGGTGGCGCTGCTCAGGGGGTGAGGGCCAGCGTGGCCTCTGACACTTGAATTTTGCACGACCCGCGCGCCCCTTATACCCAGGCAGTCCTCATTGCGGCCGCCACTGGCCGTCGCCAAACCCCGGGAGTTGCCGTTGCGCAAGCTGATCCTCGTGCTGTTCCTCCTGCTGCCGGGCCTGGCCGGTGCCCAAAGCATCGGGCTCAGTTCGATCGGCGCGCCGGCCCTGCCGCCCGATTTCAAGGCCTTCCCCTGGGTCAATCCGGACGCGCCGAAAGGCGGGGAGGTGCGGTTGGCCTCGATCGGCAGCTTCGACAGTTTCAACCCGTTCATCGTGCGCGGTACACCGGCCATGGCAGTGGGGCGCGTGTGGGATACGCTGATGCGCAGCAATCCCGATGAGCCGGCTTCCTCCTATGGGTTGCTGGCGCGCGATGTTCGGATCGCGCCCGATCGCATGTGGGTGGCCTTCGATCTGCGCCCCGAGGCGCGGTTTCACGACAACACGCCGGTCACGGCCGATGACGTGGTGTGGACCTTCCAGGTTCTGCGCGACCAGGGGCGCCCGTTCTACCGCGCCTATTATGCCGATGTGGCCGACGTGGTAGCCGAGGGGCCCGGGCGCGTGGTGTTCCACTTCCGCTCCAACCAGAATCGCGAATTGCCGCTGATCCTTGGCGAAATGCCGGTGCTGCCGAAACATTGGTGGCAGGGGCGCGACTTTTCCAAGCCGTTGAGCGAGCCGCCGCTCGGCTCCGGCCCCTATCGCGTCGGCCATGTCGACATGGGGCGCACACTGACCATGGAGCGTGTGCCCGATTACTGGGCCGCCAACCTGCCGGTCGAGCGGGGCTTGAACAATTTCGACCGCATCACCACCGAGTATTTCCGCGACGCCACGGTGGCGATGGAGGCGTTCAAGGCCGGGCAGATCGATTTCCGCGAGGAGAACATCTCGAAAACCTGGGCCACCGGCTACGACTTCCCGGCGGTGCAGAAGGGATTGGTGAAGCGGGAGGAGATCCACCACCAGCTCGATACCGGCATGCAGGGGTTCGCCATGAACCTGCGCCGGCCGATCTTCGCCAACCGGCAGGTCCGCCAGGCGCTCGCCATCGCCTTCGATTTCGAGTGGATGAACAAGAACCTGTTCTACGGCGCCTATACCCGCACGCTCAGCTATTTCAGCAACAGCCAGCTCGGCTCCTCCGGCCTGCCGCAGGGTGATGAGTTGGCACTGCTGGAACCGTATCGCGCCCAGTTGCCGCCGGAATTGTTCACAACGCCCTACACGCTGCCGGTGACCGATGGGTCGGGCAGCAATCGCGAGCAGTTGCGCCAGGCGCTTGGTTTGCTGAAACAGGCGGGCTGGGACGTGAAGGACCGCAAGCTTGTTGATGCCAGCGGCAACCAGATGAAATTCACCATCCTGCTGCCAGACCCGAGCTATGAACGCGCGACGCTGCCCTATGTGCAGTCGCTCGACAAGCTGGGCATCGCGGCTGATGTGCGCACGGTCGATCCATCCCAGTACCAGCATTTGGTGGACGATTTTGACTATGACATGACAATGATCACGCTGCCCCAGGGTGATGTGCCGGGCAATGAGCAGCGCGACTACTGGAGCTGCGATGCGGCGAAATCCCAGGGCAGCAGCAATGTCATGGGTATTTGCAGCCCGGCGGTCGATGCGCTGGTGGAAAAGATGATCGCGGCAACCGACTGGCCACAGCTTTTGGCGGCGACCCATGCGCTGGACCGCGTGCTGCTTTGGGGCTGGTACGTGGTGCCGAACTGGCACATTGACAGCAACCGCATCGCCTACTGGGACAAACTCGCCCGCCCCCAAAAGACCATGCGCACCGGCTTTGATTTCGACGATTGGTGGATCGTGCCAGGGGGCTTGGCCGGGGACTTGGCCGGGGACGTGGCCGGGCACGGGGCGGTGCTGAAGGCCGCGCCGTAGTGGCCGGATATCTGCTGCGCCGGCTGCTGCTGGTGATCCCGACGCTGTTCGGCATCATCGCCATCAATTTCGCCGTGGTACAACTGGCGCCCGGCGGCCCGGTGGAACAGATGATCGCCGAGCTGAAAGGGCGCGGCAGCGTGATCACGCGCGTGTCCGGCGGCGGTGCCGCGGAGGCCGCCGGCCCAGGCAATTACCAGGGCGCGCGCGGGCTTGATCCGCACATCATTGCCGATATCCGCCACATGTTCGGCTTCGATAAGCCGCCGCTGACCCGCTTCAAGGACATGCTGGTTGGCTATCTGAGCTTCGATTTCGGCCGCAGCTTCTTCCGCGACGCAACCGTGCTGCAACTGATCGGCCAGAAGCTGCCGGTTTCGGTCTCGATCGGGCTGTGGTCCACATTGCTGATCTATCTGGTCTCGATCCCGCTCGGCATTGCCAAGGCTGTGCGCGATGGCAGCCGGTTCGACGTGGCATCCTCGGCTTTGGTGCTGATCGGCTATGCGATTCCCGGCTTCCTGTTCGCCATATTGCTGGTGGTGCTGTTTGCCGGCGGCAGCTTCGTGCAGTGGTTCCCGCTGCGCGGCCTGACCTCCCCAGGGTCGGAGGCCTGGTCGTTCCCGGCGCGGGCCGCGGATTACATGTGGCACATGGTGCTGCCCACCATCGCACTGGTTGCCGGCGGCTTCGCGAGCCTGACCATGCTGACCAAGAACTGCTTCCTGGAGGAAATCCGCAAGCAATACGTGCTGACCGCGCGCGCCAAGGGGGCCAGCGAAACCCGCGTGCTGTACGGCCATGTGTTCCGCAATGCCATGCTGCTGATCGTGGCCGGCTTCCCGGCCGCCTTCATCGGCATCCTGTTTTCCTCCGCGCTGCTGATCGAGATCGTGTTCTCGCTCGATGGGCTCGGGCTGCTCGGCTTCGAATCGGCCATCAGGCGCGACTATCCGGTGATGTTCGGCACGCTGTACATCTTCACGCTGCTGGGCCTGGTGATGCAGATCATCGGCGATTTCATGTACACGCTGGTCGATCCGCGCATCGATTTCGAGACCCGCGGCTGATGCTTTCCCCGGTTGCGCGCCGCCGCCTGGGCGTCTTCCGGGCGCACAAGCGCGGGTATTGGTCCGCCGTGATCTTCACGGTGCTGTTCCTGGTCTGTCTGTTCGCCGAATTCGTTGCAAATGACCGCCCGCTTGTGGTGCGCTTCGATGGGCACTGGTTCTTTCCGGTGCTGGCCGATATCAGCGAGGATGAATTCGGCGCCGATTTCCTGCCCACCGAGGCCGATTACACCGACCCCGAATTGGTGGCGGCGATCCGCGCCCATGGCTGGATGATCTGGCCGCTGCTGCCCTACAGCTACAACAATTCGGTGAAGGATCTGCCGAGCCCGGCGCCCTCTCCGCCCACCTGGCGCAACCCGCTCGGCACTGACGACCAGGCGCGCGACGTGCTGGCACGCGTGATCTACGGCTTCCGGATTTCCGTGCTGTTCGGCTTTGCGCTGACCATCGTGGCGTCCGTCGTCGGAATCGCCGCCGGCGCGATCCAGGGCTATCGCGGCGGCCTGACCGACCTGTTGTTCCAGCGCTTCATCGAAATCTGGTCGGGCATGCCGCAGCTTTATTTGCTGATCATCCTGGGCAGCATCATCGTGCCCGGCTTCTGGGTGCTGCTGGGCTTCCTGCTGGCATTTTCCTGGATGAACCTGACTGGCGTTGTGCGCGCCGAGTTCCTGCGCGGCCGCAACCTCGATTACGTGCGTGCCGCCCGCGCGCTTGGTGTGTCGGATCTGGCGATCATGTGGCGCCACATCCTGCCCAATGCGCTGGTGGCAACGCTCACTTTTCTGCCCTTCACCCTGTCGGGGTCGGTGACGATCCTGGCCAGCCTTGATTTCCTTGGTTTTGGCCTGCCGCCCGGTTCGCCCTCGCTCGGCGAACTGATCTCCCAGGGCAAGGACAACCTCCAGGCGCCCTGGCTCGGCCTGACCGCGTTTTTCGTGCTGGGCTTCATCCTCACGCTGCTGATCTTCGCCGGCGAGGCCGTGCGTGACGCCTTCGATCCCCGCCGTGGCGGGTGATACAGGCTTCGCCGGATTTTAACTTTTGACTTGCGACTCGGCTGCGACTCGGGCGCCGAGCGTGGCTCTCGCCCGGCAATTTCCGCCGAAATTGCATACGTAAACATGCGTATACGTGGTTTTACGGCCATGCCCGACCTGAAATCACACGGTTTTCCAGAAAATAGATGAAGAGCGCTGGATATCCACCTGAAACTATGACGTATCTTTTTTGGGGCGCGCGCAACTCGTTGCGGAAATCGTGGCAAGGCGTCGCCCTCGAAGCGTCTGTGACGCGACGTATAAAGGGTGGGCACAGGATTGTTGGCGCCGCGAAAATCCGGCCACAGCGACGCATCACTTGAACGGCCAGGTTGCCCTGGGCGGCAGGGCGCGTCCGCGCCGCCGGTGGCCTGAGCGATGCTGCCGGACCGCATCCTGTTCCGATTGCATTCGAGTTTCACCGCACCGGCTCCCTGGCTGATCGCCGACTGGTACGCCGATGCCTATGCCACCGGTCTCGATGCCGGTTGGCCGTGGGAAGCATCGCCCGGTTTGCCGACCAGCCTGTTGCCGGCCGCATCCACCTCCCGCGTCATTGCCACCTCAGGCGCGTCCTTGCCCGCCGATCCGGGGCCAATTGCCGCTATTCCCGGTGCCATTGGCGCCACGGAAACCAGCGCCGCAGTTTCGGCCAGTGGCGGCACTGCCAGCGTGGCCCAGGGCGTGGTCAGCGCCACGCTGCCCGCCGCGCAAGGGGGGGT
>Ga0316222_1003191_pt1 | contig 16347 bp, 10 predicted proteins | sample TBH18011metaG_FD_206008 | JGI IMG/M metagenome (GOLD analysis project Ga0316222, IMG submission 206008) | Freshwater microbial communities from Trout Bog Lake, Wisconsin, USA - TBH18011 | ecosystem: Environmental > Aquatic > Freshwater > Lake > Hypolimnion/Profundal zone | place: USA: Wisconsin...
AATCCAGCGGCTCCGCGCCGCCGAGCCACGAGTTGCCGGTGTCGAGACAGATGCCGACGGTTTCGGGATGACCGAGTTTTTCCAGCACGGCGGCCATACCGTCAATCGTGTCGGTCACGCGGCCGTGCGGTTCGAGCAACAGCTTCACGCCGAGTTCCGCCGCCCATTGCACCGGCGAACGCAACTTTTCCACCATCGCAAAAATCTGTTCGCCGCGCGTCAGGTGCTCGCCGAATTCCGTCTTCGGATCACCTTCGGTCGTGATGACATCCTGGATGCCGAGCAGCGTGGCGAGGCGGATGGCCTTGATGATTTCGTTCGTGCCGTAAATGTCCGGCGACGGCGGATCGAGCAAATTCGCGTGGGCGCAAAATGCCGTGAGTTCGATGTCGGCTTTCTTTGCCATCGCGCGGATTTTCGCTGGATGACTGTCGAGGCTGACAGACGCGGCAAAGCCGTATTCCACGCCGAGCATTCCGCCTTGATGATTGTCCGTGAGATCCGCACAGGAAATTCCCATTTCCTTGATGGCGTGAAACTGCCGTTCCATTGAACGGAACGGTTCGACGAGTGCGAAGCAGCCGATTTTCATAATCAACTTTGTTTCCAGTCGCCGCGAATTTTAATTTGCATCTGTTCGTTCAATTCTTTCGGCGACTGGATTTTATATTCCTTGGGATCCCAAACCACTTCGCCCCCGGTTTTGATGGCCATGAGCGAAAGATGGCTGATGGCGTCCGAGCGCAGCGCATCCTGAATTGGCGCGACGGACGGCGAGCGTTCGCGCACGCTGTCCACGAAGGATTTGTAATACTTGTTGTGGTAGAGCACGCGCTTGGTGCCTTCGCATTGCTTGAGTTTTAGCCAGTCGGGATTGCTCGCGGCCACGCCGTTGCGACTCAAACTGACCCAGCCTTTCGAGCCAAAAAAAGTTGTTCCGTCGGACTGGTTGTCGTCGCGATATTTTTTAACAACCGGCGCGGCGTGATTGGTGCTCATAAACCGCATCGGGATGCCGTCGTGAAATTTCACTTCCACATCCCACGTCGCGCAGGTGTCGAACAAACCGTTGGGCGTCGGAAAATCGCCGGTGCCGCGAAATGAAATCGGGCCTTTCGTGTCCGAGTCCATGCCCCAAATCGCGATGTCCAGCGGATGCGCGCCCCAGCCGGCGATGAAGCCGAGCGCGTAATCCGAGCAATACCACGAACCGTGGCTGGTGATGCGATCCTTGGTGCAAGGTTTCATCGGCGCGGGACCGAGGTAAAGTTCGTAATCGAGTCCTTCCGGCACGGGAATTTCATCAAGTGAGCCGCCGCCCTGGCCGCCGGGTGCCCAGACTTCGAGCCGTTGCAAATCGCCAATGTAGCCGTTGAGCACCAATTCCACGCCGCGCTTGAGCATTTCCTGCGCGCGCTGCTGCGTGCCGTATTGAAAAACCCGTTCGTGTTTTTTCACCGCCGCCAGCATGGCGTGATTTTGTTCGAGGCTGTGGCCGAGCGGTTTTTCGATATAGACATCCTTGCCCGCGCGCACCGCCGCGAGGCCAATCGGCACATGCCAGTGATCCGGTGTGGCGATGACCACGGCGTCCACGCTTTTGTCCGCGAGCAAATCACGGAAGTCGTTGTAAAGTTTCGGTTCCAACTTTTGCGCTTCCTGCACGAATTTGCCGGCGTTCTCGCGCCGCTGGCGGAACGGATCGCAGATGGCGACGGACGCCGCGCCATCCACTGTGAGGAAATTCCGCAGATCATTCGTGCCTTGCCCACCAACGCCGATGTGACCGAGCTGGATTTTTTTGCTCGGCGTGTTGTCGCCGGCAAGCACGCGCAGCGGAATAAAGTTTGGCGCGGCCGCCGCGAGCAAGGCCGCCTGGAGCAAACCGCCGGCAAACCGGCGGCGGGTGATTTGATTGGTCATTTTCATTTTATTTTTTTAGTTAGAAAATTATTGAAGGACACTTTACCGGTGGCCGCCCATTCGGCGCCACGTTGCAGCAAAATTTTGAAACCGGCGGATTCCATCGCTTTTGTGTTGTGGCCGAGCAGCAGTGTAAAACCGCGCCCCTTGCCAGATTGCGTCGCAAAGGCAATCGGCTCCGGCTTCGCGCTGCCGCCGAATTCTTTTTTTGGCGTTACCGCCGCCAAGGCCTGCGCGCCCGGCGCAACTTGCGTGTTCTGCCAAAACTCGTCAAAGGTTTCAAAGTCTTTCAGCCCGGCGGTGATGGCATGACCGGCAGCAACGATGTGAACTTCATTCGTGTGCAGCTTGCCGTGGCCGGTGCCTTTGCCCCACGTCGCGCCGGCGATCTGCTGGAATTCCGGCCAATCGTAAAACCCCGCGCTGCCGGCGTGCACCACCACCAACCCGTGTCCGCTGCGGATGAAATCCACAAACGCCGCGCGCATCTCGGCGTTCCAGACTGTGCCGGGATTTTTTTGTCCGAACGTATTGAAGTTGCTCAACACCGCGTCGCCGGCACGTTGGTTTCCACGTCCACCGCAAAAAGTCCGCCGGCTTCCAAAATGTTTTTTAACACCGGCGTGGTCGCACGCCAGTCGTGGTTGTTTTCGCCGGTTAAAATCAAAATCCGCAGCGGCCCGGCAAAAGTATTCTGCCCCGCGAGCAGCAGCAGCGCGCCGGTCAAAATCGTGAGCATCCGTTTGGGCATGGTTTGACTTTACCGGTTTCCTTGGCTAGCGTCGTTCAAAATCAACGACTGGTAAATATTGAACAAAGCCCACCAACGCCGCGCCGCCACCTTCCGCTCCGCCGCCGAGCTGTTTCATGCGGACACCTGCGAACCACTCGAAGCCGCCGCGCGTCAGGGCGAAGTGCGCGTGGTGGCGCTGGGGCGCGGCTCGTATCCAGGCCGGAGGTTGCCGCCGAAAGATTTGCGCGAAGTGCGCTCGGTCGGATTTTGGGATGCCCGCGGCCCACAAAACTGGGGCCTCGACTGGCATCGCAACGAAGGCATTGAGTTGACGTTTCTGGCGGCGGGTCGGCTGCCGTTCGCGGTGGATCGGCGCGCGGTGACGCTGGCACCAGGCGATTTGACCGTCACGCGTCCATGGCAAAGGCATCGCGTCGGGAACCCCGATGTTGCTGCCTCGCGATTGATCTGGCTGATTCTCGATGTTGGTGTGCGGCGGCCAAATCAGGCCTGGCGCTGGCCGAAATGGCTGTTGCTGCCGCCGGCGAAACTACAGCGGCTGACCCACCAGCTTCGACACAACGAAAAATTATCGTGGCGGGCGAATCGCGAAGTCACGCGGTGTTTTGCCGCCATTGCCGCCGCCACGGAAACCAAGCCCACCGGCGAAAATCTTACCCGCCTGAAGCTGTTGATCAATGAACTGCTGATGGCGCTGGCCGGCTTATTGAACGAGAAACGTCCACGCCTTGACGCCGCGCTGTCTTCTGCCGAGCGCACGGTGAAATTATTTCTGGCGGAACTGGCGCAGCGTTGCGACGAACCGTGGACGCTGGAGACGATGGCGAAACAATGTGGCTTGGGCCGCAGTCATTTTAGTCATTATTGCCGAAAGCTGACGAACCGCACGCCGGTGGATTTTCTCACGCATTGCCGGATTGAACGGGCTTGCGAGTTGTTGCGCCAGCCGGATGCGCCGAGCGTGACGACGGTGGCGTTCGCTTGCGGCTTCCAGTCCAGCCAGTATTTTGCGACGGTTTTTTTGCGGCAGAAAGGTTTGCCACCAAAGACATGGCGAAGAGAAGCCAGCCAATGACGACGACTGAAAAGACTATCTCTGGTATTCCAGTGGTTCGAATTTGCGACCTTATTTTTCCAAGATCACACACGCACCGCCGGGGGCGAGCTTGATGTGGAGAATGTTTTGCAAATCAACCTCGCGCTTTTCCGTGCGCAGGATTTCCCGGTTTTTGAGGTAACCCGGCGGGTGCCTTTATTTTGAGATAGGGCGTGCTGGTGATATTGCACGGCAGACGGGCGATGATCGGTTTGCCGCACGGCAGGTTTGCGTAACGAGCGCACTGGTTAAAAAAAATCGCCTGGCCAACGCTGTTTTCATGGTGAAACCGCTCGCCGGCTAGGCTGAACTTGGAGCATCTGCTTGTGTTGGTCGCGAATAATCTGAAATTCCACAACAGCGGACTGGCCGGGCTTCGACAAGCGCTGAAGATTATCCGCCGATTTAACCATTTCGCCACCCAGTCCGATAATCAAATCACCTTGGTGGAGTCCGCATTTCGCCGCTGCGGAATCCGGCGGCAACTCGATCACCAGCACTCCACCGGTATCCAAACTGACGCCGACTGATGAGGCATCCTCAATCGTCGTCAAAGTTTTGACCTGCGCGCCTAGCCATTGGGTGACGACCGGTGGGTTCGCCACCACTCCGCTGGGTTTCAACTCGCCAAATGACGGCGTGCGGGCGATGGCTTTGAGCGACGGCTTTTGCACCCCGAATTGATCCATCGGAAAATTGACAAAGCCCAGCTTCAGCGCGGGCGAGCCGGCGCGCACGCGGAAGTCGCCCTGCGCCGGATCAACAAACTGCGCGTCGGCCATGAGGGAATTCGCATCGCGCCCGGATTGCTGGGCGAGCTTCACCGCCGCCGCAGGAATCATCTGGCCGGGAACATGAACCAAATTGAAATCCATTTCCGCGCCCCACGGCGAATGTCGCATGATGGCCGGCCAATAGCTGGCCGACGCAATGATGTTGCGACGGAATATGTCGCCGCTGTGCTTATACCAGACGTGCGGATGAAAGCTGTTCGCAGGAATCACGTTGTTTTCCACGAGGCGACCAAAGCCTTCGCGGTTCTTGATGCCGCCGTTCAGGCAAAGATTATTGCGGATCTCGTAATTCGACGAACCATCGTCAAGATCAATGTCCCAGCCATGGTCGCAACGCCACCGATTGTTCCGCAAGATGATGGGCTTCGTCACGTCGAGAAACGGCAACTCACTATTCATCGCCCAGGCGGCATCGTCGTCGAGATGGAAAATTTCTCCCGGCCAGTAACGGTCGCGGCCCCAGGAATTGAACGAGCCGTGATCACCCGTTTCCATCACCGTGTCGAACACATCGCAGAACTCGATGACATGGCCGCCCCAGCAACCGTCGCCGATGTTGATGCCCGCGCGCGGCACGTCGTAAATGGAGCAATGGCGGATCGTGATGGATTGCGCCATGTCAATTTCCACCGGCGCGGTCTGCTTCTCAACGCGCCCACTGCGATAGATGAGGCAGTCGTCCACGAGACAATCCGCCGGATAATTGTCGGACTTGGGGCCGGGGGTGCGGTCGAGATCGGCGGGCTTGAGACGACGGTCGTAATTGAACAAGGCGTTACGCACCGCCGCCGGGTCGCCGACGAAACAAATTCCGTTCGCACCCGCTTCGGCAATGAGACAGCCGCGAACCGTCGCCCGCCGGTTGTAGTTGTTCACGAAAATCGCATTGCCGCCAAGCTGGTCAAAGGTGCAGTCGGCAATCGCGCAATCCTCCGTGCCGGTCAGCAGCACCGCGCCGCCGCGATAAATCGTCCAGTCCGACCGCAGCAATGGCTCTTTGGTGTCCATGAACGTGCGGGCGGTGTGGCGGAAGGTCAGGCCGCGCAATTGCAACCACTTCACCGGCTGTGCCGGCGTGCCCTGAAGCTCAATCAAATGGCGCAAACGCACAATTTCAATGGTCGCCTTCGCCAAGTCCGTGCCGGGCGGCGGAAAATAATAAAGCGTGTTTGATTTGCGGTCGTGAAACCATTCGCCCGGAGCGTCGAGTTCCTCGAAGACATTTTCAATCATACGATAGACGCGGTGCATCGCCGCGCCGCGATTGTTTTGCGTGCCGCCTTCCAGCGCGAGCGTGCCATCGGGCTTTTTGCCGGTGACGCGCCAATGCACGCCGCCCCACAACGCCGGATGCAGCGCGTGAAGATAAGCGCCAGTCGGATCAGCCCAGCGCGCGATGCGTTCGGGCGCGAGCGGATCGCGCGCGGGATCGGGCTTGGGCTTGTGATCGAGCCGCCAAGTATCGAAGACATTCAGCCCCTCGCCGGATTCGCGATTGGGAAACCGCGCCATCCACTGGCGCTGGCCGTTGACCCAGAGCTGATCAATCTCCAAACCAGTGGGAACCCGCGCCTGAAACACGCCGGGGAGGTTTGTCGAAGGTTCCCAGGACAGCGTGAGTTTGCTTCCGCCACTGATGACAGGCGTTTCGCCCGTCGCCGCCCGCCAGATGACCGGCGCATTTGACAGCCCGCCATCATCCGATGTGAATACAAGCGTCTCCGGCAAATAATAAATGCCGCCTTGTAAAATGACGGTGACAACAGCACCCGCCGCCCGCGCCTGACGAGCCAATGCCTGCGCCCGAACCAAGGTGGCTACCGGCGCTTGGCGCGTGCCACCATCCGTGTCATTGCCATTGGGTGCAACGAACACTTCAACGGATGCCGCTGACGTCTGCCAGGCCCACAGCAAAAATAACTTTGCCAGTAACAATGCCGGGCAGGGTGAATTACGGCAGATAAATCGGATCATAAATTAGCGCATTAGAGTGTCGGCGGCAGCCTTGGTTACTGACATTCGGCCACGCCATAGCCGGTTGGCGAGACCAATTCCACCTTGGTTCTCGGTTTGACGCCCACAACCGACGTCCAAACCGATGCCCCCGGTTTCAAATCCGGCAAAGATATTTCGCCGCCATCCCATGTCAATTTATAGCCGCGCAACGTGAAACTCGGCACCTCGTCCAGGCCGCGCGGCTGAAGTTGAATGACGCCATTCGAGACCGTCAACGAGTGAACCGGCGAAAAAAGTTTCCGCACCTGTTCGTAAGCCGCCTTCGGCTGGCGATCTTCGGTGACGATACCCCACTCGCGATTACCGGATGGCGGCGTGCCTTGGTAGTCGCTGCGATAATCGTTGAACGTCCAGAGCGAGAATCCGACGACGTAGGGCTTGCCCTCCGACAAGACGCGATACATATCCTCAAGGCCGTTGATGCGCGCGTCGAGTCCGCCACCGAACTGTTTCGTGCCGAACTCGGAAAAGAAAATTGGCTTCTCCGGCCACTTGTCGTGGACGATGGTCGCGGCGTTTCTGGCCGTAATTTTTTTGTTGAAGCTGTAGGTGTTGTAGAGCGCAATCGGGCTGATGGTGATGGGATCGTTGGTGCGGTTCGCGCCCGCGCTCGTGCCAGAATTGCTGACGTGGGTGACGATGCGATGCGGGTCCAGCGTGCGCGTGAAGGCCATCATGTTGCTGGCGTAGTTGAAATGATTGCGCAATTCATTGCCCACGCTCCAGCCGATGATGCACGGATGATTGTAATCGCGCTCGATCATCTCCTTCATCCACTGCTGCGGCAGCGAAAGATCGTGAGCTTTGATAAACGCATCGTCGCCGCCCCAGACCGGAATCTCGCACCAAATCATCATCCCCTTTTCGTCGAGGTAATCGAGCAGGTTCGGCGCTTGTGGGAAATGCATCAGGCGCGTGAGATTTCCATTCGCGCGCTTCATCATATCCACGTCGAACTTCACCAACTCATCCGGCTCGGTGTTGCCGAACTTCCGGCTGTCGCTCACGCGATTGAAGCCGCAGAGCCGCACGCGCTCGCCGTTCAAAAGCAAACTATCGCTGGTTAATTCAATCTTGCGGATGCCAAAACGGTCGGTCTGCTCGTGAATCATTTTTCCGCCCGCCCAAAGCCGCGTCGTCAGCCGGTAAAGATTCGGATGATCAAAATCCCAAAGGCGAACCCGCGCTTTCGACAACGTCGTTTCGGCTTCCACTTCCATTTGGCCGTGAGCGGGAATGAAAACTTTGCTCGCCAGCGCGGACTCGTCGCTTCCGTCAATCGCCGAAGCCAGCGCAACTTCCACCGGTTTGTCCTCGGCATTGGCAAGTTTGCAGCACACGAAAATCTTTGCTGTGCCGGCGGCCAAATCCGGCTCGGTGCGGATGTGCTGCCAGACGATGCGCGCGTCGTTGTTCGCGATGAGCGTCACGCTGCGGCTGATGCCGCCCCAATGCCACCACGCGCCGCGCCGATAAGTGCTGTCGGCGCATACCGTCACGGTGTTCGTCGCGCCAAGTTTCACCACGTCCGTCACCTCAAACTCGAACGGCGTGTAGCCGCCACTGTGAAGGCCAAGCTGCTTGCCGTTGAGCGTCACCGTTGCATCGTGATAAACCGCGTCAAATTTGAGCCGGACGTGTTTGTCCTGCCAGTCCGCCGGCGCAACAAACTCGCGACGATACCAGCCTTTGCCTTTATAGGTTGAATAGGCGGGCAGCGTGTCCCAGTTACCCGGCACGGAGATGCTTTCCCACGCGGTCACCTCGGTGTTCGTCGTGAATTGCCAAATGCCATCTAGCGAATGCCGCCACTCGCCAGTTTCGGCTGCGGTGATTTGGATGCCGATGGCGAAGCTGAGGAGTAAGGCCGCGATTTGGATTCTATTTTTCATTTGACGCTTTTTTCTGATACACCCGCACCCAATCCACATCCATACTCGCGCCGTTGAGCGATTCGTTGATCGGCCCAGCCCAAGGTAAAACAGCCGTCGCAAAAATCACCGGAACATCCAGATTGGCCTTGGTGTTGGGCACGCGATGGATTTCCTGTCCATCAAAGTAGAAGATGACTTCCTTCTCATTCCATTCAGCCGCGTAGAGGTGAAAGTCCGCAGCTAGATCGTAGTCCGCAACGAAGCGCTTTGATTTGGATGGCAGTTCACTCTGATGCAGCGTCGCGTTCACATCCGTCGGGTAATGTCCTTCATTCACATCAATCTCAAACCCTTTGGTTTTGTCTTTTGCGCCCGGATTCATCCAGAACGCTTGGTTCAAACCGGTGGCGGGCGCGTAGCGATAGCGTGATTCCCAGTAGCCGTATTTCTGCCGGAAATTCTTTGTCGAGATCATCGCGCTCGTCCAATCCTTGCCGCCGCGATTTTCCCGCTTCGTCACGAGCCGGAGCAGGCCGTTCGTCACCACGGCGTTTTCCGGAAAGCGCGCCGAGAGCAACTGACCCCATGACTGGCCTTGCGCGCTCTTCCAGACATTCGTGTCGAGCGTGGCGCCGTTGAACTCATCGCTGAAGGTCAGTTCCCATTGCTCGGGATGCGGCGGGCCTTCGCGCAAATTTTTCGGCGTGGCTTGTTGCAGCTTCGACGGATTGTAGGGCACGACATCATCCAGCACGAGCGTCTGCCAGATGCTGCCGTCCTTCGCATCCAGAATCTCCAGCTTTAAGGCGCTCAAACGCACACTGCCGCGTCCGCCAGACCGGACCCGAATCCACTCGTCGCCCTTACCGGCGAAACCAAACTTGCCGAGTGCCAGCCAGCGCGGGGCACCGGATTCCATGTTGACGCGAACCAAATTCGTTTTGCCTTCCGCAAAAATTTCAACGAGAGCGTTCGTCGCGTTGCCCTGATGCGTCACGAGGTAAAGCGAAAGGCGCACGGGATTCACGCTATGCAATCGAGGTCGCCACAGCGCGGTGGCGTCTTGGTCTTTGGTGTAAATTGAGCCAGCGCCCTTTTCGTGTCCCGGCAGGCTGCCAAAAGTCCACTCGCCCGTCGTGGTGAAGTCACGCGCGGACGCGCGCACACCAAGGGAAACGAACAGCACCAGTGCCAGCGAGTTTCGGAGGAAACATTTCATTTTGGTGCCTTGAGCGGAATCTGCACATTGAAAGTGCCGGCGCGATTTTTGTTGTCAGCCGCAGCGCAACACAACGCGATGGGTTCGCCGTTCTCAAACAGTAACTGCGGGCGTTCGAGCGCGGTGAGCTTTTCTTCGTGACCGTCGGCCCAACGAATCGTTCCCGGATTCGCGACGAACGGATGCTTGGACAATTTCCAATCGAAACCGTCCGCCGATTCCCAGAGTGCCAGCGAATAGCCGCGATGCGTGAAGTTGCCGTCGTTGTCTTTCACGATGGCCCAGTAACGATCCGTGCCGCGCCAGATGAACGGGTCTTCGGCGGCAAACATGATTCCTTTCGCACTGAACACTTCGTCGGGATGCTTGGTGAACGGACCGAGCGGATTGTCCGCCGTCGCGGCCAAATGCACCACCGGCCCGCCGAACGGCAGCGCTCGCTTCAAGCCAACCGCCTTGTAAATCATCAGCACGCCGCCGTCCGGTCGCTCCGTGATGGACGGATTGGTCACAACCAGCGCATCCGGCGCGTTGGTGTCCGAACTGGTGTCGAGCACCGGTTTGTCAAAACGCTGCCACGGGCCGAACGGCGAGTCCGCCACCGCCACGCCGATGCGCTGGTGATTGCGATGCGTCCAGTTCAGCGAACCGGTCACCACGCCGTTGCCGTAGTTGCCCATGTAGTAGAGATAATATTTTTTCCCGATACGCAGAATGGTCGGGTTGTGCGTGCAGGAACCGTCCCAATAATTTGTGCCGCGCGCCGGCAATGCCACGTCGTGATGCGTCCACGGCCCGAACGGCGAATCGCTCACCGCGTGCGCAATTTCGGAATGGGAAGCCCACGCCTGATGCCCCAGCTTGCGCGGCCAGCGCGAATAGAAAAGATGATACTTGCCGTCATCGCCCTTGATTTCCGAACCGCACCAGATGTTGTATTCGGGATCAACCCACTTCGCCGTCGCCGGCACGGGCTGGAGCATGGCGTTGAAATCATATTCCACCGGTGTCCCGGCGATTGCCGCCAACACCGGCAATGAAAAACACAGCCACAAAGCGCCCGTGGCGAGGGCGCGGTTCATTTTGAATTTGAACATGGTAAAACTCAAGCCGCCGCGAAGCAGCGCACTGCGAACAAGGCGGCGGGCACATTGCTGCCGGGCGCGACGAGGCGCAGTTCCAGCACGTCCGTGGTGACGGGCGTTTGCAGATGGATGACCTGCCGCGACTGGTGATTCTCCGAAACCTGAAACACCAGCCGCTCCGTGTCCGAAGCATTTGCGCTCTGTCCGTTTTGATGACCGGCCGGCACGGGAACTTTCGCGGGCACAGCCACCGTCACCTCACGCACACAGAACGGCATCACGCGTTCGGGATGGCCCATCAGCACCGACTCCATCGGATGATCAAAATCTGTGTCGAAGCAAAGTTCAATTTGCGCAATGGTCTGCGGCTGGTCCCACGCAAGTGTCAGCACCGGCTGTTCCTGCGAAAAATCCGCGACCCACGCGTTCGGCTGATTCGTCGGACGGGCGAAACCGTTCACCAGATTTTGCGCGCTGAAAACTTCCAGCGGCGGATCAATTTTGATTGCGAGATTTTTTCCGGCGGGACGGCGCTGCGGAATCCAAAATTCAAAGCTGTCAATGCCACTGCCCGCCGGCGGTTCCTGGCGCGGCGACTTCGCGACGGCGCGATTAAACTTCTGCGTCACCGCCAATACAGCGGTCACGCGCTGGTCGCTCAAGTGAACCGAGACATCCGGATTCGCCATCAGGCAGACGAAGGCGTAGCGCGGCGCGTCCATCGCTGCGTCGAACTTCAACGGCAGCTTGATGCGCGTGCCGGCCTTCAATTTGATTTCCTGCGCGGCCAGCGTCACATCGGGCGTGTGATTGTCCCGCTTGCTGCTCACGCGCAATTCCGCGCGCAGCGTGGTCGGCGCAGAAACTTCGAGCAGAAATTCCACCGCCGGCATCATTCCCGACTGCACTGGCAGCATCATCGCCCACGAAGCGTCGAGCGGCAGCGTCTCGCCGCTGGGCGCGAGCTGCGACAGTTTCAATTCGCTCGTCGCGGAGATTTCCGCTGTGCGCGCCAGATCATTTTCATCCACCAGCGCCACACCGGGAATGTATTGGCCGATGCCGATGAGTTCGCGCTGCAATTCCTTCATGCGCGGCGCGGCCAGCAGGTCGCGCGGCTGGAGTTGGTTCTTCGCACAGATCGCCGCCGCCATGCCGACCGCCTGGCCGCCGTGCGCACACGTCGCCATCACGCGCGTCGAGCCGAACGCGATGTGCGACGCGCTGATGATGCGGCCGGCGAGAAAAAGATTTTTGATGTTCCGCGAATACATCGTGCGATACGGAATTTGATAGACGCCTTTGCTGTGCCATTGCTGGCAGCCGGACTGGCCGCTGTAAACGCCGTCCACCGGATGCAAATCAATCGCCCAGCCGCCAAACGAAACAGCATCAGCATGGCGGCGCTGCTCTACCAAGTCCTGCTGACAAACCATGTAATCGCCCTCGAAGCGGCGGCTCTCGCGTTTGCCGGGAATCGTGCCGACCCATTCCAGCGTCAGCGTCTCCGCCTCGGGAAACTGGCCGGAGTTTTTGATGTGATTCCATACGCCATAGGCCACTTTCCACAGCTCCCAATTGATTTTTTCGCTGTCATGAATCGTGTCGAGCGTGCCGCCCCACTCCAACCACCAGAGCCGGCAGCCGGTGTCGTTGAACTGGATGTCGCGCCAGCGCGGAATCTTGGTGATGTCGCGCAGGGCGAAACTCGGCGGAATAAATCTCACCGGCCGGCCAGTGTCTTTGGAATAAAAGTAAATCGTGTGGCCGAGCAGTTCGTTGCCGGCCTTTTCCGGGGCGAACTGTTCGCCAAATTCCGACCTCGCCTCCGCGCCGATGCGGAAAGCCGCGCCCGCGAGGAAGCCGACGATGCCGTCGCCGCTCGCGTCTATAAAAATAGGCGCGGTGATTCCGTAGGCGGTGGAATTTTGCGAGCAAAATGCGCGCACTGATTTGATCGTGTCCGCATCGGATTTTTCCAAGTCGTGAACCGCCGTGTTCAGCAGCAGCGTGATGTTCGGCTCGTTGACGACCATTTCCAGAATGATGGTGTCGAGGATGAGCGGGTTGCCTTCGGGGTTGCGGAACGTGTTTTCAACGAGCAGCTCGTCAATCACGCCGCCCTCGCGCGCCCAGCGGTTGTTGTTGCCCAGGTGCGAGGTCGCGCCCAGTATCCACAGGCGCACCTCGCTCGACGCGTTGCCGCCCAGCACCGGCCGGTCCTGCACCAGCACGACCTTGCTGCCAGACCGCGCCGCCGTGATCGCCGCGCACACGCCCGCCAACCCGCCGCCAATCACGGCGACATCGGCGGACATTTCAATTGTGTGCAACTTGCGGGGTGCCGGAGCCGGTGATTGGAGGTTCATTTTTTATCATAACCCTGAAATTCTGTTTTATGGCCGCACAATCAATTAGAAAAAACTCATTGCTGCTTCCCACCGTAGAAATAAATATCCTCGCCCGAAAACGACATGCGCGGCGCTTTGGAATACTGAATAAACTGCACCCAGTCAACATGGCCGTCAGCGTAACACTCGTTTTCACCTAGGGGATTTTGACCGCTCGAGTTAAAATGATTCACCCGACACAGCCCCGCCGCCGAACTGTTCCACCAACTCCCGCCGTATTTGATGGTCATATCCGTCCACAGAATATTGTAGCAGGCCTTGTCCGTGGTTTTCATGGGAAATACCGGCGAGGTCAGCACGCCGGGATTCGGATAGTATGTGCCGTAGGTGGCGGAATTATTGAATAACGGATTACCGGCAAAGTAGGCATAACCAATCACGCTGGGGCTGGCCGCCGTGCCCACCGTGACGCCGTCAACATAATACCAAAAAGTGTTGTCCGCCTTGTTCCAGTTGGGATTGCCGGGACAATAGAAAATATCCCGGCTTAACTTGTAAGTGCTCATCATGTTGGTGCGGAAGGCCGCGCTGATATAATACGGATAGCTGTTTCCCGTGGCGCTGTTGACGAACATCCCCGCACTGTCGTCCGCATACATGACGCTCGCCAGCCCCCACTGCTTGAGATTGTTCGTGCAGGAAATGCGCTTGGCCCGGTCCTTGGCCTTGGCCAGCGCCGGCAGCAGCAGGGCAGCGAGAATGGCGATGATGGCGATGACCACCAGCAACTCGATCAAGGTGAAGCCCGGCACGCGCAGCGTCTTTTGAATCCGTGGCAAGGCGGCGTTTTGTGATGCGTTCATAATGTTCTCAGGTTTCCAAGGCCCGCCAGAATTTACGCACGGACTCCGCGCGCGGGCGACCCCAGGTAATTCACCACAACTATCCTTGAACCAGCGGCAATTGGATACGGGCAATTGCGGTATTTTTTTTTGATTTTGCGGCGATGGCAAAACCGCCGGACGGACGCCTGCTTCCCGTCAAAAACAAACGCCCGAAATCAGACGAAACCCCGGGCGCGCACCCGGTTTTTTTTGCGGTATTGAAACGGCGTCAAGTTGAATTGCCGCCGGAAGAGGTCCGCAAAATAGGCCTGCGAGCCAAAGCCGGCCGATTCGGCAATCTGGCTCATCGGCAGGTCGGTTTCCACCAACAACCGGCAGGCATGTTCCAGATGCACGCGGCGGATTTCATCGGCCGGCGAGCGTCGAAACACCTCCAGAAATCTTCTTTCGAGCACGCGGCGGGACACGCCCGCCTGCCGCGCGACTTCATCCACCCGGACACTACGGCTGACATTTTGGCGCAGAAAGCTTAAAGCTTTGACCAAGACCGAATCGCGCACCGCCAGCGTGTCGGTGGATTGTCGCGTCACCACGCCGAGCGGCGCGATCAAGGTTGTCTGCACAGGTGGCTTGCCTCCGTCCATCAAACGATCCAGCACGCGCGCCGCCTCCTGGCCGATACCCTCGCCGGAAACCGCCACGCCAGAAATCGGCACGAGGGAAGTTTCACACAACGCCTCGTCATTGGCCTGGCTCAAGACGGCCACTTCTTCGGGCACCAACAACCTAGCCTCGTGGCAGGCAAACACAATTTCCCGTGCGCTGCTCGCGTTCCAGCACAAAATGGCAAGCGGCCTCGGCTGCTGCTGGATCCATTCGCCGAGGCTGGCCAGATCCAAACGCCAGTCTGGTTCAGCCCCGGCCATGGGCTTAACGCCCAGCCAGGTGAAGTTGCCGCCGCTTTTTTTTACGGTGTCGGCAAAAATTTCGCGGTGACGTTTGACATAGTCCAGGCCAATCAGACCGAAATAGGCAAAGTGCCGGAAGCCGCGCTCCAAAAAATATTTCGCCGCAAGCTTCGCGGACGCGTCGAGGTCGGTGCTCACGCGGGGAAAGTCCGCCTCGGCAATCTCGATGCCTGAGACATTCACGACCGGAATCTTCAAGGCCTTGAGTTCGCGAGCCATCAGCGGGTTGCCGACGCGGGCGATGATGCCCTCGCCGCGCCAGCCCGGCGGCACGCGCAGGTGTTCCTCCATGCCGCGCGCCTCCACGAAAATTTCCCAGTAACCATGCCGCAGCCGATAGGCATTGATCCCGCGCAACACGGCGCGGCCCCAAGTCGTGCTGGTGTCAACCAAAACCGCCACCCGCCGCAGCGCTCTGGCAGAAAAGCGGTGCGGTTTGATTTTTGTGGAACGAGACATCTTCGCCAGAGAATTGAATCACTGAGCTATTGTCAAACGATTTTGTCCCTGACTTGAACAATTCCGGATGATTGACAAGTCACAACATTTTCATTGGGACAACCTCAAGCGATAAAACCGGTGTCTAAAATTCGTGGTGTCCGCGTCTGCCCAATTGAAGTTAGTCGCCGCTGAATTCGTGACCAACAAATTCAACCAGGTTGCGAGATTGGTGGAAGCTTGCACGGTGCAATTCAAACCGGCGGTGCCAACGGACTGAAAACCGAACTTCCCTCCGTTGATCTGCACCCCGGTGAATTGGGGCCGCGAGGGAATTACCGTCACGGCAACGTCACGCGAAACCTGCGCGAGCGAATTGCTGGCGGTCAAGCGCAGCAGATAATTTCCCGGCGCGCTGAAGGTAGCCATGGTCGCAGGCTGGGCGACATTGGCAAAGCTCACTGAACCCGCGCCGCTGACCAGACTCCATGTCGTGCCCAAGGCGTTGCTGACGCCGGCCGAAAGCGATGCGGGCACATTGCTCAAGGCAAGAAGCGCATTGGAGGTCACAATGGTTGGCGCAAAATTGCCGAGGAACGTCAGCATCAGTTGCGGGCGCTGCGATGTGGTTGCGTTGTCATCCGAGGAGATGCGGCTGATGTAATTGTTCGCGCCCGCCTCCGTTGTGGGCGAGAGCAGGAGCAAATTCAATGGTTGACCCATGTTTAACGCCGATTGCGCGAGCGCGACAAAATTGGGAGATGAGGAAAAAGTTTTTTGCGCGCCGGTAATCGTCGCGTCGTAACCCGCCACACTCGACAAAATATTCGTGGTGAAATCGCCGCCGGCGTTTGTCCACAAGTCACCCGTGTTTGTGCCGCCGGTGCGCGAAAGCCACGTCGCACCGGTGCCCGCGCCGTTCGCCACGCTGCTACCGTCGCCGGTGCCTTCAATCGGCGTGCCCAGCAGCGGATGCAATTCCAG
>Ga0316222_1003192_pt1 | contig 16346 bp, 15 predicted proteins | sample TBH18011metaG_FD_206008 | JGI IMG/M metagenome (GOLD analysis project Ga0316222, IMG submission 206008) | Freshwater microbial communities from Trout Bog Lake, Wisconsin, USA - TBH18011 | ecosystem: Environmental > Aquatic > Freshwater > Lake > Hypolimnion/Profundal zone | place: USA: Wisconsin...
CTCCGGTCCTCCGCAGGTTCGCCAAGGGGCGCGCCCCTTGGCTGGCTTGCCTCATGGCAAAGCATTACCGGGACACACTCCTAGGGACTGCTGATCTTGTGGCGGATCGGATCGAACAGCGCCTCCAGCTTGCCGCTTGCCGCCCTGATCACCGAGGTGAAGTCGGCCGACATGGTGGTGACCAAGGTAACGCCATCGGCGGAGATATCGACAATGACGGGCCGGCCGGACGCCGAGTCCATCACCACCCAGTCGACCGGCGTCGGCGGTGCGCCGGCGCTGTGAACCGCGGAGTGTACCACCACCCTGTCGCTTCCGCGGGATTCGGCGGTCTTGACTTCGATGCTCCGGTCGACGGGGATGCCGCCGTCGACCATTCTGCCAAACGTGGTGATGATGAAGCGTTCGAGCAGGCTCGCGAATTCCTGCTGATTCTCATGTGAGGCCATTTTCCAATAACGGCCCGTGATCTGCCTGGACTCGATCTCCATGTCGCTGTATTTGGCGATAAGGGGACGCACGGCGGTTCGCGCCTCGTCCGGCGTTAAGGTCTTTCCGGAAAAGGCCGCCATGGCGTCGGCCGCGGCGGAACTCACCAGCACGCGAGCCGATTCCTTATCGACCGCGGCAGCCGGATGTGCCGTCAGCAGGGCCAGCGGCAGCAGAATCGCCGTCGTCCATTCACCAAAGCTACAGGTTCTCGGCATGGCCCATGATTCTCCCGCCTCGGCGCAATCCGGTACGCACCGTGTCTATTTTCGTTCCAAGTCTGGGGGTTTTGTCGAGTCCGTGATTGTATAAGAGTGTAACAGCCCCGCAAGAGGGGGCAGTGGTGCCAAGGACAAGGACGGGGATGATCATGAAGCCCGGGAAATCGAAGGAATGGCGCGCCGCCGTGGCGCTTGGCATCGGCCGGAGCGCCTCGATCCTGTTGCTGCTGGCGGCCTTTCCGGTGGTTGCCGCGGAGGTCTATCGCGCCCGCAACGGCCAGGTGCTCGCCTGCGAGAACGCGGAGGCGGTGGTCAGCATCGCCACGCTGCAGCGTCAACAGCCGGTGGACCAGGCGCGGATCAGGATGGTGTCGGCGCGCGGCCGATGCCTGATGGTGCCCGCCGATGTCACCTTGGCGGTGGAGGCTCGGCAGGACTCTCCCGCCGGCACGGTGGCATTGGTGCGATCCACCACCCCTGCCGGTGAATATATGGGCGGGCGCTGGTGGGTCATGTCGGATGGCGTGGAGATCTCTGGCTTCACGCGGTAGAGCGGGACATTCCCTTCGCCGGGATCAGATGGTGAGGCCGAACATCCCGAGGGTCTTGGTCAGGAGCGCCATCTTGCGGTCCTTCTCCTCGCCGCCTGCGCCGCCGAGATAGTCGGGCAGGAAGCTGGGATCGCGGAGATAGCCCTCGATCACCGCGCGGACCGCCCCCAGATTGGGGCCTTCGATGAAGGTTCCCTTGCGGCAGAGGTCCAGCAGAGTCAGCACCTTCTGCGACGCTGATCCCCCCTTCTTCTCCACCTGTTCGAACAGCCGGGAATTCTTGAGCAACTGCCCCTGGGCGGTTTCCACCTGGGCCAGGAAATTGGTCTTGTCGGACTCTCCCAGCCAGGAGGAGCGGATGGCGCGGTGGAGGCCGGTCAGGGTCTGGAGCTTGGGGACCGGTTGCTCCTGGCCGGCGATGACGCGCGGCACGAAGTCCTTGTCGCCGAAATAGTGGTCCATGAAGCTTTTGAGGATGGCGCGGTTGCTCTGGCCGACGGCGACGGCACTGATCTGCATCAGCAAGGCGTAGCGGTCGACCAGCACCTTGCGTTCGCGCAACAGGTCGGTGATGCCCTCCGTGTTGATATGGCGGGCCTGACGCCGTTCCAGCGACATCATGGATTTGGCCCCGCCGATCAGGGTGGTTCCGGTCCACAGCCGCTTGAACAGATCGAACAGGGCCTGGATTTCCACATCGGGTTCGGCCGAACGGATCGGGGCCTTGCTCGCCAAGGCCCGCAGCAGGGAATACTCGACCGCCGTCTTGATATTGGGGGCGATGCCCTCGGCCACCATGGCGTTGATCTCCACCATGGCGGGATGGGCCGCCGCGCGGGACTTCCACTCCCCCCGCCACAGATCGCTCAAATCGCCGCAGCGCTCTTCCAAGGTCTCGAACAAGCCGAACAACTGGTCCAGCGCCGCATCGCTCTTGACGCATTCGGACAAGATGAACTCGATCATGGCGTTTTCGGGCGTGCCCTTGGTCTGCTGGTGCAGCTTGACCAGCACCGTGATCTTGTCCTTCCAGACCTTGTACTGGGAGAGGTGCTCGACCAGGGTCCGGTTGATGACGTAATCCCGTTCGGCCCCTGTCACCTTCAACCCGGCCACGAAAGCGGGAAAGCTTTCGGGGGTAATGGCGGCGATGGGCTTTTCCTTGTCGTCGTCCCAGATCTTCTTCATGGCGGTGCTGATCAGGCCGTTCAGATCCCGAAGCCGCTGGGAGGCGCTTTCAGCCTTGGCCTTGGCCTGAAGGGTGGCGATCTTGTCGACCCCGTTCATCATGACCCGGCCGGCATCGTTCAACCGCTTTTGTGCCTTGGCGGAATAAACCAGTTCGGTCGGGGTAATGACCACGGACTCGATGAAGCTGGTGAAAAAACGTCCGATAAGATCGCGAGAACCGGTCGAGAAAAAATCTTCGATCGTGGTGCAATACGAGCCATCGGGCGGGGCCTCTGGTGCCGCCTCCATATCTGTCTTGCTCGGAGTGCTCATGGGGTGATCAACTTATCATATCCGGGGAAGGCCATGCGGATCTCACAAAATGTCACAACATTATTATCAATGAGATCCCGGCTCTTCAATTAATTTTCCGGGGTGATGGTGACGGTGAGTTCTCCCACACCGGCGATGCGGCCGACCAGCCGGTCCCCGGCGCGGACCGCGCCGACGCCTTCGGGGGTTCCGGTAAAGATAAGGTCGCCCAGTCCAAGATGGTAGTACTGGGACAAATGGGCGATGACATCGGGGATCGGCCAGATCATCTCCGAGATGTCGCCGCGCTGGCGGACCTCGCCATTGACCTCAAGGGTGATCTCGCCCGACCCGATGGGGGCGGATCCGCGCAGGATCGGCGTGATCGGGGCGGAAAATTCGAAGGCCTTGCCCAGGCACCAGGGGCGGCCTTTGTCCTTGGCCTGATTCTGCAGATCGCGCCGTGTCAGGTCGAGGCCGACCGCATGGCCGAATACGGCGGTGGCGGCTTCGGCGGCGGTGGCGCGGAACACCGGCTTGGACAAGGCCACCACCAGTTCAACCTCGTGATGCAGATTGGTGGTGCCGGGGGGGTAGGGGACGGCGCCGCCGCCCGCGACCAGGGCGTCGGCCGGCTTGGTGAAGTAGAATGGGGCCTCGCGGGTGGGGTCGCTTCCCATCTCCCGGGCATGGCCGGCATAATTGCGGCCGACGCAGAAAATCCGGCGCACCGGATAAAAACCGGCCTCGCCGACCACCGGAACGGCGGGGTGTGGAAGATCGAAGAGATAAGCGACCATGGAACGTCTCCTTAAGCCCGGATTGCGGCATGGTGCACCCGCCATGGGGCCGAGATCAATCGAATGCGACCGGTGCAGCGTTGCAAATGGACTAAATGCGCATTAGAATACCGATTTAGAGAGGCGCGCCGGCGGCAGGTATGATTTGTCCGCGTTGGCGGCGGGGTGTGGCACGCGCGACACGACTTCAGGAAGGAGAAAACGTTATGACGTCACCTATCGGTTCGGGCTTGGCTTCGTCCGAGCACGTCTTGGATCTGTCGCGCGATTACAACGCCGCCACCTGGTTCATCGACCGTCACCTGAAGCAGGGCCGCGGCGACAAGGTCGCCTATATCGACGCCGACGGCACCACCACCTTCGGCCAACTGGCGGAACGGGTCAACCGTGCCGGCAACATGCTGAAGGGTCTCGGCCTCCACATGGAGGACCGCATCGCCATGATCACCCTGGATACGGTGGACTTCCCGACCGTGTTCTGGGGGGCGATCAAGGCCGGTATCGTCCCGATTCCGCTCAATACCCTGCTCACCACCGGCGACTACGGCTATATGCTGTCCGACAGCCGCGCCAGGGTCCTGATCATCAGCGAAGAGCTGTTCGACAAGGTCGAGCCAATTCTGCCCGATCTGCCGCTGCTGGAGAAGGTGGTGATCTCCGGCAAGAACGGTTTCGGCCATCCGCTGCTGTCCGATCTGCTGGCCGCTGCCGATCCCAAGCTGAGGCCCGCGGAAACCACCCGCGACGACGTGGCGTTCTGGCTGTACTCGTCGGGCTCCACCGGCGCGCCCAAGGGCGCCGTTCATCTCCAGCGCGATCTGCCCGCCACCGCCGTTCACTATGGCCAGCAGGTGCTGGGGATCCAGGAGAACGACGTCACCTTCTCGGCGGCCAAGCTGTTCTTCGCCTATGGCCTGGGCAACGGCATGACCTTTTCGCTGCATGTGGGCGCCACCACCGTGCTGCTGAAGGATCGTCCCACCCCCGAGGCGGTGATGGCGATTCTCAGGAACCATCAGCCGACCATCTTCTACGGCGTGCCGACCCTCTACGGCTCCATCCTGGCCAGTTCCGAGTACAAGCGCGCCACCGGATCCCAGGCGCTCAGAGTCTGTGTTTCGGCCGGAGAGGCGCTGCCCGAGGATGTGGGCAAACGCTGGGAGGAGCGCTTCGGCGCCGCCATCCTCGACGGGCTCGGCTCCACCGAGATGCTGCACATCTTCCTGTCCAACCGTCACGGCGAGGTCCGCTACGGCACCTCGGGCAAGGCAGTGCCGGGCTATGATCTCAAGATCATCAACGATGACGGCCACGAGGTCCCTCAGGGCGAGATGGGTGAATTGATTGTGCGGGGGCCATCCTCGGCGGTGGCCTATTGGAACCAGCGCGAGAAGTCGCTCAAGACCTTCCGGGGCGAGTGGACCCATACCGGCGACAAGTACTATGTCGACGAGGAGGGCTACTACCGCTATGCCGGCCGGGGTGACGACATGCTCAAGGTCGGTGGCATCTGGGTGTCGCCGTTCGAGGTCGAGGCAGCGCTGATCTCCCACGAACTGGTGCAGGAAGCCGCCGTGGTCGGCGAGGCCGATTCGGAAGGCCTGATCAAGCCCAAGGCCTTCGTGGTGCTGATCTCCGGCGAAAGCGGCAGCGAGGTGCTGGAGGAGGAACTCCAGAAATACGTCAAGGCCAAGCTGGCGCCCTACAAATACCCGCGCTGGATCGAGTTCGTCGATGCCCTGCCCAAGACCGCCACCGGCAAGATCCAGCGGTTCAAGCTGCGCGGCGGCCTGACGATGTAGCCTTAATAAGAGACGCGAAGGGACTCCCGTCCCTTCGCGTCCTTCCGGTTGCCGATCCGTCACCACACGCCTCTCGACAACCGCCCCCTCCTGTCCGACACTGGCGGTCCAATCAATTCGAGTGGAGGGGATCGCCCATGCGTAAGCTGCTTATTGCCGGTGGCATCGTCGTGACGCTGATCGTCGGCGGGGCCGTATACCTGTTCTCGTCGCTGGACAACATCGTCAAGAAGATCATCGAGGACGTGGGAAGCCAGGTCGCCGGGGTCAAGGTCTCGGTGGGCGGGGTCAAGATCGTCCTGAGGGAGGGCACGGCCTCCATCACCGGCCTCAGCGTCGCCAATCCGCCGGGCTTTTCCAGCGATCCCGCCTTCAAGCTGGGCGAGATCAGCGTGGCCCTGGATATCGGTTCGCTCAACAAGAACCCCGTCGTGGTCAAGGATGTACTGATCGGTGCGCCGGCGGTGTCCTACGAGTTGGCCTCGGGCGGCAGCAACCTCGACGCGATCCAGAAGAACGTCAAGGCGTTCGCCGCCAAACAGGGCGGCGGCAAGGCGGAGCCAGCCAAGGAACCGGCCAAGACCGGCGAGGCCAGCGAGGAAAAGAAGCTGGTGATCAACCGCCTCGTCATCGCCGATGGTCAGGTCAAATTGGCGGCGGGCGGGATTCCCGGCGCGGCCACGACCGCCAACCTACCCAAGATCGAAATGAAGGATATCGGCAAGGATTCTGGTGGCGCCAGCGCGGCTCAGGTGGCCCAGAAGGTGATGGATGCCCTGGTCAACGGCGCCGTCAAATCGGCGTCCGGCCTCGGCAATCTGGTGGGCAATATGGGCGACAAGGCCAAGGCCCTGATCCCCGGCGATGCCGGCAACGCCCTCAAGGGGTTGTTGGGGAAGTAAGAAAGATCCGTTCGACGCCCTCGGCCAGGGAAACCGGGCCGGGGGTGATGCCGGCCTCGCTCAGGGCCATGCCCAGCCCGGCCTGGGCATGAGCCCAGACGCCGTGCTGGGCGGCCAGCACCGGGGCGCGGAGTGCTTCGCCCAGATAGGACCGGCGGCAGATATCGGCATCGGCGGAATTGTAGCCGCGGCAGGGCAGCGGCCGGTCGGCATGGACCCCGCATAATCCGTCATCCTCCAGCAGCGGGCAGCGGATGTGTGCCGCCCACCACTGGCCCTGATCGAGGCCGCGCCCCTTGGCCATGGCGTCGGTGGCGCGGGCTTTGATCCGTGCCCTGCGCTCGGCGGGCATGGCGGCGATGGCGTCGCCCAGCAGCGCCAACTCGGCGGTGGAGACGCCGACCACCTGATGGCAGCACCAGGAACAGCCGGCGGTGCAGGCGATGCGGGCCAGCAGGGCGTCCAGATCGAGGGCGATGCGGATCTGATCGAAGAAGGCGTCGGTGGCGGCGATCACGGCGCGGGTGGCGCCGCTTTGCCCTTCTCCCCGGCTCAGCGCCGCCGAGGGCCGCCGCATAGGCCGCCCGTTTGGCATCGGAGAACGCGGGGGCGGCCATGTCAGTGCGGCTTCATCCTAGTCGGCGGCGGCCGGCGGCGGGGTGGGGTCCACCGGTTCGGTGGGGATCAGCCGCAGCCGGCGGCCATCGGTGCAAAAGCCGAGGCCCAGGCGGCCATGCTTGAGCTTCAGGGCGTCAGCGCCGAACAGATCGCGGCGCCAGCCGGGCCGAAGGGCGGCCACATTGGCATTGTCGTCGGCGGCGATGGCGTCGATATCGGCGGAATTGGCCACCAGCTTGCTGGCGACGCCGTGTTCGTCGCACTTCATCTTCAGCAGCACCTTCAGCAGATCGACCACCGGCCCCAGCCCCTTGGGCACCTCCACCCGATCCGGCGGGGCCGGGCATTGGCTTTCGGGAATCTCGATGCCGCGCTTGACCGCTTCCAGGATGGCCAGGCCCATCTTGCCTTCCACCAATCCCTTGCCGATGCCCCGGGTGCGGCCCAATTCGTTGACATCGGCGGGGTGGTGGGCGGCGATTTCGGTCAGGGTCTCGTCGCGCAGCACCCGCTGGCGCGGCAGATCGCGGTCCTGCGCCTCGCGCTCGCGCCATGCCGCCAGTTCCTTCAGCACGCCGAGGAAACGGGGGGAGGTCGAGCGCGGCTTCAGCCGCTTCCAGGCATGCTCGGGGTCGACCCGGTAGGTGCCCGGCTCGGTCAGCAGGGTCATCTCCTCGCTCAGCCAGTCCAGCCGGCCGTTCTTGTCCAGCTTGCGCAGCAGCTTCTCATAAGCCACCCGCAGATGGGTGACATCGGCCAGGGCGTATTGAACCTGCTTTTCCGACAGCGGCCGCATGGCCCAATCGGTGAAGCGCATGGTCTTGTCGATACGGGCCTTGGCCAATTGCGACGCCAGGGTTTCGTAGCCGACCGCGTCGCCGAAGCCGCACACCATGGCGGCGACCTGGGTGTCGAACAGCGGGGTGGGAATGGCGCCGGATTGATGCAGGAAGATTTCCACGTCCTGGCGGGCGGCGTGGAACACCTTCAACACATTGGTGTCGGCCATCAGCTCGTAAAGCGGCGTCAAGTCCATGCCGGGGGCCAGCGGGTCGATGGCGCGGGCTTCATCGGGACCGCCCAACTGCACCAGGCACAGGATCGGCCAATAGGTCTTCTCCCGCATGAACTCGGTGTCGACGGTGATGAAGGAGGCGGTCTTCAGGCGCTGGCAGAAGGCGGCGAGCGAGGCGGTGTCTGAGATCATCGGCATGAGGCAGAAATACACCCATGGCGGCGAGGGCGCAAGGCAGCCTCTGACCCTGTCTCCAACAAAAGCGCCCCATATGCGGTGCGGGCTCTGGATCCGGTCCTTTTTGCCGCCTTGACAAAACCGGGGTCGCAATGCCTTCTTCCGGGTTTCACCGTCAGGTCCGAGAAGGTTCCTCATGCACGCCTACCGCACGCACACTTGTGGCCAGTTGAAGGCCGCCGATGCCGGCATCCCTTCCCGCCTGTCGGGCTGGGTCCACCGCAAGCGCGATCACGGCAATCTGCTGTTCGTGGATCTGCGCGATCACTACGGCATCACCCAGTGCGTGCTGGATATTTCCAGTCCGGTCTTTCAGGTGCTGGAGGGTGCGCGGCCCGAAAGCGTCATCACCGTCACCGGCAAGGTGGTGAAGCGTTCGGCCGAGACCATCAACCCCCGCCTGCCCACCGGCGAGATCGAAATCCAGGTGGCGGAGATCGAGATCCAGTCCATCGCCGACCCGCTGCCGATCCAGGTGGCCGGCGACCAGGAATATCCCGAGGATATGCGCCTCAAATACCGCTTCCTCGATCTGCGCCGCGAGGGCGTTCACGCCAATATGATGCTGCGCTCACGGGTGATCTCCTACCTGCGCCGCGCCATGCAGGACCAGGGCTTCACAGAGTTCCAGACCCCGATCCTGACCGCGTCGTCGCCCGAGGGCGCCCGCGATTATCTGGTGCCGTCGCGCATCCATCCCGGCAAATTCTATGCCCTGCCCCAGGCGCCGCAGCAGTTCAAGCAACTGCTGATGGTCGCCGGTTTCGACAAGTATTTCCAGGTGGCGCCGTGCTTCCGTGACGAGGCCGGCCGCGCCGACCGCTCGCCGGGCGAGTTCTACCAGCTCGATTTCGAGATGAGCTATTGCACCCAGGACGATGTCTTCGCCGCCATCGAGCCGGTCCTGGAAGGGGTATTCAAGGAATTCGGCCAAGGCCGCGCCGTGACCCCGGCGCCGTTTCCGCGCATCGCCTATGCCGAGGCCATGCTGAAATACGGTTCGGATAAGCCGGATCTGCGCAATCCCATCGTCATCGCCGATGTGACCGAGCCGTTCCGCGGCTCCGGCTTCGGCCTGTTCGCCAAGCTGGTGGACAAGGGCGGGGTGGTGCGGGCCATTCCGGCGCCGGGTGCCGCCGGTCAGCCGCGTTCGTGGTTCGATAAGCTGAACGAATGGGCGCGCGAGAACGGTGCCGGCGGTCTGGGCTATGTCCAGTTCGCCGCCGATGGCCCCAAGGGACCCATCGCCAAGAATCTGGAGCCTTCGCTGCTGGCGGCGATCAAGCAAGCCGCCAATCTCAAGGACGGTGACGCCGTTTTCTTCGCCTGCGACAAGGCGGATGCGGCGGCCAAGTTCGCCGGTCTGGTCCGCACCAAGATCGGCAATGAACTGGACCTGATGGAAAAGGACGTGTTCAAGTTCTGCTGGACCGTCGATTTCCCCATGTACGAGCGCAACGAGGACACCGGCCAGATCGAGTTCTCCCACAACCCGTTCTCCATGCCCCAGGGTGGCATGGAGGCGCTGTTGCAGCAGGACCCGCTGACCATCAACGCCTATCAATACGACATCGTCTGCAACGGCGTCGAATTGTCGTCGGGCGCCATCCGCAATCATCGCCCCGATATCATGTACAAGGCGTTCGAGATCGCCGGCTATTCCGCCGCCCATGTGGAGGAGCATTTCGGCGGCATGCTGAATGCCTTCAAGTTCGGCGCTCCGCCCCATGGCGGCTCGGCTCCCGGCATCGACCGGATCGTCATGCTGCTGGCCGACGAGCCGAATATCCGGGAAGTCATCCTGTTCCCCATGAACCAGCAGGCCCAGGACCTGCTGATGCAGGCGCCCGCCGAGGTGACGCCCGAGCGGTTGCGCGAACTGCACATCAAGCTCGACCTGCCCAAGCCGAAGAAAGAGATCAAGGAGGGATAGGGGGGGCGCAAGCCCTTCTAAGCGCTGAGGCGGAGTTGCGGCTGGCTCAGCAGGCTCAGCTTCTGCAGCACGCTGTCGGCGGTCTGGACCTGAGTCGGGTTGGGATTGTAGCGCTTCTCGAAATCCACCCGCTGTTCCCATTGGGACAGCATGTCCTTCGGTTGATCGGGATTGGCCTTGTCTCCGATCAGGGCGCCGATGGTCTCGTCGTAGCGGGGGTCCAACTCGCTGGGAAAGCCCACCATCTTGAACTCCTCCCAGTTCAGGGTCCCGTCCATGTAGAGTTCATGGGTGGCGTCGGCGAAGTTGCGGGGCGAGATGTTGCGCATGTCGTAACGCGCGTTCTGCGGCTCGGCCGGCGTGGGTAGGGGGGGCGGCGTGGGTAGGGATGACGGCGCCGTCGGCGCGGGCAGGGCCGTCAGGGAGGACGACGCGGCCGGCGGCAACGCCGTGACATCCTGGGCCGACGAGGCGTTGGTCAGGCGCGGCTCCTGGCGCTGCGGATCGGTGATGGACCGCTCCCACGGATCGGAAAACAGGCGGGCGAGGGCGGAGCTGATGGTCATGACGGCTTCGGCTTATCTGGCCCGGAAGGCCGGCAAGGCGGCCAGGGCGCTGCGGAGATGGGGCTGAAGCTCGGGCAGACCGGCCAGGGAGCAAAGCTGCTCCGGCGACAAGGTTCCCTCGGCGAACAATTCGCTGACCAGAGCCGCCACCTGGGCGTGGTTGGGATAATCGGGCGTCGGCAAGCCCTTCGCCAGCAGCACTCCGGTCGGAGCGACCGGCGAGAAGGGTGAGTCCTTCAGCAGCGACATCATCCAGTCGGGAGCGAAATCAAAGGTCATTTTCTCACTCCATGAAACAGGTCCCCCGGCATTTCCCCGCCTCAGTCCATGCAACCCATGCGCCAGCCCTGATGGCCTTGATTTCATTCCAGCAATTTTTCATGACCCACCGGTGGCGCGGCAAGGCTTGCCCGCGACCCGGCAAGAATTTCCCGGTCGGTGGGCAATATTTGTCCGATGAGGCTCCCATTGTCCGATCTGGCCCCCATTGTCCGATGTGGTTCTGGGCGTTCGGCGGTGTATAATGGGGGCCGATTTCTACCGGAGGAACGTATGAAGCGGTGTCGTGGACTGGTCTGGGCGTGGGTCTTCGCCGGGCTGGCGTTTGTCGTTTCCATGGCGGGGCTCTCCATGGCGGGGGCCGGCGTGGCGGTTGCCATGCCGGCTGAACTGGCATCGCATCGGGCCACCTACCGCATGGGACTGTCGACCTCCAAATCGGGCAGCGGCATGGCCAATGCCAGCGGATTATGGACCTATCAATTCGCCGATGCCTGTGATGGCTGGGTCACCGAGTTCCGGCTGGTGATCACCTATGCCTATGCCGAGGGCGGGCAGGTGGAAACCGTCACCGATTTCCTGGGCTGGGAGTCCAAGGACGGCCTGTCCTATCGCTTCCGGGTGCGTCAGTCCCGCGACGGCCAGGTTTCCGAGGAGGTGGAGGGCACCGCCAGGTTGAATGGGGTCGGGCAGGGCGGGGTCGCCCACTATACCCGGCCCGAGGTCCATACCATCAAATTGCCGAAGGGGACCTTGTTCCCGACCGCCCATACCATCCGGCTGATCGATGCCGCCCGCCGGGGGGGGAGGATTCTGGCGCGGCCGCTGTTCGATGGTCAGGGGGATGAGGGGCCGTTCGACACCAGCACCCAAATCGGCCGGACCGTGGCGCAACGCGCCGCCCTGTCCAGCCCGTTACTGGACTCGCCGGTCTGGCCCATGCGGATGGCGTTCTTTCCCACCGACAGCACCGATTCCCTGCCGGAATTCGAAATGTCGCTGGACTACCATGCCAATGGGGTGGTCGAGGATATCGAGCAGATCTTCAAGACCTTCAGCCTGAGGGGCAAGCTCGAATCCATCGAGTTGATTCCCCATGGAAAATGCTAGAGCGCGATGACATTGGATTGATACGGCTCCGCCGTCATCCAATGTCTGAATCGCCCTCTAACGTATTGATGAGAGACGGATTCAGATTTGAGGTTGAACGCTCTGGCGATTCAACCTCAAATCATCCGGCTCTAGCTTGCGAGGATGCATCCAGCCGGAAGGAGTTTCGCCGTTGACGCCCGCCCCGCACTCCGATTCCGGCCCTGAAATCGAGCGGCTTCAGGCCGTGGCGGCGGCGTTCCGCGACCGCCTCGCCGCCCAGCCCGACGCATTGTTTCCTGCCCACGCCGATTCGCTGCTGCAGTTGGGCGGCCTGCTGGCGGAGCGCAAGGAAGCCCTGGCGGCGCTGGACGCGGTGGCCGAGGCGGTGGCGCTGTACCGGGCCATGGTGGAGGTCGAGCCTGACGGCTTCCGGGTTCATCTGGCATCGTCGCTGAACAGTCTGTCCAACCGTCTCAACGAGGTCGGCAATGGGGACGAGGCGGCGGCGGCGGCGGCGGAAGCGGTGGCCGAAGCGCGTACCGCCTTGGCCAGCCGGCCGGAGCAGGCCCGCTTCGTGCTGGTCTCGGGCTTGATCAATCAGGCCGGCAAGCGCCTGCGCGACGGCGACAAACACGGCAGTTTCGCCGATCTTGCCGAAGCGGTCGAGATCTTCAAGGCCGGCGGCGACAGTGCCCTGCCCCATCTCGGATCGATGATCGAGGCCTTGCATCGCTCCGCCATGGCCTTTTCCGATCTGGGCCTGTGGGGCGAGGCGGTCGATAGCCGGCGTCTGATGCTCGGATTGTTTGCCGATGGACAGCCGTCGGCCATGGTTCATCTGCTGGGGCTGACCCTGCAGCAGGCATCGCTGGCCATGGCCGGCGAAGGTCGTTTCGATATCGCCTTGAATTGTGCCGATGAATCGGTGGATCTGGCGCGGCTGCTGTTCGCCAAGGCCCCGGCCGAGTACAAGCTGTTCCTGGCGCAGACGCTGGGCAACCAGGCCGGAAGGCGGCACCAGTCGGGCAATGATTCCGGCGGCCTCGACGGAGCCTTGGAAGCGGTCAATCTGTTCCACGAGGTGGTCGATGACGATCCGGTGGCGGCGGTGCCGTCGCTGATCCTGACGCTGGGGAATCTGTCGGCTATCCTCTCGGCCCTGGGGCTGCCCGATCAGGCCGCCATCGTCCAGGAGCAGCGGGCCGGGTTGCAGCAGACCCTGGAATTGATGGTGCGGGGTTAGGGTGCGATGAGAAGCATCCGACTCTAGGCTTTCCGTCGGCTCAGCGCCGTCGGACACTGGCCCCGGCGCAGAAACTCGGTCATCTCCAGGGCCGGCATGGGGTGGGCGAACAGGAAGCCCTGGACCATGTCGCAATCGAATTTCGCCAGGGCGGACATCTGTTCCTCGCCGTCGATGCCCGGCGCGACCACGTTCATGTGCAGGCCGTGCGCCACCGCGACGATGGCGGTGATGATCTCGGAATCCTCGGTCTCGGTCACCATGTTGCGGACGAATGCCTGATCGATCTTCAGGGTGCTGGCCGGCAGCCGGCGCAGGAAGGCGAAGGACGAATAGCCCGATCCGAAATCATCGATGGAGATATCGACCCCCATGGTTTTGGCGCGGGCGAAGATGCCGCCGGCATCCTGGGTCTTGTCGGTGACACAGTTTTCCGGCACGTCGAGTTCGAGGACGCCCGGCGGCAGATTGGCCCGTTCCAGCGCTATGGCGACGTTTTCCAGAAGGTCGGGGGCACGGAACTGCCGTCCCGACAGATTGACCCCGACCCGCAGCCGGGAATGGCCCTGGTCGATCCAGGCCTTGGCCTGCAGGCAGACGGCGTCCAGGACCATCTGGCCGATGGTGAGGATCAGGCCGGTCTCTTCCGCCAGCGGCAGGAACTGGTTCGGCATAACCAGCCCGATCTCGGGATGCTGCCACCGCAGCAGGGCCTCGACCGCCACCACCTTGCCGGTATGGCTGTCGAAAATCGGCTGATAATGCACCACGAATTCCTGACGTTCCACGGCGTGGCGTAGGGCATTTTCCAGGGCGAGGCGTTCGAAGGCCTGGGCGTTGATGGTCTCGGAATGGAAGCGGCAGGCGTTGCGGCCCTGGTGCTTGGCCCGATACATGGCGGCATCGGCCAGTTTGACCATGGATTGGGGGTCGCCGGCATCTCCCGGATACAGGGCGACGCCGATGGACGAGCTGATATGCGCCTCCCGTCCCTGCAAGTCGAACGGAGTCGCCAGGGAGATCAGGATCTTGTGTGCCACCACGGCACAGTCATGGGCTTCGGCGATGTCTTCCAGGATGACGGTGAACTCGTCACCGGCCAGCCGGGCCACCGTATCGCCCTGGCGGACGCAGGCGGTCAGACGCTCGGCCACCTGCTGCAGCAGGATGTCGCCGGCCAGATGGCCCAACGTGTCGTTGACCTGCTTGAAAAAGTCCAGGTCGATGAACAGCAGCGCCACCCTGGATTGGGCGCGGTTGGCGCGGGTCAGCGCCCGCGACAGGCGTTCCTGGAACAGGGTTCGGTTGGGCAGGCGGGTCAGCGGGTCGTGGTTGGCCTGATAGCTGAGGCGTTCCTCGTCCTGCTTGCGCGAGGTGATGTCCGAGAACACCGCCACGTAATTGGTGAGCTGGTCCTGATCGTCGCGGACGGCGGCGATGTTCAGCCACTCGGCGAACATTTCACCGGTCTTGCGGCGGTTCCAGATCTCACCTTGCCATTTACCGCTTTTGGCCAGGATCTCGGACATGTGATCGTAGAAATCCGGGGAATGGCGGCCGGACGACAGAACCCTCGGTGTCTTGCCCAGGACATCCTCGATCTCGAATCCGGTCAGGACGGTGAAGGCCGGGTTGACATGGATGATGTGGCGGGTGGAATCGGTGATGAACAATCCCTCGCCGGTATTCTCGAACACGGTGGCGGCCAGACGCAGGTGATCCTCCAGCCGTTTGCGTTCGGTAACATCCTCGACCACCGCCACGGAGTAACGGACCCCGCCGTCGATGGCCTCCTTGACCGCGGTGACGGTCAGGCGCGCCCAGACGATATGGCCGTCGCGGGCGATATAGCGTTTGGTCAACTCGTAACTGTCGAGCGTCCCGACGACCATGGCCTCGCGCTGGGCGGTGTGGCGGCCGATATCGTCGGGATGGGTGATGTCGTGATAGGACAACGACTGCAACTCGGTGTCGCTGTAGCCGACCATGGCGCAAAAGGCCGGATTGCAATGAACATATCCGCCATCGGGATTGGACAGGACGACGCCGGTGCCGGCATTGTCGAACAGGGCGCGGAAGCGGGCTTCGCTGTTGCGCAACTTCGCATCGGCCTGGGAGCGGCCGATGGCGTAGCGGATGGCGCGGCGGACCAGTTCGCCGCCGCCTTGTCCCTTGACCAGATAATCTTGGGCACCTTGGCGCAGAGCCTCCAGGGCGAGGCCCTCGTCGGAGGTTCCAGTCAGTACCACCACCGGCACCGAAGAAACCGCCCGCAACCGCGCCAGCGTCTCCATGCCGAAGGAATCGGGCAGCGACAGGTCCAGCAGCACTACGTCGACCGTCTGGCTCCGCAGGATCTCCAGCCCCTCGGACAGGCTGGTGGCCTTGCTGACCCGGAACGGGTTGGCCGCATCTTCCCTGAGATAGATCTCGACCAGTCGCGCATCGCCCGGATTGTCCTCGATGACGAGGACGGCGAGGGAGGGCGTGTCGGAAGACGACGGGTGAGCCATGGAAAGGCCGATCAGCGGGGCGGTAAGGTAACCACCGAACACCAATATTCTTCGATGGACCGGACCACCGAGATGAAGCGATCAAGGTCGACCGGCTTGGTGATATAGCAATTGGCGTGCAGGTCATAGCTGCGCAGGATGTCCTGCTCCGCCTGGGAGGTGGTCAGCACCACCACCGGAATACGCCGCAGATCGTCGTCAGCCTTCAATTCGGCCAGAACCTGACGGCCGTCCTTGCGCGGCAGATTGAGGTCGAGCAGGACCAGATTGGGCCGAGGCGCCCCGGTATACTGCCCTTCGCTACGGAGATAGGCCATGGCCTCGACGCCATCCACCACCACCTTGAGGCGGCTGGTCATTCGCCCTTCCTTCAGGGCTTCCTGAGCCAAGCGCGCGTCGCCGGGATTGTCCTCGACCAACAGGATCTCGAAAACTTCTGGTGTTGTGCGCAGGCTCAAGTCCCACCCCCTTCCGAAGCGACGGAGACATTTCGAAAGTATAAAGGTAACTGCCCAGGTACCCGCCCCGAGATCAGGCGGTCTGGAGTCAGATGATGAGGTTTTCCGGCTTTTCCAGCAAGGCCTGGATGATGTTCCAGCCCTG
>Ga0316222_1003196_pt1 | contig 16333 bp, 18 predicted proteins | sample TBH18011metaG_FD_206008 | JGI IMG/M metagenome (GOLD analysis project Ga0316222, IMG submission 206008) | Freshwater microbial communities from Trout Bog Lake, Wisconsin, USA - TBH18011 | ecosystem: Environmental > Aquatic > Freshwater > Lake > Hypolimnion/Profundal zone | place: USA: Wisconsin...
TTATTACCAACTTGCCGTCTGCCACTTATCAAGTCTATGATCCGGCTACTAACTCGCCTCGGTTCTACCGCCTGCAACATCCGGTTTGGACGCCAAATTGACCGGGTTTGATTCCCGCTCCCAGTGGCACCGAAACCACCAACGATTTAGAATGTTGCTGAGGCTGTTTATTAAGTGAAATTTTTCACAAACTTTTCTTGCGAAGCTGGTGGTGGATTGATAAATAAGACAGACGATTTTTATTTAGCAGCGCAGCTTTTAATGAGCTGTGATTTTAACTTTTAAGCCGAAGTGATTTTCCCGAAGTGGACAAACAGTTTGCCGCTGGTGCTGGGCGTGATTGTCGCTCTCGCCGGAGCCGGCGTGGCGGCGGGCGTGACGATTTATCTCACGCCCAAATACACCCGCGCGGGCTACACGCCGGTGCAGCCGGTGCCGTTTTCCCATCAAATCCACGCGGGACAACTCGGGGTTGATTGCCGCTTCTGCCATAATGGTGTGGAAAAATCCTGGTTCGCCAATCTGCCCGGCGCGTCCACTTGCATGAATTGTCACAATGTCGTGCTGAAGGACGATCCGCGTTTGCAAATCGTCCGCGACAGCGCGGCGAACAATGCGCCGATTCCGTGGGTGCAAGTCCACAAGGTGCCGGACTACGTTTATTTCAACCACTCCGTCCACGTGAATCGCGGCATCAGTTGCGTGAAATGCCACGGCCGCGTGGATCAGATGGACGAGGTGCGCCACGACCAATCGTTGAGCATGAGTTTCTGTCTCGATTGCCATCGCAATCCGGCGGCGAACATCCGGCCGACGGACAAAGTCACCAAGCTCGACTGGCAGTGGAGCCCCAATACCGCCGAAAATGATCGCCTCCAGCAGTTGCACGGCGAACAAATGGTCAAGGACATGAAAGTCGAATCGCTACAAAGCTGCTCGGCCTGTCACCGTTAAATGAATCCAACCCCGACCAATTCAACGCCCGCGAATGGCCGCCGTTACTGGCGCAGCCTCGATGAACTGGCCGACACGCCGGAGTTCAAGGACTGGCTGCACCGCGAATTTCCGTCCGGCGCGAGCGAGATGGTCGAGGACGGCACTAGCCGTCGTCAGTTCCTCAAGCTCATGTCCGCGTCATTCGCGCTCGCGGGCGTCGCGACGCTCGGTGCCGGTTGTCGTCGCCCCGAAGAAAAACTCGTTCCTTACGGCAAGCAGCCGGAGAATTTTACTTATGGCGAGGCGCAATATTTTGCGACCGCCATGCCCACGCGCACCGGCGCGATTCCGTTGGTCGTCAAGTCCATTGATGGTCGGCCGGTCAAGATCGAGGGCAATGCGCTGTTCCCCGGCGGCAACGGCGGCACCGACCGCTATGCGCAGGCGTCCATTCTGGACCTTTACGACGTGGACCGCGCGCGGCATTTCAAGAAGGATGGCCAAGTCGTTTCCCGCGAAGAAGCCTTGAGTTTCCTCGACGAGCTTTCCCAGAAATTTGCGGCGAACTCTGGCGAAGGACTGGCGTTCCTCGCGGAAAGCAGCACCTCGCCGTCCCGGGCGCGGCTGCAAAAAATCATCGCGCAGAAATTTCCGAAAGCGCAGTGGTTCACCTACGACGCGATTGATTCCGGCATCCACCAGCGCGCGGCCACACAGGCGTTCGGCCAGCCGGTGAAGCCGGTGTTCCACTTCGACAAGGCGAAAGTCATCCTGTCGCTCGACTGCGATTTCCTCGGCGGCGAAGACAACGCGCACGAGCACATCCGCAAATTCGCCGCCGGCCGCAAGGCGGAGTCGGGGATGAACCGGCTTTACGCGGTGGAATCGCTGTTCACGCTGACCGGCGCGAACGCGGATCATCGGTTGCGCGTGGCGGCAAGTTTGGTTGGTGAAATTGCAAAATCAATTGCCAATGCCACCGGAACTTCTCGGCTGGCAGGCGAAATGTTTGTTGGCACCTTTGCCAAGGCTAATGAAAAGTGGATTGCGGAATGTGCGAAAGATTTGGTTGCGGCGGGCAAGAATGCTTTGGTTGTCGCCGGCCAGCGTCAGCCGATGGAGGTTCATCTGCTCGCGCACGCCATCAATTCCGCGCTCGGCGCGATTGGCAACACGGTGACGTTGGTTCCAACGGTAGGAAATCACGGTGTCGATTTGAAAAGGCTGGGCGATGGCGAATTGGACACGCTGGTGATTCTCGGTGGCAATCCAGCCTACAACTCAAATTTGCCAATCAAAGCAAAGAGCGTAATTCGGCTTGGTTTTTACGAGGATGAAACTGCGGAAAAGGCAAACTGGAATTTTCCTGCCACGCATTATCTCGAATCTTGGGGCGATGCTGTATCAAGCGACGGAATACTTGTTTCTGTTCAGCCGTTGATTCAACCGCTGTTTGCCGGAATATCTGAATTGGAATTGCTAGCAAGAATTGCCGGTGAGTCGGAGAACAATGGCTTCAAAGTTGTCCAGACTACCTTTGGCAGCTCGGATGATGGTTGGAAGAAGTTTTTGTTTAATGGGTTTTCAATTCTTTACGACCAAGCTTTATCCTTCAACGGCAAGTTTGTTCCTGAAAGCATTGCAAACTTTCAGCAATCGGGTTCGGCACCTTCCGCGCAAAATCTCGAAGTCATTTTCTTCCGCGATGCGAAGGTGGATGACGGTCGTTACGCGAACAACGGCTGGATGCAGGAGCTGCCCGATCCCATAACCAAGATGACTTGGGACAACGCCGTCCTCATCAGCCGCAAGACGGCGAAAGAACTCGGCCTGGCGAACGGCGACATCGTTGAGATTTCGCTGAACGGCAAGAGCGTGCAAGGGCCGATTTGGGTGCAGCCGGGCATGGCAGATTATTCGCTCGGCCTCGCGCTCGGTTACGGCCGCGAAAAGGCCGGCCGCGTCGGCACGGGCGTCGGCTTTAACGCCTACAAGATTTTCTCCGGCAAATATATCGAGACCGGTGCGACGGTAAAGAAGACCGGCGCGACGCACGTTCTCGCCTGCACGCAGCATCACTGGAGCATGGAAGGTCGGCCGGCGGTGCGTGAATTTAATTTGTCGGCTACGCTGGAAGCGGCGGAGAAGAAGGAAAACATCGGCGAGGAAAAATTTCACGGCGTCGAACCGCCCATCGTCAAATCGCTGTATCCGAATCCGCTCGACGAGGCCAAGAAGACCGCGCTGCACCAGTGGGGCATGACGGTTGATTTGAGCGCGTGCGTCGGCTGCGGCACCTGCGCCGTCGCGTGCCAAAGCGAAAATAACATTCCGATCGTCGGCAAAGATCAAGTCCTGCGCGGTCGCGAGATGTCTTGGATTCGCATTGATCGCTATTTCACGACCGATCCGAAGCGCAAAAATAACAAGAGCCGGTTCGACTGGAACGCGGATCAAAATCAAACGGACGATTCCCAGCAATATCAGGAGTGGATTGACGACGTGCAGGCGGTGAACCAGCCGATGATGTGCTCGCATTGCGAGTCCGCACCGTGCGAAAACGTCTGCCCCGTCGCCGCGACCGTTCACGACCAGGAAGGCCTGAACGTGATGGCTTACAATCGTTGCATCGGCACGCGCTATTGCTCGAACAACTGTCCGTATAAAGTTCGCCGGTTCAATTTCCTTGATTTTAACAAGCGTCCGTTGACGGAGCTGAAGGGCACGCTGTATTCCACGACGCTCACGCACAAGACCGACGGCGAATGGGATTTGCTGCGTTGGTGGAAGGATCCGAACTCCGGCATGCGCACGGAAGATGAGTGGGATCTCATCAAGCTCTCGAAGAATCCCGACGTGACGGTGCGGATGCGCGGCGTGATGGAGAAATGCACTTATTGCACGCAGCGCATTGAGCACGCCAAGATCGCGCAAAAGGCGAAAGCCGGCGCGAGCGGCGACGTGCGTCTCACGGAAGTTGCGGGCAACATTCCGAAAACGGCGTGCCAGCAGGCGTGTCCGGCGGGCGCGATCGTGTTCGGCGACGTGAGCGACGCGAACAGTTCTGTGTCGAAGCAGAAATTGTCGCCGCTGAATTATTCCGTGCTTGGTGATTTGCTGACGAAGCCGCGCACGACGTATCTGGCGCGCGTCCGCAATCCGAATCCCGCGATGCCGGATTATCACGATCCGTTCAGCACCGAGGAATACGACAACTCGCTGCTGACGACGAAAAAATCTTAACGACGAATGTCTGAAATTGCGAACATCGAAGAATTGAAGAAGCTGGCGCCGCCCGCCGAGTTGCGCCGCGCGCCGGTCGTCGAGGGCAATCAGGGTCTCGGCTGGCTGACGGACAAATTGTCCGCGTTCGCCGAAGCCAAGGTGCCGCTGTGGTGGAAGATCGCATTCGCGCCGGCGGCCTTTGCGGCCACGGTGATTTTCCCGATCTGTCTTTTCTATCAGGTGTTCACCGGCGTCGGCGTTTGGGGCAACAACCACCCGAACATGTGGGGCTGGGACATCGTGAATTTCATCTGGTGGGTCGGCGTCGCGCACGCCGGCACGCTGATCTCGGCGATGCTCTTTTTGACGCGCCAGCACTGGCGCACGACCATCGGCCGCATGGCGGAAGCGATGACCGTTTTCTCCGTGATGATGGCGGGTTTGTATCCGGCGATCCACGTCGGCCGCGCGTGGTTTGATTGGTTCATGTTCCCGATTCCGAATTCCAATGGCAACTGGCCGCAGTTCAAATCGCCGCTGATGTGGGACGTGTTCGCGGTGAACACCTATTTGATGGTGTCGTCGCTGTTTTTCTTCATGGGCATGATTCCCGATTTCGCCGTGTTGCGCGATCGCGCCACCACGCGCGTGCGCCGGACGATTTTCAGCATTCTCGCGATGGGCTGGACGGGTTCCGCGTGGCAATGGCACAATTACGAAAAAGCTTATGTCGTGCTCTGCGGTCTGTGCACGCTGCTGGTGTTCACGGTGAGTTCCATCGTCGGTCTCGACTTTTGCACCTCGCAGCTCGCGGGCTGGCACGCGACGATTTTCCCGCTCTACTTCGTCATCGGCGCGGTGTTCTGCGGCTTCGGCATGATGCTCGTGCTGCTCACCACGCTGCGCAAACTCTGCAAGCTCGAAGCCATCATCACCAAGAACCACATTGACAAGGTCGCCAAGCTCTGTCTCGTGAGCGGCCTCATCATCAATTACATCTACCTGATGGAAATTTTCATCGCGTGGTATTCCGGCGACCCGTATGAACGCTGGGTCTTCGGCCATCGTTTCTTCGGCCACAACTACGCGTTCTTCGGCTGGATGCTCATCGCCATCAATGTCTGCCTGACGCAACTGCTCTGGATCAAAAAAATCCGTTCGAGCATGGTGGCGCTGTTTTTCATCGGCCTGTTCATCAACTTCGGCATGTGGAGCGAGCGCATGGTCATCGTCGTTGGCTCGACGAACCAGGATTTTCTGCCGGCGAACTGGGGCTTGTATCATCCGACGATTTGGGACATCGGCCTTTATGTCGGCACGCTCGGCGCGTTTTTCATGATGTATCTGCTGTTCGTGAAATTCCTGCCGGTCATCGCGATTTCCGAAGTCAAAGGTGCGGTGCCGCACGGCGACCCGCATCATCCGCTCGGCGGCGCGCAGAAAGGAGGCCACTGATGAACGAAAAAATCTACGGCCTCATGGCGGAATTCAACACGCCCGGCGACCTGCTGCGCGCCGGCGAAAAACTCCGCGCCGAAGGCTACCAAAAATGGGAGGCGTTCACGCCGTTCCCGATTCACGGCCTCGACAAAATCATGGGCTACCGCAACTCGCTGGTCGGCTGGGTGGCGCTCGGCGGCGGCGCGTTCATGTTTTTGAACATCGTTTTCCTGATCTGGTTCAGCAACGCGTTCGACTATCCGCTCATCGTCGGCGGCAAGCCGATGTTCAGCGTGCCGATGACCTTTGTGCCGGCCTACATCATGATGATCATGGGCGGTGCGGGCGGCGCGCTCATCGGCATGGTCGCGCTCAACCAGCTTCCGCGCCTGCATCATCCGCTGCTGTTCAAAAAGCGCTTTGAAAGCGTCTCGCGCGACAAGTTCGTCATCGTCATCGGCGCGAACGACCAAAAATTCTGCGTCACGGAAACCAAAAACCTGCTCGCCGCGCTCGGCGGCGCGAACATTGAAATCGTGGAGGACCAAGAATGATCCGCATCCTGATTTCCATCGCGTTGATCGGTGCCGCCATCGGCGCGGCGACCGTCGGCATTCTTGGTTTCCAAGGCAGCACGATGCGCAAGCCGCCGTTTGAATTGTTCCCCGACATGGATCGCCAGGCGAAACTCCGTCCGCAGGAACCGAACCACTTTTTTGCGAACGGTGTCAGCTCGCAATTGCCACCCGCCGGCACGGTCGCCCGCAGTCAGCCGATTCAAACCGTGAACGGCGAAGTTTACGCGTTTGAAGATTCACCCGTGAACACCGGCAAAGTTTCCGGCACGACGAATTTTGTCGAAACGAATCCGCTGCCGGTGAACGAAGCCTTGCTCCAGCGCGGACGCGACCGTTTCGATATTTACTGCGCGCCGTGTCACGGTCGTCTCGGCGACGGCAACGGCATCACCAAAAAAATCGGCGTGATGGCGGCGGTCGCGAATCTGCACGACAAACGCATCGTCGAACTGACCGACGGCGAGATCTTCGACACCATCACGCACGGCAAGAGCACGATGGGCGCGGTCGGCCCGCTGTTGCCGACGCAGGATCGCTGGGCCGTCGTCGCGTATCTGCGCGCGCTGCAACTGAGCTGGCTCGGCGCGAAGGAAGATTTGACGCCCGCGCAACAGGCGACGCTGAAATGATTTTATGAGTTTGCCGCAAACCAACCAACCGAAGGCCGCGCTGAAAAGCTCGCTGCCCGGCGCGATGATTTTCTTCGGCGGCGCGCTGACGGTGGCCGGTCTGATCGCGAGCCTCATCCGCAACGGCGGGAAAGAATTCGGCTTCTCGTGGCTGCTGGCGTTCATGTTTTATTACAGCATCGCGCTCGGCGCGCTGTTCATGGTGATGGTGCATCACCTCACCGACGCCGGCTGGTCCGTCGGCATCCGCCGTTTCTGCGAACATCTCGCGTCGCTGCTGCGCGGCCCGCTGCTGCTGATGTTTCTGCCGGTCGGTTTGCTCGCGCCAAAAATTTACGCTTGGCTGACCGCCGGAACTCCGGCGACCAATGATTTGATCGCCGCAAAATATCCAGTGTTCACGCTGCCGGGCTTTTGGATCACCTCGGCGATTTTCTTCGCCATCTGGTGGTTCTTGTCTTCGCGCTTGTGCAAATTATCGTTGCAACAGGACGAAACCGGCGCTGTCGAGTGCACACGCAAAATGCGTTTCCATTCCGGCTGGGGCGTGGTCGCCTTTGCGCTGACGCTCACTTTCTCCGGCGTGTTCTGGATGCAGGCGACTTCCTACCAATGGTTCTCCGCGATGTATGGCGTTTATTTCTTCGCCAGCAGTGTGTGGGCGGCGCTCGCGGTGATTTATGTCATCGCCGTCGCGATGCTGCGGCAAAACATTTTGACACCGGTGCTGAAGCAAAATTATTTCTATTTCATCGGCGTGCTGCTGCTCGCGTTCACGCTGCTGGCGTCCTACACCGAGTTCGCGCAATACTTCGTCGTCTGGAACGCCAATATGCCGACCGAAACTTTCTGGTATCTGCGCCGCGAGCAAGGCGGCTGGTGGACGGTGAGCATGATTTTGATTCTCGGCAAATTTTTTGTGCCGTTCTTCGCGCTGCTGCCGATTCACACCAAGACGAATTTCAAGGTTCTGATTCCCGTGTGCGCGCTCATCGCCGTGATGCACTACGCCGACCTCGCGTTCAACATTTTGCCCGCGTGGCATCCGGGGCAGGGTCACACCAAGTGGCTGCTGCTGCACCTCGGCACCGTGCTGTTCATGGGCGGTGTGCTCGCGAAAATTTTCATCGCCAAGTTCAATGCGCATCCGCCGTATCCGCAGCGCGACCCGCGCCTGCTCGAAGCGATGGGCGTGAGCCACAACATCGTCAACGACTTGATTGACGCCAACGCCGGAGGTGCCAAATGACTTTGGATCGCATCAATCGCGGCTCGGCTGCCGCCGTCGGCTTTCTGCTCGTCAGCGGAATTTTCGCGGCACTGGCGATTTTCGCCAAGGTCAGTTTGAACGCGCCGGCGATTGACGCCGACCGCTCCGCCGAACGCAGCAAGGCGCTGGCGGAAATTCGCGCCGCCGAGGAAACGGCTTTGACCACTCCGGCAATTCTGGATTCCAAGCATGGCACCGTGCGTTTGCCGATTGAAACCGCGCTGCAACTCGCCGCGCAAAAATGGCAGAATCCGGCTGCCGCCCGTGCTGATTTGAACAGCCGCGCCGAAAAGGCCGTGGCGCCCGTGAAGACCGAATCTTTCGAATGAACCCGACCGAGAACAAAACGATTTGCTCCAGCGAGATTGACGCCTCGTGTCGCGTGCCGCTGCTCGCGCTGTTTGGCGGCGCGGCGCTCTGGCTGGTGCTCGGCCTCGCGCTCGGCCTCGCGGCGGTGATGACTTTTCACAAGCCGGACATGTTTGCGGACTGCGCGTTCCTGACCTTCGGTCGCGCGCAGACGGCGGCAAATGATCTGCTGCTCTATGGCTTCGCGATTCCCGCTGCGCTTGGCGTGATGCTCTGGATTTTCGCGCGCTTGAGCCAGGCCCCGCTGGCGTTGCCGATTGTCCCGGTCGTCGCCGCGAACCTCTGGCATCTCGGCGTTTTCATCGGCACGGCGACGATTCTTAGCGGCGGCAGCACCGGTCATCCGTGGCTGGAATATCCGCGCGCGGCGGCGGTGCTTTTGTTTGCGGCCTTTATGCTCATTGCAGTTTGCGCAGTGGCGACGATGGGTTCGCGCACGAATGGCGAATTGTATCCGTCGCACTGGTTTTTCTTCGCGGCGCTACTTTGGTTCGCGTGGAGCTACGGTTCGGCCAATATCTTTTTGCAATCGCACCAGCAGCCGCGCGGCGTGGTGCAGGCGGTCATTGACTGGTGGCTCACGAATAATCTGCTCTTTGTCTGGCTCGCGCTCGCCGGCATCGGTATCGCGTTTTATTTTCTGCCGAAGATCGCCGGCAAACCGCTCGCCAGCCGTGGCTACGCGTTGTTTGGCTTGCTGACGCTGGTGTTTTTTGGCTCGTGGGTCGGCATTCCGCAAAGCGCGCCGGTGCCCGCTTGGCTGCCGACCGTCAGCGCGTATGCCGGATTGCTGAGTTTGGTGTCCATCGTCGCCATCGCCATCGTCACCAAAAAAACGGTCTGCGGTGCCTGTGTCAAATGTTCCGGCGGGCCGTTCTGTTTCATCAAATTCGGCATGCTGAGCTTCGTGGTTTCGAGCCTGCTTTACATCAGCGAATTTTGTCCGCGTTACAGCCGCGTGTTGGAATTCACCTGGTTCAACTTCGGCGTCACGCAATGGCAGTTGCTCGGTTTCGCCGGCATGATTCTCTGCGGCGCGATTTACGAAATCCTGCCGCGCGTGATGGGCAAGGAACTGCCGTTTGCCAAGCTGGCCAAAGTAAATTTTTTTCTGTTCGCCGGCGGCACCTTGCTGTTTGTGATTCCGCTGCTCATCGGCGGCGTGGAGCAGGGGAAGGCGCTGAACAACTCGGCCATTCCCTTTGCCGATGCCAGCGGAGTGGCCTTGAAATTTCTCCGCATCAGCACCACCGGCCAGTTGCTCGTCCTGCTCGGCGCGCTGTGTCTGCTGCTGAATATTTTAGTCATGACGCTGCAATGGAAACTCGGCTTGGTGAAAACCGTCGTGGGCGTGGTCAAGGATTCGCTCGCTGAAGGCTCGGCGTATCAGCCGTTGCCGTGCGACAAGGAGGCCAAGCCATGAAAACCGGTTTCTCTGTTTTTCTTGCCGCGTTCGTGGCGCTCGGCGCGTCGTGGTTCGGCTTGGTTTACTGCCCGCTGAAACAGCTTGGCGTCGCCACCGAAACGAAAGTGCTTCAGTCCGACGCCAAATGGCCGCTGCAACGCACTGGCGATGCGACGCTCGGTTTGCAAGTTTATCGCTCGGCGGGTTGCGCGGCGTGCCACACCGAACAGGTTCGCCAGACCGGCGCGGCCAACGTTTTGACTATCACCGAAATCGGTTCGCATCAGCCGGCGGATTTGAAGGCCTTCATCGCCTCACTTGCGAGTTCCGTGACCGAACTGATGAATTCTTCCAACGCCGTCGCCGCGAATCTCGCCGGCTGGAACGGCGAGTTGCCGAAGGTGCTTTACAGCGGCGACGACGACACCGTGGTTTCCATGCTCGGCGACAAACTCAAGGCGGTCGGCGTCAAAACCGAGGCGCGCGTGGTTGCCACCGGCGCGGACATTGCGCGCGGCTGGGGCACGCGCCAGAGCGTCGCGGCGGATTATTTGTATGACGCGCCGGTGCAACTTGGCAATCTGCGCGCGGGACCGGATTTGTCCACCATCGGCGTGCGTGCGCCGGATTTGAACTGGCAGTTGCAGCATCTTTACGCGCCGCGTTCGCTGGTTAAAAATTCCACGATGCCGGCGTTCCGGTTTTTATTCAGCGTGCAGAAAAAAGCCGAGGGCAAAGATTCCGCTGACGCGCTGGTGTTGCCCAAGGAATTTGCCCCGACGGACGGCTATGAAGTCGTGCCGACGGCGGAAGCGAAGCAGCTCGCCGCTTATCTCGTAAGCCTCAAGAACAATGCGCCGCTCTACGAAGCGCCGTTCAGCCCAATTACCGCAGCCAAATGAGCGTCGAAAATAAAAATTGTTGTAGTCCTGAAACCGGCGAGCCGACCGCCACGCGTGCCGCTGCGCCGATGTGGATCATCGTGGTGACGCTGGTGCTGCTGTTCACCGGCGGCTTGTTTCTCGATAGCCACAGCGGCTGGTTCGACAAAAATGTCTATGCGCCCTACCAGTCCTCGGCGCAACTGGAAACCTTCCAGCCCAAGTCAGGCGCAGCTGCGGCGATGGCGCGCGGCAAGTCGGTTTACGAAGGCGTCTGCGGCATCTGCCACGGTTCCGACGGCGCGGGCAAACCCGGCCAGTTTCCGGCGCTGGCCGGTTCCGAATGGGTCACGGCGAAAGGCTGCAATCGCCTCGCGCACATTCCGCTCGCGGGTGTGGCCGGTGCAATTCAGGTCGGCGGCAAGGATTGGAATCTCAACATGGCTGCGATGGGCGCGGCGTTGCCGGACGAGGACGTGGCGGCGGTGCTGACTTACATCCGCAGTTCGTGGGGCAACAAGGCCGAAGCCGTCACCGCCGACGACGTGAAAAAAGTCCGCGCGGAAATCGGCAAGTCGCCGCAGCCTTACAGCGGCGCGCAATTGAAGGCGATGCCGGAATAATCATTTCCGGCGCGCTTCAATTTCTTTCATCGCCCAGCGGGCGTGCTCAGCAATCAGTGGCTCGTGGTCATGAGTCGCTATTTCCAAATCCTGCAGCGCGGTTTCATCCCCGACATTTCCCAATGCGACGCAGATATTGCGCAAAATACCGCGCCGCTTCGTCCGCAGCATCGGCGTGTCGGCGAAACGCGCTTTGAACTGCGCGTCATCCAGTCGCAACAGTTCCAGCAAATCTGGCGCGGCCAAATCTTCGCGCGTGTGCAGCTTCATCAAATTTGCTGCGCGGGCAAATTTATTCCACGGACAAACGGCCAGGCAATCGTCGCAGCCGTAGATGCGGTTGCCGATGGCGCGGCGAAATTCTTCCGGGATAGAACCTTTCAACTCGATGGTCAGATACGAAATGCAGCGGCGCGCATCGAGTTGAAACGGCGCGGTGATGGCTTGCGTCGGACACGCTGAAAGGCAGCGCGTGCAGGTGCCGCAATGGTTTTTCTCCGGCACGTCGGGTTCCAGTTCCAGCGTGGTCAGAATCTCCGCGAGAAAAATCCAGTTGCCGAGCCGCCGGCTGATGAGGTTGGTGTGCTTGCCGACGAAGCCAAGGCCCGCGCGCTGGGCGAAGTCGCGTTCCAGCAACGGCCCGGTGTCCACATACCAGAGCGAGCGGGCGTCCGCGCCGCCTAGCTGGTTCACAAAATCTGTCAGCAACTTCAATCTCTCCGCCAGCACGTCGTGGTAATCCTTGAATTGTGCATAGCGGGCGACGACGCCCAGTTTTGAGTTTTGAGTTTTGAATTTTGAGTTGGGAAGGTCGTAACTTGCCGCCAGCGTAATTACGCTTATTGCGCCGGGTAAAACTTTCTGCGGGTCAATGCGCTTGTCCGCGTTGCGTTCCAGCCACGCCATTTCGCCGTGGTTTTTTCCATCCAGCCAGCTTTGGAATTTTTCCGCGCTGGCCGGCGGTACGGCGGTGGTGATGCGGCAGTCGTCAAAACCGAGTTCCGCCGCGCGTTGACGGAGGGCGACCTTCATCGTTTCTGCCGCGTGGCAAGTTTGAACTGCAACGTGATTTGCTGCGCGGCTTCGCGGACGGAGCGGAGGTCGGTGTTGATGAGCACGTCGGCCTGCTTGTAAAACGGCTCGCGCACGGCCAGCAGGTCGCGGATTTTTTTCTGCGGGTCGGCGTCGTGGAGCAGGGGACGGTGCGACTGGTGGCGGACGCGTTCCCAGATTTTTTCCGGCGAAGCCCAGAGGCAGATGACTAGCGCAAAGGATTTCAGCGCGGCAAGGTTTTCTGCATTGGTCGGCAAACCGCCGCCGGTGGAGATGACGGTTTTTTGGCGCGTGGAAAGTTCCTGCACGATTTGTTTTTCCAGCGCGCGGAAGGTGGGTTCGCCTTCCTTGGCGAAGATGTCCGCGATGGTGCGTCCGGCGCGCGATTGAATAAGTTCGTCGGTGTCGAGAAATTCAAAGCCGAGGTTTTCTGCGACCAGCCGGCCCACGGAGGTCTTGCCCGCGCCCATGAAGCCGATGAGCGCGACGTTGGCCGGTTGGCGGCGGATTTGCATGGCGATGGATTAGCCGAAAATGCCGGCGGACGCACGCCTGATTTTTCCCGCGCTCGACAGCCCGGCGGTTTCGGGTATGATGACATCGTGAAATTGCCGCCGCTCATTCTGGCTTCGGCCTCACCGCGCCGCGCGGAGCTGTTGAAGCTGTTGCCGGTGAAGTTCCGGGTGCTGCCTTCGGACGCGCCGGAAGTCGCCCACGAACATCTCACGCCGCTAGAAGTCTGCCAGCTCAACGCCCACCGCAAGGCGCGCGCCGTCGCTAAAAAAATTCCTGACGCGCTCGTGCTGGCCGCCGATACGCTGGTGTTTCTCGATAATGAAATTCTCGGCAAGCCGCGCAGCCTGACCGACGCGCGCCGGATGATTGCCCGGTTGCAGGGACGTCATCATCAGGTCGTCACCGGCGTTTGCCTGATGCATTTGCGCAGCCATCGGGAAAAGATTTTTGCCGTCAGCACGGATGTGTTGTTTCATCCGTTGAACGTGCGGCAGATCCGCGATTATCTCGCGGCCATTCAGCCGCTCGACAAGGCGGGCGCTTATGCGATTCAGGAGCGCGGCGAACTAATCATTTCCGAAATCTCTGGTTCCTACAGCAACGTCGTCGGTTTGCCGGTGGAACAACTGCGCGAGGAGCTGGCAACGTGGGGCGCGGCGTGATTGTCGCTGGTGTTTTTTCCGAAAGCCTCTAACCTTCGCGCCCGATGCTCGAACCCTTGACCAATCCGCAGATCCGCAAATTCAAGGCGGCGGCGCAACTCATGGAGCCTTCGCTCAAAGTTGGCAAGGCGGGCTTGAGTGACGCGTTTGTCCGCACCGTCGCCGACGAACTCGACCGGCATGAACTGGTCAAGATCAAGTTTGCCGAGTTTAAGGAAGAGAAGAAAACCCTTGCGCCGCTGCTCGCGGAAAAAACTGCCAGCCACCTCGTCATGCGCGTCGGCAATGTAATGGTTCTGCACCGGCCCAAGCCCGCTCCCGCCGCTCCGGAATAATCCTGCCGCGCACTGATTGAAATCATGAAATCTGCCTACGAACTCGCACTGGAACGGCTGGATAAAAATACGCCCGTCACCAAGCTCACCACCAAACAGAAAAAGGCGCTGGCGGAACTGGACTCACGCTACGCCGCCAAAATTGCGGAACGCGAAATTGCCTTGAACGGCGAGATCGCCGGGTTGGCGGACGATGGGGAACGGGCGGAATTGCTCCGCGCTGAACTGGTGCGCGAACGGAAAAAACTGCAGGCGGAGCTGGAAGATAAAAAGCAACTGGTTCGCAGCGGCCAAGCTGGCTGACCCAACCCGGTTGCGGCCAATAAAAAACGCGCCGACTTTCATCGGCGCGTTTTGGTTGTTGAAGGGTCAAGTCTTCATTTGAGCCTTGTCACCTCGGCTCCGGCGTTGGCATCAGGATTGAACCGCGTTCCAGTTCACCACGTTCCAAAACGCTTTGAGATAATCCGCGCGCTTGTTTTGGTATTTCAAATAGTAGGCGTGTTCCCAAACGTCGCAACCGATGAGCGGCTTGCCTTCGCAACCGGCGACGGCTTTGCCCATGAGCGGATTGTCCTGGTTCGGGGTGGAAACGATTTCGAGTTTGCCGTTGTTGCAAACGAGCCAGACCCAGCCGCTACCAAAACGGCCAATGCCCGCCGCTTCAAACTTCGCCTTGAACTCATCGAAGCTGCCGAAAGTCGCCTTGATGTCGTCGGCGAGTTTGCCGGTGGGTGCGCCGCCGGCGTTCGGGCCGAGAATCTTCCAGAAGAACGAATGGTTCCAGTGGCCGCCGCCGTTGTTGCGGACGGGGCCGCGAATCGCATCGGGGACGACGCTCAAATCGCGGATGATTTGTTCGAGCGACTTGGCTTCGAGCGCGGCGTTGCCGGCGATGGCTTTGTTGAGGTTGTCCACATACGCCTTGTGATGGCGGTCGTGATGGATCTCCATCGTCAACGCGTCAAAGTGGGGTTCGAGGGCGGCCTTGTCGTAAGGCAGCGGGGGGAGTTCGTGGGCCATAGTTTTAATTATTATTTTTTGGTTAAACTAATTTGTGCCGGCCAACTTGCTCCACCATCAGCAGAAAATCAAGCGCAGACGCGAGCGGCACGCGGTCATGTTTTCATGGCGAAACGAGGTTTGAAGCGGGAATTGCCAAAAAAAGCTGGTTAAATAACAATTAAGGGTAGGTTTTCGAGAGTAGTCTTTGTTCTTATCAAGCGAAATTCAGAAGGTTGGTCTTTTTCCACAAAAAGTTTTGGTAAAGTTGTTGTCTGGAACCAAGTCCAAGCTTGAGCGTAAAACACATGAACCTAAAATCAAACAAAAGTCCCCGGCTGGTGCAAGGCTGGGGTCTGAAGCGTCTGTCTCGCTGTGCGGCTCCGCTGCTGTTAATCGTGTTCTGCGGATGTGATTCGGTGACCTACGATATGCATCAAATGCATCAACCGGTGGTCATCAATGGCAATCCCTTTCTGGATTCGGGCAATGCTGCCGCCCCCACGCTGACGAAGGTTGACCGCTACGCAGCGGAAGTGAACGAAGCCCAAGTTACGGCCAGCAACGGCAATGCCACCACCACGCAAATTAACCGGAAAAACAACGCGCAGGTGGCCGCCTTTGCCAAGATTGGCGGACAATCGAACCGCGCCATTCTCAACGTCACCTTGGATGCAGATTTTATGGCCGTGAACGCCCTGATGGTTTTGGGATCCGAGATTTCCATCAAAGCCAATGGCGATGTGGGCGAATTCCCGGTGGCGGTTCCCACGAACATTCCCCCCGCCGCCGTCATCAATACATCGGCGGCGATCACCAACGCGGTGCCGGTGGTGCTCAAGAAAGACTCATGAAAAAAATTATTTTTATTTTGCCCTTGGCGTGGCTCTGCGGTTGCGCCGGCAGTCGCTGCCAGATTTCGGCGCGGTCGGTGCATCAACCGGTGAGTTGCACGCCCTGCGTGTTTGATGCTGCCGGCCAAATCCGTGAGGCCAAGCCAAACGAAATCGTGCAACACATCAAATTAAGCCGGACGAGCTGGTCTATGTTTTGGCGCGGGGTGCCTTTGAGCAGCACTAATTGGGACATTTCGGAGGAGCTTAACAATCAATTAAAGGCAACTCCCGGTAACGCCGTGGTCAACGTCAAAGTCAAGGCCAGCGGCTCGGATTTCCTGGACTGGTATCTGGCCGCCCTGCTGCCCATTATTCCCAGCTATGTGAACGTCAGCTTGGATGCCGACATCGTGCGCATCCCCGTGCCGAATCATGGTTAAGAGCCTTCCCAGATTATTGTTTTCCAGCGTGTGCGCCGGGTTCACCAGCTTGGCCTTGGCGTTACTGGTTTGTTCCTGCGCCACTTCTAAAAACCCGACCACCGACTGGATCAAGGATAACCAAAAAATCGGC
>Ga0316222_1003197_pt1 | contig 16333 bp, 9 predicted proteins | sample TBH18011metaG_FD_206008 | JGI IMG/M metagenome (GOLD analysis project Ga0316222, IMG submission 206008) | Freshwater microbial communities from Trout Bog Lake, Wisconsin, USA - TBH18011 | ecosystem: Environmental > Aquatic > Freshwater > Lake > Hypolimnion/Profundal zone | place: USA: Wisconsin...
ATGTGGACGGTGACGCCAGTACCAAGCCCGGTTTGGCGCTGGCGGTGGCCCAGGCGCGCCGGTTCGGCGCCCGGCTGACCGCCTTGTTCGCCCGCAATGAACTCTCCGTTCCCGCCCTGATGGCCCATCGTCCCAGCGAGGCGCTGCTGGCGGCGTCGTCGGAGGCCCGGGCCGCGTTCGAGGCCGCGGCCGAGGGGTTGGAGACCCGCTGGTGGCAGATCGATCACGGCGGTGCCGAGGATATGATCGCCGAGGCGGTATTCTGCAGCCATTATGTGGATCTGGTGGTGCTGTCCCAGCCCGCGTCCCAGGGCGTGCATGTGCCGCCGACCCTGGTGCAGCGGGTTATTCTGGATGCCGGGCGCCCGGTCCTGGTGGCTCCCACCGACGGCAAGGGCGAACCCATCGGACGCAAGGTGGTGATCGGCTGGCGGTCGGGCAAGCAATCGACCCGCGCCCTTCATGATTGTCTGCCGCTGATCGAGGGCGTCAAGGAGCTGCTGGTGGTGTACCGGCGCGACCTCGTCAAGAAGGACTCCACCACGCCGCCGGTGAGCATCATCGACCATCTGCTGGCCCATGGCCTGCCGGCGGTGGGCGAACGGGTGATGACCGAGGATCTGGGGGTCATGGACACCCTGCTGTCGCGAGCCTATGACGTGGATGCCGACCTGCTGGTGATCGGCGGCCATGCCGGCAAGGCCCTGTCGTTCAGCGGCAAGGCCGGCGCCGGTACCCGTCACATCCTCGCCCATATGGGATTGCCGGTGCTGTTCTCCTGCTGATTGGCAGCTATCCGCCGTTGGGGGAATGCGTCCCGCGAAGGGGGCTGTTCAGACACCGGCGATGCGTTATACTTTCAGGTATGCCGAAGGGTGTAGCCTCCGGTAGGGTCCCGTCCCGGGGCATGGCCCAACCCGTCACCGACGAGGCACCGCCATGGAAACCGCCGAAGGTCCTGGCCGTCTTTCCCCGTCTCAGCTTCAGGCGCGCGACCGTTCCGGCCTGCTGATCGTCTCCGCGCTGGTCGCCATCCTCGGTCTGTTCGGCTATCTGTTCTGGGGCGGCTACGGTTCCAGCCATCGCGAGGCATTGAGTACGGCCAACAACCTCGCCACGGTTCTCACCACCACCATCGAGGCCGCGTTGGACCGGGCGCAAAGCGACCTGCGGGTGTTCGTACCGCAAATCACTGCCGAGGATCTGGCAGGGCAGGTCTCGCCGGCGCGCCGGGCCGATATCGAGGCCCGCATGGGCAACCATCTGCGGTCGTTTGCGGCGGTGCTCAATTACCGCGTTTTCGACGCCCAGGGGCAGACCATCTTCGGGGCCGGATCGGTCAATCCGCACGCCAGCTTCAGCGTCGCCGACCGGGCTTGGTTCAAGCAATTGCACGACGATCCCGACCGCGACCTGGTGGTGTCCGAGGTGGTGATCGGCAAGGGCACCCTCGACCAGACCGTCATCGTCGCCGTTCCCATCCGCGACGGCGAACGGCATCTCAGGGGGGCGGTCAACGCCTCCGTCAATCTGGCCTATTTTCAAAGCCTGATCGACAGCCTCGATATCGGTCCCGATGGGTTGGTGGCGGTGCGGCGTACCGATGACCTCCGTCTCATCCTGCGCCGCCCGGCCCAGGTGGATATGGTCAACACCGCGGTGGCCAAGGGCGGGCTGACCGGTGTGCTCCGCTCCGGCCGCTCCGCCGGCGAGGGCGATTTTCCCTCCGGCGTCGACAATGTCGTGCGCACCTATGCCTTCCGCATCCTGCATGGCTATTCCGTTGCCGTGATCGTCGCCGTGGCCGTCGATGATTACCTGGCGCCGTGGCGCAAGCAGGCGGCGCTGGGCGGCACCGCCGCCGTGACGCTGATCCTGGCGCTGGTGGTGCTGCACCGTCGCCAGGAAAGGGTGCGGGCGCGGCTTCGCGCCATGAATCGGAGATTGCAGCTGGTGCTGGAGGCGGCGGCGGAAGGGATCGTCGAGATCGACGCCGGATACCGGGTGGTTCTGGCCAATCCCGTTGCCGCCGAGACCCTGGGCTGGCCATCGGTCGAGGCGATGGTGGGGATGGAAAGCCACGAGGCGCTGGGCCATCTGCTGGCCGATGGCCGGTCCTGTGTCGAGGGCATCTGCTCCATCCGTCAGACCTTGCAGGATGGCCAGACCCGGCGGGTGTTCGACGAATGCTTCAGGGATGCCGCCAATGGAACGCCGGTTCCGGTCGAGTATGTTGTCTCCACCCAGATGGTCGGCGGGGCGAGCGATGGGGCGGTGGTGGTGTTCCACGACATCCGCGAACGGAAACTGGCGGAAGAAAAGCTGAACCGGGTGGTGGAGGATCTGCGCCGTTCCGAGGCGGCGCTGCGGGCCGCCGGTGCCCGGCTGAGGATGGTGCTGGAGACCGCGGCCGAGGGCATTGTCGGCATCGACGACGAAAGCCGCATCATCTTCGCCAATCCCGCCGCCGCCCATATCCTGGGCTGGCCGTCCCCCGAGGCGATGCTGGGCGAGCCGAGTCCCGAAATCCTGGGCCATCGGCTGGCCGATGGCCGCGCCTGCCGCGAAGGCTGTTGCCCGATCGTCGCCACATTGCGCGACGGCGAGACCCGCCGTATCGCCAACGAATCGTTCAAGGGACGGAATGGGACGGTCCTGCCGGTCGAATACGTGGTGGCGGCGCTGGAGGTCGCGGGGGTGGTGATCGGCGCCATCGTCGCCTTCCATGACATCACCGAGCGCCGGGGGTTGGAGGAGGAGTTGCAGCGCTCCAATGCCGAACTCGAACAGTTCGCCTATGTGGCGTCCCACGACCTGCGCCAGCCGTTGCGCATGGTCAGCAGCTATCTCGGCCTGATCGAGCGCAAGCTTGGCGCCGTCCTCGACGAGGACACCAGGACCTTCATGGATTTCGCGGTCGGCGGCGCCAAGCGCATGGATCGCCTGATCCTCGATCTCCTGGAATATTCCCGCATCGGCAAGGCCCGTCAGCCGGTCCCGGTCCCCCTGGCCGAGGCCGCCGCCATCGCCTTGAATAACCTCACGGTCGCGGTGGGCGAGGCCAATGCCGAGATCGTCGTCGCCGAAGGCCTGCCGACGGTGGCGGGCAACCCCATGGAACTGACCCGCCTGTTCCAGAACCTGATCGGCAACGCCCTCAAATATCGGGCGCCGGAGCGCCAAGCCAGGATCGAGATCGGCTGCCGCCATGGCAGGCACGAATGGCTGATTTCCGTCATGGATAACGGCATCGGCATCGCGCCTGCGGATCGCGAGCGCGCCTTCGGCATCTTCCAGCGGCTGGTTCCCCAGGAGGAATACGAGGGAACCGGCATCGGCCTGGCCATTTGCCGCAAGATCGTCGAGCATCACGGCGGGCGGATTTGGATCGAAGCGGCGGAGGGCGGGGGATCGACCTTCCTGTTCACCCTCCGCGATGGCTCCATCGTCGCCGTGACGTGATCATCTCCCCAAAGAAAACCCCCGCCTCGTCACCGAGGCGGGGGTTTTTGTTACACGCCGACCGGTTTATACCGGCGAACTCGCCATCGAACTGAGAAAACTCAGTTCGATGGCTCGGCGGTATTACTCGGCGGCCGGGGGAGCCTCGGGAGCCGGACTCTCGGCGGCAATAGCCGGGAGGGCGGCGGCTTCCAGATCCTGCATCTCCTGGTCGCGCTTGGCGGCGATTTCGCGCAGGCGGTTCATCACCGCGCCGGTACCGGCGGGGATCAGGCGGCCGACGATGACGTTTTCCTTCAGGCCCTGGAGCGAGTCGACCTTGCCGGATACCGCCGCTTCCGTGAGGACGCGGGTGGTTTCCTGGAACGACGCCGCCGAGATGAAGGAATGGGTCTGCAGGGACGCCTTGGTGATGCCCTGGAGCACCGGAGTGCCCGAGGCCGGGCGGCCCTTCTCGCGGATCGCCTTGGTGTTTTCCAGATCGAACTCGACCCGGTCGACCTGCTCGCCCACCAGCAGGGTGGTGTCGCCGCCATCGGTGATCTCGACCTTCTGCAGCATCTGGCGAACGATCACCTCGATGTGCTTGTCGTTGATCTTGACGCCCTGCAGACGATAGACCTCCTGAATCTCGTTGATCAGGTATTGGGCCAGCGCCTCGACCCCCAGAACCTTGAGGATGTCGTGGGGGACGGGGTTGCCGTCCATCAGCGGATCGCCGCGGCGGACGTAATCGCCTTCCTGCACCGAGATGTGCTTGCCCTTGGGAATCAGATACTCGAAGGCATCGCCATCCTCGGGGACCACCATGATCCGACGCTTGGACTTGTAGTCCTTGCCGAATTCGACGCGGCCGTCGATGTCGGAGATGATGGCGTGGTCCTTGGGCTTGCGCGCCTCGAACAGCTCCGCCACCCGCGGCAGACCGCCGGTGATGTCGCGGGTCTTGGAGGATTCGCGCGGGATGCGGGCCAAGACGTCGCCGGCATTGACCTTGGTGCCGTTCTCCACCGACAGGATGGCGTCCACCGACATGAAGTAGCGGGCTTCCAGGCCGTTGGCCAGCACCACTTCCTCGCCCTTGTCGTCACGGAGCGTGACGCGCGGACGCAGTTCGGCGCCACGCGGCTGCTGCTTCCAGTCGATGACCACCTTGCTGGCGATGCCGGTGGCCTCATCGACCACCTCGCGCATGGACAGACCCTCGGTGATGTCGACGTAATGGGCCACACCCGCCCGTTCGGTGATGATCGGCAGGGTGTAGGGATCCCACTCGGCCAGCTTGGTGCCGCGGGTGACCTTCTGGTTCTCGTCGGTCAACAGCTTGGCGCCGTAGGGGACGCGGTGACGGGCGCGTTCACGTCCGTTGCCGTCGAGCAGAATGATTTCGCAATTGCGGATCATGACAATGCTGTGGCCCGAGGAGTTGACCACCAGATTGCGGTTGACCAACTGGATGGTGGCGTCGAGCGAGGCCTCGATATTGGACTGCTCGGCACCGCGCTGGGCCGCGCCGCCGATATGGAAGGTGCGCATGGTCAACTGGGTGCCCGGCTCGCCGATGGACTGGGCGGCGATGACGCCCACCGCCTCGCCCACATTGACGCGGGTGCCCCGGGCCAGATCGCGGCCATAGCAGGAGCCGCAGACCCCTTCCTCGGACTCGCAGGTCAGTACCGAGCGGATGACCACGGTCTCGATGCCGGCGGCATCGATCTTCTCAACCTCGGTTTCCTGGATCATGGCGGCGGCGGGGACGATGACCTCGCCGGTCAGCGGGTTGACGATGTCGCGCGCCGCCGAGCGGCCGAGGATGCGTTCGGCCAGCGAGGCGATGACCTCGCCGCCTTCGATCACCGCCGACACGGTCAGGCCGTTGGTGCTGCCGCAATCCTCCTCGCAGATGATGGCGTCCTGGGCCACATCCACCAGACGACGGGTCAGATAGCCCGAATTCGCCGTCTTCAAGGCGGTATCGGCCAGCCCCTTACGGGCGCCGTGGGTGGAGTTGAAGTACTCCAGCACCGAGAGGCCTTCCTTGAAGTTGGAGATGATCGGGGTCTCGATGATCTCGCCCGACGGCTTGGCCATCAGGCCGCGCATGCCGGCGAGCTGCTTCATCTGGGCGGCGGAACCACGGGCGCCGGAATGGGCCATCATATAGACCGAGTTGATGGGCTTGCCGGGCTTCAGGCTGGAAATCTGCCGCATCATGGCGTCGGCGACGTCGTCGGTGCACTTGGACCAGGCGTCGACCACCTTGTTGTACTTTTCGCCCTGGGTGATCAGGCCGTCCTGGTACTGCTGCTCGTATTCCTTGGCCTTGTCTTCGGTGTCACCCACCAGTTGCCCCTTCTCGGGCGGGATGACCAGATCGTCCTTGCCGAAGGATATGCCGGCCTTGAAGGCGTTGGAATAGCCGATGCCCATGATGCGGTCGGCGAAGATGACCGTCTCTTTCTGGCCGCAGTGGCGGTAGACCACGTCGATGACGTTCTGGATCTCCTTCTTGGTGAGAAGGCGGTTGATCAGCGAGAACGGCACGTTCTTGTTGCGCGGCAGGATCACCGACAACATCATGCGGCCCGGCGTGGTATCGACGATCTGGATGACCGGGGTACCCTCGGAATCCACGGTGTGGAAGCGGGCGCGGATCTTGGAGTGCAGGGTGACGGTTTTTTCCGCCAGGGCCTGCTCGATCTCGGCCATGTTCACGAACACCGGCACCCGGTAGAGGATGGCCTTGTTCGCCTTGATCGCCTTCTCGGTCTCGTCGGCGGTGGTGTAGGCCAGGGCGGTGCCGGGATTCTCCACGTTGAACAGGCGCAGGGCGCCGCTCTTGAGGCCGGCTTCCAGGGCATCCTTGCCGGTGACGTTGACGCGGCGATGGGCCGTCACGTCGCGGCTGGCGATGCGGTCCAGCAGGGTGTCCAGATCCTTGGTATCGATCTTGGTGTTGGGATCGGTCGGGCAGTAGAACAGGATCGAGTTGTTGGCGACGGCCCCCTTCAACTCGTCCATGCTGCGGATCTTCATCGCCTGGCCGGGCTGTTCGTCCCGCTCCATGGTGATGTAATAGATTCCCAGCACGATATCTTGCGACGGCACGATGATCGGCTTGCCGTTGGCGGGCGACAGGATGTTGTTGGTGGACATCATCAGGACGCGGGCTTCGAGCTGGGCTTCCAGCGACAGCGGTACGTGAACCGCCATCTGGTCGCCGTCGAAATCGGCGTTGAAGGCGGTGCAGACCAGCGGATGCAGCTGGATCGCCTTGCCCTCGATCAGCACCGGCTCGAACGCCTGGATGCCGAGTCGGTGCAGGGTGGGGGCGCGGTTCAGCATCACCGGATGCTCGCGGATGACCTCTTCCAGGATGTCCCACACCTCGGGACGCTCCTTTTCCACCATGCGTTTGGCGGCCTTGATGGTGGTGGCCATGCCGTAGAGTTCAAGCTTGGAATAGACGAAGGGCTTGAACAGCTCCAGCGCCATCTTCTTGGGCAGGCCGCACTGATGCAGCTTCAGCTCGGGTCCGACCACGATCACCGAACGGCCGGAATAATCGACGCGCTTGCCCAGCAGATTCTGGCGGAAGCGGCCCTGCTTGCCCTTCAGCATGTCGGACAGCGACTTCAGCGGCCGCTTGTTGGCGCCGGTGATGGCGCGGCCGCGGCGGCCGTTGTCGAACAGGGCGTCGACCGCCTCCTGCAGCATGCGCTTTTCGTTGCGCACGATGATCTCGGGCGCCCGCAGCTCGATCAGCCGCTTCAAGCGGTTGTTGCGGTTGATGACGCGACGATAGAGGTCGTTGAGGTCGGAGGTGGCGAAGCGGCCGCCATCGAGCGGGACCAGCGGACGTAGTTCCGGCGGGATCACCGGAATGACTTCCAGGATCATCCATTCGGGACGCGAGCCGGATTCCATGAAGGCTTCGACCAGCTTCAGCCGCTTGACCAGCTTCTTGCGCTTGGCCTCGGAGGTGGTCTCCTTGAGATCGACCTTGAGCTGGGCCTTCTCGGTCTCCAGGTCGATCACCGTCAGCATGTCGCGGATGGCCTCGGCGCCGATCTTGGCGGTGAAGGCGTCCTCGCCATACTCGTCGACGGCGCGCATATACTGCTCTTCCGTCAGCATCTCGCGCAGCTTCATCGGGGTCAGACCCGGCTCGACCACCACGTAATTCTCGAAATAGAGAATGCGTTCCAGGTCTTTCAGGGTCATGTCGCACAGCAGGCCGATCCGGCTGGGCAGCGACTTCAGGAACCAGATATGGGCGACGGGACTGGCCAGCTCGATATGGCCCATGCGCTCGCGCCGGACCTTGGCCAGCGTCACTTCGACGCCGCACTTCTCGCAGATGATGCCGCGATACTTCATGCGCTTGTACTTGCCGCACAAGCACTCGTAATCCTTGATCGGGCCAAAGATGCGGGCGCAGAACAGGCCGTCGCGCTCCGGCTTGAAGGTCCGGTAGTTGATGGTTTCCGGCTTCTTGATCTCGCCGAACGACCAGGAGCGGATGCGCTCCGGCGAAGCGATGGAGATCCGGATCTGGTCGAAAGCCTGCGTGCCGCTGGCCTGACCGAAGATCTTCATAAGTTCGTTCATGCTTATACTCCCGTATGAGCTTTAGGCTGCTGCGGGGGGAACCATGTCCCCCCGCACCGGGTCCGTATCTCGTGTCTAGCGTTGAGTCAGTTCGACGTTGAGACCAAGGGAGCGAAGCTCCTTGACCAGAACATTGAACGACTCGGGGATGCCGGCCTCGAAGGTGTCGTCGCCGCGCACGATGGCCTCGTAGACCTTGGTGCGGCCGGAAACGTCGTCCGACTTGACCGTCAGCATCTCCTGCAAGGTATAGGCGGCGCCGTAGGCTTCCAGCGCCCACACTTCCATTTCACCGAAGCGCTGGCCGCCGAACTGGGCCTTGCCGCCCAACGGCTGCTGGGTGACCAGCGAATACGGGCCGATGGAGCGGGCGTGGATCTTGTCGTCGACCAGGTGATGCAGCTTCAGCATATAGATGTAGCCCACCGTGACCTTGCGGTCGAACGGCTCGCCGGTGCGGCCATCGACCAGGGTGACCTGGCCCGATGACGAACGGTTGGCCTTTCGCAGCATTTCAACGATGTCGCTTTCACGGGCACCATCGAACACCGGCGTCGCGATCGGCACGCCGGGGGTCAGGTTATGGGCCAGCTCGGCGATCTCGTCGTCGCCCAGGGTGGCGATCTCATCGTCATAGATGGCGTCGCCGTAGACGTCCTTCAACTTGGCGCGGAGATCCCCCATGGAGGCGGTGTTGCGCTTGTACTGGGCGAGGATGTCGCCGATCTGCTGGCCGAGGCCGGCGCAGGCCCAACCCAGATGGGTTTCGAGGATCTGGCCGACATTCATGCGCGACGGCACACCCAGCGGGTTCAGCACGATATCGACCTGCTGGCCGTCTTCCAGGTAGGGCATGTCTTCCAGCGGCATGATGCGCGAGATGACGCCCTTGTTGCCGTGACGTCCGGCCATCTTGTCGCCCGGCTGCAGCTTGCGCTTCACCGCCACGAACACCTTGACCATCTTCATCACGCCGGGCGGCAATTCGTCGCCGCGCTGCAGCTTCTCGACCTTGTTCTCGAACCGCTCCTGCAGCTTGTCCACCTGGGCGTCGAAGGCGCGCTTCAACTGCTCGGCATCGGCCATGACGGCATCGTCGTCCACGGCCAGATTGCGCCAGGCGGTGGGATGCACCTCGTCCATGACGGCATCGCCGAGAACGGTTCCGGCCTTGATCCCCTTGGGACCGGACACCACCGTCTTGCCCAGCAGCAATTGCTTGAGGCGGGCGAAGAACGAGCGCTCCAGGATGCCGCGTTCGTCGTCGCGGTCCTTGGCCAGGCGTTCGATTTCGGCGCGTTCGATGGCCAGGGCGCGCTCGTCCTTCTCGACGCCACGGCGCGAGAAGACGCGGACTTCGACGATGGTGCCGGCCACGCCCGGCGGCAGGCGCAGCGAGGTGTCGCGCACGTCGGAGGCCTTTTCACCGAAAATGGCGCGCAGCAGCTTCTCTTCCGGGGTCATGGGGCTTTCACCCTTGGGGGTGACCTTGCCCACCAGGATGTCGCCCGGCTTGACCTCGGCCCCGATATAGACGATGCCGGCTTCGTCGAGGTTCTTCAGAGCCTCTTCGCCCACATTGGGGATATCGCGGGTGATTTCTTCCTGGCCCAGTTTGGTGTCGCGGGCCATCACCTCGAATTCCTCGATATGGATCGAGGTGAACACGTCGTCGCGGACGATGCGCTCGGAGATGAGGATGGAATCCTCGAAGTTGTAGCCGTTCCAGGGCATGAACGCGACCAGCACGTTGCGGCCCAGCGCCAACTCGCCCAGCTGGGTGCTGGGACCGTCGGCGATGATGTCGCCCTTGGTGATCAGATCGCCCACCTTGACCAGCGGACGCTGGGTGATGCAGGTGTTCTGGTTGGAGCGCTGGAACTTCAGCAGGTTGTAGATATCGACGCCCGAGGCCGCCGCCGAGGTTTCCTCGGTGGCGCGGATGACCACGCGGGTGGCGTCGACCTGATCGACCACGCCGGTCCGCTTGGCGGTGATGGCGGCGCCGGAGTCACGCGCCACCGCCTGCTCCATGCCGGTGCCCACCAGCGGGGCCTCGGCGCGGATCAGCGGAACCGCCTGACGCTGCATGTTCGAGCCCATCAGGGCGCGGTTGGCGTCGTCGTTTTCCAGGAACGGGATCAGGGCGGCGGCGACCGAAACCAACTGCTTCGGCGACACGTCGATCATGTTGATCTCGTTGGGCGGCACCAGGACGAAGTCGCCGGCCCGGCGGCACGACACCAGATCCTCGGTGAAGCGCCCCTGGGCATCCAGGCCGGAATTGGCCTGGGCCACGGTGTAGCGGCCCTCTTCCATGGCCGAGAGATAGACCACGTCGGAGCTGACCACGCCGTCGTGAACCTTGCGGTAGGGCGCCTCGATGAAGCCGTACTGATTGACGCGGGCATAGGTGGCCAGCGAGTTGATCAGGCCGATATTCGGGCCTTCCGGCGTCTCGATCGGGCAGATGCGGCCGTAATGGGTGGGATGCACGTCGCGGACTTCGAAGCCGGCGCGCTCGCGGGTCAGACCGCCCGGCCCCAGGGCCGACAGGCGCCGCTTATGGGTGATTTCCGACAGCGGGTTGGTCTGATCCATGAACTGCGACAGCTGCGACGAGCCGAAGAATTCGCGCACCGCGGCGGCGGCCGGCTTGGCGTTGATCAGGTCATGGGGCATCACCGAATCGATGTCCACCGAGGACATGCGCTCGCGAATGGCGCGCTCCATGCGCAGCAGGCCGACGCGATACTGATTTTCCATCAGCTCGCCCACCGAGCGGACCCGGCGGTTGCCCAGGTGATCGATGTCGTCGATCTCGCCCTTGCCGTCCTTCAGCTCGACCAGCACCTTGATCACGCCCAGGATGTCTTCCTTGCGCAGCACCCGCACGGTATCGGCCACCTCGGGGGTGTTGAGGCGCGAGTTCATCTTGACCCGGCCGACGGCCGACAGGTCGTAACGCTCGGAGTCGAAGAACAGGCCGGTGAACAGGGCCTCGGCGGTTTCCAGGGTCGGCGGCTCGCCCGGACGCATGACGCGGTAGATGTCGATCAGGGCTTCCTCGCGCGAGGAATTCTTGTCGACGGCCAGCGTGTTGCGCATATAGGGGCCGATATTGATGTGGTCGATGGCCAGCACCGGCAGTTCGGTGATGCCGGCCTTCTCCAGATCGGCGATCAGATGGGCGGTCAGCTCGTCGCCGGCCTCGGTGAAGATCTCACCGGTCAGCTCGTTGATGATGTCCTCGCCCACATACTGGCCGAGCATGTCCTCGGGAGCGACCAGCACCTCGGTGAGACCGGCGTCCTTGAGCTTCTTGCCCAGGCGCGGGGTCATCTTGGCGCCGGCATCGGCCACCTTCTCGCCGGTCTTGGCGTCGATCAGGTCGGAGACCAGCTTGACGCCCTTCAGGCGATCGGTGTCGAACACGGTCTTCCAGCCCTTGGGGCCACGGGTATAGGTCACCTTGTCGTAGAAATAGGACAGGATCTCTTCCGAGGTCATGCCGCGGATTTCGTGGTGCTCCATTCCGCGGCCCTCGGCGGCGCGCGTCCGGCGCAGCGCGGCGGTGGCCATGCCGTCCAGGGCATAGAGCAGGGTGGTGACCGGCAGCTTGCGGCGGCGGTCGATGCGGACATAGACCATGTCCTTGGCATCGAACTCGAAGTCCAGCCACGAGCCGCGATAGGGAATGACGCGGGCGGCGAACAGATACTTGCCCGAGGAATGGGTCTTGCCCTTGTCGTGGTCGAAGAACACGCCGGGGCTGCGATGCATCTGCGAGACGATGACGCGCTCGGTGCCGTTGATCACGAAGGTGCCGTTGGAGGTCATGAGCGGCATGTCGCCCATATAGACGTCCTGCTCCTTGATGTCGCGGATGGACCGGGCGCCGGTATCCTCGTCGATGTCCCACACCACCAGGCGCAGCGTCACCTTCAAGGGGGCGGCGAAGGTCATGCCGCGCTGCTGGCATTCCTCGACGTCGTATTTGGGAATCTCAAGCTCGTAGCGCACGAACTCCAGGGTTCCACGCTCGGAAAAATCCCGGATCGGGAAGACGGACTTGAAAACCTCTTGCAGGCCCACATTGGCGCGCTGCTCGGGGAGGACGTCCATCTGAAGGAAATGATCGTAGGAGCTCTTTTGCACCTCGATCAGATTCGGCATGGGCGCAACCGTTGGAATACGCCCGAAGCTTTTGCGCACGCGCTTGCGACCCGTATAGGATTTAGCCATTGCCGCTCCTCGTCCTCTTCGTGGGCATCAGCCCAACTTAACTTTCGTCCCCGGTTGTGCCGGGATGCCCCAGACAGGGCGCCACCCGTTCAGGTGGTTACTCCCCACCCTAAGGCGGGGTCGATAAAGCGCCAGAAGGCCGGGAGGCGCCAAACACGCATCCCGGCCCTGGTCAATACACCAGAAGGCGGTCCTACTTGACCTGCACTTTGGCGCCGGCTTCCTCGAGGACCTTCTTGATCTTCTCGGCTTCTTCCTTGGTGGCGCCTTCCTTGACGGCCTTGGGAGCGGCCTCGACCAGATCCTTGGCTTCCTTGAGGCCCAGGCCGGTGATGGCGCGGACTTCCTTGATGACGTTGATCTTCTTCTCACCGGCTTCGGTGAGGATCACGTCGAATTCGGTCTGCTCTTCGGCGGCGGGGCCGGCAGCGGCGGCAACGGCGGCAACGGCCACCGGAGCGGCGGCGGAAACGCCCCACTTCTCTTCCAGCAACTTCGAGAGCTCGGCGGCCTCGAGAACGGTCAGGGCCGACAGGTCGTCAACCAACTTGGCAAGATCAGCCATTTTAAACAACTCCTAGATAGTCAAAGCTTGAAGCTTGGGTTTTGTCGGGGAAAATCTCACGCAGCGTCCTTGTCCGCCTTGGCGCGCAGGACCCGGGCCAACTGGCCAGCGGGAGCCTGAAGCACACCGGCGATGCGGGTGGCCGGGGTCGAGATCATGCCGATCAGCTTGGCCCTCAGCTCGTCCAGGGACGGCAGGGTGGCCAAAGCCTTGATTCCGTCGACGTCAAGACGCATGGAGCCCAGCGATCCACCGAGGATCTGGAGCTTGTCATTGGTCTTGGCGAATTCGACGGCGACCTTGGCGGCGGCGACCGGATCGCTGGAAGCAGCGATGGCGGTCGGGCCGACGAACAGGTCGGCAAGGTTCTCGAACTCGGTACCAGCAAGGGCAAGCTTGGTGAGACGGTTCTTGGTCACCTTGAAGCTGGCGCCGGCCGCACGCATCTTGACCCGAAGATTGGTCATCTCGGCAACCGTCAACCCCTTGTAGTGGGCGACGACGACGAGACCAACCTCTCCGAGCTTTCCATGCAGCGACCCGACCCAATCTGCTTTCTGTGTCCGGTCCACTTTCGTCTCCAAACATAGAGCCGAAGCCCCGCGTCCGGGGAAATCCCTTGGCGTGGTCATTCGGTCCATTGCCCATGGCCCCATTGAACGGCATGCCGTCCGTTGGGACCGGTGGCCTGTCCCAGAAGCTTCGAAGCCGTAGACCGCCACCTCCCCGGCGGGGAGAAGACGGAAACGTTCCTTTACCTCTGTCTCGGTAGGCGGGAGCTCCCATCAAGCGTCGGGGCGGCAAGCCGTCCCTCGGCACCTACTGTCTCGGACAGGTTCGGGATCCTCCCTCCAGGGAGGATCCCAACTCTTCCTTCCCCGAGAGGAAGGAAACTTCAAACCATGCGGCGACTTACGCCCCGATGGTGGCGACGTCGAGCTTCAGGCCCGGGCCCATGGTGGACGACAGCGACACCCGCTTGAGATAGGTGCCCTTGGCGCCCTGGGGCTTGGCCTTGGTGATGGCGTCGACGAACGCACGCACGTTTTCCTGCAGCTTCTCTTCCGAGAAGCTGGCCTTGCCGATGCCGGCATGCACGATACCGGCCTTCTCGACGCGGAACTGCACCTGACCGGCCTTGGCGGCGCGGACGGCTTCCGTGACGTTGGCGGTGACGGTGCCCAGCTTGGGGTTGGGCATCAGGCCGCGCGGGCCGAGGACCTTGCCGAGGCGGCCGACCAGACCCATCATGTCCGGAGTGGCGATGCAGCGGTCGAAGTCCATGGTGCCGCCGTTGACGGCCTCGAACAGATCGTCGGAACCGACGATGTCGGCCCCGGCCTTGCGGGCCTCCTCGGCCTTGTCGCCCTTGGCGAACACCGCAACGCGGACGGTCTTGCCGGTACCGTGGGGCAGTTCCACCACGCCACGGACCATCTGGTCGGCGTGACGGGGATCGACACCCAGGTTGAGGGCGATCTCGATGGTTTCGTCGAACTTGGCGACGGCTCCCGACTTGATCGTCTTCACCGCATCGGCGAGGCTGTAGAACTTGTCGCGGTCAATGCCGACATAGGCCGCCTTCAGGCGTTTTCCGATAGCCATGGGATTACTCCACCACCTTGAGGCCCATCGAGCGGGCGGAACCGACGATCATGCTGCTGGCGGCTTCAACGTCGTTGGCGTTGAGGTCGACCATCTTCTTCTCGGCGATCTCACGGATCTGCGCCATGGTCACCTGACCGACCGTGCCCTTGCCCGGCGTGGTCGTGCCCTTCTGGATGCCGGCGGCCTTCTTTAGGAAGAAGGTGACCGGCGGGGTCTTGGTCACGAAGGTGAAGGTGCGATCCGAATAGGCGGTGATCACCACGGGAATCGGCATGCCCGGCTCTAACCCTTGAGTCTGAGCGTTGAAGGCCTTGCAGAATTCCATGATGTTGAGGCCGCGCTGACCCAGCGCGGGACCGATCGGCGGCGAGGGATTGGCCTTGCCGGCCGGGACTTGGAGCTTGACGTAGCCCACGATCTTCTTTGCCATCTTTCTATCCTCTGTCTATCGTCCAGAGTTGGCGGTACGGCCTTAGGCGTGCCTCCCGCCGACTTCACCGGTCCCGGACATCCGGGAGCGGAACACGAAAACACCCATAAGCCGCTCCGCCGAACCGGCGGGGCGGCCTATGGACGAAAATCTCAGACCTTCTCGACCTGGGTGTATTCCAGCTCGACCGGAGTGGAACGCCCGAAGATCGAAACCGCCACCTTGAGGCGGGCCTTTTCCTCGTCGACTTCCTCGACAAGGCCGTTGAACGAGGTGAAGGGGCCGTCGGAGACGCGCACCTGCTCGCCCACCTCGAAGGTGATGGAGGGCTTGGGCCGCTCGACGCCTTCCTGCACCTGCTTGATGATGCGCTCGGCCTCGGACTCGGTGATCGGAACCGGACGGCCCTTGCCGCCCAGGAAGCCGGTCACCTTGGGAGTATTCTTCACCAGATGCCAGGTATCGTCGGTCAGCACCATCTTCACCAGCGCATAGCCGGGGAAGAATTTGCGCTCGGCGTTGACCTTGGCCCCCCGGCGCAGCTCGACCACTTCCTCGGTCGGCACCAGAACCTGCTCGAACAGATCGGCCATGCCCTTCTGCTCGGCCTGCTCGCGGATGGACTGGGCGACCTTCTTCTCGAAACCGGAATAGACGTGGATAACGTACCAGCGGGCGGTGGCCATTTGCTTTTCAGCCTCCCAGACCGAACATGAACTTGACGCTTTGGGCAAAAACTTGGTCGACGACCAGGAAAAAAACAGCCGCAAGCATCACCATCACGAACACCATAATGGTCGAGACGGACGTTTCGCGCCGCGAGGGCCAAGTCACCTTGGCGATCTCCTGGCGGACCTGCTTAACAAATAGGGCCGGAGTTGTCTTTGCCATATTCTCTACTGTCGTAATTTGGCAGGAGTGGAGGGGCTCGAACCCCCAACCCCCGGTTTTGGAGACCGGTGCTCTACCAGTTGAGCTACACTCCTGCAGCCGTCACCGGTCCCCTGTCACGGGGACCGGCATGAAGTCCCAGCGTGGCCGAAGCCACGCCTTATACAGCCACTCGACGATCTTAGCAACAACGCCGCCGCGTGCCTCGCACGCTTTCCCGCGAGGCCTCGTGGAAAAAATCTGACATTTGCGTCCCTCGCAAATTTTAGATTTGTTTCCACAATTCAATTCGTTGGTGGACCGATCCTGACGCTTGGGAAACAAGCGTCAGGATCGGACCACTAGCGGCGCGGCGCTGTCTCCAACCGAAGTCCTACTCGACGATCTTGGCGACGACGCCGGCACCGACGGTACGACCGCCTTCACGGATGGCGAAGCGCAGACCCTCGTCCATGGCGATCGGGCAGATCAGATGGACTTCCATGGAGACGTTGTCGCCCGGCATCACCATCTCGGTGCCT
>Ga0316222_1003199_pt1 | contig 16320 bp, 13 predicted proteins | sample TBH18011metaG_FD_206008 | JGI IMG/M metagenome (GOLD analysis project Ga0316222, IMG submission 206008) | Freshwater microbial communities from Trout Bog Lake, Wisconsin, USA - TBH18011 | ecosystem: Environmental > Aquatic > Freshwater > Lake > Hypolimnion/Profundal zone | place: USA: Wisconsin...
CTTCTAATCATTCTGTGACAGATTCTGTGACAAGGGGGGGCTGCGATAGGCCCCAAAACGGACGAAACCCCTAGGTTTCCCTAGGGGTTTCGATGGTGGGCGCTACAAGGATTGAACTTGTGACCCCTTCCATGTCAAGGAAGTGCTCTCCCGCTGAGCTAAGCGCCCGCTCGATTGGGGCCGTTGGCCGCCGTCGAGGGTCGGGTTTCTAGCGTCTTTTTCCCGCCTTGGCAAGACCTTCCGGCGTCGTTGCGAAATCGCGCCGAACCGGGGTCCGGGGACGAATGCGGCAGCCATCCGCATGTCGGCTGTGACAGCGATGCGCCAAACTGCTAATACCGGTGGGCCATGGATAGTTTGCCGAATCCCTCCCTGGACGAATGCGCCATTCTCAGCCTGACCGCGCCGATCGAGCAGACGGTGCCGCTGGTGTTCGCCTCGCCCCATTCCGGCCGCGAATATCCGCCGGATTTCGTGGCGGCGTCGCGGCTCGACGCGGCGGCGCTCCGGCGCTCCGAGGACAGCTTTGTCGACGAGCTGTTCGCCTCGGCCCCGCGCCATGGTGCGCCCCTGCTGGCGGCGCGCTTTCCCCGCGCCTTCGTCGATCCCAACCGCGAGGCCTATGAACTCGACCCGGCCATGTTCTCGGGGCCGCTGCCGCCCCAGGCCAACATCCGCAGCCCACGGGTGGCCGCCGGCCTCGGCACCATCGCCCGGGTGGTGGCCAGCGGCGCCGACATCTATCGCGACAAGCTGCCGGTGGCGGTGGCCGAACAGCGCATCGCCACCTACTACCGCCCCTACCACGCCCGCCTGGGCCAATTGATCGATGCCACCTGCCGCCGCTTCGGCTGGTCGGTGCTGATCGATTGCCACTCGATGCCGTCGGTGGGCGGCCCGATGGACCATGATCCAGGGCTGGCGCGGGTCGACGTGGTGCTGGGCGATTGCTACGGCGCCGCCTGCGCGCCGTCGATCACCGAGGTGGTCGAGGCAGCCTTCCAGCGGCTGAACTACCGGGTGGTGCGCAACACCCCCTATGCCGGCGGCTTCACCACCCGCCATTACGGCCAGCCCGGCCAGGGCGGCCACGCCTTGCAAATCGAACTCAACCGCGCCCTCTACATGGAGGAGGCCGGCCACCGCAGGGCGGAGGGCTTCGCCCGGGTCGCCGCCGACATCGAATCGGTGGTGGCGGCGCTGGCGGCGGCAGTGAAGGACGGGGTGCCGCGATGAACGCTCCCACCCACAAGCTGACGGTGCGGGTGCGCGACGCCACCCCCGCCGACATGGACGCCATCCACGCCATTTATTCCTTCTATGTCACCCGCTCGGCCGCCTCGTTCGAGGAGGAGCCGCCGGGAATCGAGGAAATGGAGCGCCGCCGCGCCGCGATGGCCGCCCGTGGCTTGCCCTATCTGGTCGCCGAGGAACAGGGCGAGGTGCTGGGCTATTGCTATGCCGGGCCGTGGCGGCCGCGCTCGGCCTATCGCTACACCGTCGAGGATTCGATCTACGTCGCCCCCTTCGTCGCTCGCCGCGGCATCGGCCGGGTGCTGCTCGAGGCGCTGGTCGAGCGCTGCACCGCGCTCGGCTATCGCCGCATGATCGCGGTGATCGGCGATTCGGCCAACCAGGGCTCGATCGCCCTGCACCGGGCGCTCGGCTTCCGCCAGGAAGGGGTTCTTCGCGGGGTCGGCCTCAAATTCGGCCGCTGGGTCGACGTCGTCATCATGCACCGGGTGCTGGGCGGCGACGACCGCCCGCTCCCCGACGGCGGCACCGCGCCGCCGCTGCCGCCGGTGTTCGACGACGACGAGGGGAATTAGTCCTCGTCGTCGTCCAACTCGCACTGCTTCAGCGCGGCCGAATAATTCCCCTTGATGCTGTCCCACACGTCCTTGACCGTCATCGAGGTATCGATGCTGCGCTTGGTGTAATGGGTGTGCAGCAGATGGTGGGCCTTGTCCGAATTGGGGGCCTCCAAGAAATCCCGGTACAGCGCCTGGACCTGCGGGTTGTTGTGGGACTGGCGGTGCTTGGCCTTTTTGTCGATGCTGAACAGGGTCTCGCGCCGAGCCATGGCGTGGGACAGGTAGGCCTTCTTGGAGCGCAGCGTGCCGCCGCCGTCGACGCAGCCGCCGGGGCAAGCCATGATCTCGATGAAGTCGAAATCGGTGGCGCCGGCCAGCACCTGCTCGACCAGCCCCCGGGTCGGCTTGAGGCCGTGGCACATCGCCACCTTGACCGTGCCGACGTCGCCGCCGATGTTGACGGTGGCGGCGCGGATGCCCTCGAAGCCGCGCAGCTGAGTCAACTCGATGGTGTCCAACTCCTTGCCGTTGACCACTGCGTACATGGTGCGCACGGCGGCCTCCATGACGCCGCCGGTGGTGCCGAAGATGGCGCCGGCGCCGGAATAAGCGCTCATATAGGGGTTATCGAAGGCCGACTTTTCCTGGGTCTTGAGGTCGATGCCTTCCCGCTTCAACAGGCGGGCGAATTCGCGGGTGGTCAGCACCACGTCGATTTCGTCCTTCAGTGCCTTGCGGTTGCGCTCATCCTTCTTGGCGATGCAGGGCATGATCGAGATGACGCGGATCTTGGCGGCGTCCAGTCCCATCTTTTCCGGCAGGTAGGTCTTGGCGATGACGCCCAGGCATTGCTGCGGCGACTTGGTCGACGACAGCATTGGCAGGATTTCGGGGTAGTGCCGCTCGGCGAAGTTGATCCAGGCCGGGCAGCACGAGGTGAAGGTGGGGCGCCGGCCTTCCTTCAGCCGCTTCAACAGCTCGGTGCCTTCCTCCATGATCACCACGTCGGCGGCGAAATTGGTGTCGAGCACGATGTCGGCGCCGATCCTGCGCAGGGCGCCGATGATCTCACCCTCGACGTTGGTGCCCGGCGGCAGGCCGAATTCCTCGCCGAAGCCGACGCGGACGGCGGGGGCGAACTGGAACACGGTGATGATGTCGGGGTCGCACAGGTAGTCGAGCACCTGGTCGGTGGCGTCGCGCTCGCCCAGCGCGCCGGTCGGGCACACCAGCACGCACTGGCCGCAGGTGACGCAGGTGGAGTGCTTCTGCGAGATGCCGTGATGGAGGCCGACGGCGGTGTCCTGGCCGCTGCCGGTGACCACCAGGGCGTCGACGGCCTGGCCCGAACGGCAGATGGTGACGCAGCGCTGGCAGCGGACGCATTTGGTCATGTCGCGGATCAAGGCCGGCGAGGTCTCGTCCTTGCCGCGCGCCGCCGTCCGCGCCGGATCGAAGAAGCGGTTGGTCCGCAGCCCGACGAATTGGGCGACGTCCTGCAACTCGCAGCCGCCGTGGCGGATGCAGGTGGCGCAATCCTGGTCATGGTCGGCCAGCAGCAATTCGACCTGGAGCCGCTGCATCTCGCGCAGTTCGGGGCTGCGAGTGATGATTTCCATGCCGGTGCGGATCGGCGTGGTGCACGAGGCGACCAACTGGGCATGCGGCTGGTTGGGGGTGCGGATCTCGCTCAGGCAGACCCGGCAGGTACCGGGGGCGTGGTCGATGTCGTTCATCTCGCAGAGCGTCGGGATGTGGACACCGTGGCGCCGCGCCAAGGTGAGGATGGTGTCATCGGGGCGGGCGGTGACCGCCCGGCCGTCGAGGGTGACGGCGATGCCGATCTCCGAGGGGATTGCGGTCATGTCAGAGCGCTCCTTCCGGGATGGGCAGCTCGGTAATCACCGAATAGAGTCGGTAGCAGCGCATGCAGCGTTTGGCCTCGTGGTAGGCGTCCTCGGCGCTGATGGTGCTTTCCACCTCCTCGAACATGTTCTTGCGCACTTCGGCGTCGAGCTCGGGATGGTGGACGCGGTATTCGAACTTGACCGGGACCTCGACACAGTCGGCGGCCAGCATCTTGTTGTCGTTGAGGATCTTGCGCATGCGCGAGCGCGGGAAGAAGCGCACGCGGCCGAAGCGGATCCAGTCGTCGATGCTGCGCGCCGCCTTCAGGCCGTTGGCCATGGCGTGGATCAGCGTCGATGGCCCCAACGAGCAATCGCCGCCGGCGAACACGCCGTCGCGCGAGGTCGCCAAGGTGGCGGCATTGTTTTCCACCCAGTTCCATTTGCTCATCGACACGCCGTCGCCGGCGGTGATGGCGCCGTGGCGGACCTGCTGGCCGATGGCCGCGATCAGGGTGGAGCAGGGGATGATTCGCTCGCTGCCGGGAATCGGCTCGACCTTGCGGCGGCCGCGCTCGTCGGGTTCGGTCTGGCGCATCTCCGCCACTTCGACCCCGATGACGATTCCGTCCTCGCTGACCACCCGGGTGGGGTTGGTCAGGAAGTGGAATTGGACGCCCTCCTCCTCGGCGGCGGTGATTTCCTCGTGGTCGGCCGGCATGTCGGCGCGGGCGCGGCGATAGAGCAGATGGACCGACTTGGCCCCCATCCGCAGCGCTGAGCGCACGCAATCCATGGCGACGTTGCCGCCGCCGACCACCACCACCGGGTCGGCCAGGGGCGCCGTGTCGATGCCGGCGATGTGGTCGTGGACCTTGAGCAGGAAGCCGATGCCGGTCTCGTAGCCGGCCAGCGATTGGTCCTCGCCCTCAACGCCCATCATCGCCCCTTCCTGGCAGCCCAGCGCCAGGAACACCGCGCTGTAGCCGCGTTGGAACAGGTCGTCGACCGAGAAGTCGCGGCCCAGCGCCTGGTTGTAGAGCAGGCGGCCGCCGAGGGTGGTGATGGTGTCGGTTTCCGACTTCAGCACCGATTTGGGCAGGCGATAGCTGGGGATACCGATCGAGGCCATGCCGCCCGCCTCGTCGCGGGCTTCCAGGATGTCGACGGCGTAGCCGTGCAGCAGCAAGTGGTAGGCGCAGGAAATCCCTGCCGGGCCGGCGCCGACCACGGCGACGCTGGCGTGGGCGTCCAGCGTCACCAGGTCACGGGTGAAGCGGAGCGCCTGGCCCAATTGGTGGTCGGCGACGTAGCGCTTCAGCGTCTTGATGCCGACCGCGTCATCGACCAGATTGCGCCGGCAGGCCATCTCGCAGAAACGGACGCAGACCCGGCCGCAGGTGGCGGCCATCGGGTATTTCTGCAAGATGACGCCGAGCGCGAATTCGGGTTTGCCGTCCTTGATGTAGTCGATGTAGCTGGGCACGTCGATTTTCGACGGGCAGGCTTCGATGCAGGGCGCCGTCATGTATTCCAGCCCGGGCTGATCGGGGGCCGGCCCGCCGGCGATTTCGGCCTTCAGGATGTCGCGGAAATGGTCAAGCGCCGCCAGCAGCGCCCGCGCGCAGGTCTGGCCGACGCCGCACAGCGAGGTCTCGGTCATCTGGCGGCACAGCGTCTCGATGGTCGAGAAGTCGTATTCGGCATGGCCACCCTGGCGCAGCTCGGCCAGGGCGTCGCGCACCAGCAGGGTGCCGATCCGGCACGGCGTGCACTTGCCGCAGGATTCATCGGCGGCCTTGGTCATGTAGCGCCAGAAGGCGTCGATCAGGTGGACCCTTGGGTCGAACACGAAGAAGCCGCGATCCCCCAGAAAGGCCCGGATCGGGTTGTCCGAATTGAAGACGTCGAACCCGCGCAAATCGGCGAGATCGGTGGCGATGCCAGGGGGCCTGCCACGGTTATCGTGGACCTTGCCGTCCCATACACCATAAGCGAGGCGCGCCATACCCATTCCCCTTTATGCCTTTCCGGTTTATAAAAGAATACGCGGGCAACATCAACACATTGCGATGTTGGCAAAATGATGGGCGGTCATGCTGGAACGATGACGAATATTTTACGCTTTGCGCGCTTTCCCTGTGCGGTGCTCGGGGATATGGTCATAGTTCCATCGCACCGCTTGAGGACGAATGCATGACCAGCCTGTCGACCACCCCCAATTCGTGGCTCGACGCCCAGCGCATCGCCACCGTGCTGGAGCGCCGCGCCGCCGAGGACAAGGGCCATGTCCGCGCCGTGCTGGCCAAGGCGCGCGAACTGAAGGGACTTGACCTCGACGACGTCACCGCCTTGGCCGCGCTCGACGACCCGGACTTGACCGCCGAGCTGTTCGCCGCCGCCAAATTCGTCAAGGAAGAGATCTACGGCCGGCGCATGGTGTTCTTCGCGCCGATGTACATCACCAACCATTGCGCCAACGAGTGCCTCTATTGCGCCTTCCGCCGCAGCAATGACGGCCTGGTCCGCCATACCCTGAAACGCGACGAGATCATTCGCGAGACCGAGATCCTGGTGGCCCAGGGCCACAAGCGGGTGTTGATGGTCGCCGGCGAATCCTATCCCGGCGGGTTGCCCTTCGTGCTCGACGCCATTGCCGCGATCTATTCGGTCGGCGGCGAGGCCGGCGGCATCCGCCGCGTCAACGCCAATTTGGCGCCGCTGTCGGTGACCGATTTCCGCGAGCTGAAAGGGGCCGGCATCGGTACCTACCAGCTGTTCCAGGAAACCTATCAGCGCGACGTCTATGCCGCCGTCCACACCAGCGGCCGCAAGGCCGATTTCGACTGGCGCGCCTCCGCCCTCGACCGCGCTATGGAGGCCGGCATCGACGATGTCGGTATGGGGGTGCTGTTCGGCCTGGCCGACTGGCGCTTCGAGATGCTGGCGCTGATGCAGCATATCGCTCACTTGGAGGAACGCTTCGGGGTCGGCTGCCACACCATCAGCGTGCCGCGGATCGAGCCGGCCAGCGGCGCCGAGATGGCCAGTCATCCGCCGAGCCCGCTTGGCGATGCCGATTTCAAGAAGCTGGTGGCGATCCTGCGCCTGGCGGTGCCCTATACCGGCCTGATCATGTCGACCCGCGAAAGCGCCGAGATGCGACGCGACACCTATGCCCTGGGGGTGTCGCAGATTTCGGCCGGCAGCCGGACTAATCCAGGCGGCTATGCCGCCGACGAACAGAATCACGGCTATGCGGCGGAGGAACAGTTCGACGCCAGCCAGTTCCAGTTGGGCGACCATCGTTCGCTGGAAGAGGTCATCACCGACATCGCCGCCATGGGCTACATCCCGTCCTTCTGCACCGCCTGCTACCGGGTCGGCCGCACCGGCGAGGATTTCATGGCCCTGGCCAAGGTCGGCGCGATTAAGGAGAAATGCGCCCCCAACGCGGTGGGCACCTTCCTGGAATATCTGATCGACACCGCCTCGCCCGAAACCGCCGAAGCCGGCGAACGCTCGATCGCCGAGGAAGTGGCCGGCATGGCGGCCAAGGAACAGCGGGTGGCCAAGCGCATGCTCGACCAGGTCCGGGCCGGCAAGCGCGATGTCTTCTGCTAGGACGCGCACCGAACACGATCTGCTCGGCGAACGCCAGGTACCGGCCGAAGCCTATTGGGGCATCCACGCGCTGAGGGCGCGGGAGAACTTCCCGTTGCTCGGCCGTCCGCCCGATGCCGGGCTGGTGCGGGCGATGGCCCTGGTCAAGAAGGCCTGCGCCCGCGCCAACGGTGACCTGGGATTCCTCGAGGCCGACACCACCGCCGCCATCCTTGGCGCCTGCGACGATTTGGCCGAGGGCCGGCTGGCCGATCAGATCATCGTCGACGCGTTGCAAGGCGGCGCCGGCACCTCGCTCAACATGAACGTCAACGAGGTCGTCGCCAATCGCGCCGAGGAGCGCCTGGGCGGCACTCGGGGCGCCTATCGGCTGGTTCACCCGCTGCACCACGTCAACCTGCATCAATCGACCAACGACGTCTTTCCCACCGCGCTGAAGGTCGCCGCCATCGATCGGCTGCACCGGCTGGAAAAGGGCATCGCCGCCCTGCAGGCCGCCTTCCAGGCCAAGGAGCGCCAATTCGCCGGGCTGGTCAAAATGGGCCGGACCGAATTGCAGGACGCCTGTCCGATGACGCTGGGGGCTGAGTTCTCCGCCTGGGCCGAGGCGCTGTCGCGCGATCGCTGGCGGGTGTTCAAGTGCGAGGAACGATTGCGGGTGGTCAATCTGGGCGGCACCGCCATCGGCACCGGCCTGACCGCGCCGCGCGACTACATCTTCCTGGTGATCGAGAAGCTGCGCGAGGAAACCGGCTTCGGCTTGGCGCGGGCGGAAAACCTGGTCGATGCCACCCAGAACGCCGATGCCTTCGTCGAAGTGTCGGGTATCCTCAAGGCCCATGCGGTCAACCTGTTCAAGATCTCGTCGGATCTGCGCCTGCTGTCGTCGGGCCCCCGCGCCGGTTTGGGCGAGCTGATCCTGCCGGCGGTGCAGGCCGGCTCGTCGGTGATGCCGGGCAAGGTCAACCCGGTGATCCCGGAAGCGATCGGCCAGGTTGCCATGCTGGTGATCGGCAACGATGCCATGATTACGGCGGCCGCCCAGTCCGGCCAGCTGGAACTCAACGCCTTCCTGCCGCTGCTGGCCAACGCCTTACTGGAAAGCCTGGGCGTGCTGGACGCCGCCGCCACCATCTTCCGCCAACGGTGCGTCGAGGGTATCGAAGCCGACGCCGCCGCCTGCGCCGCCCAGGTCGAACGCTCATGGGCCACCGTCACCGCCCTGCTGCCGGCGATCGGCTACGAACGCGCCAGCTTGCTCGCCGCCAAGGCCCGCGCCACCGGATTGCCGGTGGCCCAGCTGGCGGTCGAGGACGGCCTGTTGGACCAGAAAACCGTCGATGCGCTGCTGTCGCCCGAGGCGATGACGGCGCTGGGGCATCGGTAGCCGCCGTCCCTCACCAAAGGGGCGGTCGCCTGAGTTCGATTTGACAGGGCGGCAGGAACGCGGTCAATGTATGACAGGCGATGACACCCCAGCCGCATTGGAATGATGAAATGCCGACCCCCGCGCTGTCCGTCCGCCTTCCCGACGAAACGAGGGCCCGCCTCGACCAGGCGGCAATGGCCACGCATCGCTCTCGCTCGTTCCTGGTGAAGGAGGCGTTGGAGCGGCATTTGAGCGAGATTGTGGCGGAGCAAGCGGGTGGTGCGAGGACAAGCCGCATGGCTCGGCTGCTGGCGAAGGCGGGCGTCGGCGTAACCATCGTCGGATCGCAAACCACGGAAGAGATAGACGCCCGTATCCGTGAGTTCCGCGGTGATGAATAGGACGATATCTGACGCTAGACGGTTATATATTGATTCGAATGCGATCATCTATCTGGTCGAAGGCGTGCCGGAATTCCGGGATGCCGTAATCCGCCTGTTTCAGCATGCCGACGATTGCGGGAAATCACTCATAACGAGCGAAATCACTATCGCCGAGTGTCTGCATGGGGCGTACCGGAAGGGAAGCGAGGCGCTGGCAGAGGAATACCGGGAGATATTCCACGAAATCGGCCCGTTCCATCTGGTTCCGGTGGAGCGGGATGTGTTGGAGTTGGCCGCGATAATCGGCGCAAGGCAGAAGTTGAAGCTAATCGACGCCATCCATGCCGCCTCGGCGACGGCTGCCGAGTGTGACGTCTTCGTCACGAACGATAAAGGGATCAAGTCGACGGACATCCTCACGGTCGTGCCGCTGCTCGAGGTATCGCCGTCTCAGGAACGTCGCCCCATCGGACCGACAACGAGGAGAGACTGAACCGATGCAAGACACCCCCCGGGGGCTTCGCCTGCATATCGGCATCTTCGGCCGCCGCAATGTCGGCAAGTCGAGCCTGATCAATGCCCTGACCGGCCAGGACGTGTCGATCGTCTCGGCCGAGCCCGGCACCACCACCGACCCGGTGGAAAAGCCGATCGAGCTGGCGCCGCTGGGGCCGGTGGTGTTCGTCGACACCGCTGGCATCGACGACGAGGGCGCACTGGGCTCGTTGCGCCGTCTGCGCACCGAAGCGGTGCTGGAGCGGGTCGATCTCGCCTTGGTGGTGACCGGGCCGGAAGGCTTCGGCGCCTTCGAGGCGGATCTGGCGGCGGCGCTGACGGCGCGCCAGACCCCGGTGGTCGCCGTCTTCAACAAGATCGACCTGGCCGAACCGCCGCCGGCCGAGTTGGAACGGCTGCGGCAATCCGGGTTGGCGGTGGTCGCGGTGTCGGCGGCGCGGGGCACCCATATCGGCAATTTGCGCGAGGCGATCATTACCGCCGCCCCCGACGACCGCCTGACCGAGCCGCATCTGGTCGGCGACCTGGTCCCGGCCGGCGAACTGGCGGTGCTGGTGGTGCCGATCGATTTGGGCGCTCCCAAGGGGCGGCTGATCCTGCCCCAGGTCCAGGTTATCCGCGAAATCCTCGACAGCGACGCGCTGTGCATGGTGGTCAAGGAGCGGGAACTCAAAGAGGCGCTGGCCCGGCTGCCGAGCAAACCCCGGCTGGTGATCTGCGATTCCCAGGTGGTGCTGAAGGCGGTGGCCGACACCCCCGCCGACATTCCGCTCACCACCTTTTCCATCCTGATGGCCCGTTTCAAGGCCGATCTGGTCAAGCTGGCGGCCGGGGCGGCGGCGATCCCGGCCTTGAAGCCGGGCGACCGGGTGCTGATCGGTGAAACCTGCGGCCACCATCCCCTGGCCGACGATATCGGCCGGGTCAAGATTCCGCGCTGGCTGCACCAATATGTCGGCGGCAAGCTGGAGATCGACGTCCTGGCCGGCAAGGATTATCCCGCCGACCTCACCCCCTATTCGCTGATCATCCATTGCGGCGGCTGCACCGTGACCCGGAAGCACATGCTGGCCCGGTTGCAGCGGGCGGAAAGCCAGAAGGTGCCGATGACCAATTACGGCGTCGCCATCTCGCTCTTGCAAGGGGTGCTGCCGCGCGCGCTGGAATGCTTCCCGGCGGCGCGTCGCGCGTTCGAGCGGGCGTTGGGCGACCGGGCGCTCGAGGTGGGGCGGTGAGCGAGCTCAACCACGCCGAGATCGTCCGCCTGCTCGGCCTCAGCGATCCGGCCGAGATCGAGGCGTTGCGCCAGGCCGCCTTCGACCTGACCACCGCCCGCCTCGGCGACAAGGTTCATTACCGCGGTATCGTCGAGTTTTCCAATCACTGCGTGCTGGATTGCCATTATTGCGGCATCCGCAAATCCAACCGCACGGTCGAGCGCTATGCCCTCGACGTCGAGCAGGTGGTCGATGCTGCCCTGTGGTGCGCGGCGTCGGGCTACGGTTCCTGCGTGCTGCAATCAGGCGAACGCCGCGACGCCCGCTTCATCGGCTTCGTCGAGGAATGCGTCGCCGAAATCCGCCGCCGCTCGGTGTCGGCGACCCTGCCGCAAGGGCTCGGCATCACCCTGTCGGTCGGTGAGCAATCGATCGACACCTACCGGCGCTGGCGCCGCGCCGGGGCGCATCGCTACCTGCTGCGGATCGAGACCACCAACCCGGCGCTGTTCGCCCGCCTGCACCCGCCCGAGCAGAATTTCGTCTCCCGCCTGGCCGCCCTCCACGATTTGCGCGATTCCGGCTATCAGGTCGGCACCGGGGTGATGATCGGGGTGCCCGGCCAGACTGTGGACGACCTCGCCGCCGACATCGGGTTCTTCGCCGGCGAAGAGATCGACATGATCGGCATGGGCCCCTATCTGGTCAGCGCTGGCGGCGCCATGGCCGCCGACGGCATGATGGCCACCCAGCCCTTGCTATCCCTGGCCTGCAAGATGATCGCCGTCACCCGCCTGGTCCTGGGCGACGTCAACATCGCCGCCACCACCGCGCTGCAGGCGCTGGTGCCCGATGGCCGCGAACGCGGCATCGCCTTCGGTGCCAATGTCACCATGCCCAATTTGACGCCGGCCGAGTTTCGCAAGAATTACCAACTCTACGACGGCAAACCCTGCATCGACGAGGGCCGCGCCGAATGCCGCTCGTGCCTGGAAGGACGAGTGCTGTCGGCCGGGCGCCGGGTCGGCTGGAACGAATGGGGCGATAGCCCGCACTATGGGCGTCGGGTGGATCAGGAGCCGTCCTGAAGGGTGAAGCGGAAGGTCGATCCCTCGCCGGGGACCGAGTCCACCCAAATCCGGCCGCCATGGTGTTCGACAATTTTCTTGCAAATGGCCAAGCCGATGCCGGTGCCGTCGTACTTTTCGCGGGTATGCAGCCGCTGGAAGATGGCGAAGATGCGCTCGAAATATTCCGGCGCGATGCCGATGCCGTTATCCGCGACGGCGAATTGCCAGCCGCCGTCGCAGCGCTGGCAGCTGATGGCGATGATCGGCCGACGGTCGGGTTGGCGGTATTTCAGGGCGTTGCCGACCAGGTTCTGGAACAGCCGGACCAATTCCCCGCGCGCGCCGCTGACCACCGGCAGATCGGCGGCAACGGTGATCTCGGCGGCGGCTTCCTCGATGCCGAGGCGCAGAGCGGCGAGGGCGGCTTCGACCACTTCGGTCAACGGGGTCGGGGCGTGGTCGGCGCCGACGCGGCCGATGCGCGAATAATCCAATAGGTCCAGAACCATGCGGTCCATCCGTTGCGCCCCGTCGCGGACGAATCCCATGAAGTCCCTGGCGTCGGCATCGAAGCTGTCGCCGTAGCGGCGCTCCAGGATGGCGACATAGCTGCTGATCATCCTGAGCGGCTCGCGCAGATCGTGGGACGCTACATAGGCGAATTGCTGCAATTCGGCATTGGAGCGGGCCAGCTCCTTGCTTTGCCAGCCGATTTCGTTGGCGCGGCTTTCGGCCAGATCGCGCTGGTTGCGTACTTGGAGGTCGCGGGCGGCGATGTCGTCGGCGGCCCGATCCAGGCAATCGGCCACCGTGGTGATCTCGCGGCAGGCCATGCGGGCAGGGGGTTGGACCCGGCCGGGAAGCGCCCCGGCCATCACGTCGGCGAACCGCACCAACTCGCGCATCGAGCGGACCAGGCGGATTCCCATCAGCGCCGCGAACAGAATTCCCGGCACCACCAGGATCATTGCCCCAATGGCGTAGGCGGCGATCAACCGCTCGACCGGAGCAACCACCGCGGCGCGGGGCAGGCTGGACGCCACCGCCCAGCCGGATTTGGCCGCATGCTCGTAGGCGACGAACAATTCGGCGCCGTCCGCGGCATGGAGATGGGCATGGCCCCGCCCGCCTTTGGCGATCAATTCGACCAATTGGCTCCGCGACGGAGCGTCCAGGCTGGATTCTGATGGAAAGCGCGCGACATCCTGGGCGCCGCCGTCCAGGATCGCCGCCTCCCATGGCGCCAAGGTCCGCGCCACCAAGGGGGCGAAGCGCTGGGCGAACATTCCAACCGCCAACGCCATCGGCTGGCCCGCCACCCGTACCGGCTTGATCATGGCGAAGATCGGCCGCCGCGAGGTGGCGCCGAGAAACAGGTCCGAGACGATGGTGGTTCCGCTGCCGAGCGCCTTGGCCACCGCCGCCTCCGGCACTGAAAAGGCGGGCGGAACCGTGCCAAAGGGAACGCGGCTGTTCAAGACGGTGACCCCATCCGCCCGGATCAGCGACACCGCGTCAACGCGGTCGCCGGTCACCGCCCGCGCCTGACGATGAAACGATTCCATGTCGCCGGCGGCCAGGTCCAGGTTGCTCGACAGCGCGTCGAGGGTGCCGGCCAACGCGTCCATCTGGGAATCGACCGAGGCGGTGATGAAGGTGGTCCGGGCCTCGATCCGGCTCCAAGCCAGGTCGATTTCCCGTTCCAGCACGACGCCGAACAACGTAATGGCGAGAATGACCGCAGGCAGGAACGCGGCGGCGACCAGCACGGAGAGGTAGTTGATGATTCCCCGGTCGCGGATGCGCATGCCACCCCTTAAAGGCTGCTCGGTGGCGGCCACGGGTTTGTCAGGGATCGTGACATACTATAGCCATAAATTCCTTGCGTCTTCAAGGCGGTGGCTGCTTAGGGCGGCCCGCGCATCCCAGCCGCCTTGTCGTTCGGTCTCGGCGGCTGATTCCTGGTAATTCGAACCCGAACTCGCATATGATAATCCAAGGTTCGCCACCGGGATGCGTGGTCCATGTCCGTTTCCTCGCTCGATCCCTACAGCTCGATCAACCAGTTGGTCACAGGTATCAGCAGCCAGAGCGGCTTCGCGCCGCTGACGGCGGCTGGCCGGAGCACGACCTCGGACAGTATCGCCCTTAGTTCCGCCGCCAAGGCGTTCCTGGCCTCGGGCACGGTGGATCGGGGGGCCAGCGCAGGGACCTTCGCTGCGCTCGGTCTCTATTCGTCGTCGAGAAATTCCAGCGCGATCAGCGGCGCCGGGGTAGATTTGGCGGGGGTCGACCTGTCCGGGTTGAACTTGCAGAACGCGGTGTTCACCAACGCCAACCTGCAAGGCGCCAATCTCACCAACGCCGATCTCAGCGGTGCCAATCTGGTCGACGCCCAACTGGCCAATGCCGGGTTGGTCAACACCAACCTGAAGGGCGCCGACCTCAGCGGGGCGAGCGGCCTTACCGCCCTTCAGCTCAGCGCGGCGCAAACCGATTCCTCGTTCGCGCCGAACCATTCGTATCAAACGCTGGCCGGTGGTGATTTCACCAGCGGCGCCCTCAGCGACGCCAATTTCACTTTCGCCAATGTCAGCGACGCTAATTTTTCCTTCGCCAATTTGAACGGCGCCGATTTCACCCATGCCATCGTCGCCGATGCCAACTTCTCGTTCGCCAATCTGACCGGTGCCGATCTGTCCAACGCCATCGGCCTGACCGCCAGTCAGTTGGCGAATGCGACCACCGATTCGACCACGCTGCTGCCGTGGTCGACGGCGTCCTAGCCCAAGCCGGCGACTTCCCTTCCCGCTCCTTCGTTCGCATCGTTTCGCCACCACGTTCCCAAATGAGGACTGCGGGGAATGTGACGTTATGCGTATATTGCTAATGTAATAAAATAACCGCAGGTAGGGAGCGCCAACGATGACCGCGATCACCCCAATTTTCCGTCGCCTGTCCTGGTCCCGCCCGGTTGGCGACGATATCGACGTCTTTGCCCGTTTCGCCTATGACAACAGCTCCGCCGCGATCATGATTCTCGACCAAAAGGGCATCATTCACTGTAATGCCGCCACCGTGCGGATGTTCGGGGGAAGCTCGCTCCAGGGTATGCTGGGCCGCCATCCCGGCGAATTGTCGCCGGAGAAGCAGCCCGATGGACGCTCCTCCGCCGAAGCCGCCCAGAAAATCATGGACGAGGCGCAGAGCAAGGGCGCCGTATCCTTCGAATGGACCCATTGGCGCCTCGACAACAAGGCGCCGATCCAGGTCATGGTGTCGCTCCAGCCGACGCTGATGAACGGCAGGCCGATCATTCTGGTAACCTACCAGGACATCGCGATGCTCTGTGCCGCCCGCGAGGCGCAGCGGCGCGCCACCCATGACTTGGCTGACGTTCTGGAACAGAAAATCCAAGCGGTGGTCCGGTCCTTGACCCAAACCATCGATCGGCTGGCCGCGTCGGCCGCGACGTTGTCCAGCAATGCCGAGCAGACGCAGCGGCAAAGCGCCACGGTTTCCACCGCCACCGAGGAAGCGACGGTCAACGTGCAGACGGTGTCCTCGGCCAGCACCGAATTGACCGCGTCGATCCGGGAAATCTCGCGCCAGGTGCAGCAATCGGCGACCATCGTCCAGGCCGCCGCCACCGAGGCCGCGGATGCCAACCGCAAGATCGCCGGGCTCGCCGAGGCCGCCCAGAAGATCGGCGATGTCGTCAATCTGATCAACGATATTGCCGGACAGACCAACCTGCTGGCGCTGAACGCCACCATTGAAAGCGCGCGCGCCGGCGAGGCGGGCAAGGGCTTTGCCGTGGTCGCCAACGAGGTCAAGCATCTCGCCGGCCAAACGGCGCGGGCGACCGGCGAAATCGCCGCGCAGATCGCCACGGTGCAGGCGGAAACCAAGGCGGCGGTATCGGCCATCGCCGGCATTTCCGGCACTATTGAAAAGATCAACCAGCTCTCCGCCGCCATTGCCGGTGCGGTCGAGGAGCAAGGCGCCGCCACCGCCGAGATAGCGCGAAATGTCGAGCAAGCCTCGAGCGGGACTCAGGAGGTCGCAGTGAACATCAGCTCGGTCGCCCAAGCCGCCATCCAGACCGGAAGCCTGGCTCAGAAGGTCAATGCCGACGCGGTCGACCTGCGGGGCCATGCCGGCATTTTGGAACGCGAGGTCTCGGACTTTCTCAAGCACCTGCGGAAGTGACGGAGTCCGACGCGCGGGGAGCCGGGGCCGCTATTTGCCCACCACCACGTCTCCCGCTCGTCCCTCCCACTCCCACCAGCCGCCGCCCATGGCCAGGAACAGCTGGGCGGTGTCCAGAATGCGCTGGGCCTGGGCGTGGACCGCTCCCAGCCGGGCTTGCTGGTACTGGCGCTGGGCGTCGAGCACCTGCAAGACGCCGACATTGCCGGCGGCGTAGCTGAGGCGGGTCAGCCGCAGCGAGGAATCGGCGGTGGCCACCGCCGTTTGC
>Ga0316222_1003204_pt1 | contig 16309 bp, 6 predicted proteins | sample TBH18011metaG_FD_206008 | JGI IMG/M metagenome (GOLD analysis project Ga0316222, IMG submission 206008) | Freshwater microbial communities from Trout Bog Lake, Wisconsin, USA - TBH18011 | ecosystem: Environmental > Aquatic > Freshwater > Lake > Hypolimnion/Profundal zone | place: USA: Wisconsin...
GGACTCCGTGCCAGGAAACCCTTCATTGGACCGGGTGCGGCGATGGGTAGTTGACGGTTCACGAATCAGAGATTCGAAGACAAGTGCGTTCCCAATCAGAGATTGGGAACGAGAGCGCGAACGAGCGTGCGTTTCTAAAGGCCCCAGGCTTAACTTAATGGCAGTGGGGCGTTGCCCTAGGCTATTATGTGGTCGCGCCTTTGGCGCTGAAACTCAGATCCACAGACTTGTGGGTAATGGAAAGACAGGACTGCCGCACTCCAGGACGCTGGCGCGACCGCCGAACCCCCATTCGCCTTCGAAACCGCTGCTTATCCGAACAGTATTGGGCGGGACGCGTGCGCTCCCCGGAACTGGTGGCTTCGACGCCCTTTCACCCTCTGGGCGCGAGTTGTTTTGCGAGACTTTCTCACCAAATAGGAAAACTTAGAATCTAATACCCATGAAAATACCGAATCTTAAAATAGCAACCACGCTGGTGCTGGCGGTCGCGGCAACTAACTGGTGCGCCGCAGGCGAATCCCTCCCGCCTCTAAAAGATGGGAAGGCTCCGCAAAATCTCGAGGAACTCTGGGGAAGGTACGATCCCCGCAGCGAGCCTCTGCAAACGGAAGTCCTCAAGGAATGGGATGAGGAAGAAGTAAGCTGCCGGTTGATCCGCTACCAGGTTGGGGTGTTCAAAGGCGCGCCCGCGAAGGTTGCCGCGTTCTATGCATTCCCCAAAGGAGTGGCGAAGTCGCCGGGGCTGCTGCAGATTCATGGCGGCGGTCAATCCGCCAGTTTCGACGCCGCCTTCACAGAGGCCAAGCGCGGTTATGCATGCATCTCCATCAATTGGGGTGGCAACAAGCTTAGCTTCGGTCGGAGTCAGATGGCCTATGACGGTCCCCAAACGGACTGGGGCAACCTCGATGCCACGCATCCTCCGCAACGGGACCCGGTGAACCATTTCGCCGGGCCGCTGACTCCGGACGCGTTCACGCTGGATGCGGTCGAGTCTCCACGCAACAGTGCCTGGTTCATTGTGCTGATCGCGGCGCGGCGTGCGATTACCTTTCTGGAACAGCAACCCGAAGTTGATCCTGCGCGGATTGGGGTGTGCGGACACTCCATGGGCGGGAAGCTTACGACGGATCTGGCCGGCATCGACCCGCGGGTGAAATGCGCAGTGCCGTCCTGCGGCGGAGCGGGGGACATTCTGGAGAGTCAGAGCGAGTTGCCCGGGTGTGTGAAACGAAAGATTACCCCCTTGGATTTAGCCTGCATCTCGGACAACGCTTACATTCCACGAATCACATGTCCCATTCTGTGGCTCTCGCCAACCAACGATTTCAACGCGCCGATCGACAACATGGCATGGAACTGGCGCAATCTCCCCGATAGCCAGAGTCGATTCAGCATCAGTCCCCATCTTAACCACCGGCATGTGGACGAACACTCCATTGACCAGCACCTCTGGTTTGAGCAGTATCTCAAAGGCGAAATCACGGTGCCAAAGACTCCCCGGATCGACCTGGACCTCAAAGGCTCGAATGGTGCGCCTCTTATTACGGTAACCCCCGATTCGTCGATCCCCGTCAAGCGGGTGGACATCTACTATTCCATCGACTCTCATCCATTGTCTCGTTTCTGGCGCGATGCCAATGCAGTGAAGGATGGTGGGTGTTGGAAGGCTGGCTGCGCGTTGCTGAACCTCGATCAGCCGCTATTTGCTTATGCGAACGTCATTTATGACACACCCGCAAAATACCGAAACATAGCGCAGGCACCGGGTTGCGGAAACACCGAGACGTTTGCCATTAGTTCCAGGGTGTTGTCGGTATCTTCCTCACAATTGCGGACGGCGGGCGTGGCGGCAACGGATAAACCGGAGCGGATGATCGACGACGGAACCCGCGGCTGGCATGACTGGTACCGGCTTAACTGGGATCATGCGCCCCTGTGGCGGGCCATCACTCGCAAACTGAAGGACGACAGGTGGCGGGGCCCGGACGGGGCAACACTGGTGTTTGAAGTCCGCCCGAAAGCGGACAGCATACTCGTAATCGATCTAAACACGAATGCATGGGGCGCGTTTAATCCCGGCAAACCGGCCATTGATTATACTGTTGTAAAAGAATTGAAGGGGTCCGGCGAGTGGCAGCGTGTGTCGGTGGCGCTGGATGAACTAGTGTCAATCGATGAAAAAAATCCGGCGCCGCTCGCCAACTGGCAGACGGTTACCGAGTTGAGCATCGGTCCCAGCGGAGAGACGATGGAGGGCGGATGGGTTGTAAAAGCCGGGGGAAAGCCGTGGCTCGGCCCGAAAGAAATTCGGAACATGCGCTGGGAGGGAGGGAAATACGCCGTGCAACAGATTAAAGGCTCCACTCTGAGCGCCGAAGAACACCAAAAGCAATTTAATGACGCTATCAAGAAGTCTCTGGAGCAGGAAAGCGTGGATCGGAAAGCGAAGTGAGACCAAAGCCAAGGTCCTGAATATCAGTATAGAAACATGAAAGCCGGTACAACTCTTGCGCTGTGGGTTCTGCTTGTTGGGACGCTGCTGGCAACAGAAGAATCCCTCCCGCCCCTGAAAGATGGCAAGCCGCCACAGACCTTTGAAGAATTGTGGGCCGGATACGATCCCCGCAAGGAACCGATGGAGGTTGAAGTTCTCAAGGAATGGGAACAGGAAGGCATTGTGATGCGAGTCGTTCGGTACCGGATCGGGGTTTTCAAGGGGAAGAGATCGATGATGGCCGCCGTATACGGGTTTCCCAAAGGCGGGACGCATCTGCCAGGGCTGGTTCAGATTCATGGCGGCGGGCAGTTTGCCGACGCGAATGCACCGTTCGCCAACGCCAAGCGCGGGTACGCTACCATCTCGATCGCCTGGGCGGGACGCATTAGCGCGCCCGATTACAACGTTGGCCGCAACGAGGTGCGTCTGTTCTGGGATGGCAAGACCACCGACCCGAATTACAAACTTACCACTGACTGGGGCGCGCTCGATGGCTACCACGCGCCATGCAGGAACCCGACAAACTACTTTCCCGGCGCCAAACCGGCCGCATGGACACTCGACAGCGTGGAATCGCCCCGGAACAGCCCTTGGTTTCTCTGTGCCCTTGGCGCGCGCCGGGCGCTGACATTCCTGGAACAACAACCGGAGGTGGACAAGAACAAACTCGGCGTGTACGGCCATTCGATGGGCGGCAAGCTCACTGTGATGACCGCCGCCGCGGACGATCGCGTGAAAGCCGCGGCGCCGTCCTGCGGCGGTATCAGCGATCGCAACAATGACAGCGCGCTCTTCCGGGCCACGGTTGGCGATGCGGCGCAGTTGCCGCACGTCGCGTGCCCGATCGTCTTTCTCAGTCCGGCCAACGATTTTCACGGACGCATCCACGATCTGCAAAAGGCAATTGCCGAAATCAAAAGTAACCAATGGCGCGCGACCTGCTCGCCGCACCACAATCATCAGGACACCGAGCCCTACCAGATCGCAGGCCCGCTCTGGTTCGACCAGTACTTGAAGGGGGCGTTTGCCTTTCCCACCACCCCGGAAGGATCACTGACACTGAAGACCGTGTCGGGCGTGCCGGGTTATTCGGTCCAGCCGGACTTGACGAAGAAGGTTTTGGCTGTGGACGTGTTCTATACCCAGCAGGGGAAGGAAGAGGCCAAGGATGACATGCAGAACACGATCGCCCGGTTCTGGCACCATGCGCAGGCGACCCGCCGCGGCGACGCATGGACAGCCGACCTGCCGTTGCTGGACACGGAGCGCCCGCTGTGGGTCTATGCGAACGTGCTCTATCCGCTCGATCGGCCAGCCGAAGGCGCCGGCTATTATTACGGGATCTACACAGCGACGACTTTCAACTTGTCCTCAGCCCTGCGTGTTGCCAGCCCGGCTGACCTGAAAGCGGCGGGCGTCAAGGCGACCGACACGCCTTCGCGCCTTATCGAATCGTTTGACGGCGACTGGCGGAAAGAATGGTTCACTTATGATTCGGCCGGGAGTTGGCCGCGCCGCACGCACAAGCTGTATGATCCGAAGTGGAAGGCGCCGCCGGGTGCAAAGCTTGCGTTCGAGGTCCGCTCGGAGCAGGCTAACAAGCTGATCGTCGGGTTGGATAACGCGGCAGCGGTGGTTGACCTTAAGGGCGGAACAGCGTGGCAGAGCGTCGTTCTCGATGCCGCCGACTTCCACGGTGCAAGCAACGCTTCCATTGCCGACTGGAAGGGCATCAGGGAATTGAGGCTGGAGCCAAAGACAACCCTTCGATCCAACGTTGACGGCAAGGAGCATATTTTGAAGTTGGGAGCCGACTGGCAGGGCGCAAAACCGGAGTTTCGCAATCTGCGCTGGGTTGGCGGCAATGCCGGCGGAGCCGACAGGCAAATCGAGGCGCGCCTTGCGGACGGCTCCGCCGCGCCCGATATCGAGACGCAAGTCAGAAAAGACGGCGCTTGGGAACTGGCGACCGTAATGAACGGCCCAAATTGCGCTCGTTGCCAATCTCTCATTGGGAACGCCCTTGTCTTCGAATCTCCGAAACGCGACCCGTTCAATGCCGACGGCTTCGTATGAAGACGACAATCGGACGTCGAGTCTTTGCCCTTATTGCGGCATTGTTTCTTACTGGAGGCAGCGCCCAAGCGGTAACCGCAACGTCCATGTTGCTGACCTCGTCCTGCCCGACGAGCGGCACGAACCTTCCAGTCACCTTTCTTGCCACCGTGCAGGCCAATGGTGGGGCCGCGGTCTCAGCCTCCGGCACTGTTACATTCTTAAACAACGGCGTGGCCTTCAGTGCAGGCGCCCTCGTCAACGGCCAGGCCTATAGTGCCACAATTGCGAGTCTGCCGCCCGGCACCTCGACCATCAGCGCCCAGTATTCTGGCGATGGCGCCTACGGGGCTTCCACCAATAATCTGACGCAGACGGTTCTCCAGCCAAGCGGCGTCACGCTGGCCAATTCGATGATGTCGATCGCCTTCGGCTCCAGCGCCGCTATCACAAGCGTGAAGAATCTGGCCTCTGGAAACCAAGAGATGAATAACGGATCGAAAGCGTTCTACATCTATCACGTGCTGGATAACACGACCATTCCACTGAGCAACATTGCCCCGATGGGGAATAACCAGTATCTTCTCTGGTCTGCCGACGGGCATTACAATGCCACGGTCACCGTTTCCGCGACCAATAACTACTTCAAAGTTGCGTTGGCGCATGTCTCCAATAACACACAAACGGGGGGAATCGATGCCTCCTGGCCCGGCTATGACGTGGTGTTCGGTTTGAAGCTCAATCTTTCAACCGGGTACACGATGCAAAACTTGAAGCTCGACAGCATGACAGACTACCTGACCGGGGCGCCCAGCAGCATTTTTTGGGAATACTCCGGGAATACTATCGAATGCCACTGGGACCATGTCCAGTATAGCCAGGTTACTAATCTTACAGCGGGAACCGGAGCCAGCACATTTCCTATCTCCGCGCCTGAGCCGATGGGGGCAATCGCCTTCTTTATCTCAAACTCTTCCAACCAGCATGATTACATTCTGGCGGACCTGTGGAGCGGTGAGCCGTGCATGCCGAGACCGAACCAGGCGCATCTCACGAGTTGGACTCACACCGATGTTTGGGCGTGGCTGGATCGGTACGAGCGCGAGTTGGGTTCGGCGAAGACAATGTTGTTAACTGCCACCGCATCGAGTGATTTCTATCAAACAGCGGACTATATGTTCGCCTCCGGCCTGGATACGCTTTACCTGTATAATCAGTCCTGGGGTGGAAACAGCGCCGTTGACCAGATCGATTCAACACTGTTCCCAAACGGGCTCAGTGACCTGATGGCGTTAAAAGAATATTGTGCCCAGCGGGGGATTCGACTGAGCCTCCATGGGATGTCGGGCTTTCTGGGGGACTCTGACCCTGGAGGCCCTCTAAGCCCCACCGGGCTAACCCCTGAGGTTGCCCGCTGGGCCACCGGCACGCTCCTCAATCCAGTGAGCAGTCAATCAACCGCTTTTAATGTTCGACCCGACCCTGGTTGTGGAATGATCGTCAGCCCGCCGCCCTGGGGCACTAATCGACAGGTCTATGCTCCTTATTACGGCAAAGGGCAGGGAATCATCGGCATCGACAGCGACTTGATGAGCGGATCGGCGGTAGTGAGCGATTCTACGACTTGGGGTGTTTCCAACGTCACCCGCCAATCCATGCCCCCGTCCGGCCAGATTTGGGGAATGGACCATCCCGCGGGCAGCCAGGTGGATCTCCTGCTGACTACGTCGTGGGATCCAGACCAGGTAATGGTGGATAGTCGTTCCGACCTGCTTCATAACCTGGCCACAAGATGGGCCTCCCTGTTAAATGCGGTTAACGCCACGGAACAAAACTACGACGGTTCCGACATCAACTGGGATTTGGGAATCTGGGGCGGGGACAAATATTCCAAATACGTTCAAGAGATGGTGGATCACCCCACGCTTTCCACCAGTTCGACAGGACTTCCGGCATTTGGACATTTCGAGGTCATTTTTAATCGCATGAGCCCGATGATAGGAAACGGAGATTATTCAGCCTATGTACGGCTGAATTATCCGAATTTCCTAGCGCCGAGTCTGGACGAAATCAATGTCAGCTTTGGACTGAGCATAGCGGCGGGGCAGCGACTCAGTTTATGTGGCGATCATATTGGAATCACTCCCGCCATAATCAATGGCTATGGCTTTTGGAATCAGGCCACGGCATGCATGAATCGCTGGCAGGCCTTGGGACCCTATCTGACGGCGGCGCAAAAGAGCGCGCTGGCCACATGGGGATGGAATTTCTATGTGGCGACTGAAAGTGGCGCGCAATGGTCGATCACCCCAACGAGAGTAATGGGGCGCGAAGCTTACGATAATTGCTGGTTTAACATGCAGGAGTGGGGACCGATCACACCGCGCCAGTTCGTGCAGGTTGGCGGCACACTCACGTCGTTGAACAATCCTTTTTCGGCGCAAACCCCCGCGATCGAGGTATTTGTGCTGCCGTCCATGACGGCTGGCAACAGTCAAAATATCTCTTTAATGCCGACAGCCCCAAGCGACATCGTTCCCGCAGTCGCCGATCCTCAGCCGTTAACTTTTTCCAACAACATAATTAGCCTGAGTGCGACCAACGGCAGCGCGAGTCAGACAATTTACACTCCGACGGCCAGTAATCATGCATACTGGAGTTACTCGATCTTCGGAAATGGCGCGACGTTCGACATGAGCCAGAGTCGCGGGGTGGCCATGACAGTCACGGGCGACAACAGCGGAGCGGACCTGGTGTTCAGAATCTGTAGCAGCAGCTTTGAACGGGACTATGTGGTCCCCATTTCTTTTTCGGGGCAGCGCACCGTTGTTATTCCGAACTCCGAGGTAATGTGGTATAAGCAACACTACGGCTTTTGGGACGACTACGGCACTTGCGGCACGAACGTTTCATATAGCAGCATCGTGGGATTTCAGCTCTATCTGGGCAAGGTGCCTGCAAATACGACGACGAGCGTTCAGGTCGGCGCGATCCAGGCAATGCAAGAGGATCAGACGGTCGGGCTTTCGAATCCGAGCTTGACGCTCAACGGCGCCGCTGTCTCCATCTCCGGCACGGTTGGTTACAACAACTATCTGCTCTATGGCGGCGGCGGCAGCGCGCAGGTCTATGACGCGAACTGGCACTATCTTACCGCTCTACCGGCAACCGGCTCCACGCTCACGGCCGTCACTGGCAGCAATATTTTCTCGGTGCAAGCCGATGCCAGTTCTGCCAACACCTGGCTCACGACCCGGCTCAAGGTGAGCGGCTCTGCGTGGGTAATCAATAAACCGTCTGCCTCGCATGAGTGGCGTTTTGAGTCCAACACATTGGACTCGACGGGAACAGCCAATGGAACCGCCATAAATACCCCGGCGTATGTAGCGGGGAAGGAAGGGGTCTATGCGTTAAATTTCAATGGCGCCAATCAGTATGTAACGCTACCGACCGACTCGAGCATGCTCTTTACAAGCGCCCAGAGCTTTACCATTTCCGCGTGGGTGAAGCTGAACAGTTTGCCTGGAGCTTGGGCGGGAATTGTGAATTCAGGCCACAGCGGTTATGGCCTGTGGCTTACGCCCGGCAATCAATGGGACTTTGGCGGCAGCGCCTCCGACCTGTTGAGTTCGGTGACTCCATGCGTCGGCGAGTGGAACTTGATCACGGCGGTTCAGGATGGGACGGCAGGCACCCGCAAACTTTACGTGAATGGCCAGCTCCGCATCAGCGGGACGGCGCAGGATGCGAGTGCATCCAACGCCCTGCTTGTCGCGGCGACGAGCGGCGGCGCCCCCGCCGATTTCTTAAACGGCGCGGTGGACGATGTGCGGCTTTACAATCAGGCTTTGGGTGCAAGCGACATCCAGAATCTTTACGCGGGAACTCCTCAAGCGATCGCAATCCTGAATCGGAACGCCACGGGAATCGGCACCAACTCGGCAATGTTAAACGCAACGCTGGCCTGCGCGGGCACAAGCTACAACGTTTATGCCTGCTGGGGAACGGCGAATGGCGGTCCCAGCCTGGGGCAATGGGCATATTCCGCGCCTGTGGGTGCGTTGGCTAATGCCGTATCGACGACTATTATTGAGTGTCCCTTGACGGGTTTGCAAACGAACACACAGTATTTCTTTACGTTTTGCGGCGTCAGCTCTGACGGCGCCGTCACCATCTGGTCGCCCAATGCGCTAACCTTTACGACGCTCAACGTTGCTCCGGTGGCGAATTCCCAAGTCGTGACGCTGGCTGAAAACGGGCAACAGGCGATTACCCTTACCGGCAGTGCCGCGGGGGGGGCTTCGCTCACTTATGCGATGGTGACTTCCCCCATGCATGGAATACTCTACGGCGTCGCTCCAAATGTGACCTACATTCCTTCGGCCTACTACACCGGGACGGACAGTTTCTCCTTCAAGGTGAATGACGGTTCGCAGGATTCTTCCGCCGCAACGGTTCCAATCGCTGTGACAAAGGTGAACTATCCCCCGTTAGCGATTGGGCAGAATGTGTTTGCCCTGAAAAACAGGAGCAAGGCGATCCAGTTGACGGGCACCGATCTGAACGGGGCTGCGCTATCTTACAGCATCGTGACCTCGCCCACGAGCGGGGCGCTTTCGGGCATCGCTCCCAATCTGACGTACACGCCCGCGAACAACTACCTCGGCCAGGACGGTTTTAGCTTTAAGGTGAATAATGGGGCGATGGATTCCGCCACAACGGCAACGATTTCGATTATTGTGAAGACGCCGTCCACCGTAATTTGGTCCGCCAGCGCGACCTCCACGAGCTGGGCGCCTGGCGGCAACTGGGCGGACGGCATCGCGCCGGCAGTGGGAGATGATGCGGTGATTTACGGGCGCAGTTCCGCCGGCGCTTTTGGTGCGTCGGACAACAACGCTTATACGGCTAGCCCGCTTGATTCCTTGACATTGCAAGCCGGGCCGGACGGGGGCGTTGGGGTTGCGCTCGGCTCTGCCTTGATGGTGGACGCCGGCGGGGTCATGAACAACCTGATCGCCGGCGGCACTCTTGGCATTCCCTCGGCGGTCATCACGGCGAATCAGACTTGGGGAGGAAGCGGCCCGATCGTGTGCGGTCCGATCGGTGGCAACGGCCAATTGACATTCAGCGGATCCAGCCTTCAGCTTACCGGTTCCTCATCCTACAGCGGAGGCACGGTGGTGACCGGGGGAACTCTGGCGGTGGGCAACGTCAGTGCTTTGGGCTCAGGGTTATTGACATGGGCTGCACCGACAGGCATGTTTGTCGATGCGGCCGCGCTTAGCTCCGGTTCGGGCGTGGAAAATCCCATCGGCTTGGTGAACAATATGTCCGTGAGCACTGCGCTCGGGAGTCTAACGTTATCCGGCGCAATCAGCGGCACGGGCGGCCTGACCGTTTTTCTGCCGGTTTTTCAGAATTCCCCGAATACGGTACTGCTCTGCGGTTCCAACAATTATTCGGGCGGAACAATCTACGAAGGAACCTTGATTGCCGCGGCGGCCGGAGCCTTTGGATCGGGTGTGGTAACCAGCGGCTCAATTGCGAGCAATCTGAAGTTTAATATCCCCTCGAATGCGACATTCAGCAATAACATCACGACTCATGGTGTTAATGGGCTGCCGGTATTAACCAATCTCTCAGCGACATCCACCATCACTTTATCCGGCGACAATACATTCAATTCGGACTGCACATGGACGAGTTTTCAGGGCCAGGGAGTCGGGGGCTGCGGTTTGATTCTGACAGGGAGCAACAATTTTCTGAACAGGAATGTCTCCATCGGCGATCTAGCGTTAACGATTGGCGGCAGCGCAGCCTTGAAGAGCAGTGGATACCTTATGATGGGGCAGGATGCGGTGACTGCCTCGGCCCTTTATTTGGTAAATGGCATCACGGTTTCGAATCAAGTCCGCGACTCGGCGTATGGCACATACTCGGCGAATAAGACCTTTACGCTCGGATTGGAGCAGTCCGGAAGCGCTTCTTTCAGTGGCATTGTTGACTTGCATGCCGCGGCCAGCGCCGGCGCAAGCTCGTGGATCCTCGATGCGGCTGCCGGGGGCACGCTAACCTTCAGCGGTGTGATCAAGGCCAGCAGCACGGCGGCTTCCGCGACGCTCACCAAGACGGGGTTGGGAACCGTCATTCTCTCCGGCTCCAATACCTTTGGCGGAGGGGTGACCGTCGGCGGCGGCACGCTGCAAATCGGCAATGGCGGTGCTGCCGGGACGCTGGGGACCGGCAATGTACTCAACTCTTCCCAACTATTCTTTAACCGCTCCGATTCGACTTATGCGTATGCCGGTGTTATTTCCGGGGCTGGCTCGCTGACCAAATCCGGTAGCGGCGCCGTGACGTTGTCGGGAAGCAACACCTATACCGGGGCGACGACCGTCAATAGCGGGACGCTGACCTTATCGCAACCGCAGACTCTTTCGCTGAGCTCCGCCGTCTATCTGGCCTCCGGTGCAAAATTGAATCTGGCCTTTACGGGAACGCAGGGGGTGAAGGCCTTGTATCTCAACGGGGTGGCTCAAGCGACGGGACCGTATAACGCGAGCACCCTGCCGAGTTATTTGAGCGGCTCCGGGGCGCTTCTCGTGGGAGAATCTGATTTCGCATCCTGGCTTGCCGACTATCCGGGGATCGGCACCCTGTGCGGCCCCACCGACGCGCCGGCTGGGGACGGTCTCAACAACCTTCTCAAATACGCCCTGGCCAATGGCAACCCCCTCCAGTCCACCCCTTCCATTGCCCCGGTTATCGGCACCGTCCCTGTTGGGGCCAACCGTTACCTTACCTTGACCTATACCATGCGCGCCTACGTCAGTGGGATCACCTATATCGTCGAGGGCTCCTCCGACCTCGCGACGTGGTCGTCCGCGGGCCTGGTCCCAGTGAGCACCGTCGGAAACACCGTCACGGTTCGCGACGGCACAGCCATTGGCGTCAACACCCCCCACCGATTCCTCCGCTTAAAGATTCTCTTGTTCTAGTTTGACTCCCCTCCCACAAGAGGCTTAACATGAGCCACAGTCTCGGCGCTGACGACTCATTCGTCTGTCCCGATTCCAACCCCAGCCTCCCATCCCGAATTGTGCCTGCTTCCGCTTTGTTAATCCAAGAACTCAGAACGACCGGGCGCATCGATGCCGCATCCGGGGAGCGTGGTATCTGTTTAGCGCCAAAGGCGCAGCTTCATACCAGCCTGGGGCGTTGCCCTGACGTTTGTACACATTTCCAGAGGGCGCGCCGAAGCGGATCTCCGGGGAGCGCACGCGTCTCGCGTGCTGGCCGAGGCGTCCCGCCTCGGCGAACTTCTTGCGTGGATACGCGGTTGAGCGAGGGAGTCTGGAGGCTTTTTACGACTTCGGTGGCGGGAAGTTCGTTTCGGCGGGACGCCGAAACCAACACGCGAGACGCGTGTGCTCCCCGGAACTCGCCTTCGACGCCCTTCTGCCAAACCGTGCCCAGATGTGTACAAACGTCAGGGCGTTGCCCCACAGCCATTAAGTTAAGAAAAAGCGCGCTCGTTCCCAATCTCCAGATTGGGAACGCCATTGTCTGCGAATCTCCGATTCGAGCGGCGTTGAAAGAAGGATCGGCGCTACGACCAGCAAAGGACTCCGTGCCAGGAAATCCTTCATTGGACCGGGTGCGGCGATGGGCAGTTGACGGTTCACGAATCGGAGATTCGCAGACAAGTGCGTTCCCAATCAGAGATTGGGAACGAGAGCGCGAAATTGGCGTTCCCAAGCTTAACTTAATGGCAGTGGGGCGTTGCCCCAGGCTGGCATTGGGCCGCGCCTTTGGCGCTAAACAGATACGGCTCGTGCGCGCCCCGGATCCTCGGCTCGACGCGTCTTGGCCATGCGACAATTGTAAATGCTAACAAAATGGAACTACAAAGACCGAAGATATGAGCCCAGACATGCCAGCTCTCAACGTGAACCGCCGTCAATTTATCGGACTGGCCGGCGGGGTCTCGTTATCGTTCCTGTTGGATCGCAACATCTTTTCTGAGAGCAATGCGCCCCGGGCGGAATTTGTTTTCCTGGAAGCCGAACAGTTTGACGATCTCGGCGGTTGGGATGTCGATCAGCAGGCCATGGATCGGATGGGGTCGCCGTATTTGCTGGCCCACGGTCTCGGCGTACCGGTGCGCGATGCGAAGACGAAGGTTGCTTTTCCATCCGCGGGCCGCTACCGCGTTTGGGTGCGAACGCGGGACTGGGTTGCCCCGTGGAACGCTCCGGGTGCGCCCGGCAAATTCCAGTTGCTGATCGACGGCAAGCCGCTGACTGAGGTGTTTGGAACGAAGGGCGCGGACTGGCATTGGCATGACGGCGGCTCGGTCACGGTCGGCTCGCAGGCCACCGTGGCACTGCACGATTTGACCGGTTTCGAGGGGCGTTGCGATTCGGTGCTGTTTTGTAAGGACGAAGCGTTCAACCCGTCGAACGACCTCGCTGCGCTCACGAAGTTTCGCCGCGCCCTGCTGGGGCTTCCGGAGCATCCCGAAGACGGTGGCGCCTTCGATTTCGTGGTCGTCGGCGGTGGCCTGGCCGGCGCTTGCGCAGCCCTTTCGGCGGCTCGCAACGGCCTCAAGGTTGCGCTCGTTCAGGATCGACCGGTGCTCGGCGGCAACGGGAGTTCGGAAGTGCGGGTATGGCCGGAAGGTCATACCAGATTAAAGCCTTTCGAGCAGGTGGGCGACATTGTTGAGGAACTGCTCCTTCCAAAACCAAAGCGCGGCGGCAGCCTGAACGCGATTGGCGGCGAATATTACGGGGATGCACGCAAGCTGGCCGTCGTTCGGGCCGAACCGCGCATCGCCTTGTTTACCGGGCAGCGCGTCATTGCGGTAGAGACTGGCTCCGGGCGCATCGCCGCCGTGGTGGCTGAGGATACGCGGACGGCCAGGCAGGTGCGATTGACCGCGAAATTCTTCGCCGATTGCACCGGCGATGCCACGGTCGGTTTTCTGGCGGGAGCCGAGTACGAAATCTCTCGCGAGCAACACCAGGGAATGAGCAACCTCTGGAACATCCTCGACGCCGCCGACAGTCAGCAAGTGCTCCAGTGCGAATGCAAAGATAAATCCGCCCTGGCCGCGAGTTGCCAGATCGGCCAGGTCGAACAGCCGTTCCCGCGGTGTCCGTGGGCGATCGATTTAAGCGACAAGCCGTTTCCCGGTCGCAAAGCGGGCAAGCCTGACAAAGCATTGAAAGAGCTCGGTGGTTGGTTTTGGGAAAGCGGATTCGACCGGGATCCCATCGCGAACATCGAACGCAATCGCGATTTGAATTTTCGGGCGATGTACGGCGCCTGGGACACGCTCAAGAACGTGGACAAGCTCTACCCCAATCATCGCTTGGGCTGGGCAGCCTTTATCGCGGGCAAGCGGGAGTCCCGGCGCTTGTTGGGAGACGTGGTGCTCGTTCCGGAGGATTTGACCGGGAACCGGACCTATCCCGACGGCGCGTTTCCTTGCACCTGGCACATCGATCTGCATACAGCGGACAAGAGGTATTCCGAGGGTCTCAAGGGCGAAGAGTTCATTTCCACGTTCACTCATGGACCGGAGTTTAACTATCGCGGCCCCTATTGGGCCCCTTACCGCTGTCTCTACAGCCGCAACATTAGCAACCTCTTCATGGCCGGGCGCAACATCAGCGTAAGCCACGAGGGCCTCGGCCCCGTGCGCGTGATGCGAACCTGCGGCATGATGGGCGAAATCGTCGGCAAAGCCGCGTGGCTCTGCGTGAGCCAGGACACAACGCCCCGCGGAGTCTATGAAAAGCACCTCGCGCAGCTTCAGGATTTGATGAGGGAGCCTGGCGCCAAGCGTCGCGAGGCGTGAATGCACCATTTATGATAAGATATAACAAAGCACAGCTATTCACAGCCCTCCTGGTCACTTCGCTGGGCGGGCTCGGCGCAGCCAATAACACACCGCCCAAGCCGAACATCATCCTCGTGTTGCCCGATGACGTCGGCTATGGCGACTACGCGTGCATGGGCAATCCCATCACGCACACGCCCTCGGTGGACGCGTTCAAGCGGGAGAGCCTGCTGTTCACGCAGTTTCACGTCAGCCCGACTTGTTCTCCCGCCCGCGCCGCCCTGATGACCGGACGCCACGAATTCAAGAACGGAGTCACCCACACGATCTACGAACGCGAACGGATGACGTTGCAGGCTTTCACCCTCCCCCAGATGCTGCGGAGTGCCGGTTATACCACGGGCATTTTTGGGAAATGGCATCTCGGCGACGAAGCGGCGTATCGTCCCGAGAATCGCGGCTTCGACGAAGTGTATATCCACGGCGGCGGCGGCATCGGGCAGACCTTTCCGGGCTCCTGTGGCGACGCACCCGGCAACACGAACATCGACCCGGCGCTCTGGCACAACGGCAAGTTCGAGAAGACCCAAGGCTACTGCACCGACTTGTTTTTCGCCCAGGCCATCGAGTGGATCGACGCCAAGCGCGAAGCAAAGCAACCGTTTTTCGCCTACATCCCGCTTAACGCCGCGCACACTCCGTGCGTCGTGCCCGAGAAATACTACAAGCAGTATCTCGGCAAACCCGGCGTGACGGAGGAGACCGCGAAGTTTTTCGGGATGGTGGAGAACATCGACACGAACTTCGGCAAGCTGCTGGCAAAACTCAAGGAGTGGAGCATCGCGGACAACACCCTGGTCATCTTCATCGGCGGCGACAACGGCGGCATGGGGGGCGTGAAGGTCTTTAACGCCGGAATGCGAGGAAGCAAGTGCAGCCCGTATCAGGGCGGCACGCGCACGCCGTGTTTCGTTCGCTGGCCGGCGGGCGGCATCCCCGCCGGGGCGGAGTGCGATGCGCTCAGCGCCCATCTCGATCTGTTCCCCACGCTCGCCGAGGTCGCGGGCGCGACGCTCTCCGCCGACGTGCAAAAACAATTGGACGGCCGCAGCTTGCTGCCTGTGCTCAAGAACCCCAGGGCACAGTGGGCGGACCGTACACTCGTGCATCACATCGGCCGGTGGGCGCGGGGAAAAGCGGCGGACTCCAAATACGCCGGCTGCGCAGTCCAAAACTCTCGTTTCACGCTGGTGGACAACCAGGAGCTGTACGACCTCAACGCGGACCCCGGCGAGCAGAAGAATGTTATCGCCGAGCATCCCGAGGTGGTTGCCACCCTGCGCGCGGCTTACGACCAATGGTGGAGCGATGTCCAGCCGTTGTTGGTGAACGAGAGTGTCATCGGCCCGAAGATCAATCCGATGAAAGAATTGTATTGGAAACAGTTTGGCGGAGGCCCGGATCAAAGGCTGCTCAACCGCATGGATCCAGGTTTCACGGGCAACGAAGACGCTCCGTCCGCTCCGCAAAAGTAAAGCAAAGCGTACAAAATGCTCGGCTTGGCCCAATCTTATCACTGGGAGCCTGGCGTTCGAATCGCCTTCCGGCCCTCAGACTCCGAAGGCTGTAGGCGCATCCACGCCAGAAGTTCGTCGAGGCGGGAGCCGCCTCAACCAACACCCGGGACGGACGGCTCATCGGGCGGCGCTGTCAGCTTCGAGAACGGTTATTGGTGACATAACGCCGACTGGCCTGCCGTGAGATCCTTCGCAAGCTGCCAATGGACCTGCCGGTTGGGGACAGGCGTTCAGCGCCAACGGCGCGACCCCATACCAGGAGCCTAGGGCAACGCCCCACTGCCATTAAGTTAAGGAATTCGCGGTCTCGTTACCAGGCGACAG
>Ga0316222_1003207_pt1 | contig 16305 bp, 15 predicted proteins | sample TBH18011metaG_FD_206008 | JGI IMG/M metagenome (GOLD analysis project Ga0316222, IMG submission 206008) | Freshwater microbial communities from Trout Bog Lake, Wisconsin, USA - TBH18011 | ecosystem: Environmental > Aquatic > Freshwater > Lake > Hypolimnion/Profundal zone | place: USA: Wisconsin...
CGAGCTCCAACCGTTTGCCGACTACAAAGAACGCATTGACCCGCAAGGCCACTTCAACAAGGGCAAGCTGCTGCGCAGCACCGCGCAGGCCAGTGATCTGACCAATGCCTATACGCCGTCATTCGGCCTGATGGGCCACGAATCGCTGATCATGCAGCAAAGCGACATCGGCGCCATTGCCGACTCGGTGAAAGACTGTCTGCGCTGTGGCAAGTGCAAACCGGTGTGCTCCACCCACGTGCCGCGCGCCAATTTGCTGTACAGCCCGCGCAACAAAATTCTGGCCACGTCGTTGCTGGTAGAAGCCTTCCTGTACGAGGAGCAAACCCGGCGCGGCATCAGCATCCGTCACTGGGAAGAATTTGAAGACGTGGCTGATCATTGCACGGTGTGCCACAAATGCGAGTCGCCGTGCCCGGTGAAGATCGACTTTGGCGACGTCACCATGAATATGCGTGGGCTGTTGCAGAAGATGGGAAAGAAAAGTTTCCGTCCTGGCAACGCCGCCGCCATGTTCTTCCTGAACGCCACCAATCCGCAAACCATCAAGCTGGTGCGTGCAGCCATGGTGGGGGTGGGCTTTCGGTTGCAGCGTGTGGCCAATCAGGTGTTGCGTCTGGCGGCCAGGGCACAAACCGCCAAGCCACCGGCTACGGTGGGAGCTGCTCCGCTCAAGGAGCAGGTGATTCATTTCATCAACAAGAAAATGCCGTCGGGGCTGCCTAACAAGACGGCGCGCGCCTTGCTGGACATTGAAGATTCGGCCTATGTGCCTATTATTCGTGACCCGCAAGCCACCACGGCGGATACCGAAGCCGTGTTTTACTTTCCGGGTTGTGGTTCCGAGCGCCTGTTCAGCCAGGTCGGGCTGGCGACCCAGGCCATGCTGTGGCATGCCGGCGTGCAGACCGTGTTGCCGCCGGGCTACCTGTGCTGTGGCTATCCGCAGCGCGGCAGTGGTCAGGCTGACAAGGCGGAGAAAATTATTACCGACAACCGCGTGCTGTTCCACCGCGTGGCCAATACGCTGAATTATCTGGACATCAAAACGGTGGTGGTCAGCTGCGGCACCTGCTATGACCAGTTGCAGGGCTACGAGTTTGGCAAAATATTCCCGGGCTGTCGCATCATTGATATTCACGAATACCTGTTGGAAAAACGTATCACCTTGCCGTCTTCAGGGGCCGACGCGGCCGCCTATCTGTACCACGACCCGTGTCACACGCCGATGAAGCTGCAGGATCCCATGAAAACGGTGCGCGCCCTGGTTGGCGAAACCGTTCTGAAGAGCGACCGCTGCTGCGGTGAATCGGGCACGCTGGGCGTCACCCGGCCCGACATCTCGACACAGGTTCGTTTCCGCAAGGAAGAGGAATTGCGTCGTGGTGAGACGGATTTGCGTGCGCTGGCCAAGGCGCAGGGCGGGGCGCTGGCCGATGTGGCTGCGGCCGGTCCGATCAAAATACTGACCAGTTGCCCGAGCTGCCTGCAGGGCTTGACGCGTTATGGCAATGACCTCAGCAATGGATTGCTGGAAGCTGATTACATCGTGGTCGAGATGGCCAACCGCCTGCTTGGCGCTGATTGGATGGCGGCCTACGTGCGCCGCGCCAATGCCGGCGGTATTGAACGGGTGCTGGTGTAATGGCTGGGCTTCAGGCAAGCACGCCGAAACCGCTGGCTATCACTGTGCACGGGCAGTCGCGCGTGCTGGAGGTCAGCTTTGCCGACGGTGCTACCTTTCGCATTCCGTTTGAGTTGTTGCGGGTTTATTCGCCCTCGGCCGAAGTGCAGGGGCACGGACCCGGCCAGGAAACGCTGCAAACGGGTAAGCGCCTGGTGGAGCTGACGGCGCTGGAGTCGGTTGGCAACTACGCGGTGCAGCCGGTGTTTTCCGACGGTCACTCCAGCGGGATCTATTCCTGGGACTACCTCTATTTTCTGGGCCAGCAGCAGGAGCGCCTGTGGCAGGAATATGCACAACGCTTGCAGGCGGCGAGTGTCCAGCGTGATGACCCGATGCCGGTTCCGGCAGCACCCGGTTGTGGTGCGCATTGAAAAATAGTGTATTTCCGGGGCTTTTGGTTGAGCCTAATTTCGTTACATGTAATTGGATGTTCGTAAAATCAACACATGACTACTACCCATTTCGGATTTGCTTCGGTTGACGAAGCCGACAAGGCGCGCGCCGTGCGCCAGGTATTTGACTCCGTGGCACCGCGTTACGACGTCATGAATGACCTGATGTCGGGCGGATTGCACCGTGTCTGGAAGGCCTATACGGTGATGGTGGCCAATTTGCAGGAAGGCAACCGGGTGCTCGACATCGCTGGCGGCACGGGCGATCTGGCGCTGGCGTTCTCCAAAAAGGTGGGGCGCAGCGGCCTGGTGGTGCATACCGACATCAACGAAGCCATGCTGCGCACCGGGCGCGATCGTTTGCTCGACCATGGCGTGGTGTTGCCCACCCTGGTGTGTGACGCCGAACGCTTGCCATTTCCCGACGGCCATTTCGATCTGGTCAGTGTTGCCTTTGGTTTGCGCAACATGACGCACAAGGACATTGCGCTGGCGGAGATGCAGCGCGTGCTCAAGCCGGGTGGGCGCTTGCTGGTGCTCGAATTTTCGCGGGTCGCGCCGCCGCTGCGCAAGATCTACGACTGGTATTCGTTCAATGTGTTGCCACGGCTGGGCAAACTGGTGGCGGGTGACGACGCCAGTTACCGCTATCTGGCCGAGTCTATTCGCATGCATCCGGCACAAAAAGAACTAAAAGCCATGCTGCATAGCGCGGGCTTTGGACATGTTGACTTTCACAACATGACGGCCGGGGTCGCAGCCCTGCACGTTGGTATCAAGTGTTGAGTCGTTGCATCGCAACGGGCGAGTCCATGAATCAGGGAACGTTTATGTCTACCAAATGCTTGGCTGTAATAGTGGCGGTGCTCCTGGTGCTGATGGGGCAAAGTGCCATGGCAAAGCGCCTCGCTGGTGGTAAGGCCCTGGGCAAGCAGTCGGCCAATGTCAGTCAGAGTGCCGCCACTGCGGCAGCGCCTGCGCCTGCGCCCGTGGGGCCGTCAGCGACACCCCTGCCGGTTACTGCGGCGTCGCCAGCCGGTGCCATGCGTACCGCCTATGACACGCCTGCGGCAGTGGGTGGCGTGAATCGCCCCTGGGGCGGCGTGCTCGGTAGCGTGGCTGCGGGCCTTGGTCTGGTGTGGCTGGCTCACTCACTTGGTTTGGGTGAGGCTGCACCGGTGTGGATAGTGATCGCCTTGGTGGTTTTTTTCATTCTGAGCTGGGGTCGGTTGTTGCGCCGTACACGGCGTCAGACCTTGGCGGGCGCAGCAGCGGGCACCTTTGCCTTTCAAGGGGTGGAGCCCATGTCGCTCGCAACGACGCGGCCCTATCGCCCGGAAAATGTCGGAAATGACGCCTCTGCGCGACCGTTTGAGCGCAGCCTTCTGCCGTCGGCAGCCAATGGCAGTGTGAACGCCACTGGCGCTGCGACGGTTCCATGGGGTGTACCGGTTGATTTCGACACCACTGGATTCCTCAGCGCGGCCAAGGCCAACTTCATCACGTTGCAGCAAGCGTGGGATCGCGGCGATATTCCTGGCCTGAGTGCCATGATGACCGACGCCATGGTGACGGAAGTGCGTGCCCAACTGGCCGAACGTGAGGCCTACGCAGCGGCGCAGCCAAATGTTACCGAGGTGGTCATGCTGGACGCGCGCCTGCTTGGCATCGAAGATCATGCCGATGAATACCTGGCCAGTGTTGAATTTTTTGGCATGATTCGCGAAGATCCCTCGGTGGGGCCAAGTCCGTTCCGCGAAGTCTGGAATATGAGCAAGCCCAGGGACGGGGGGCGCGGCTGGCTGGTGGCAGGCGTCCAGGCACTGCAATAAATGCCGTTGCCGTCGCTCCGAAAATGAGCCAACGGTGCAAGCGGTTCGAAACGCCTCACTTTCAAGGAATAATCGGGGGTATGGCAAACCCATTTCCTTTCCCCTTTCCGTTTCTCGAAAACCTGATTCAGAGCGTGCGACTCCCCGAGCCTCCGCTCTGGCTGGTGGAAGAAACCCAGCGCCGTTGCGTACTGTTGATGAACCATGTCCTGATGCAGGAACCGCAAGCCACTCAGCGGTTGGTCCGTCAGCAAGGACAAGTCATTCTGGCGCGCTGGCGTGGTATCAGCTTCAAGGTGCGGGTAACGTCGGCCGGGTTGTTCGATCTGGCAGACGCGCTGGCGCCGAGTGATCTCAGCCTGGAAATTAGCGAGCAGTCTCCCTGGCAGTTGGCGCGATCGGTGGCGCAGGGGCAGAAGCCACCGGTGCGCATCGAAGGCGACGTGCAACTGGCGGCCGAGGTCAACTGGCTGGCAGATAATTTGCGCTGGGATATGGAAGAAGATCTGGCGCGGCTTCTGGGCGACGCGCCCGCCCATGTGCTGGTGCAGGCAGTGCAGACGGCCATACTGGCCTTGCGCGGTTTCCTGGGCGCACGCTTGGCGGACAAGCCGCTTGCAACCGGATCCGGCGGCACTGCGGCATGAGGCGGTTGGCGCGCGGTTTCTTTATCGTCTGGGTTGCGCTGCGTTACGGGCTCGACGAGCTGGTCCTAACCAGCTTCCCCCATCCACTGTTGCATCTGCTGGCGCGCGTGGTGGCGCTGGGGCGCAAGCTGGACGCGCCGCGCGGGCAACGCCTGCGCGAGGCGCTAGAGCGTCTTGGTCCCATTTTTGTCAAGTTTGGCCAGGTCCTGTCCACGCGGCGCGATCTGCTGCCGGTTGATATTGCCGATGAGCTGGCCAAACTGCAGGACCGTGTACCGCCGTTTCCGTCGGACCAGGCGGTGGCCACCATTGAGCGTGCTTTGCGCAAACCGCTGGCGGATATTTTTGTTTCTTTTGAGCAGGTGCCGGTGGCCAGTGCTTCCATTGCCCAGGTTCACTTCGCCGTGTTGCGTGACCGCAGCGGTGTCGAGCGCGATGTGGCAGTCAAGGTTTTGCGCCCATCCATGCTGGGAACCATCGAGAAGGACCTGAGTCTGATGCGCATGATGGCGGGTTGGGTCGAAGGGCTTTCGAGTGATGGCAAACGCCTCAAGCCGCGTGAAGTGGTGGCGGAATTCGACAAATACCTGCACGACGAACTCGATCTGGTGCGTGAGGCTTCCAGCGCCGCCCAGTTGCGGCGCAACATGGAAGGGCTCAACCTGGTGCTGATACCCGAGATGCTATGGGATTTTTGCACCACGGAAGTGCTGGTGATGGAGCGCATGCGGGGTGTTCCCATCAGCCAGGTGGATCGCTTGCGTGCGGCGGGTGTGGATATTCCGAAGCTGGCGCGCGATGGCGTGACCTTGTTTTTTACGCAAGTGTTTCGGGATGGGTTTTTCCATGCTGACATGCATCCAGGCAATATTCAGGTCAGCATCGATCCGCAGACCTTTGGTCGGTATATCTCGCTCGACTTTGGTATTGTTGGCACCCTGACCGAAGTGGACAAGGAATACCTGGCGCAAAACTTTGCGGCCTTTTTCCGGCGTGATTACAAACGCGTTGCCGAGCTGCACATCGAGTCTGGCTGGGTGCCGCCAGCAACCCGCGTGGACGAGCTGGAGGCTGCCGTGCGAACCGTGTGCGAACCGTATTTCGATCGGCCATTGAAGGAACTTTCGCTGGGGATGGTGCTGATGCGGCTGTTTCAAACGTCGCGCCGGTTTCAGGTGGAAATCCAGCCACAGTTGGTTTTGTTGCAAAAAACACTGCTCAATATCGAGGGTCTGGGGCGCGATCTGGACCCCGATTTGGACCTGTGGGCCACCGCTAAGCCTTTTTTGGAAAAGTGGATGCTCGAACAAGTCGGGCCGCAGCGCCTAATCGCCGAACTCAAGGCGCAGGCGCCGCGCTATGCCAAGTTGCTGCCTGATTTGCCCTTGCTGCTGCACAGTTATCTGCAACGCAATGCGAGCGGCCCGGACCGGGTGCTACAGGAACTGCTGTTGGAGCAGCGGCGCACCAATCGCACGCTGCAGGGTCTGGTCAGTGTCGTCATTGGCTTTGCACTGGGCATGTTAGTCATGCAATTGGTCATTCGCATCAGTATTTTCTGAGGAATCTCGGTAAAACGCCAAGATGGCAAAACGGAGCCTGGGTTTTGCAGAGGTTTCTTCATGCAAGCCTTATAATTGAAGGCTTTGCAACCTGTTCGCCCTGCGCCTTATCCATGCCTATTTATGCCTATAAATGCGAGTCCTGCGGCTTCGCCAAGGACGTTTTGCAGAAAATGTCCGATGCGCCGTTGACCGATTGCCCGGGCTGTGGTCAACCTGCGTTGCGCAAGCAAGTGACGGCTGCCGGGTTCCAGCTCAAGGGCTCGGGTTGGTATGTCACCGATTTCAAGGGTGGCGCCGCCGCCAGCAGTGCCCCGCCGGTATCCGGTGCGGCAACCGCTGGTAGTGGTGACAACAATGCGAGTGCTGGTGCCGGTGGTAGTGGTGGCGCTGCCAGCGCTTCGGCCGCGCCAGCCAGCTCCACCAGTGGCGCTTCGGATGGCGCAAGCGCTGCCAGCAGTGGTAGCTCTGCGGCCACAGCCAGTAGCAAAACGACACCGTCGGGCCAGGGCGGCTGAGTCGGGTGTCAAACCGAGCGGAATTCACTGTGTCAATCAAAAAGTATTTGCTTACCGGCCTGATGGTCTGGTTGCCGCTCGCCATCACTTTGTGGTTATTGCTTTGGATGGTGAGTGCGCTGGATGCCGTGCTGGCCTGGTTCCTCTCGGCTTTGGCGGCAGTCACACCGATTGAGATTGCGCCCTTACTGGAACGCCTGAGCCATACCCACGGACTGGGTGTGATTCTGGTTCTCTCGTTCATGTTGGTGACCGGTGCTCTGGTGTCGAACGTTGCGGGTCGCTGGTGGTTGCGCCAGTGGGATCGCATGTTTACGCACATTCCCATCGTCAAACCCATTTACCAGAGCGTTAAGAAGGTTTCTGACACGCTGTTTTCCAGCAATGGCAATGCGTTCCGAACCGCATTGCTGGTGCGCTTTCCGCACGCCCACAGCTGGACCATTGCGTTTCAAACCGGCATCCCGAGCGGTGAAGTGGCGACGCACCTGGACGCTGATCACATCAGTGTTTATGTGCCGACCACTCCGAATCCGACCGGTGGCTATTTCCTGATACTGCCGCGCTCTGAAGTGATCGAACTGACGATGAGCGTGGATGAGGCACTGACCTACGTGCTGTCGATGGGGTCAGTGGTGCCGGATCCGGCTCGTGTGGAAAAAGTCAAATCCCGCTAATTCATTTTTGCAACCCGCTGCCTATTCTGTGCAGTGTCCTGAAAGTTTGTTATGGCAATGCGTACTCATTATTGCGGTCTGGTGACCGAAGCCCTGTTGGGCCAAACCGTGACCTTGTGTGGCTGGGTCAATCGTCGGCGTGACCACGGCGGCGTGATTTTCGTTGATGTGCGCGACCGTGAAGGCTATGTGCAGGTCGTGTGCGACCCGGACCGCGCCGCAACATTCGCCGTGGCCGAAGACTTGCGAAATGAATTCTGTATTCAAGTTACCGGCCTGGTGCGTGCGCGTCCCGACGGTACAACCAACGAAAACCTGAAGAGCGGCAAGATTGAAGTGCTGTGCCATACCCTCAAGGTTCTCAACACCTCGGTCACGCCGCCGTTCCAGCTCGACGACGAAAACCTGTCCGAAACCACGCGTCTGACGCACCGTGTGCTGGACCTGCGCCGTCCCTACATGCAGAACAACCTGATGCTGCGCTACCGCGTTGCCATGGAAGTGCGTAAATTTTTGGATGCCAACGGTTTTGTTGACATCGAAACGCCGATGCTCACCAAGAGTACGCCCGAAGGCGCGCGCGATTATCTGGTGCCAAGCCGGGTGCATGATGGCCACTTTTTTGCGCTGCCGCAAAGTCCTCAGTTGTTCAAGCAGCTGTTGATGGTGGCCGGTTTTGACCGCTACTACCAAATTACCAAGTGCTTCCGCGACGAAGACTTGCGCGCGGACCGTCAGCCCGAATTCACCCAGATCGATATCGAAACGTCGTTCCTGTCGGAAGAAGAAATCCGGGACATGTTCCAGGGCATGATCACCACCGTGTTCAAGAATACGATTGGCGTTGATCTTGGCGAATTCCCCGTCATGACCTACCAGGAAGCCATGGCTCGCTATGGTTCGGATAAGCCAGATTTGCGCGTCAACCTGGAGTTCACGGAAGTCACTGACGTCATGGGTGACGTCGACTTCAAGGTGTTCTCCGGTGCCGCCACCATGAAGGGCGGCCGTGTGGTGGCCTTGCGTGTGCCAGGTGGCGCACGTGAGTCGGGTGGCCTGACACGCAGTGAAATTGATGCCTATACCGAATTCGTTAAGATTTATGGCGCCAAGGGACTGGCTTACATCAAGGTCAACGAACGTGCCAAGGGCCGTGAGGGTCTGCAAAGCCCGATCGTCAAGAACATTCATGACCGCGCGCTCGACGCCGTGCTGACCCGCACCGGCGCACAGGACGGCGACTTGATTTTCTTCGGCGCCGACCGGGAAAAAGTGGTCAACGACGCCATTGGCGCATTGCGCGTCAAAATTGGGCACAGCGAGTTTGGCAAGAACCATGGCTTGTTCACGGTTGGCTGGCGTCCGATGTGGGTGGTGGATTTCCCCATGTTCGAATTCGACGAAGAAAACCAGCGTTACTCCGCAGTGCACCACCCGTTCACGGCGCCCAAGGAAGGTCACGAAGACTGGATGGTTACTGCCCCCGAGAAGTGCGTGTCGCAAGGTTACGACATGGTGCTCAACGGTTGGGAAATGGGTGGCGGTTCGGTGCGTATCCACCGTGCCGATGTGCAGAAAAAAGTGTTCGACGCACTGAAAATTACGCCGGAAGAGGCGCAACTGAAGTTTGGCTTCCTGCTGGACGCCCTGCAATACGGCGCACCACCGCACGGTGGCCTGGCATTTGGTCTGGACCGTGTGGTCACGCTGATGACTGGCGCTGAGTCCATCCGCGACGTGATTGCTTTCCCCAAGACCCAGCGCGCACAGTGTCTGCTGACGCAGGCGCCGAGTCCGGTCGACGAAAAGCAGCTGCGCGAACTGCACATTCGTCTGCGCACGGTGGATGTTGCCAAGCCGGTTTGAGCTGACTTGATGCCGGCGACGGCCCTGGCGCGGGGGTGGCCCGGCGCGTGCCGTCGCTGCACAGCCGAGCGTGTTCTTGTTGTTGCGGCCGGTCTGGGTGTTTGCCACGGATCGGTGCGCACACCGGCGCTCACACAAACGTTCAGTTAGCAGCTAGACTTTGTCTTATGGAGTCTCTGCATCGCACAATTTCGCATTCGGTTGAGGCGGCGATGACCCGCGTGCGCGTTGCCACGTACAACATTCACAAAGGAGTGCGTGGGGTCGGGCCGACGCGGCGACTCGAAATTCATAACCTGATGCACGCCGTCGAGCAGTTCGATGCCGACATTGTGTGTTTGCAGGAGGTGCGTGGCGTGCACCGTGGACGCAGCCGCTTTAGTGCACCGGGTGCCATGCAGCCGCAGGCCGATTGGCTGGCACCGCATGGCTACTACACCGTGTATCGCACCAATGCCTATACCGGGCAGGGCGAGCATGGCAATGCGGTGTTGTCGCGCTGGCCGGTGTTGGCAGAGCAGCATGAGGACATGTCGGACCATCGGTTCGAGCAGCGCGGGCTGTTGCACGTGGTGCTGGATGTCGATGGTATTGCGATGCACGTGATTGTGGTGCACCTGGGCTTGATTCGTTCCAGTCGGGTGCGTCAGATGGCGCAACTGGTGCGCTATGTACAGCGTGAAATTCCGCCGCAGACGCCGCTGGTGGTGGCTGGTGATTTTAACGACTGGGGGCGTTTGCTGGAGCAGTCGCTGGTGCGGGTGGGACTGAAAACCGCAACGCCAGCTACGCTGGTTACGTTTCCGGCACGTTTGCCGCTGGTGCAGTTTGACCATGTGTATGCACGCGGCATGCAGTTGTGTGCGCAGCAGGTGCCGCGAGGCGCGATATGGAGCCAGATGTCCGACCATTTGCCGCTGCTGGCCGATTTTGACGTGCCGGGCACGGCCGCCTGACCATGCTGCAACTGCGCGCGGGCCATGGTGTGAAGCTGCTGGTGGGTGGGCAGGATTTTTTTCCGGCGTTGCTGCAGGCGTTGGACGCAGCGCAGTTCGAGATCCGGCTCGAAACTTATATTTTCCATATGGACCCGACCGGCGCGCAGGTTTTGCAGGGGCTGGAGCACGCGGCGCAACGCGGTGTGGCGGTTTATTTGCTGATGGACGGCGTCGGTACGCCGCCGCTGGCGCCAGACTGGCGGCAACGTTTGCGCGCAGCGGGCGTGCACTGGACACGTTACGCGCCACTGGGCATGTTGGGTTTGATGTTGCCGGGGCGTTGGCGTCGTTTGCACCGCAAGTTGTGCGTGGTGGACCGGCGACTGGCGTTTTGCGGTGGAATCAATATTCTGGATGATTATTGGGAGTGTGGGCAGGGTTGGCAACTGACGCCGCGCCTGGACTTTGCCGTGCAGGTCACCGGGCCGTTGGTGCACGATGTGTGGTTGGTGATGGAGCAACTCTGGCGCCGCGTGCAGTCGGTGCGGGCGCTGGAACAGGGGCGCTTGGGCGCGGCACGCTCCGGTTGGTGGGGCAGCACCACGGTTGCGCCGGCAACGGTCGCTGGCGCCAGAGCGCCGACGCGTGCTGGTGTCAGCGCGGCGCTGGTGTTGCGTGACAACGTGCGCTACCGTTCACGCATTGAGCGCGCGTATTGCCAGGCTATTGCGCACGCGCAGTCGGAAATCCTGATTGCCAACGCCTATTTCATGCCGGGTTTGCGTTTGCGCCGGGCACTCGTGCACGCAGCGCGGCGCGGGGTTCGGGTGCGCTTGCTGCTGCCCGGGCGCTATGAGTTTTTTATGCAGTTTCACGCGGGCAAGCCGTTGTACATGGAGTTGTTGGAGGCAGGCATCGAAATCTATGAGTATCAGCACAGTTTTTTGCATGCCAAGGTGGCGGTAATCGATGGCCATTGGGCCACGGTGGGCTCGTCCAACATGGACCCGCTGAGTTTGTTGCTGGCGCGCGAGGCCAATGTGGTGATGGATGCCCCGGATTTTGCTGCGGTGCTGCGCCAGCATTTGTGTGACGCCATGCAGCGACACAGTCAGCCCGTGTTGTGCGCTGGTTTGTTGCAGCGTCGGTGGCATGAGCGCCTGCGTGACTGGCTGGCGTATCGGTTGTTGCGTCTGAGTCTGTTGCTGGCGGGAAAAAACTATTAGGAGCTATTAAAAAAATAGCATACATGTGAGCTGCGACAACCGGATTGACTAAAGCCCACATTGGTGAAACGCTGTTACCATCATTTCCATGTTAATGAAAACGCACGCCAGCATGAATCCAAACGAAGTCGCTGCCGAGGACGGGACGCCTGTGTCAGTCAAAATTCGGGAGCGCATTCAGGCAGCACGCCAGCGCTTTCACGCCAATGACAACATTGCGCAATTTATTGAACCCGGTGAACTCGCGCTGCTGCTCGACGAAGTGGAAGACAAGATGAAGGGCGTGCTCAGCAGCCTGGTGATCGATACCGAGAACGACCACAACACCGACAACACGGCGCGGCGCGTGGCAAAGATGTATCTCAATGAAGTGTTTCGTGGACGCTTTCAGGAGGCACCGGAAATTACCGAATTTCCGAATGTTGAGCACCTGAACGAGTTGATGATTGTTGGTCCCATTACCGTGCGCAGTGCCTGCAGTCACCATTTTTGTCCGGTCATCGGACAGGTCTGGATTGGCGTCTTGCCGAATGAGCACACCAACGTGATTGGCCTGTCCAAGTATGTGCGACTGACCGACTGGATCATGGCGCGTCCGCAAATCCAGGAAGAAGCGGTGGTGCAACTGGCGGACCTGATTCAACAAAAAACGCAGCCCGATGGTTTGGCCATCGTGATGGAGGCGAGCCACTTTTGCATGTCCTGGCGTGGTGTCAAGGACATGGACAGCAAGTTGATCAACTCTGTGATGCGTGGCGCCTTTCTCAAGGATGCCAATTTGCGGCGTGAGTTTCTGGCGCTGATTCCGCGCAAAGGCTAATGTATGTTGGTTCGCCTGATTTATGCCAGTCGCGCCATGGAGCCGGATGCGAACCTGATTGAATCCATACTGGCGCAGTCACGCAGCCACAATCCCGTTCATGGCATCACCGGCATCCTGTGCCACGGGGGCGGCATTTTTATGCAGGCGCTCGAAGGTGGGCGTTCGGCGGTGAATGCGCTGTACGCCCGTATTTTGAACGATCCGCGCCACTATGACGTGGTGTTGCTGCATTATGAAGAGGTGCTGGAACGCCGCTTTGGTGGCTGGACCATGGGGCAGGTTAATATGGGCCGGATCAACACCAATATGCTGTTGAAGTATGCTGAAAAGCCCGCGCTTGACCCGTATTCGGTGTCTGGCAAGGTCTCGCTAGCGCTGCTTGAAGAACTGATGGCCACGGCGTCCGTCATCGGCCGCACCTAGTCTGACGCTGTTCCGGGCCGGTCAGGCCCGGGTTCAAATGCGTGGAATGACGGTTTCCTGAATCTTCTGTGCCAGTTGCCCTACTGCCATGGCGGCAGGTGAACCCGGCATGGACAGGGTGAGCAACTGACGGCGCATGACGGCCTGGCGTACCGCCGGGTCGGCCGGGATGTCGCCCATGTGTACCAGCTTGATCGGACGGCCGGGTTCGGTGGTGACAAAGCGGTCCAGTACCTGCTGCAGTTGCACCGTGATGGCACGACCGTCGCCCAGGCGCGCAGTCTGGTTGATCACCATACGGATGACCTGGCGTTTTTGCTGGCCTACCAGCACCTTGATGGTGGCGTAGGCGTCGGTCAGGGAGGTGGGTTCGGGGGTTGCCACCACAATCACTTCGGAGGCCAGCGACACCGCAAACAGCACCACGTCGGAAATGCCGGCCCCGGTGTCGAGCAGTACGATGTCGTAATGCGGTACCAGGCCGCTCATGATGCGCAGGAAGTCATCACGCACTTCGGGTGTCAGGCGCGAATATTCCACCATGCCGGATCCGGCCAGCAACACGGAAAAGCCGCCGGGGGCGCGGATGATGGCGTCCTCGAGCTTGGCTTTGCCGGTAAAAACGTCGTGCAACGTGACCTTCGGGTAGAGGTTGAGCACGACGTCGAGGTTGGCCAGGCCAAGGTCGGCGTCCAGCACCAGCACGCGCATGCCGCGTTTGGCCAGTGCGGCCGCCAGATTGGCGGAGACAAATGTTTTACCGACGCCGCCCTTGCCGCTGGTTACGGCCACCACCTTGCCCAGTGGTTTGAGCGGCACGGTGGGGGCACCAGCAACGGTCTGCTGTTCGTTCACTGCGTCAGTCATCAGTTGACCCTTTGCGCAATGGTCGCATTGGTGGCGTCGTTTGCCACGCCTTCGATCCAGGCTGGGTCACCCAACGCCAGATGTCCAAACAACATGTTTTTTTCTTCTGCACTGACAAAAATTTCCTGTTGGGTGTCAAGCATGACCTGATTGCGGCCTTCTGTCTTGGCACGGTACAACTGAATGTCGGCACGCTCGGTCCACAAGACGGCGGTGGAGCGAACCCATTCGGGTGCGTAGGCACCGCCAATGCTGACGGTGATATGGATGTTGGTGTTGTTGCCGATGGTGATGGGTAGGTCTTGCAAAGTCTGGCGGATGCGTTCGGCAATGGTGCCGCCATAGTATGCGTGGCAATTGGGCAGCACGATGGCGAATTCTTCGCCACCGTAGCGCGATACGGTGTCCATCGGGCGCACGCAACTGCACAGCGTTTTGGCAATGGCCTTCAAGACCAGGTCGCCGGCTTGGTGGCCATAGGCGTCGTTGACCCGTTTGAAGTGGTCAATGTCGAGCATCAGCAGCAGGGCTGGGTCGCCAGAACGCGCCACCATGTCGATGGTGCGGTCTAGCACGGAATTGAAGTGGCGCCGATTCGACAGGCCGGTCAGCGGGTCTTTCAGCGACAGTTCGCACAAGCCGTCAATGACGCCTTGCAGGAAAGCCACGGCTGATTCGTCCGGGTTGGGCAGCACTAATTCACTGTCACGGTTCAGCAGGGACCGCGCATCGTCCAGCTGTAGCTGGTCGATTTCGACGTGTGATGGAGTACGTGAGAATGCCACGATGCGGTCCGGTTGGTTGTGGGCAAGTCTAACAGGTCGCACTTGCGCTGAAGCAGCACAATATGCGGGATAAAGTGGCGCTTATCAGGTGCTTGGCATGGCCTGTACGGCCATGGTTTGTGCAGGCCATGCCGAAAACTTACTCTTCCTTTTTCTCTTCCGGACGTTCGACTTGTGTCTTGCTGACCAGCACCGCCTCACCCTTGAGTTGATGGATGGCTTGTTGCAGCTGGAAGTCTTTGTCGGAGCCATATTCGGGTGCCTTGCGGTCTGCCACGGGCTTGCGCGATTCTTCTTCCAGCCGTTGCAGCGCTTCGTCACGCGCTTTTTCGCGGGCCGGGTCTTTGACTTCTTCGCCCTGGCCGCTGGTCAGGTGTTTGTCGTAATCGGCTTCACGCATGCGCAGCACGGCATACGGACTGCCTTCGGCGGTTTCATCGACCAACACGTCCGGGACAATACCCTTGGCTTGAATTGAGCGACCACTTGGCGTGTAGTAACGCGAGGTGGTTATTTTGAGGCCGGTGTCCGGCCCCAGGCTGCGGAAGGTCTGCACCGAGCCCTTGCCAAACGACTGGCTGCCCATGATGGTGGCGCGCTTGTTGTCCTGCAGAGCACCGGCCACGATTTCACTGGCGGAGGCGGAACCTTCGTTCACCAGCACCACCAGCGGGACCTTCTTCATGCTTGACGGCAGGAGCTTAATAAGGTCGGCGCCAGCAATGCCTCGGTAGTCGGCCAGCGTGGCCTTGAGTACCTGTTTGCTTTCTGCCGTTTGGCCGTTGGTCGAGACCACGGTGACGTCCTCAGGCAGGAAGGCCGAGGAAATGGCGATGGCCGCATTGAGCAGGCCGCCTGGGTCATTGCGCAGATCGAGCACGAAGCCCTTGATGTGCGGGTCTTCGGCGTAGATTTCATTGACCTTGTGGACGAAGTCTTCCACGGTGCGTTCCTGGAACTGATTCAGGCGGACCCAGGCATAACCCGGCTCGACCAGCTTGCCGCGAACCGACTGCTGCTTGATTTCTTCCCGCACGATGGTGACCGTGAAGGTGTGGTTTTCGTCTTTGCGGAAGATGGTGAGCAAGACCTTGGTGGCCGGTTCCCCGCGCATGCGCTTGACAGCTTCGTTCAGGCTCAGGCCTTTGACGGCGGTGTCGTCAATCTTGGTGATCAGGTCGTTGGGTTTGAGGCCGGCGCGAAAGGCGGGGGAACCTTCGATGGGGGAGATCACCTTGACCAGTCCGTCTTCCTGCGTAATTTCAATGCCGACGCCGACGAACTTGCCCGCAGTGGATTCCTTGAATTCCTTGTAGGACTTTTTGTCAAAGTACTGGGAATGCGGATCGAGGCTCGACACCATGCCGGAGATGGCGTCGGTGATGAGTTTTTTGTCATCGACCGGCTCCACGTAGTCGCTCTTGATGATGCCAAAGACGCTTGCAAGCTGTTGCAATTCGTCGAGCGGCAAGGGAGCCAGACTGTTGCGGGCGACCGTCTGCAGGGAGACCGTGGTGAGCGCGCCAGCTACCACCCCCACTGCAATCCAGCCCGAAATCTTAAGTTTTTGACCCATAAATGTTCCTGTGCCGTCTCAATATACACCCCGGCTCGGCGGTGTGCCGACGGGGGTTTTTGCTGCCATGTCCGCGTATCCCGAATTCTGCCAAGCGTGCTCGCCGGTTAGCCCTTGCCCTGGGCCGCTACGGCGGCGGCGGCACGGGCGGCTGCCTCGGCGTCACCCAGGTAGTAGTGTGTCAGAGGTTTCAGTTCGGCGTCGAGTTCATACACCAATGGGATACCATTCGGGATGTTCAGGCCAACGATGTCTTCATCTGAGATCTGGTCGAGGTATTTCACCAGGGCGCGGATCGAGTTGCCGTGGGCTGCCACGACAATGCGTTTGCCCGCCAGGATGGCGGGTGCAATGGACTCATTCCAGAAGGGCAGCACGCGCGCCACTGTGTCTTTCAGGCACTCGGTCAGCGGCACCTGCTCCGGGCTCAGGTCGGCATAGCGCAGATCGGCGCGTTCGCAGCGCGGGTCGCTGGTTTCGAGCGCC
>Ga0316222_1003208_pt1 | contig 16305 bp, 12 predicted proteins | sample TBH18011metaG_FD_206008 | JGI IMG/M metagenome (GOLD analysis project Ga0316222, IMG submission 206008) | Freshwater microbial communities from Trout Bog Lake, Wisconsin, USA - TBH18011 | ecosystem: Environmental > Aquatic > Freshwater > Lake > Hypolimnion/Profundal zone | place: USA: Wisconsin...
ATGGAAAAGGCGCCTGACAATTTGAAAATTTCGTTGGTTTATGACCTGGCGATCAATTATGCCTTTCAGCAAAACGCCATCCCGGTGGTCAAGGAACTGCGCTTTTGTAATGACATCACGCCGCGCAAAAACCTCATAATTCGCATCACAACCGAGCCGGCATTTGCCGAACCGGTTGAATTGCGCTTGCAAGGTATTGATGCTGGCGGCGAATTTCGCCTGGCTCCGCTTAATTTGAAGCTCAGCCCTGAATTTCTTGCTAAGTTGAATGAAAAAGTATCAGGCTGGCTTAAAGTTGATGTTGTTGATGGCAATTTTATTCTCTGTTCCAAAACCGAACCGGTTTCATTACTGGCACGCAATGAGTGGTGCGGATTGGTTTCGCTACCCGAAATTCTTGCCGCCTTCATCTTGCCCAATGATGCGGCGGTGATGACCATTCTGAATCGTGCGGCAGAGTTGCTGCGCGAACACACCGGTCGCTCCGCTTTTAACGGGTATCAGGATAAAAGCCGCAGGCGAGCTTGGGATCAAATTGCCGCTATTTATAAGGCGGTGGGTGAGTTTGGCATCCGTTACATCGTGGCTCCGGCAAGTTTTGAAAATACCGGCCAGAAAGTTAGATCACCTACCGACATTCTTTTGCAGCGATTTGGCAACTGTCTCGACTTGTCGCTGCTTTTTTCCGCCTGCTGCGAGCAGGTCGGATTGCATCCGTTGGTCTTGATGCATGAGAGTCATGCCTATGCCGGTTGCTGGCTAGAAGAACGAACCCTGCCGGAACCATCCAGCGATGATCTTCAACACATCCGCAAGTTGGCCACGGATGAACTAATTACTGCATTTGAATGCACTGTTGTAGCGAGCGAGACGCCCGGCACGCTCAAGGACGCTGAATTATTGGCTCGGCCACACCTCCAGGGTGACAAGCCCTTTCGTCTTGCGCTGGATGTTCGCCGGGCCCGTGTTGCCCGGATTCATCCATTGCCCATTCCCAACCAACCTGCCGCATCGGTCGGTGCTGGCATCTTGGCTGGCCAGCCTGTACCAGTGGCTGGCATCGGCGACCGTGATTTCGCTGACCCGATTCAAGCAGTGGTGGAAGCATCTGCCAAACCGGGCACCCGGATTGATCAATGGAAGAGCCGCCTGCTTGATTTGAGCCTGCGCAACCGGCTGCTGAATTTTCGAGAGACAAAGTCCGCGATCCGCATTCTTTCGACTTCGCCCGAGCGGGTCGAAGATGAGCTTGCCGCCGAGCATGAACTTGCGCTCCGCCCCAGACCTAGCGTTATGGGCGAGGATGATCCGCGCAACGAGGCCGCCTACACGCAGCAACAGCGCTCCGATGCGTTGGCAGATCACCTGACCGACGAACTAAAACACGGCCGGCTGCATACACACCTTGACGAATCTGAACATGCTCGCCGTCTCACGGATCTATTCCGTTCCGCCCGTAATGCCATTGACGAAAACGGAACCAACACGCTTTTTGCCGCCGTCGGCTTCCTCGAATGGCGGGAAACTGAACAAAGCGACCGCGTGTTTCGTGCGCCGTTGCTACTTGTTCCAGTCGAATTGAAGCGAAAATCCGTAATCGAAGGATTTGCCCTCCGGCGTTTGGATGAGGAAACACGACTCAATGTCACACTGATGGAAATGCTGCGGCAGCATTTTCAAAAAGAAATCCTGGGGCTTGAACCGTTGCCAGAAGATCACAGCGGGGTGGATGTCGGTCTGGTGTTTCGCATTTTTCGAGATGCAGTTCGAGACTTGCCGGGCTGGGAAGTGAAAGCCGAAGTCTGGCTTGGTCAGTTTTCATTCACAAAATTTTTGCTCTGGAAAGACCTTGCCGACCGACTAGATGACCTTACGCGCAACCGTGTGGTCAACCACTTGGTTAATGAGGCCGGAACACCTTACCCGAACCCGACTGGGGATATTCGCCCTGAACAACTCGATGATGAATTTAATCCGTGCAATATCTTCTGTCCACGCAGTGCGGATTCCTCCCAACTCGCCGCCGTCATGGCGGCTGCGGCTGGCCACGACTTCGTGTTGGAAGGGCCGCCGGGAACAGGCAAATCACAGACGATTGCCAACATCATTGCCCACTGTCTTGCCCATGGAAAGCGGGTTCTGTTTGTAGCTGAAAAACGAGCTGCCCTCGATGTCGTTTATCGGCGTTTACGGGAGGAAGGATTGGAACCCTTTTGCCTTGAATTGCACTCGAATAAAAGCGGAAAAGCTGATGTGGTGGCCCAATTTGACCGTAGTTTGAGATTTATCGCTGACGATGGCGCGAAAGATTGGGAGTATCGAGCCGCAGAGTTGGAACGTCTACGTGACTTGTTGAACGGTTATGCGCGCGCACTGCATCGCCGCCATGCGTGCGGGCTAAGTGCCCATCACTGCCTTGATTATCTTTTGCCTCGCCAAAAAGAAACGACGGTGCGCCTTGAGGCGTGGCCGACAATCGTAAATACATCGACGGAGATGCTCGATCGGGCGCGCGAAGTGGCCAAGCTTCTACAACAGCGTTCTCGTCCTCTAATTCCACTGGCCGACCATCCGCTGGCGTTGCTGGCCTGTGAGGAATGGTCGCCAGCCTGGGCCGAACGGACGCTTGATCATGTTCACCAACTTGGCTCATTGGTACAATCGGCTGCCAACGTTACCCGCGAACTTCAGACATGGCTCCATTGTCCGGCTTCCGCCGTGTCCAAAACTAGCATGGTTGATTTATTGGGCCTGGTTGACTGTCTTCTGTCGCCCGAGCCAGTCGGGGCTGCCTTTGCTACTACGCCTTGGAGCCAATTGTCTGTCCATCTTGATACATGGATTCCGCTCGTGCGCGAACGATTTGAATTGCGGGATAAACTGGCAGAGATTCATAAACTTAAATTTCAGGGAAGCAAAGCCGTTGTCTGTGAAGCTTGGTCGGTCGGAGAGGCAGAAGATATCTTCAAGCGGTGCCAGCAAATGGAGTTTTTTACACGGCAGGCGATTGAGGCAGCACACAAATTTCATACTTGGATTGGTTTTCCGCGCGCAGCCGCCACGCGGACGGATATCGCTCACCTCGTAGCCTTGGTGGATAGCCTGCTTGCGCCCGCACCAGTCGGAGAGCAGTTTGCCACCGCTGTGTGGCATGAATGGGTATCGGATTTTGACCAATGGATAGCATTGGTTCGTGAACGCGTTGATTTGCGGGCACGGCTGACAGGTTACGATGAACCGAAGTTACTCGCCATTGACTTGGACGTTTTTAGCCAAAAATGGCAGATTGCTCAAAAGACATGGTTTCTTCCCAAATGGCTGAAAATTGCCAGCGTCCGCCGCCAACTCAAAACCGCGCGTTTTGATCAAACCAAGCCGGACGCCGACAAGTTGGGTGACGTGCTCAAAGCAGCGTTACGTCTTCGTGCGGTCAACAGCGAACTAGCGACAGCCAATTCCAAGGCAGCGGCGTTGCTGGGACCTATTTGGAGTCGAGGCGAGCCGCAGCTCGACCATCTTATTCAAGTGCGTATGTGGGGTGCGGCGTTGCATGAACGGCTGGCTGCACTGGCCCGTGATGATGCGGATTGGATGTCCCATTTGCGTGCACTGATTGCCAACCTTTTCAAACAGGGGCCAACCGCCTATGAAGTCGGCACCACGATTGGAATACTTCTCAACCATTACCGTGACGCCATAACTAAATTCGATGCTGACTATGAACCGCTGTCAGGATCTGCCGCCCTGCATCGCGGTTCACTGGATAACGCAACCGACCATTTGTCGGCCGTCGTTTCAGCTTTCACCATGTTTCGACAATCCGCCCCACGGCTTCGGATCATCAACAGCGAACTGAACGTGGCTGCTGTCGCGGCGCAGGATTATTTAGGTGTCATATGGGCGCAAGGTGAACCATTGGCCGATGCCATCGTTAAGGCGCGCACGTGGGGCCAATCGCTCCACGCGCGCATGCTAACCTGTGCCGGAGATAATCTTGTTTGGCTGGGGCAATTGCGCCAGTTGTTGGCCACACTGTTCGGTGAGGGATTGTCTGCTTTTGCGGCGGGTACCCCCATCGGCAACCGCCTGTTGCAATATCGGGAGGCGCAAACACAATTCAACTCCGGTTTTGATGCTTTTGCATTTGAAGTGCGCCTTCGCCGTGAAAACCTCGATACAGCCTCGGATTATTTCCCGGCAGTTCAAAATCTAGTGCAAAGAATTCCAACAGCTTCGCACCAAATCCGGGAATGGTGTTTCTGGCAGAAAATACGCAGTGAAGGAATGAGGCTTGGACTTGAGCCGGTGATTGCCGTGCTGGAGTCTCCCAACAGCGATGCCCTAGATGTTCCTGCGCTGTTTGAGCGTAGCTTTCGTCGCGACCTGTTCTTTGCGACCATCGAATGTGAGCCTAGCCTGCGAGAATTTTTTGGCCGGGAACAAAACGAACGCATTGACCGCTTCCGCAATGTAGACGAAAAGATTGCTGTCCTAACGCGCTCGCTTATTCGCGCCCGGCTGGCTGCTGGCATACCGCGCGACCAGGTTAAAGACAATGTTCCCAAGGCTGAAATCGGCCTTTTACGCCGCGAAATCGCCAAAAAGATGCGCCATATTCCGGTGCGCCAGCTTCTGAACCGCATTCCGAATCTCCTTTCACGGTTGAAACCCTGCGTACTGATGAGTCCCCTTTCAGTTGCGCAATACCTTGAGCCGTCACATGCTGTTTTTGACGTAGTCATCTTCGACGAAGCGTCACAAATTCCAGTTTGGGATGCGATTGGTGCTATTGCCCGTGGACAGCAACTCATTGTTGTAGGCGATCCAAAACAGTTGCCACCAACCAACTTTTTCAACGGTGCCGGTGATGATGCAGAAAGCCTCGCACCGGAGGAATTCAAGGACTTGGAAAGCATCCTCGACGAACTGATGACTCACGGGCTGCGTCATAAACGCCTCCAGTGGCACTATCGTAGCCGGCACGAGGGTTTGATTGCCTTCAGCAACCGTCAGTATTACGAAAATGAACTACTCACCTTTCCATCCGCCGAAACCGCGCTCGGTGGCGTAAGATTCAAATATTTGCCCGAGGCACGATACGATAAAGGCAAGTCCCGAACCAATCGGAAGGAGGCGGAAGCATTAGTGTCTGAATTGGTTGCACGGCTTCGAAATTCAGCCCCCCCCCGTCACTCCTACGGCATTGTCACCTTCAGTTTGGCACAACAGCAACTCATAGATAATCTACTTGATGAGGAGCGGCGCAAGTATCCAGAAATTGAAACTCACTTCGGCGATGAACCGCCAGTTGAAGGTGAACCCGTCTTTGTGAAAAATCTGGAAAATGTTCAGGGTGATGAGCGAGACGTGATTTTCTTTTCGATTTGCTATGGAGCCGACGAATCTGGGCGCGTGGCCATGAATTTTGGGCCGCTTAATCGTGATGGCGGCGAACGTCGGTTGAACGTCGCAATTACGCGTGCCAAGCACGAGGTGCTCGTTTTTAGCGGCCTTCGAGCGGATCAGATTGATCTTACGCGTACTCGCGCCCGTGGTGTGCGCGACCTCAAATATTTTCTCGATTATGCCGAACGTGGCCCCAGCGCGCTAGCGGCGGTAACTTCACCCTCCGCCAATGGCGATCCTGACTCCGAATTTGAACGAATGGTTGCCGACCGGTTGCGAGCAGCGGGTTATGAGGTTCATCACCAAGTGGGTTGCTCCGGTTATCGGATTGATTTGGGGATTCTTGATTCTACCAATCCGGGACGATACCTGCTTGGCGTAGAATGCGATGGAGCCACCTACCATCGAGCGGCGACGGCCCGTGATCGCGACAAGCTACGGCAACTGATCCTTGAAGGTTTGGGCTGGACGCTTTACCGGGTCTGGTCCACAGACTGGTGGCACGACAGCGAAGCGGAAACCAGAAAATTATTGTCGTTTATCCGGGAGTTATCTAAGCCAATATGAATTAAATCCAGCACGCGAACAGTGCGCTGCGATTGCGTAACATTCGAGGAATATATTTGAATTATTTGCCACGACTGGACGAGCGCTAACGGATACGATAATTTTGGCACAAGGGTCGAAAATGCAAAATAGTGTTCCCATTCAAACGCCGATTCAGATGTCGCTAGAACAAAGGCGAAGGGCATGGTTTGTTCAACTTTTGGCTGAACATGATAAAACCGTGCTGCTTCTGCCAAAAATAGAGGGGATGACTGTAGAAATCAAAACTCCAGAATGGTATGATCGCACGAAATGGGAATACATCAAAGCCTTGTGCCCAATAGGCAATGTCACATTTAAACCCGGGATGACGCCGAGGCGCTTAGGTCTGTTGTCGGGTCGCTCGTGCATGCATGCAGTTTGGTTATTTGAGTTCTTGGCCGATCAAAAGAAACGTGGTTGTGTTGGAACATCCGTAGAAGGCCAGTCGGCACCGAATCAAAAAAACGAGCAGATGTTTACCTGGAATGCCAATGCGTGGTTTTTATCAATGCAGAAGTTTGCGATGATCGCGCTATGTTCCAGCATCAACCAGACTTACGAAGATATGTCCGATTTCTTGTTGGGGTTTTCACACGGTTTTTCAAAAAAGGCAAAAGCACTTGGATTGGATGCCCTTGGCAATACGAATTCTGACATTTACAGAACAATGCTCATGCACTGGAGAACGGTCGATCAGTTTAAATCTGTTTCTGAACTGCATAAATTTCTCATCCAAGAATTGGGCGAGCGGCGGGTGCGTGGTTTAAAGCGGATTGAAAAAATCTGCCAGCGAATTGGTTTGCGTTTTCGCAAATCTGGCCGTCCCAAGAAAATAATTCAGACACTGGCATAATCAGCCTGTCGGTATATCGGCGTTCAAATCCATGATTGAATCATGGGGTGAACGCCGTACAGCAAAAAAACCAGCTCCTGAACGTCGGAATACGGTTTAGGCAGTCCTGCCGTGCCGGTTTTCCGGCGTTTTTCCACCATCCACCCACAATCCGGGCAGAATCCCCCCACTACCCGGATGCGGGGTCGCGTCAAGCTCCGTATGCTTTTCAATTGAAATTGCCGATCAACCGCAATTTCCCGTCCGCGCCGGCTGTGGACTGGAACCACCAAAAGGCCGGGAAAAGGAAACAAAGCATATGCAACTGAAAGTATCAGTCATCTCGGATCGGGCCGACGAATACATCGGCAAAAAGGGTTTGGTCAAAAACCAAGTCATCACCTGCCAGGACGTTGACCCGTCCGGCTACCGCCTCCTCATGCCGTTTGACTACACCATGAGCGAAGACGAAAAAGCCAAGTACGCCGGCAAGCTCCAGGACAAGCAGATTGTCATCGGGGTGCGCGAGCTGGTGCCGTTTGGCGGACGTCTGCGCGCCCGTGGTGCCATCGTCACCGGCCCGGACGGTAAAAACTGACCGAACATGAACCCCGAAATTTACACGCTGTCACAGCTTGACTGGCAACTCTTCGCCACCCTCACGTTTAAGAGTGAGCGGCTGACGGAAGCGGTGCGGATCAAGATGTTCTTCGCCTTGTTGCGGGAACAGGCGGGTAATTTCGGGGTTCATTTCAAAGAACTGATTTGGTGCCTGCGCCGGGAAGACGGGGAGTTGACCGGGCGGAGGCACCTGCATTCGTTAATCGCGGGGTTTCCCCGGCACGCGTTGACCACGGCCACCTGTTTTTCCTTTATGCGAATCTGGGAAAAGTCCGGGGGCGGGATGGCGCGCGTCACACTCTATAGTCCACGGCTTGACGCGGTGGGCTATGTCCTCAAAGGCTGCGAAGACGAGTATAAGCGCGCCGGCGGGGACTTTTATGAGGCCCGGAAGTTTGGAGGCCACTGCGACGTCATGCTTTCCGAGTCGGTGTTCCGCGTGTTGGCGGGCCGGCGGCAAATAGGGAAGAGACGGCGTCAAGGACAACGCGAAGCGGAGTAAGACGATCTCCCTGGAAGCGGCCACTGTGCTGGCGATAACGGCACACACCGCATCGGAATCGGCTGGCGGTATGAACCATCTCCAAACGGAGACGATCAACCGGCCGACAGGGGCCATAGCGTCGTCGAGGCTGCGGCAATACTGCCAGTTGTCACCTGGGAAGCGGTTCCCAGCCATGCCCCCGCGCGGAGCGCGGGGGCAAGGCGGGATTGCTTGAAGAGATCCTACGCCCAAATCTGGTCGGCGTAGTCGGCGGAACGGCCCGGCCGGAGTGAAAAACGGCGGTTGAATGAATATGAAAGAAACAGCCAGTGAACGAATGGTGCGGGCAGCGGCCCGCGAGGTGGCCTTGGGGGCCATGGCGCGGATTCGTGCCCGGTTGCGGGAAGCCGAGGCGGAGCCGCAGGCGGTCCGGCTGTATGAGGCCGAATGGGGCACCCTTGACCGGCCCTGGCCGGTGACGCCGTTGCCGGCGGCGGAGTGGGTTCCGTATCTGCTGGAAGATTTGAGCCGGGCGGAAGCTGAATTTGACTCTTGCCGGAGGTAACGAATGAAAACGACTGAAATCAAAATGCTCTGGCGGCTGGTGAAATCCGGCGAGCGGAGACGGTTAACGGCGGCGGACCTGGCTCTTTTGATGCGGCTGCGGTTTGCCTTGCAGGAACACGAGGCGGCGGTGCCGCCGGCTGGGGATGAAAAAACGACCACGGAAGGAAAATGATATGTCCACGGACAAACAACTGAGCGGCATCCGGCTGGCGGATGTGGTGGAAAAGCGGCGGCTGGATCAGGCGCTGAACGCGAAGGAATTCGCGGTGCTGGCCGGGGTGTCGTACACGACGGCGCGGGATTGGATGCGCCTGCCGGGTTTCCCGGCGTTTCAGGGGGTGGTGTTCTGGTCGGATTTTGAGCGTTGGCGGGCGGCGCAGGGCAAAGGCAGGCCGCCGGGGGGCAAATGACCATGCGCGACGACCAACATAAATTTCTGACGTTGCTGGGGCAGTTACCGGCCCGGCTGACGGCGGAAGAGGCGTCCTGGGTGCTGAACTGCCAGCCGCATGATGTGCCGGTGCTGGTGGCGGCCAAGTTGCTCAAGCCGCTGGGCAATCCCCCGCCCAACGGGATCAAGTTTTTTGCGACCGTCGATTTGTTGGAAGCCAAAAATGACCGCCACTGGCTGGCGCGGATGTCCACCACGATTTACGCGCACTGGCATAAGAAAAACGCCCGCCAGCAGCTCGCGGGGCGGTCCCCGCAACCCACATTATCCTTTTCGCCGGGCGAAAAGCCGCGCGCCAGCGATCCGGCCAGCGCGAGCGGGTGACGAGTCCAGAGGCCATGCCTCTGGCGCGGGGTTTGGGGACGGCGCGAGTCCCCAAAAGAGCAAAGAGCGGTTGAGTGGGCAAAACTCAACCGCCGTTTTATTTTCAGGCAGCCACCATGGGCGGCGGACTGGCCGCTTTCCCCTCGTAATCCTCAAGGGAGGGCACAATGATGACGGCCTTTTTGGCATAGGCGCGGTGAATCGCCCGGCTGTTATGCCCCAGCGCGGCTTGGGCGAACCGTTCCGGCATCCCGGCCGTCTTGGCGCGTTCCGCCCAAGCGTAGCGGTAGCAATGCAGCGTCACCCCCGGCACGCCGGCCTTGCGGCAGTGATAGCGGAACACATTGGCCCGGTGGTTTGCGGGCAAGGTGGCCAGCTTCGGGAACAGTGCGCCCGTCGTCGGCAACTGCTGCAACACCGTTTCCAACGCCCGGCTGACGGTGAATTGTGCCAGCGAGCCGGTTTTTTTCCGCAGATAGGAAAGCGTCCGGGTCTGCCAGTCAATGTCCTCGGCTTTGAAACTGGCGGCATCGGTCTGGGCCGCGCCGGTTTCCCAAAGCAGTTCCAAAAACAACTTCCATTCGGCGTTGTGTTCCTTGGCCAACAGGGTTTGGTGTTCGTCCAGGGTGATGCCGCGCCGGTCCTTGGGTTTGTATTTGGGCCAGAGCCGCGGCGGGACCAGCGGGACGGCCAGCCAGCCAACGCTCAAGGCGAGGTGATGCAACCGTTTCAAGAAATTGATGACGGACACCTTGCCGCATTGGAAAACGGCAAAGAAGTCATCGGCGGTGGTCTCCATCAGCTTCTTGTGGCGCAAGCCGTCCAGACAGGGCGACTTGAACACGCTGGCGTAACGCTCGCGGCTGGCGTCTTGGCCGCGCGCTTGTAGCTGGTCCATGACGGTCTGCCAAGTGCGTTCCACAAAGGCGGGGTCACTGGCCGTCAGGTAGGCGCGGGCAAGGTGCAGGTTTAGGACGGGTTGCCGCTGGGCTTCATTCATCGCATGAAGCAGGTTGTGGGCCTCGCCCTCGTCGCGGGTCCGGAGGCTCTTTTGGTGGCCGGTGGCGGAGTCTTGGGAATAGAAGATTCCGCTGCGCCGGAACAGGGTGTATTTTGTTTTCATGGGCATGATTGCGAATCATGCAGCAGAATCGTCACGACCCCTTAGCGGGTAGTGGGCGGGTTTCAGCGGGATGCTGGCGGGCTAGTGGCGGATTTTGCTTCAACCCGCCGTCCTGCTGGCAGTTCCACTGACAGTGGCCGTCCATCCGCTCAAGAAACCCTGTATTTACAAAGGTTTTGACAACTTGAGACAGATGAAACACAGATGGGGCAGATCGATAACGTCTCATGATCTTGAGACGCATTTCAAAATGAACGCGGTGGGCACAAATGGTTTTAACGCTCGCCCTCACCCCGGCCCTCTCCCCGGGGAGAGGGGGAAACGTTCCCAGCTGTTTTGAAAGAACCCGCCGCTGGATTGGTCGGACGGGTGGACGAATGAATGAAAATGGGCCAGGGAAAAGACCCTCTCCCGGGGGAGAGGGCCGGGGTGAGGGCGAGCAATCAAACTAAATTCTGCCGTCCCTTGCCCTAAAGTTTTGGGCTGTTTTCGCGCCCTCGCACCAAGTACCTGCCCCATCTGTGTTTCATCTGTGGCTAAAAAACCGGCCAACCTCAAATTTTGGGCTTGGGACTTGTTTCTTCCTCGTCCGCGAGATCGCCGCTGCGGCGGCGCAGGTAATAATCAAACGCGAGGCTCACGCCGTTCCGGTTCGGCATGGTGTAGACCATCAGGAAGGTCATCACCCCGCCCACCACCAGGAACGTCCACAGGCCCGGATGCCACAGCCGGAAGTAAAACAGCACGATGAACGGGATCAGGAACACCACCCGGTCCAGCAACACCAGCGGACCGAGCAGGTCCCCTTGGTCCGGCAGATAGCGCAGTCCGCACACCGGGCAATGCGGCTGCAACTTCATCCAGCGCAGATAGAGGTTCCCCTCGCCGCACTGAGGGCACTTTTTGTGCCAGCCCCGGTGCAGCAGCGTTTTCGCCGGCGGCAACGGATAACGACGGGGTTCCCGCGCACCGTCCGCTTTGTTGTCCGATCCATTCTCCATCTTCCATTCTCCATCCTCGTCCGGCGGCCCACCGCCCCTCACTCCCCGCTTTCCATGTGGTAGCTCATCGATTGAAGCGCGATCTTTCCGGGTCCGGTGAACCGGTTCCAGCAGAGCTGCCCCGGACTCGCGAAGAGTCCCGTGGAGAGCCGTTGCAGCATGGTTTCCATCTGCACGGTCCGTTCCTTGTAGATCCAACCGCCGGGCTCGATGTCGATCTGTTCCCCGGGCGCGAGCGTCACTTCGAACACGTTGCCATAGCCGTGCAGCCACAGAATTCCCTCGCGCTGCGCCGCGGAGAAGGTATCGATAAAAAAGCCGGTCCCGCCGAGCAGCATGTTCGATACGCCCCGCACGCGCGTGAAGGTGTATTCCACATTGTCCGTCGCCGCCAGCCACTGATGTTCCCGCACATCCACGCTTTGCCCGGCCGCGAGATGCAGCCCGAACACGTGCCCGACGCCGTCCCGGCTGAACGCGATCCGCCCGGGGCCGTTGGCTCCCGTCAGCAAAAACGGCATGCCGGCCAGCATCCGTTTGAACGCGCCTTTCACCGACCGCACGGCGATCTGCACCGCCGGGTCTTTCCACAGCAAAATGTGATGCTCGAAATAGATTCCCGTGTGGCTCAGTTCGATCTGGAGCGCGGGCACCAGTTCGCCCTGGATGTGATAGGTCACGCCGCCGAAGGATTCGTCCTGCGCCGTGGTCGGTAAGAGAAGGGGGACAGCCATATTGATGAGGTGGTTATTTGGTGGTTGGATGGTTGGAGCTGGGGTCGGTCAGACGCCGTGCATTTCAACTTTGCCCGGCTCCGGCGTCAAGGCTATTCGCCCGGAAAGCGGGTTGGAGGGCGTGGACAACGTGAGGGAGGATGTAAGATTGAATCCGGAAAATTTTTAGCCACAGATTTTCACAGATGAAACACAGTCTGTTGCATTGATTCAGACAAAGGTAAACTATCAAATTGCTGGCAAAATTAAAGGCTATTTGGGTTAACCCGCCAGAATTTCCGGCTGCCGGTGGCTGCCCTGACTGACAGTTCCACTGACAGTGCCAGTGTGGCAACGGTTAAAAAGTTCATGGCGGGGGTGGTTCAAGCGGGCAAAACGTCGGCGGCAAAGTAACTGCCAAACTTCTGGCGCGGGTCAAAGCTCACCGCCCGGTCCCGGAATAGGCCGCAAGGGTGTTGCCAAGACTGGCGGTGCTTATTCCAGTGAAAGCCAAGTTCGGACAAAACGGCGGTCACGGTGGCGGGCTGCTTCCCGTCAAACTGAATCCAAACCCATTTTCCCACAACTTCAGCGAGGGCAAAGAATTTCGGGGCTTCACTGCGGAGCAAAGCCAGCAGATTTTCGGTGTTCAAAGCGCGGTTCGCGTGACGGCGGGCGGTGTTGATTTTCACCAGATGGCGGGTGTGGGTTGATGATGGCTGGACGGCGTTTGCTGGAGCCGCTGCTTCCACTGATATTTTGTTTTTCATAAGCTTTTTTTTGATAATCGCCGTCCGTGTCTCGCCGTTTGCCGCTTGCTTCACCTCCAGCGGAGCCGTTTTTTGAACCAGATCCGTTTCATTTCCGGCGCGCATGGGGCATGACAGTGAAAGTTTCGGCGTTACCCGGTAGCCGTGTCGCTGGCGTGGCCCATGCCCTTCGTCGCTGGAAATTAAACGCCCCGCGAGAGCGGGAATGGGCAGATTGAGAAAGATGGCGGAGCAGCAAGCGGCAAACGGTGAGACCTCGGCGGCGTCCCCTTTAAAAAAGGCGCCATGTCAAAAACACCAACCAAAATCTGTAGCCCCGCAGGGTTGCCGAAGGCTCAATTTGGGATGCGGGGTCGCGCTTTTCCTGTCTCTCAGGTGGTCAGGCGTGAAGTGAAGCGTCCGCCTGTTGGTGGAGGTCCAGACGCGCAGGCACGAGCATCGTAGCCGGAACCAATAGGCGGGTCAGCGGAACGGCGCGGCTGACCGCCTGAGTGACAGGCTCAAGCTGGGGGCGGCGGGAGGGCGGCGGTTTCGTGGAGCGGAGGCAAGGGGGGGGCTGAAGCGGAACGAAACGACTGCGCTCCCGCTGACAGGGGAGACGGCCCAATGAGCATAATTACAAATATTTGGCCGAAGGATGAAACTCATATATGCGGCAGCAGTTGCAGGTGTAAGCCAATCTGGATGACGACAGGCGGCTGCAAGTTTCCGATGCACAGCGAAGCGGCGTTAAACCAGTTGTCTGCCGCCATGCAAGTCATTCATGAAACGCTTGCCTTACAACTGCATCGGTATAGGATTTAAAAAAGTATTAAGAATGCTAAAATCACCTAAATGGTACAATGGCTTGAATCTCTTTTTCCGCCGACTTTGAAAGGCAGTGCCATATGATTCGACGAATAAACAAACTAAAAAATGTCGGCCGATTTGTTGAGTTGAAATCTCAAAGTGGAACGCAAGGCGATTTTACTAAAGTAAATGTCATCTACGCGCCAAATGCCGGTGGAAAAACAACTCTTTGTGATGTATTCAGGTCGCTCGGCACCGGTAAACCGGATTACATACTCGGGCGAAAACGCTTTGGTTCAACGAGTCCCATTGAAATTGAAATTCTTTTTCACGGAACCCCGGCACCAAAATCTGTGTTGGCCGGGAATGGTTGGCAACATGAGCCGGCTGGCGGCAACACTCATAAAACCTTGGTTTATGACGACCGTTTTGTAGCAGACAATGTTTTGATCGGTCATTTCGTTGCAGTTGAGCAACGACGAAATGTTTATGGCCTCGCGCTGGGCGTTCAAGCCTATGTTCTAAAGGCTCAAGTTGACCTTGCAGATCAAAACCTAACCAGTGCAACAAATACGTTTAACACGGCTCGGACTGCGCTAACGCCGCTAATCCCAACCGGATTCAACATTGATTCTTTTCGGGGAATTACCAAGGACGAGGCGATTGACGAGCATATTAAAGAGGCAACCGACGAGCTGGAGAAGGCGAAACGCACAAAGGCAAACGCAGACGCGATCCGACAGAGAAAACCGTTTAACATTATAGCACCTCCCGCCGTTCCCGTTAATCTTACCGCCGCATTGGAAACGACACTCGATGACGCAGCACTACAAGCTGAAGCCAAGATTCGCGAACATTTGCAACGTCACAGCCACGGTCTTGGACTGGAATGGCTTGGCCAAGGGCACAAGGGACAATCGGGGACAGCTTGTCCACATTGCGGCCAGGAGATGGAAGGTTTGGATATCCTCCAAGCTTATCGAGTTTTCTTCTCTGGTGTTTTGCAGGACCAACAAGCTGAATTAAATCGCATCTTGAATGAAGCTCAACAGAACTTTGGCGAGACGGCGCAACAGCGCTGGGAACAGCTTTTGATGTCACATTGCGTCGAAAAAGAATGGTGGAAGGACGCAGGTGGTAAATCCTTCCACTTGCCTGATTGCCACGGCTTCGACACTTTGCGTAATGCAATGCAAGATGTTTACGCTGCAATTCTTGCCAGCGTAAAACGAAAGCAAGCACAGCCAACGGTTATAATTGAACTAAATGGAATGGAAACGTCTGCGTTTGTGATATGGAATTCATTGACAGCATTGCTCACCGACTACATGTTTGGAATTGCTACGATTAACGCCGGAATCGTGGAGTGGCAGCGAGCCGTAGTAGCATTCAACACTGAGCCAATCGAAAGGCGAATCGGCGCGATGCAGGTTCAGAAAATGCGCCACGGTGATTCGGTCATTAATGCCTACAGCGCATTCGATGCTGCGGTCGCTAACAAATTGGAAAAGGAGAGAGCCAAAATTGCCGCCAATAACGCTTTGCGAGAGCAATCGAACCAGGTGCTGGCCGAGTACGGAGGTAGTATTAATAAATTGCTCGAACGCTTCGGGGTCAATTTTCGGCTCGTCAGCGGAGGAGTAAATTTCCTTGGCGGTCCACCGGCTGGAGAGCTTGCCGTAGAGATTCTCGGCACCCGTGTAAGCACCACGCCGGAGGATGCGCGAAATCCTTTGCGGCCTTCACTTGCAAACACGTTAAGCGGCGGCGACCGCAGCGCTTTGGGGTTGGCGTTCTTTGTCGCAGTTGCTGAACGCGACGCAAATATCGGAGACACTATTGTTGTGTTCGATGATCCATTCCACAGTCAGGACCGTAGTCGTCGCCGCCGAACCATTGAGTGCATTCACCGGGTTGCTTTGGCCAGCCGCCAGTGCTTCATACTTTCTCACGAACTCGACTTCGCGCGGGAGGCAGCACGAATTGCAAGTGTTGTGGTGAATACTTTCACCCTAAACCCCATGGCAGACCATTCTGTTCTGGAAGCGGGCAACCTTCCGCCTCTGCCAGGCTGTGCGTATGAACATGACTATAAGAAGCTGGCTGATTTTCTTGCAGCGCCTGCTAAATTTTCAGCTCATTTGAAAGATGTTGCACGCTGCATTCGGCAAACCCTGGAGGGATACATGCGCACAAAATTCCCAACGTCGTGGCAAGAAACTGATTGGTTGGGTGACATGATCCGCAAGATTCGCGAGGCTCAACCGGGCGACGTCTTGCAACTTGCTAATCATCTTGTGACTGAACTTACTGAGGTCAATGACTGGGGTAAACGATATTACCACGCTGAAATTGATGGCTCGGACGCCGGCGAGGTCGATCCAAGGGAATTGAAAGGTTACGTTGAGCAGACAATCAAAATTGTTTCCTGCTGATATTACCTTTCTTGTAAATTGAACTAGCATGGAAAAGGCGCCTGACAATTTGAAAATTTCGTTGGTTTATGACCTGGCGATCAATTATGCCTTTCAGCAAAACGCCATCCCGGTGGTCAAGGAACTGCGCTTTTGTAATGACATCACGCCGCACAAAAACCTCATAATTCGCATCACAACCGAGCCGGCATTTGCCGAACC
>Ga0316222_1003209_pt1 | contig 16305 bp, 6 predicted proteins | sample TBH18011metaG_FD_206008 | JGI IMG/M metagenome (GOLD analysis project Ga0316222, IMG submission 206008) | Freshwater microbial communities from Trout Bog Lake, Wisconsin, USA - TBH18011 | ecosystem: Environmental > Aquatic > Freshwater > Lake > Hypolimnion/Profundal zone | place: USA: Wisconsin...
CTAAATTTTCTTTCAGAATCGACAGCTTATCTTCTAACGACCATGACTTGTTTTTCTTTGACATAATTACTCCGACTTCTCTTAAGTTTATAAGAGAGCCAAGTCCAAGTCACGCTGAACCAATACAAGCCCGACAGGGGTAGTCATAAGCCCTCTTTTGTCTGCGGCCCCCGGCGTTTTGCCCGGTTTTGCATTCATTCGTCTTCTAAGTTCTGCATTAAGTAAAGTAACCTCGGAATTTTCGTAAGCAACCACACCTCGCACTTGACGCGTTGGCTTCCATCCGAGATCAAGTACCCTTGCCGGTCTCTGCGTTATGGTTTCGAGCCACTGCCCCAGTTCACCACCATTGCGGACCATGGCAGAAATTAAAATGATGTCGGAAGCTGGGGAGCGCTGAATTAGCGACAACAAGGCCCACATGGCATCGACAGCCCGACGGCCAGGAAAACGAGACGAACCATCGGCGTTTGGACGTTCGCAGAGCTGATGGCATTCATCGACAACAATCAAACCAATATTGCTATGACCATCTGGATCATGCGTCAGATAAGCCAAGCATTGTTCGGGCGTTTGGACAAATACTTTTCCTTCGGCTAATTCACCAAAATCTTCGAGAAATCTTCCTAGCACGACATCACGAGCTATAGGCCGAACAGTACGAGAAATTTCATTAGCCACTTGATCGACGAGCGCTCTTGTTGGTGCCAAGTAGACAACCGTTCGCCCCCTTATCAATTCAGTAGCGATTCGAAGTTCGGTAATCGTCGTCTTGCCTGCCCCCGTAGGAAAAGTAAGTACAAATGAAGCACCGCTTTCAAGAAATCCCTCATCAATGGCTTTTATGTGGTTTCGCCAAAGAAACGGTCGTAGAGCAGCGAGGTGATTTGTGAGATTTGACCATGTCGCACCATCAGTACCTGTTGGTGGATTCGTTGCGGTAACGGCAGAGTTGAGCAGTGTTTCGGTCGCTGCATAAAGAAGCTTAGCAAGATGATATGGGCCTGCTAGCTGGAGCTGGAGTCTTACAGTTGAATTTCCAATATGTAATGGTTGATTAGCACTCGATAACCGCTGAATGACATCGTTGATTACCACGATAGGATTTTCCGCCGCTAATCCAAGGACGGCTTTTGCAATCATTTGAACAGCACTGGCAAGCGATCGCCACATGACATCGGCAGCCACAGCCAAATAATCTCTATCGGATTTCTGCACTGTTAGCAGCGATATATATGCGATTTGGCGAAGATTTTGCCCATTTCCAGATGCAAGCGCTGCTATAAAATCGAGCAATTGTTCACTTACAGGACTAGCATCTTCCTTATTGAATGCCTTGGCTGTTTCAGCGGCATCGGCTTGATGTCCGCCGATTAGGAAAAGTAACGCCGCGGCAACTTCAGGGGCTACTGCATATGGAGACAGCGAAGGGAACGATTGCTCATTTCCAGAAAGTCTAGCCTGTATACGCCCAGCTTGATTCAGAGTGAAATGAGCCGATCCTGCTACGAAAGCGCAGGATGGGCGGTGATTATCATTATCGGGAAGGAATATCGTAAGACCTTCGTATGTTTCAGCTATGCGCCGTAGCTCTAAAATCATAGCCTGCCAATTGGCAGGTGTTTCTTCAACATTAATATTCACTGCACCAAGGCGAGCGGAGACTACACTTGCATAGGCTTCTGTAAGTTGTTGCGGAAGTTTTTCTAAATCCAAGCCTTCAAGAGGAACAGCCGACTGGATGAAACTGGTGGTTTCAGCATCAAACATTGCTAAACTCCCGGGATAAAGCAACGAAGCTCGTTTTCAATTTTGCCAGCAAGGGTTGTCATCCAGTTTCGCATCGACGGCAAAATTGTCGTTTCGCCTCTACGCATTTCATTGTCGCCATTGACAATTTCCTCGAAGCCTTTGAATAACTTAGATGTGCGCTGATTAGGTTCAACGGTAACACGCACACGATAACGGCGTTTACCGGCCCAAGAAATACCACGAATCAGATTTTGAGCCTCGGCACTGGAAATACCACCAGTACCTAGTGTTGCGATTATGTTTGAGCGCAGTTCGTCTCGTCTTCCCCCTTGTTCATACTCCTTAATTTCAGGTCAAACCTCATCTCTAACCATATCGCGAGGATTCTCGGTCGCTTTATCTTCGCAAATTGTTAAACCAACCACAGCATCCACTGAGCGATGGACAACGATACTGTCCTGACCTTTCGCAGACCCCTGAGAGTGTGGAAGCGCCACAAGATCGCCGTCCTGCAAGTCAAGATGAGCTGCGAGCCACATCATAAGTTGGAACATAAATCCATCACGATGATATACATCTTTCGGGTGGAGACGGCGCTGAATGATGTCTTCAATATCATCTTTTTCAAGAGATATTACGTCAGTTAGATGATCGGTTCCGATCACCAGTTTACGAGCCAGGTCGTACTCTTGAATAAGGACAAGGGCTATTGTCTTTGCTACAGCGTCAATGTCTGTAACTTCAAAAGTTATCCCTCGGCAATAAGAGTCACTAATTTGGTTAATGCATAACATAAGTTTTTTTCAGCTCATCCATCTGCAAATCTTCTAGCAAGCTCTTCTAATAACTTACGCTGCCTATCCAAAGGCAAGCACTCGATTCGCCCAATAATTTCATCCATGCTGATTTGGTCAAGATGCTCGGTTAATTTGGATAGAATCGGTTCTACAGCGGACTGTTCTTCTGGGAGAAGTTCGCATGGCGGAGAACGTAAAAGGTGTAAATGCCGCTCGGTTATGGTTTTATCGAAAGCATCTATATCTGATGGCTTCGGCAATCGGCTCTGCCAGTCGGCAACTGTTTTTAACCTAATTTGATCGTCAATAGTTTTAAGCCGTTGTTGAACGGTTCCAAGCAAAGTATTGGTTGCTTCTCTGTCATTTGTGGACAGATAGTGGGGAGCGGCTATTAATTTTCGCTCTAAAAACAAGCAACGCGATTTTTCCATGCTCGCTATTTCTTGGGATAATGCAGCCCATGGCTTCAGCCACTCGGATGAACGCTTAACTAAGAGATTAACGCGCTCTTTGGCAATTGCCCAATATATGGATTCTAAATCCCAAGCTTCATCAATTTCTTGGGTGTTCAAAAAGTCTTGAAGCTCTTGTATATGGTCAGGAATCTGCTGTTGTAACAATTCGTTGCAGCGTTCAGGGTCAATGTCGCCAGTTTCCCATGTGCTGATATGTGCTTGAATGCGTTCAAGCTGAGCAAGTAAATCTTGCAGTTCACTTTCATCACGGGTATCTATAAAAATCCGTTGCAGTTGACGGATTTTTATCAATTTTTCGAGTAGAGCGGATTCATTTTCAAAAGGATCGTAGATAGAACCCAGTTTGTCCCGATGCCGTCTGAGTTGGTTTTGCAAAACTTCTTGCCGCAGTTTAATAGCCTTGCTTCTTGATGTTATTTCGCGAGGTTGCAGCACATCCGTTGCCGTTTCTAACACTTCTATCAATTTATCACCTTTTGCTATAGCATCTATAAGTTCCCTAACCGATGTGGAATCGGAGGGTGGCGGTTGACGGGGATAATCATCACTTTCCGATAAGGTCAATGCGTATTGTTGCCGTTTCTCAACCTGAAGAATAGCCCGTTGTGTTTGTTGTTCCAGTTGATTGGCTTCATGCTTAAACCCTAAATCGGTTAGTCTGGCAACCGACTTTTCCATGCGATAACGGAATTCGTTAATTTGAGCCGCTGTGTTACAGGCTTGTCTTGGCAACCAATCGGCAATCCTCTCAGACACCATCTTTTGCAAAACTGATAGCAAGCTATCACACTCAATTACATCGGTTTGTGGCCAGCAGGGATTTTCGTCCATGTCTTCCCGTTGCGACAACAAAACACTACCTAATTTTAACAATTTTCCAACATCATTTTGACGATCCGCTTTTTCAATCTCGCGCTCACACTCACCACGTTTAGCTCGGACTGTCAGTAGCTCCAGCTCGGCTTCGGCGGCTTTGTCCCGTAAATAGCCATATCGCCCTTCCAATACTTCAGGTAAGGGATCAGCCCGTTTCATCTTTTCGGCTTCTTTGGCTATTTCAGTTTTTGTTTGATAATTTTCTTCGCTTTCCCAGCGATCTAATAGGCTCCGCCAGCGGCTTTCGGCATCTTCCGACAAGAAACGTAGAAATGATGTTTTGAGCACATCGTCTTTAAGATAATGCTTTTGATTCGGAAAAACTGCCGCCACCCAATCACTAGAAGCTACCAATTCACCACGTTGTTCGATCCTGCGCGGCGGATTGATACCGCCTAACAATAAACCTAACAATAAGCCGGCAGACGAAGCATTCATGCCGTAAGGCGGGGCAATCAATGCACGATAAGAAACCCACAATGATCTTTCAGGTTGGTTTTGATGTAGTTGCTGCAACCACGAATGAACGGTTTTGACGCTTGTTTCGGCTGGCGTAACTAACCTGCCGTCTTTATGTAGTGCCTTCCATGCGTTGTCTAAAACGGCTTGCACCCGATTCTGTAGCCGTTTAGGTTGTGACGCAAGCCAATGACCATCGACTTGTCCGGTGGTTAAGTTTCTCATTAATTGTGCAGCATCGGCTGCACCGCCACCATTGCTAGTGGCAAAACCGTCAAACGGAAACGGAACGGCTTTTGGATAAACCTGATCAAATATAATCTCACCAACTGCTCTTAACCGTCCGGTTGGTGCTTGAGGGAATCCCGCTATCCAATAATGCCGCGCCTTGATGGCTTCTTGTACTGTGTCTTGTAAAGCCAATCGTCCACGCTCACGCTCTTCAGGGATAAATCGACGGAACCGCTCGGTATCTTCTGCTGTGCTGCTATCAAATATCTCTAATCGCCTCAGCGCTTCGGCAATCACTTCTCCAGTATCTACAAGGCCAATCACCCAAATAGGTGCGCGTAATTGCTTGGAACGTTCCAGCCCTGCTTGCAGACTCTCCTGAATCTTGGATTGTGCTACTTCCAGATCATCCGAAACATGTAAATACAGATAGATCACCCGGCCTTTTGCTTCGTTTGGCAAAATGGCTTCGTTCCAATCTTGGAAAGCACGTTGGGCAACAGCTACAAGCGAATGAATATGGGCGAATTGTGCTTCAAAGAGCCAGTCAGTTGTCTTGATGTTATGGTTCAGGGCAAAATCTGTTTCTATATTTCCCAGGCCACTGTCTTTGGCAGCATTTCGGATAAACAAATCCCGCACCGCATCCGTGCTAATCCCATTTTGTTTATTACGTAACCATTGCTGGAATTGCCCTCGGCTAGCGGCATCAGCAATTAATTCGTATTGGCCTAAATCTCGGTTCCACTCTAAAGCACCAAGCTCCTGACCCAATGTACGCAAAGATACGTCCACTGTTCCTCTATCTAAGGCAGTCGCTTCTGCAATCAGACTAGACATCGCATCTTGGCCTTGTTTGCCAATCCGCATTTTGGCTAGAACTGCCACGCCTGCCAATACTTTTTGTTGGTTAGAAGTAAGGTGGGCTTGATATTTCTCTAACAGCAATTGCAAGGTTTCAGCCGTGCTTGCGCCTGTTTCTCTTTCCGCTGCTATCAGTTCCGGCAATAGGCTTTGTAACACCAATTCGGCGGCACTGATTTGTCTAAGTTGTCCATCCACCACCGCATCTTCGTTAACAATGCGTCCGATTGTGTCCTTAATAAAGGTCAGGGCGGAACGTGACTGCACAACATCACGTTGGCGGGTCAAAAACCAAGTTGCCAAAGGATGTAAGGGCCAACAACCTTTTGCAATAACACGGGAAAAACGATCAAATTCACTCCAAACAGGGTATCGGCTAAACTCAGGGAGCGTTTTGGATAATAATTGCCAACTGGTTTGCCAACAATTTTCAGCTTGGGACTGCTGCCAGACAGATGCCAAGCCTGTTTCATTTTTGCCGATCATATGGGCAAAAATTGTCTCTAGGTTGGTTGATAAATAATATTTTTTGGCTGCGTCGAAACGGGTGATGTAACGCTGTAATTGCCTCAAGTCGGCACTGCCAAAGCGTTTTAGATACGCTTTAAGCTCATATTGAATAAAGCCAATGAAACGGACTTTAGTGCTATTGTCCTGTACACCTTGGAAAATTTGTTGCAAAGCCGCATCGCCCGCAAGTCTCGGTTTATCAGCGGCGTATTCCAAGTAACGACCAAACTCATCAAACAAAATGGCCACACTTGAAAAAGCACCATCAGGGCCACAGTAGACTTCACATAGGGTGTTAATTAATTCTTGAGCTGATTCTTGGCCAATAATTGGGATCGGAGAACCATTAGCATCGCTATATATGGCATCTACAGTGGAGTAAATGCTTTCGTCATTGTCGCGTAAGCGAGTGCAAATCTCCTCCGCATCCAATCCTGGCAGATACTGCGCGAAACTGTCCGTGCGAAAACTAAAATTCCGTTCGACAAACTGCTCAGCGGTTTGGAATCGTGGCGACAAATCACGAATGGCACCCGCATCAACACCGTAGTAGTGCATTTGGGCAAATACCGCTTGGCTAAGCGCATTGCCTAAGTGGAAACCAGACATGCCATCTAAGGGCAAGACCAATACTGGTTTGGTCAATTGCTCGACTTGCCAGCGAATTTCAGAACCTAATGTTGCATCAGCCTGGCTGATATTTTCCAAGATAGATTCTGTAACATCATGCTGTTTGCCAAGTAAGGCCGCGCAAGTCAGGGCAAGATGGGATTTTCCTGAGCCATAACCAGCAACCACCATCCAGTAGGGGTTTTCTTCCTCCCCTCGCCACCCAGCTTGCAGCGAACTTAATAAATCACGGACAAAACTCGCACTATCTTTTAAACGATAGCCACTATCGACCCCATCATTTTCCGCTACGCTACCACCATGATAGCGAGGCCCATGAAAAACGAAGGATTGGGCGGCTTGTTTGGCTTTTTCTTCATTGGTTTGCACCCAGCGCAACTGCACTGCACCATCAAAAAACCGATCGTCATGGAAGTGAATAAGTTTGCCGATTTGCATGGTTTTGATTTCCTGACTATTCATCAAACAAGTCCATCATAAAGTTTTACTACAACCTGTTCAGTTGACTGCAATCGTAAAATAACCGCTGCCCCCGTATGACGATCTAGTTGGATTAAGCCTCGATCAGCCATCCAGTCCAACAAAATTACCGACCATGACTCTTCCCAAGCCAATAGCATAGGCCAACGTGTTTGGACACTAAATTCATCAAACGCAAGCTGCTCACGATCAGCGAACAATTCATCCCAAAGCAGGTAAAAATAAGCCGCATAAGCAGGGAAAAAATGTGTTTGGAACGGTGCTTCAAGGCGCACATAACAGTGTTCACCATTATCAGTTGATTCTTGCAAAATACCGGCGCCACCCAATGCCCTGGGTTCAAAATAGCTGCGCAACACCAAACTCGACAAGGTTTTCAAGATAGCTTTATCGCCGTGCCTCTCCTGCAAAAAGGCAAGATAATCGGCTTGATTAAATCGTTTGCCAAGCCGATAAGTACCTTCGGCAAATAATGTAAACCACGCATCGGCAACCCCTGTTGCGGGATGGGTAAGGCCTGAGCGTCGTGAAAACATCAAATGTAAAAGCCATAACGTCATTGGTTCGCTTAAGGCTGTATCTTGTGAAAACACCGCTTGACCAAGTGTCGTCAAACTCAATCTCCAAACTGCCTTTTCTTTATCCGCACAGATAAGTCCCATGCCTTGAGCGAAGTGAATCATGGGTTCAACTTTTCCTGTACTTTTTCCAGTCGGAATACCAGTTTCCAAACTGATTGCTTCTTTCGACCCGCTACCATTGTTCGAAGCAAACCGGAGTAAACGTGCGAGCAAGTCTCTGTCCAGCAAAAAAGACTGTGAAAAACTGAGCGGTAATGTTTTCACAATTGGATTTGTCATCAATTATTTCCCTAACTGCCGTTGTTCAAATGCACTGACCGAAACTAAAAAAGCTTCCTCTTTTAATGCGCCACTGGAAGTTAAAACAGGGCCTAAAGACCAACATTGGCCTTTTTGCAAACTAGCCAACCGTTGTCCCCAATCGTTTTTGGAGAGATTACCTTTCTGACTAAGTAGCTCAGCAAATCGGCTAATTTCAGTATCCGCAGGTTTGAAAAATAACTTATGTCCAGCCTGGAATAAGCGGTCACGTTGTTCTTGATTGAATTGGCTGGTAGTTTGAGTGGCTAATATTAAAGATAAGCCGAATTTCCTCCCTTCCCGTAACATTTTGTCTATGGGAGAATCACTACGGTGATCCAAATTCTGAATTTCATCCAATACGATAGGGATGGGACGGTACTGGCTACCATTACTGCAAGCGTAATCGTATAAATCCCATAACGCGAATTCCGTGACTAATTTTTGAATTTCACGAGAAAGACCTGATAACTGTAAAATCTGAACCCAATGTTGTGGGGCAGCGAGCATTTTTTCCCATGCAGAATCCCCTCCTTCACGAAACGGCTTTGACCTAATTAATGGTTCCAATTTATTGGCAAGCGTTTCGCCATAAGAGCCATCGGCACGAAGGCGATCCGGTAAGGCATCTAGCGTAAAACCTACGCCTTCGATACCTATTTCAAGAGCGCGGATAAGCGTAGCGAATTGCTGGTCTCCCATCGTCTCGAATATCGAAGAAAAAATACTCGCAACCCTACAAGCAACTTGATAGGAAGTCTCTTCAATGATGGGCATAGATGGGTCAATAAGACGCGTTTGCCGCCTAAATGGATTGAGCGGCAACTTATCAGTAATTACTAGATGATTCTGTGGTTTTGCAATTTCCCGAAAACGCGGTTCAACTTGTTGCGGCAAAAAACCATCAGTGTAATCAATAATCAGCGAATGTAAGCCTTGGGCGGCCATTTCCGCTAATAAGCATTGAATGCCATAGGTCTTACCTGAACCGGACGCTCCAAATATCAGTAAATGACGGTTATTTAATTGCGGATGCCCGTAATGCCAATAAACTGGATCACCATTGCTTCTAGTACCAATCAGCAAACGTTCTGGTACGGCGGTTAACGATGGCGTAATCACTTCACTATCAGGAAATGCCTCCAATTCGGCATGAAGCGGCAAAGTTTGCACAAAGTCATCATCGGGTTGCTGGCTAATGTCTAATACGTTGGAAGCCAATGAAACATCAGAAGCTGGCAATTTGCTTAAATCTTTAAGCTCTTCATCAGGGGGGATTGTAGGATTATGCTTTTCCAAATTTGACTCAAGTTCTGATGTTTGGCTTAAACATGAATCTTTTTGATCCACAACTGGCCTAACCCGAATTGCTGATTTGTCCCTAAGTGTGATCAAGGGATGCGGGTCTTGTTTGGAAAACAGCTTTGCCAAGCCTTGATAACCCAACGCCAAATGCCATACGGCAAAGTCCTCTGGCACTTGAAATGGTTTCGTTAAGGTATTGGCAGGAAGCCTCAAAGCCTGCACAATCGGTTCAGGCCCTGGTTCGTCAGTCCAAAATGTAAAAATGGCGGCTTGCCAAGCGATTTCATAATAACCTTCCGCTAAAGCTTCCAAGGCTTGATCTAGCTTACCCCGTTCCGGATCGGACAAATGGACAATACAGCGTGAAGTGATGGCCCGTTGCAATTGTGCCCACCAATAACGCCGATCAAAACTCATGCGGTCAATATCGGGTCTGTTGGGTGCAAATAATTGGGTCAAATGGCTTAACCCGGCACTAACCTGCTCACTCGCTTTATCCAGATGCACCGGATTATGTTGTCCGAATTTACACTCAATTACCACCACTTCAACTAAGGGCAAATCGTCTTCCCGCATACTCAAAGACAACGACAACAAATCGGGTCGCGGTTGGTTGCGTGGAAGCCAATGCAATAAAGCATCAATAGGCAATAATTGGGACATTTCAGCGGAAGACTTGGCTAAAGCCCGCCGGATTGCAGCAAAGCCGATCACTTCGCGAATTTTTTCGCCTTTGCCAACGACAGCATGTAGCGAAGACAAACCAATAATCTCCTCGGATTCACCAACTACTTGAGCGGCTATTCCATCGAGATTGTCTGAAGATTGTAATGGCAAAAGGTCATTTAACTGCCACTTTACCAGCTCTGTCAGCCGTGACAGGGTGTCTTGTTCAGTTGAAACCGAAAGGTTCAATTCCCCATAATCACCAAGACCCGACGCAAAACCAACGATCTTTCGGCGTTCAGCCGGGTCTTTGCCGCAAAGCATGTGCTTGTCCACAAATGGGTCAATACATGCAACCCATTGGGCTTTTTGGTGCAAAGCTTCCACAACGGTTTGCCAAGGCGTGTAATCAACTTGTCCAAACAGCAAATGATCGGTGCTTGAATTATGCAGCGGATGCAATTTTGCCGACAAATCACCGTGTCGTGTTTGCATTCTCAATCTGCGGTTGCTTAATAGGCTTTGCCTACAGTACACATTACCTTGTTGAATGGGGCGTGGATATTCACAAATAGGGAAGCGGCTAATGTTCCGGTAATCAAACTGGAAAGGCTTGGTCGGCTCGATCTGCCCAATCAACGAACCGCCTAAAAAGTGGAACAAAAACGCCACATCGTAACAACGCGATTCTTGGCGCAAGAACTCCTCCATTCGCTTACGGTTTGGTGCATAACGATGACCAACGGCTAAACGAAGAGGCCGTCCATGTTCGCGGCGTTTTTCCAACACATGTTCACGCCAATCGGCCAGGCGTTTTTCCGTCACCATCGGTGAAGAAGCGGTTGAATAGACCGTGACCGTGCAATGAAAAGCGGGCCAATCTTCTGCGCACTTATCCGAATCTAAATAAGTACGCAAAAACCGATATATACCAGACAAAACCGAAGCTAAATCATCCACATGCAAGGCGATAATCCGAAGCCCATCATTGGCGAAAGGATAAAATTGGACATAGTCCTCTAAAACCTGCTGGACAACACTACTTTCCTCACTAGGGCTAAGTAACTCATTGATGCGGTCGGCATCGTCATTGTCTTCCTCACGCAACAACGTCTGCACTGCCAAGCTTTTTTCCAAATCTCCAGGTTTGCCTAAACAATGCAAAAAGCCAAAGGTTTTAATTTCCGCAGACAAGGTTCTATTGGCATCGACAACTAGTCCGGCTAAAGGCCGATGAATTTTTGCCAAACCTAACAATGTGCAAAATGCCGTCTTGCCATCGCGGCCTATACCCCATTCGCTGACAATTTCCGAAAATCCGTTCCTTAAAAAGCAAGTCCTGGCTTCGACCAGTTCGATCACCGCCGGAGTTAATCCCCAAGCGACAGCCGAACTTAAATACTCGGCATTCGGTTGCATGGTGTCATCAACCAATAAAAATGCCTTGTAGAAACGTCTCAAGATTTCAGTGCTACCAACTAGGGTGCTGTCAAATACTCTTTCAGCCAAATTCAGATAAGCTTTGGTTAACGCATTAAAAAAACCGGCATCAGCGGCGTAGTAGCCATTTTTTACATAACAATCAAGCCAAGCGCGGTAATTAAACATCAACTGCCTGACTGATTCCCGTAACGAATCGTGGACATTTGCCCCGTCCAAACCATTTAATAAATCAATAATACGGCGCTCTGATAAAGCTTGAGCAACCAAACGGTTGGCTTCATCCTCATCGGCGGCGAAATACAATGCCGTCATCACCGTAGCAGGCATTTGAAAAGCGGGTAAAAACCAATGTTCTGGTGGCGTTTGTTGCCAATCAGTCACTATGGATTGCGCACATTGAAAACGCACCCGTTCTGGTTGAGTTGGCCCAAACGCCCAAATCACTACTTTGCGGAAAGCTAAACGCTCTGTTTCATTGTCATTGCCATCAAGAATAGGCGCTTCACCTTGCAGATATTCAAGCTCAACGCTCAATTTCACATGCGGTCGAGAACGGCTAGTTCCGTAAGTTATTTGCTTTAAATCCAAGGCCAATGGAATGGTTTTCTCCCAGTGATCCGTTAGCTGAAAAGCCTGTTCGTCATCAATCGGCACACGCCAATCCATGTCGGTAAAAACCTTATCCAAACCGCCCAAACAACCTAACAGCAACTCTTTAGCTAGTTCCTTGCCATCTTGTCCGTTCTCAGTATCAGCAGACAAATCATGACTAAAGCTCTTAACCACCACATTAACTTTAGCCAACACATCAGCCAACTTACGTTTGCCTAACTTCTTGTCCTTGAACTCCTGTAGGGTATACCACACTGCCTGCAACATCACGTCAATACTCAAGCCAGATAAACGCAAAGGCTTTTCTGGCGTTGATGGTGGCTTATCTTCCTTACCTTTCAGGATTTTTAATACGGGCAACAGATCGGCTTGCAACAGCTTATTTCTTGCTTCGGCTTCAGCATTAAAAATAAAACTATGCAATACCGTTTGATAAGTTTTAGTATCAAGGAATAGTTGGCCAGATTCTGAATAAACTTCTTCTGGAAGTTCTAACCGCCCTTCGGCAAAAGCGTTACAGAGTTTCCCCCAAACCTTTTTCTGTTCGGACGGGCTTTTAAAACGCTGATGGCTGATAAAAACATCGGCTTCTTTCAAAAAGGACGCTGTTTTCTTTTCGTTTGGCAGCATACGCAACGGCGGAATGCCCCAAAACGGTAAGTGCCAATAAAACCGCTCCAACAAATCGCCAAGAGAGGCAATATCCTGACCACCATTAGCAATAATAGTGAGAAATTCGGATAACTTATCGAGTTGCCTAGAACGGGTTTTGAATAGCTGTTGTATGATTTCGTCAAAACGCTCAATATCCGTTTCGGATGACTCAGGCGCATAACGTTCGCATAAACGCCGTACCCAACCTATAAAACGTTGCTCCATCGCTTGTTGCCAAAGCCGCTGTTCATCAACCCGATGAAAATCGGCTTGTCCGCCTTGGTCAGAAGCATGGTTAAAACCCAGCAACACCACCACTAACGCTTGGTCGCCAGTAGCTTGAAGGTTGCGGTAATAAGTCAAACGGTCAGCCTCATCGATCCAACGCCGCTCCCTATTAGAGCCTAAGCCGCCTAAACGCGCCATAGCCTTGTCGAGTTCAACTACGGGTGTTGATGCTTGCCAGTCTTGCCATAATCCGGCGGCAACCCGAAAATGACATTGCAACAATGGCTGCTGTTGCAACCATTGTTGCCTGTGTTCCTCCAATTCAGCGAATAAGGCAAAAGCATTTTCAGGACTTAAACTTTGCAATATAAATAAGGCCTCTTTCGGGTTTTCGCTGGCAGTGAAGGCTTTATCCCATTCTTGTTTCAGATAACCAGCCAAGCTCTCGACAAATAAATTCATGCGCTTTTCCTTGCATTGCCAGGGTTATAAACCATAGATACGGCATCCGATAATTCGACCAGAAAGCCACCCTGTTGCAATGCTTCTTCTATCCAAAGCGTATCTTTAGGAGGCGCATAGCTTTTCTTCTTTCCGGCATTGCCGCACCATTCAAGCCCGGCATTCAAGGCATCGCCGCCAAGGGCAAGGCCGTAATGGGCAAAAGCCCGCCTATAAAATTCGGTTAGCCGAACCCGTTCACCGGGTTGCAGCAACGCCGCAACGAGAAAGCACAGTAATTCTGGAGTTAAGACAAAACGCTGACCGCCTCCATTTCGGGGAGTTACTAGGCCGATTTCTTTAGCTATTTTTCTGAAAATATGGAATCCATTTTTGTCGGCTTCCTTTTGTTTGGTTTTATCATTGTCATCTACGAGTTCCCCATTTCTAATAACTCGGAAAAGCAACGCCTCAATATAACTAAATGAAGTTTGGGCCATCAAACGAATAGGAGAACCAGAATTAGCTTCCGGCTCAGAAACAATCCAAGCATAATTACCAATAAAATTGGGGATATGATTTTCCGCACTATCTACACGTCTAGCTTGAAAACATAGGCTACGTAATACTTGCATAGAACAAAGTAGTTTTAACAAATCGAGTTTTTCCAAAGGACTGAGCATTGCTGCACAAATGTTTTGCATTTCCTGTGCGAACAATAGTGCTTCGATACGGCTAGCTTTGGGCACCCATCCTAAATTTGCGTATGTAGGCTTTACATCTAATTGAAAATCCACAAGAATGTTTTCTATCATTTGGATTAATTCAGGCAATACTCCTAGCGTGTTCGTAAGTAAATCATGTAAGCCTCTTTTTAGGCACTGTGCCAAATTCTCTAAATTGTTTTTATCAAAATGCCTATAGTTATCGTTGGCTAGCATAGAAGTTAAATCACTAGCGTTCGGATCGGAAAATAAATTAGCTAGTTGGAGAAATAACAACTCACCACCTCTCGCCATGTAAATATGCCGATCAGATGAAAAATACTTTGCTGAATCACGCCAGTTTTGGATAGAAACGTCCTTAAGAGCTTTTTCATGAGACCATACCAGCTCACTAGCGAGTAAATTTCTGGAAACTGGTAAAAAGCAGTATGTAGCCCATGTGCGATTTTTTGCCACACCTACAAAACCACTTAGAAAACTTTGTAACAAACGTACAGTGGCTTCTTTTTTATCTGCTGATCCAAACACATGAGTCTCTAAAACCTCCTTAATTTCTAAATACGCTTTCTTATGTGTGCTATGGCGTGTTTCTAATTTAGAACTTGGAAAAAATGCAAATAACTTTAATGCAACACGATTTTCTGCCCAATAACGCGGTGTATCAAAATCAATGTCAAAACTATAGGAGTAGTTCGTATTCTCACTAAATTCTGGGTTTAGTTTAGGAGACGCAAATACAAGCAAAAACTCTGTTAAATATTCAAGCGATGTTTGGTCTTTATAAAAACGCCTGCCATATAAACGGATTGCGGGATTATTGATAGCTTCCTTTTCATTTTTCGAAGGAAACGGCTCTAGCAATTCGTTAAGTCTATTTTCATTGCTAACCATCAATCATCTCCAGTGTATTATTTACAGAATCAAAAAGGTAGCTGTGTTTAGTTACTTCGCCATTGATGTCGGCACGCAGTAAAGCGATTTCACCTGTATGGCCTTTGCGAACTTCGTTGAGTAAATTAGCTCGAAATGCTCCCAACTGCATCAAATGGATACGTGCCAATTCAGTACCTAACTCACCTGCATCCCGATTTTGTATATAATCCAAGAGCGGTAAGCCAAGCCTTAACCCGGCTTCTCCAAAGCGGTGCTTTAAGAGCAAAAGACCGTGTTCTTTATCAAATTCTAGGTGGAATGCATCGAAAGGTATGCTGGCGATTACCAATTGGGTAGGTTGGGCAATGTCCCTATCGGTGCGCCGTAAGGTGAGATAAAGACGGTCGTGGTGCTGGAATTGGCCAGCACTAAAGCCCGAATAACATTCCAATAACACCCGTAAGCAGGCTTTAAGTAGTTTGTTTGTCTCGCTTTCGCTTAAAGTTAAACGTTGCTCACGTTGCCAACGATCAAAGTCACGCAACCTTGGCGATTGCAAAAAATTGTCGGCAAAATAGTTACTGCGGTTCGGATCGCCTATAGATAAACCAAAAATGTATAGCAACCGCCTTAATGCGAAACGCCAACGGACTGCATTTTCATTGATTGCTTTTTCCCTCCAGTGATTGCCTAAGAGGGCAATATCTTCAGGCAATTCTGCCCAATTCACGCCCTTTGGGTCACATAATTGGCGATCATAATCAACCGCCATTGGGCCACCGACGGCTAAACGCCTTGCCAAAGCAACGGCACGCAAACGTTCCGCTTCCGGCCAAGGCTTGCCGTTACGGTAGCCAAAAAAACTTTCACTAAAAAGGATTTGAGCCAAACCTTCAACACCTTTCTCTAATCCGTCGGCTGTGGAACTGTCAACCCGTTTTTTAGCCTCATTACAAGTCATTCCTCCTGTCAGGCTTAAGGCCAAATGGGCCACCATTTGCCGAAAGGTCAGGCGTTGCTCGTATTGGCTAAGCCGTTGGTAAACCCAGCGTATCCGATCTTGGATTGCAGAGCCCGTTTGCAACAAGGCTCTCCTATTGAGTTGCAAGGGACAAGCCGCTTCTGCACTACAAGTAGCACAATCAGCCCAAGCCGTATGCTTAAGCATTTTCCCCAGCACTTGGGCAGCAAGTTCAATGTTATCCAGCCGGGTTAGGTTAAAAATCAGCACGTCTTTACCAAAAGGGTTAACCAGCAAATGATCGTCTAGCTTTCCGCCGTAAGGAGTATCTAATAGTGCCAACACCTTATTTTCCCAATCGGGTAAGTGTTCTTGCTGTGCTTCAGCGAGTTTAGCCAGTGTGTCTAATAGCGGGCCGCTGTTACTGACTAAAAGCCAACT
>Ga0316222_1003211_pt1 | contig 16292 bp, 13 predicted proteins | sample TBH18011metaG_FD_206008 | JGI IMG/M metagenome (GOLD analysis project Ga0316222, IMG submission 206008) | Freshwater microbial communities from Trout Bog Lake, Wisconsin, USA - TBH18011 | ecosystem: Environmental > Aquatic > Freshwater > Lake > Hypolimnion/Profundal zone | place: USA: Wisconsin...
GCCGTGACCGAATACCTGAAGATGCAGGCCGCCGCCGGCGTGGATGCGCTGCAACTCTTCGACAGCCATGGCGGGCACCTGGCCGCGCCGGAGTTTTGGGAGGGCAGCGGCCGCTGGATGCAGGACATCGTCACCCGGCTCGGCGGCACCACGCCGGTCATCACTTTTTCGCTGGGCACCCATGGCAACTGGGCCGAGCTCATCGCCACCGGCTCCCATGTCATCGGCATCGACTGGCAAACCTCCCTGGCCGACGTGCGCAAAATCATCCCCGCCAACATCGGTTTGCAGGGCAACCTCGCGCCGGCGCTCATCAACGACGCCACGCCGGAAACGGTCGCCCGGGAAACCCAAGCCGTGCTGGAAGCCCTGCGCGGCCGCCCCGGACATATCTTCAACCTCGGCCATGGTTTGACACCCGGGGCGAAGCTGGAGAACATCAAGGCGCTGGTCGACACGGTGCAAAGCCACCGGTGAAACCCGGTCCGCCGCCGCGGACTCAAAAAAACCTTTCGCATGAAGACATTGAACGTAGACCTGGATCTGGTGCGCAAATACAACGTGGCCGGCCCGCGTTACACCAGCTATCCCCCCGCGACGAAATTCACCGACACCGTCACGCGCGAGCAATTGGCCGCGCAGATCGCGGCGAACAACCGCTCGCCCCGCGACCTGTCCCTCTACTTTCACCTGCCGTTCTGCGAAACCCTCTGCTGGTTCTGCGGCTGCACCACCGTCATCACGCTCAACCATGACAAGGGGCGCGATTATCTCGACTACATCGAGCGCGAAGTCGCCCGCATGGCCCCGCTCCTGAATCCGGACCGCCGCGTGGTCCAGCTCCATTTCGGCGGCGGCACGCCCACCTTCCTGCGGCCGGAAGAATTGCGCCGCCTCGGCGACATCATCCGCCAACACTTCACCTTTTCCCCCGATATCGAAGCCGGCGTGGAAGTCGATCCGCGCCGCCTGACCCGCGATCACCTCGTGGCCTTGCGTGAAATCGGTTTCAACCGCGCCTCGATGGGCGTGCAGGATTTCAATCCCACCGTGCAGCAGGCCATCCACCGCATCCAGCCCCGCGAGATGACCCAGCAGGCCATGGACTGGATGCGCGAACTCGGCTTCGGCTCCATCAACCTCGACCTCATCTACGGCCTGCCGCACCAGACGCCGGAGACCTTCCGCGAGACGCTCGACACCGTGCTCACCATGCAGCCGGACCGCCTGGCCGTGTTCAGCTACGCGCACGTGCCGTGGATCAAGCCCGCGCAGAAGATTCTCGAGGATAAAATCCTGCCCACGCCCGAATCCAAGCTCGAAGTGCTGAAGCTAGTCATCGAAAAACTCACGGCGGACGACCAGTATGTCTACATCGGCATGGACCATTTTGCGAAGCCTGGTGATGAACTGACCGTGGCGCAGCGGAACAAGCAGTTGCAGCGGAATTTCCAAGGCTACAGCACCCGCGCCGGCGCGGATATCTACGCCTTCGGCATGTCCGCCGTGTCGCAGACCCCCGAAATCTACTGGCAGAACGAGAAGGAACTGCCCAAGTATCAGGCCGCCGTGGAAGCGGGGAATCTGCCGCTGCACAAAGCCTACATCGTGAGCGCCGAGGACCAGATCCGGCGCGAGACCATCATGCGCGTGATGTGCGATCTCTCACTGGATTACGCCGGCATGAGCCGGCGGCTCGGGATCAATTTCGAGGAACACTTTGCGAAGGAGCTGGCCGCCCTGACGCCGTTCGCCGAAGACGGTTTGGTGAAGCGCACGGCCGGCGGATTGGAAGTGACCGACACCGGCCGGCTCTTCATCCGCAACATCGCGATGACCTTCGACAACACCCTGTCCGCCACGGGCGAACGGAAATATTCCAAGACGATTTGAATCCAAAGTCCCGGGTCTGGGGAGTGTTTGCAAAACCACCAAAATAGTGGTTTGCGCCGGCTTCTTGGCGTGCATTGTTTAGCTTCCGCCACCGCAACCTTGCTCACTGGTGGGCGTATAAAATCTGACGACAATGGCGGGTTTGCCTGGTTGCGGAACAGCATTTATTCCAAAGGCGTTTTTGGCCAATGCGGTGAATTTTGCACCCATCAAAAAACCAAGCGACGATAAATCCGTTTCGCGTTCGCAAAGTAGATTTTGTGCAGGATTTCTTCCGGCAATTGAATTCCTTTGAATACGCCATCCACTTCAGCCGATTGGCATTCGTCGCCGGTTGTGAAATATTTCCAGTCGTTGGTCAAGGAAGTGATAAATTTATCCGGATTGTTATATGCGTCGGTGCCGTACATGATCCGGTCGGCGTATTGGATGATGAAATCGCGCGCCTTCGCCGGTGAAGCGAGGGATTGGATTTGGAGGTGCCCCAGGCGGGAGGACAGATCAACCATAAAATTGGAATACCGGTCAAAGCGCAGGGCTAATTCCTCGCAGCTCCATTCAAGGCTGCCCAAATGGGCGCCCACAAAAACAAGGCCGGGATATTGTTTCAAAATGTTATCCCGCGCTTCAATCTGTCGGTCATACGAAGGGATTTCGGGGTGCAGATACGCGTGATATTGGGGGTTTTTTTCGTAATAGGCCCGATTTCTTTTTGAGGTCATCCGGTCCAATGGCAGCCAGCAGTTTTTCGGTTCGCCCAGATGGGCCAAAACGGGAATCTGATTTTCCTGCAGGAATTCGAAAAGCGGGGCAAAAAAGGGATCGTCAACCATCAGGAATGAATTGTCCGGCTTCCGGATCTCCATGCCGATGTTTTTCCAGATTTTGACCCCCACGGCACCGTTCCGCAGGGATTGCCGAAGGGAGGCAAGGACAGCCTCGTACCAATTTTTATCCGCCCATCCGGCCATCTCAAAACTGCAGAGATAGGCGAAATGGTCCGGATTCAATTTTGCATAAGACAAGGCAACCTGCTCCTGAACCGGGATGGAGGGGAACACGTTGGCATCCGTGTTGATATTGACAAACCGGACATTGTACGAAGCCGCGAATTTTTGGTAGCACTCGTCGTACGATGTGGAATGAAAATGAGCGTCGATTTTCGGGAAGGCGGCGAGGGGGGGCATGCTCATTCGGAAAGGTTCATTTGATAAACGTTTGTATTCTTTTGTTCAAACCCCATTTTCCGGTACAAACCGTTGGCGGCAAGCCGGGAAGGTCTGCTGGTCAGCATGAGCGCGCTTGCCTTTTGTGCTTTGGCAAACTGGATGGCGTGTTCCATCATTATCCGGCCGATTCCTTTTCCCTGCACCCGGTCATCAACCACAAAGTCTTCGGCCCAGGCTTTTTTTCCAGTTATGACTTCATAGACGACGACCGTGATCATTCCGACCACGGTTCCGGCCTCATCATACGCGAAAAACAGGTTGGTATTGGCATCGGCCATCACGGTTTCAAGCTGGGCCCGGGTAAAGCCGACATCTTTTCCAACCAGGGTCTGCAAAAAACCATTGACGGTTTTTGCGGTGTCAGGGCTGCCATGGTTGATTCTCTCTATTCTCATATGTTATTTGGCGCGATAGAAACAACAGACAGCCCTTACCCTGATTGCGTTCATCTTTATTTTTAAAGACCCGCCCCAAAGTCCAAAGCCGGGGGATTCTGGGAAAACGAAATCGTCCGTCAAAACCGCTTGTACCCCGTCGGAACCTGGTCCGCGGGATTGCCCTCCGTGCGATACACCGGGAGCGACCAGCGGGTGTGCTGTTCCGAGCTTTTGGAACCGTAGCCCGATTCGTTCCACAGGTAGAAACTTTTGAAACTGCCCGCCGCGTCGTAAAGTTGCGACGTGAACGTCCCCACGCCCGGTTCCACCGGTTTGATGGTCAGATTCCATTCCCACATCGTCCGTTCCGGAACCGGCACATGAAAATGCGCGTTCGTTCCCGCCGGCAGGTGGACCAGGTTGCCCCGCTCGATGGTCAGCACATACTCGCGGTTCCGTTCCCATTTCCACGGCACGGTATTGGGTTTTGCCACCCCGCATTCGATCGCCTTCAAATCCTCCTGCCAGTTCACTTCCGTGTAATCCTTGGAGCCGCCCCCGCGGTTCACCAGCCCGCCCCAGTTCGCCATCTCCTCCCCGGTGTTGTCCTGCGGACCGCCGTGCGCCCACGTCTTGTTCGGGAAATTCACCTGGATCGCGAAAAAATTCAGCCCCTTCGGCGCCGCCTTGTCCACGATCAAATGTGCGCTCACGCGGACAATCTTCTCGTCCTTCGCGATGCCCTCGAACTTCAGATGCGTATGCTGGTCGGGTTCATCGCCGCACAGGCCGATGCTCGGCGCATTGGTCGATTGCGCCCCGGCGGCCAAGGGAATCATCATCGCTGCCAGGCCGGCCGCCCGCGGAAAAAAACTTTTCATCATGAGGCAGTCTGGATTATCCCGCCGGCCGGGCCAATCCCACAAAATGCGTAGTAACCTCGCGGGGGCAGGGCGCCTCTACTATGCGGTTTTTTCGGCGCTTACTTGACCGGTTCGGCCACCGGTTTTGCGCCGCGCGGCTGCACATCGGGAACGGCCGGCCCGCGCGCCTGGCGGAAATGGATCGGCGAGCGCACCAGCAGCGTCCCCAGCAGCAGGTCCGCCAGCGGCAGCACCACGTTGAAATTCTTGCCCATGTAACGGTGGTGCAGCAGGTGATGCCCGTTCAGCCGGAAGAAAATCCCCGAGCGCTCCACCGGGCGCTTCCGCGGCAGATGCATGCACCAGTGGATGTATTCATACGCGCTGTAATAGGCCGCGCACGCGATGGCCGCCCCGAGCGTCATCCACCAATGTCCCGTTCCCAGGCAGATCAGCGCGAACGGCACCGCGCCCAGCAACACCAGCACCGGCCCGTTCCACCACGCCATGGGAATCGTCTCCGCATCCTTCCGGTCGATCAGATGGTACGTCTCGTCCGCCCGGAAAACATGATGATGCACGAGCGTGTGCGCTTCGAACGGATAACGGAATTTGCCCACCGGCCGGTGCATCACATAGCGGTGCAACGCCCATTCGTAAAACGAGGCATAAATGGTGGCGCCGCCAAAACCGATCGCCACCCAGACCCAAAGCTCCAGCGATTGAAACATGGAACAGCACCCTAGCATCCGCCCGCCGGCCAAGGCAACCATGGGATTGTGACAGTTCGGCGCACCCGCCGGCCGTGGCCGCAGAGTGGCAGGGCAGGGTGGGCGTGCCGGGCCTGATCCCCCGTGTCCGGCCGGCCTATCTCCGCCGGGGTCAAGCGGTTCCCCCGGTCCGGCCGGTCCGGAACGGGGGCCGGCGGGCGGGCCGGGGCGGAATCGCTTTTCAGCAAGCTTATCCCCAAGGTTGCCAAACAAATTTGGCTCTGGCACTTTAAGGGCATGAAATCGATTCTGGCCATTGTGATGCTGCTCAGCTTTCTGACGGTTGCCCGGGCCCAACAGGACGCGGATGAAAGTTACCTGGCGGTCTATGGCCTGATCCAGCAGGCGGACACCCTGGCCGGCAACGGCCAGACGCAGGCCGCGATCGATGATTACCTGCAGGCGCAGGCCAATCTCACCGCCCTCCACAACGGCTATCCGGACTGGAATCCGCGCATCATCATCTTTCGCCAGAAATATCTGTCCGACCGCATCACCGCCTTGAAATCCCAGCTCCCCGGCGGCCCCGCCCCCGTCGTTGGCGCGGCCCCGGTCACGCCCGGCACGGCGCCGGCGGATTGGGCCGACCAGCTGGCCGCCCTGCGCACGCAATTGCAGAACTCCCAGTCGGACAATTCCACCCTCGCCGCCAAACTCAAGGAAGCCCTCGCCGCCCAGCCCGCGACCATGGACCCCGCCCAGCTCGCCGCCGCCCAGACCCAGGTGCGGGATCTGCTCAAACAGAATGAGCTCCTCAAAGCCAGCATCGAGGCCGGCCAGAAAAACCTCGCCGCCCAGCCCAGCCGCAAGGACCTGGACAAAATCACCCGCGAACTCGAAAAGGCCAATGACAAGCTCACCGCCCAGCAACAGCGCGCCGACAAGCTGGCCGCCGAGAACGAAGCCAACCTGAAGAAGTTCCTGGCCAGTGACAAGGCCCTCGCCGCCTTGCGCGACGAAGCCGCCCTGCTGCGCAGCCAGCTCGCCGATGCCACCAATGCCGTGCCCAAACTGCAGGCCAAGCTGGCCGACGCGCAGGCCGCCAACGCCGCCCTGACCAAGGATCTCCAGGCCCGGACCGCCGAAGTGGCGACCCTCCAGAAGCAGATCACCGCCGCCGACAAGGCGAGCCGCCCCGTGGAAAAATTGAAGCGCGAACTCGCCGCCGCCCAGGCCGCCGCCGCCGCCGCCACCACCGCCCAGCAGGGCTTGCAGGACCGCATCCGCGAATTGCAGAGCACGCCCACCCTGCCCGCCGTGGCCGGCGACACCGCCGGCCGCATCCAGGATCTCACCCGCGAACGCGACGATCTCCTCGCCCAGCTCGGCGAGGCCAACCGCAAGCTCATCAGTCACAAGGTGACCAAGGATGAGAGCGCCGTCGTCATCGCCCAACTCACCGCCGACCTGAATTCCACCCGCGCCCAGCTGGCGGCCATCTCGCTCTCGCCCGTGCCCTACACGCCCGAAGAACTCGCGCTGTTCGTGGCCCCGGCCGCGATCCATCCGTCCGTCGCCAAGGATTTGCCGGGCGGCTCGGCCACCCTCGCCGCCGAGGCCCAGAAACATTTCGCCGCGCGCGAACTGGATCTGGCGGATGCCGATTACCAGAAGATCCTGCAACAGGACACGAACAACGTCATCACCCTCGGCAACCTGGCCGCCATCGAGATTGAAGAAGGCCAGCTCGACCTCGCCGAAACGCATCTGCGCACGGCCCTGGCGGAATCCCCCGCTGATGTCTATATCATGACCCAGCTCGGCAACGCGCTCATGCACGAAGGGAAATATGACGACGCCCTGACCACCCTGAGCCGCGCCGTCCAGCTGAACCCGCATCCCGATTCCCTGAATTACCTCGGCGTGACGCTGAGCCACAAAGGTCTCCGGCCCCAGGCCGAAGCCGCCCTGCGCCGGGCCGTGCAGATGGACCCCGGATTCAACCCCGCGCAAATGAACCTGGCCAATGTGTATGCGGATGGCCAGCCGCCCGCCCCGCTGCTCGCCCGCTGGCACTACCAGAAGGCGCTCGCCGCCGGAGCCGCTCATAACCCCGGCCTCGAGAAAACGCTCGCCGCCCTCGGCGCGCCGGTCGCCCCGTAACCCCGGCCTCCGGCCAGGCCATGCGCCAGGCATTCCATGAACTCGTCCTCGCCACCCGCGGCCGCGGGTTGGTGGACTTTACCGAGGCGGTGGACGGCTGGATCGCGCAGAACCGTTTCCAGAACGGCCTGCTCACCCTTCACCTGCGGCACACCTCCGCCTCCCTGCTCATCCAGGAGAATGCCGACCCCGATGTGCGCCGGGATCTGGACGCTTTCTTTGAACGGCTCGTTCCCGACGGTGATCCGTTCTTTTGCCACACGGCGGAAGGCGCGGATGACATGGCCGCCCATGTGCGCACCGCCCTCACGGCCGTGAACCTTTCGCTGCCCCTCCAAAACGGCCGGCTGGCGCTGGGCACCTGGCAGGGGATTTACCTGTGGGAGCACCGCACCCGTCCCCATTCCCGCCGGATCACGCTGCATTTCATCGGCGAATAATCTCGCCAATTTTCCCGGCTGCTGGCAGGTTGCGGACATGAAGCGATTCATGAAGTTGCTGGTGGCGGCCTGCCCGGCGGCCGGGATGATTTTCCAAGCTTTGCCGGCGGCGGCGGGCACGAACGCCTTTGCTTTCAGCGGCCCCGAGATTTTCCCCATCGATCAGCAGATCACCCTGCTCCATGTGGCGGACCTGGACGGCGACGGGCTGAACGACCTCATTGTCGCCAACAACCTTCACTCCAAGATCAGCCTGCTCTACAACCTGACCGGCAAGACCAACCGCACCGACAAGCCCGCCGGCAAACTCGAGGTGAACGAGCTGCCCCCGGATTCCCGCTTCCGCATCGATTCCCTCCCCACCGAGGAACGCCTCTCCGGCCTCACCGTCACCGATGTGAATGGCGACGGCCGGCCCGACCTCGTCTATTTCGGCGATGGCAAGGACCTCGTCGTCCGCTACAACCTCGGCACCAACGGCTGGAGCGAACCCAAGCGCTGGCACCTCGAAGACGGCCAGCTTAATCCGAATGCCCTCGCCGTGGGCGACCTGAACGGCGACGGCCTCCCGGACATCGTTCTCCTCGGTGACAACGGCGCGCTTTACTTCCTCGCCCAGCAGAAGGATCACAGTCTGGCCGAACCGCAGAAAATCTCCTATTCCGGCACCCCCAAGGCCGTTGAAATCGTTGATGTGAATGGCGACGGCCGCAGCGACCTCGTGCTGGTCGATTTCGAGAATCCCTCGCCCTATCGCATCCGCCTCCAGAATGCCGCGGGACTGCTCGGCCCGGAGCTCCATTTCAAGTCCCCGGACATCCGGTCCTTCTCCATGGATAACCTCGCCGGCGATCGCACGAATTACCTGATTTCCATCGTGCAGGCCACCGGCCGCGCCGAAGTTTCCCAGTTCACCCGGCGTCCGGCCTATCCCCTGTCCGGCTCCTTCCATCAGGGCCAGATGCAAATCCTTCCGCTCAACAAGACCGATGTCACCCCGCGCGGCATCCTGTGGGCGGATGTGAATGGCGACGGCCGGCCCGACCTCATCGTGGCCGAGCCCGAAAGCGGCCAGCTTTCCGTCTACCTCCAGCAGGCGGATGGCACGCTCGCTTCGCCAAAAACCTTCCCCAGCCTCGCGGGCGTCTCCCAGATCGCCGCCGCCGATTGGAATGGCGACGGGCATCCGGAAATCTTCCTCCTCAGCCGCGATGAGAATTCCGTGGCCACCACCGCGTTCGACAAAGGCGGCCGCCTGCCTTTCCCCACGCCGCTCGAGCTCGATGGCAAACCGCTCGCCATGGCCGTGGGCCCGCTCAAGCATGGAGCCAAGCCCGCGCTCGCCGTGATCGTGGACAAGGACGGCGCCCGCTCGCTCGTCATCCGCTCCGCCAACGGCCATGTCACCCGCCAGAAGCTCAGCGACAGCTTCAAGTCCAACCCGGCCACCCTCGCCATCCAGGACGTCAACCAGGACGGCCTGCCCGACCTCGTCCTCCTCATGCCCTATGAGAAGATCAAGGTGCTCCTGCAGCAGAAGAATGGCACGTTCCTGGAAAAGGATGTGAACCCGCCCGGCGGCGCCCTCGAGCAACCCTGGCTCGCCGTGGCCGATGTGGATGGCGACGGCAAAACGGAACTGCTCCTGCCGCAGAAGAATTTTCTCCGCGCCGTCGTGCTCGAATCCACGCCCGCGCCCGAAGGGTCCACCAACGGCCCCGATTGGATCTTCCGCGTGAAGGACCAGATCAACGGCTCCGCGAGCGATTCGCGCCTCATCGGCGCCACCGCCGTGCCCAATGGCACGAATGCCGTGCCTTCCCTCTTCCTTTTTGATGCCGAGCACAAGCAGCTCACCCTCAGCGAGCGCGATGCCGCCGGCGTCTGGCGGGTCGTCAAAAACATCGACCTCCCCGTCACCGATTTTGACCGCATCGCCGCCGTTTCCCTGGGCGGGCCCGCCGTGGCCTTCACCGGCCAGAACCAGGTCGCCTGGCTCCCGCTCGCCGGCGATGTCTGGCAGCTCACCAAACTCGATGACTACGATACCCCCATCAAGGACGGCTTCCTGAATGATATGGTGGCCGGCGACCTCAATGGCAGCGGCCGCAAGCAGATCGTTTTCCTGGAGACGGCCAAGAACCACCTCGACCTCGTCCAGTTCGACACCCATGGCAAACTGATTCCCGGCGACCGCTGGCAGGTCTTCGAGCAACACACCTTCCACAACAACGCCAACGGCTTTCCCGAACCCCGCGAAGCCGCCGTGGCCGATGTCACCGGCGATGGCAAGAATGACCTCATCATTCTCGTCCACGACCGCGTGCTCCTCTATCCGCAGGAGTGAGGCGGGAGAAGTAAGTCAAGGTGGGGGTGGGATGACGCGCTTGCCACTGCCCCGGAGCGCGGGTTGTCCCAACCCGCAGCGCAGCGCCAGACCGAATGCCGCCCGCATCAACCGTCGCTCCCGTCTCCCTCGCCTTGCGACGTCAGGAGCAGGGAGAGGGCTGGGGAGGCGATCGACTCCACTCGTCCGCCCGCGACAACTCACCCACTCAACCGCGCGCTTCCCGCTGAATCATTCGGGGGCATTGTCAAAAAATGCGTCTGATGGGAACGAGCCGCTTTCCGGCAAGCCGCTTTCCGGCGGTTGCCGGGCGGCGGGTTTTGCATTAGTCTGACGGGAATATGGCTTTTGATTCATTTCGTGATTTCGTCAACGCGCTGGACCGGGCCGGGGAGCTGAAACGCATTTCCCAGCCGGTGGCGACGGAACTGGAGATCACGGCGATCGCCGACCGGGAGATGAAACTGCCGGGCGGCGGCAAGGCGCTGCTGTTTGAGAAGCCGACGGTGAACGGGGTGGTGTCGCCGTTTCCCGTGGCCATCAACACGATGGGTTCCTACAAGCGGATGGCGATGAGCATGGGGGCCGATTCCGTGGAGGAAGTGGCGAACGAGCTGGGCGCGCTGATGAAGGCGAAGCCGCCGACGAGTTTCAAAGAGGCGATCAAGCTGCTGGGCCTCGCACTGGACCTGCGCCATGCGAAGCCGAAGGTCGTGAAATCGGGGTCATGCAAGGATGTGATCCACAAGTATGACGCGCCGGCGACGCGGACGGAGCCGTGGCCGGCGGCGCCGGATGTGGGCGTGCCGGCAGGATTCACCAAGATGCCGCCGACGCTGGCGAACCTGCCGATTTTGCGCTGCTGGCCGCTGGACGGCGGCCGGTTCATCACGCTGCCGTGCGTGGTGACGAAGGACCCGGACACGGGCGAGCGCAACGTGGGCATGTATCGCATCCAGATTTACGATGACCGGACGACCGGGATGCACTGGCAGTTGCAAAAGGTGGGGGCACGGCACGGGCGGCGTTACTATGAGACCCGCACGCGGATGCCGGTGTCCATTTTCATCGGCGGCGACCCGATGTTTCCGTTCGCGGCAACGGCGCCGCTGCCGGACGGGCTGGACGAATTTCTGCTGGCGGGTTATCTGCGGAAGAAATCGGTGGAGCTGGTGAAGTGCGAGACAAACGAGCTGGAGGTGCCGGCGAACGCGGACTTCGTGATCGAGGGTTACGTGGACCCGGCGGAGCCGTTGCGGGAGGAAGGACCGTTCGGGGATCACACGGGCTATTACACGCTGCCGGAACCGTATCCGGTGTTTCACGTGACCGCGGTGACGCATCGGAAAGATGCGGTGTATCCGTGCACGATCGTGGGGATTCCGCCGATGGAGGATTTCTACATCGGGGGCGCGAGCGTGAAATTGTTCTTGCCGATCTTCAAGATGAATTTCCCGGAGATCGTGGACATCGCGCTGCCGGCGGAAGGGGTGTTTCATAATCTGGTGTTCGTGAGCATCAAGAAGACGTATCCGATGCAGGCGTACAAGATCATGCATGGCTTGTGGGGGATGGGACAGATGATGTTCACGAAGTATCTGGTGGTGGTGGACGCGGAGGTGGATGTGCATAACACGAGCGAGGTGCTGTTTCATCTCACGGCGAACACGGATCCGCAGCGGGACAGCATCTTCACGAAGGGGCCGGCGGATGTGCTGGACCACGCGACGAGCGAGGTGGCGAGCGGGAGCAAACTGGGTTTCGATGCGACCCGCAAGCTGCCGGGCGAGGGATTCAAGCGGGCCTGGCCGCCGCTGATCAAGATGGATGAGGCGGTGCTGGCGAAGGTGGACCGGCTGTTTGGTACACGGTAAGGATTCCGGACCGGCAACGGCTTGGGAAGCGGATTTCGGGCGGCCGGGGCGCTAATCGCTTGACTCCGCTCATTAAAGAGATAGAACGCACTGAAGCATATGGCGAATTACACCATCATCGGCGGCGACGGCAAGGAATACGGCCCGGTCACGGAGACGGATATCCGGCAATGGATCGCCGAAGGGCGGCTGAACGCGCAGTCGTCCGCGAAGGGCGAGGGGGACGCGGAATTCCGCGCGCTGGGGTTGTATCCCGAATTGGCGGGGTTCTTCGGCTCAACGCCGCCCGCCTTGGCGCCGTCTGGAAATTTGGCCGGGGAAGACTGGCGGCAGCAGGTGTTGTCACGGGCACCGGAGTTACGACTGGGTGAATGTCTGGCCGCTGGCGGGAGTTTTCTGGCGGCCAACGCGGGGTTTGTCATTGGGGCGGTCTTCCTGGCTTGGCTGGCCAATTTCGGGCTGGCATTGCTGGCTTTGAGCGTTCCGCTTTTGGGTGCCCTTGTGACGCTCTGCCTGAACGCGGTCATCATGGGCGGCTTGTATGTGACTTGCCTGCGGAAAATGCGGGGGGAAGCCGTGTCGCCGACCGCCGTGTTCTGCGGGTTCAGTAATAATTTCCTCCAGTTGCTGCTGGTCGGCGTAGTGAGCATGCTTCTTATGGAGTTCGGTTTTTGCTGCTTTATCCTGCCGGGCATTTATCTGGCGATCGCCTGGATTTTGACCGTGCCGCTGGTGGCAGACCGGAACCTTTCCTTCTGGCCGGCGATGGAGCTGAGCCGCAAGGTGGTGACGCGGGTCTGGTTTGAGATGTTCGTGTTGATTTTGGTGGCCTACCTGCCGGTGGTGTTGTTGCAGATTTACAGCGGAGTGCAGATGTTTGATTTTTTCATCTCGCTCTACCATCAGGCCGGCGGCGATATGACCCAGTTTTCGAAGCTGATGCAGGGCAGCAATGATGCCCTGCAGACGATGTCCTGGAAGATGATGTTTCTGGGCCAGGGAGTGATGCTGGTGAATCTTTTTTATGCCGTCGGTGTTCTAATGCGTGCCTATGAAAACCTCTTCGGCCCGCGCAAATCCTGATGCTTCCAAACGGGATTCGGCGTGGGGATTTTTTTCAGGAAATCTGGTGGCTCCTGGGCTGGGTTCGCTGGCGGCCGGAAAAAAGGTGGGTTATGTTCAATTGGCGCTGTATCTGACGGGGTTCGCCCTGACGATGATTTTCGGACTGCAGTTTTTCACCTGGTCGATGAAAAACTGGACGGAATTGCACAATGATGATGACCCCAATCCGGTCGAGTCGTTGAGAAAAATATGGGCGGCGGCGCAATGGGTGGTTGTGGGTATCGGCTGTTTTGCGGTTTCCTGGGTTTGGGCCATGCAAACCAGCCGCTCCATTTTGAAGGAGACGCGTACGGTCAACTCCACCGGCACCCCCCCCGTGCTCGCCGTCGAAGGCTATCCCGGCTGGCAGAAGAACGGTGCAGTCATCACGCGCACCTATGTGTTCCCGGATTTTCCCGCCGCCCTGCGGTTCGTGAACGCCGTGGCCGAACACGCCGAGCAGGTGCAGCATCATCCGGATATCGATATCCGCTGGAACAAAGTCACGCTGGCCCTGACCACGCATGATGCCGGGGGGCTGACAGACAAGGACTACGCGCTGGCCTTGGTGTGTGACCGGCTTTACGCCGGCGGTTAGAGCGTATTAAAACACCCGCGGCACGCCTTCCTCCAGGATCTTCAGGCGGGCGCCAAGCTTCTCCTTCACCATGATTTCCCGCAGCCAGCGCGGCGGTTCATCCATGGCTTCAAAGGAGAGTTTGAAGGTTCCGTAATGCATCGGCACCATGACTTTGGCCCCCAGATCCTTGAAAGCTTGCACGGCTTCATCCGGCCCCATGTGCACGCGGCGGAAGGTCTCCGGATGATAGGCGCCGATGGGCAGCAGGGCGATCTCCGGCGCGAGGCGGCGGCCGATCTCCGCAAAGCCGTCGAAGTACGCGCTGTCGCCGGCGTGATAGATTTTCCGCCCCTGGTATTCCAGGACGAAACCGCCGTAGCCGCGATGATGGTCGTGCAAGGTCCGGGCGCCCCAATGCTGGCTGGGCGTGAAGGTGACCTTCCAGTCGCGCTGCGAAAAAGTCTCCCACCAGTCCAGTTCCACGATGCGGGAGAAACCCAGGTTGCGCGCGAGGTCGCCCACGCCCCACGGCATCACGCCGATCTTCGGCTCCGGCAGGCGGCGCAGCGTGGGCTTGTGAAAATGGTCGTAATGCGCATGCGTGAGCAACACCACGTCGATCGGCGGCAGATCCTTGAGCTTCAGCCCGGCGCGCTTGAGCCGCTTCAGCAGAAACAGCCAGTTCGCGAAGTTCGGGTCGATGAGCACGTTCAGGTCCGAGAACTGGATGAGAAACGAAGCGTGCCCGATCCAGGTGATGGCCACCTGCCGGCGCTTGAGCGTGGGGAAGACCGGCCGGCGCGGCTGCCCGCGGCGCGGGGTGAACCAGCCCTTCCAGATGAGTTCCTGAAAAAACGTGCGCGGGTTGAAATGCTTTGCCGGCGTCAAATCTTTGAACGACCGCGGCAGCTTGCGCTTCGGCGGGACCGGGCGGACCGGGCCGGATTCCTTCATGACCGGATGGTAACGCAAATGCCGCCGGAGTGAACCGGAAAATGTCGGGGCGGGGTGAAAAGGCGCGCATTTTACCACTGCCCCGAATCAACAAGGGATGGGAGCGCCGGGCTGACACGCCGGAGCGCGGCGTTTACGCCGCTTCAACGTGGCCAGACCAACCCGGGTGAATCTTTTCACCACCCCGGCGTTTTCACCTTGATGCGACCTGAAGGTCTTGTCATTACCCACATCTTTTTGGGGCTTGCCTGAGTTTTTCTAATCTGGCAACAAAGTGAAGTTGTACGGCTTGTGGCTGTATGCGCGACCGGTTCCTCGCCGACGCATCCCATGACTGAAAGCCTGTTAACGCCCGCCCAGTGGGCGCAAAGCGAATTTGCGTTGGCCGAACTGGGGGACCAACGCCTCACCCGCCGGCTGGTGCTGATTGGCACCCGGTTGGCGGAACAGCCTGGCGGCACGTTGCCGCAGGCCTTTCCGGCCATGAAAGAACTCAAAGCGGCCTATCGGTTTTTTGACCAAGCCAAGGTGGGGCCGGGCCAAGTCCAAACGCCCCACTGGGAACAGACGCGGGCACGCTGTCGGGAGCCCGGGGAATATCTGCTGATTGAAGACACCAGCGAGTTGGATTACAGCGCGCATGGCGGTTGCGCCGGCTTGGGGTCGATTGGCAACGGGCGGGGGCGGGGGTTGTTTTTGCACACCACGCTGGCCGTCCGGGTGGAGGCATGGGATCTGGCCCAGCAGCCCGAAGGGATCGTGGTCGGCTTGGTGGATCAGCAAGGCTGGTGCCGGGTGGGTTCGGCCAGCCGGGAGGAAGAGACGTGGAAAGAGCGCATTCAACGGCCGCGGGAATCGCAGCGGTGGGCGGCGGTCCTGCCCCGGTTGGGCGGTCCCCCGGCGCAGAGCCAATGGGTCTTGGTGGCCGACCGGGAAGCGGACTTCTACGAACCCATCGCCTGCTGCCAGCAGCACGGGGTGGATTTTGTGATCCGCTCCTACCGGAACCGACGGCTGGCCGAGGCCCCCGGCCATTTAAAGGAAGCGGTGGCGGCGTTGCCCGTGGCCGGCACGCTGGCGATTGCCTTGCGGGCGCGGCCAGGCCAGGCCGCCCGCACCGCCCGGGTGCAGGTGCGGAGCGGCCCGGTCCGGCTCCAAGGGCCGGAGCGGCCGGCCGGCGACAAGCCTGACTTCACCGTGAATGTGGTCGAGGCGCGCGAAACGGACGCGCCGACGGGAGTGGCCCCGCTGCACTGGGTCTTGCTGACTTCGCTGCCCTGCCAGCAGTGGCGCGCGACGCAGCGCATCCTGGGCCGGTATGCCGCCCGCTGGTGGATTGAAGAATATCACAAGGCGCTCAAGAGCGGCGTGGGGGCGGAGGAAAGCCAGTTGCAGGCGGCTTATCGGATTGAAACGCTGGTGGCGGTGCTGGCCCTCGTGGCGGTGCGGTTGCTCAACGCCAAATGGCTGGCCCGCACACGCGGCGACCAACCCGTGGACCGGGAGGTGTTCGGGCCGCAGGCTCTCACGATCTTGGCGGCGAAGTTCGGCGCTCCGGCAGGCGGCTGGACCCATCAAAACACCCTGGTGGCGGTAGCCCGTTTGGGCGGCTTCCTCGCCCGCAAACAAGACGGACTGCCGGGCTGGCAAACCATCTGGCGCGGCTGGCAACGGCTGATGTGGATGTGTGAAGGATTAGACACCCTCAACCAGACAGCAAAAAGATGTGGGTAATGACAAGGCGTTTACGCCGCTTCA
>Ga0316222_1003215_pt1 | contig 16280 bp, 15 predicted proteins | sample TBH18011metaG_FD_206008 | JGI IMG/M metagenome (GOLD analysis project Ga0316222, IMG submission 206008) | Freshwater microbial communities from Trout Bog Lake, Wisconsin, USA - TBH18011 | ecosystem: Environmental > Aquatic > Freshwater > Lake > Hypolimnion/Profundal zone | place: USA: Wisconsin...
GTAGCTTTGCTTCTTCCATGTTGATCACCATGCCTCGCATAATGACCGACCCGGCAAATCAATTTCAGACTCATTTCATGTTGGAAATACGTCAACCCTTCAGACTCATTTCATATTGGAAGAGGCTCTAACTTGCTATAAATTCAATGCCAGCGTAAAGTGCCGCAGCTTTTTCCTTCACAGAAAGTCGGTGAAATGAGTAACACACAAACAAAACAAAATTTGTCTACACTTGCACTCGGCGCAATTGGTGTAGTTTTCGGCGATATCGGCACCAGCCCACTCTACGCGATACAAACCACATTTACAGGTTCCACTCCCCTACCCGTTGTGGAAGCGAACATCCTCGGCGTCTTGTCGGTCATGTTCTGGACAATCATGATTCTGGTATCGCTCAAGTATGTCGTCATCATTATGCGTGCCGACAACCATGGTGAAGGAGGCTCGCTTGCCCTGCTATCTTTGGTAAGTGACTTGACTGCACAAAACAAAAAATTAAAATGGTTTCTCACCGCGCTTGGAGTGTCTGCAGCCGCGCTTTTTTTCGGCGACGGCATGATCACCCCCGCGATTTCAGTGCTATCGGCAGTCGAGGGGTTGGATTTGATTTCCCATCAGTTCCAGGGCTACGTCCTCCCCATTAACTTTATCATCTTAACCGGGTTGTTTTTTATCCAGAAACGCGGCACAGGCACAGTGGGTATATTGTTTGGCCCTATTATGGTTTTCTGGTTTATTTGCCTGGCTATACTAGGCGTTAGTTCCATCGCGCAGAGTCCTGAAGTTCTATTGGCACTCAACCCTGTCTATGCAATCAATTTTTTAAAAGCTGATTGGGGTGTCTCTTTCATGGCTCTGGGTGGCATCGTTCTCGCAATCACGGGAGGAGAAGCCCTGTATGCCGACATGGGGCACTTTGGAAAATTGCCAATCCGCTTTGCATGGTTTTCTTTTGTGCTGCCCGCACTTGTTTTAAATTATTTTGGGCAAGGGGCTTTACTACTGCACAATCCTAAAGCCATCGAGAATCCATTCTATCTGCTTGCCCCGGAATGGGCACTGATCCCGATGGTCATTCTTGCTACTGCAGCGACCGTCATCGCGTCGCAGGCGGTCATTTCGGGTGCATTCTCAATAGCCAATCAGTCATTACAGATGGGATTTCTGCCGAGGGTGCAAATTTGCCATACTTCAGGAAAGGCAAGAGGACAAATTTATGTGCCCTTTACCAACTGGGTGCTGTACCTGGCCGTGATATATTTGGTTTTCACCTTCAAGAGCTCTGCCAATCTGGCGGCAGCTTACGGTGTGGCCGTCACCGGCACCATGACCATAACTACCGTCATGATTGGATTCGTCATTATCAAGTTGTGGCGTTGGCCTCTGGCGGGTGCTATCCCCCTGATAGCCGGTCTTTTTGTCATAGATATAACCTTTTTCTCAGCGAACGCAATTAAAATCCCTCAAGGTGGCTGGTTTCCGATACTAATTGCCACCGTTTCTTTCACTGTATTGATGACCTGGAGACGGGGAAGAGAATTACTTTTCGCTGAAGTTTCTCGTCAATCCGTACCCATGCAAGCCATCATTGATAGCGTAGAAAGCATTCCGCGCGTCGAGGGTACAGCCGTGTTTCTGACCCCGTCAAACGAAGGTACCCCTTCTTCCATGTTGCACAATCTCAAGCACAATCACGTATTGCATGAGCGCAACGTGTTGCTGACGGTTCTAGTCGAGGAAAAACCTTATGTTACAAAAGGCAATCGACTCTTAATCAAAGATATGGGGAAAAACTTTTATTGGGTCAGAGTATTCTATGGATTTATGGAAACGCCAGACATTCCAAGTGCACTGGAATTATGCGAGGCACAGGGCCTGACTTTTGAGATGATGTCCACGTCGTTCTTCGTTTCTCGCGCCCTGATTGTCTCGGGGCCCAATCCAGGCATGGTCAAATGGCGCGAACGACTGTTCATGGCTTTATCCCGTAATGCCATGCATGCTGCGGATTTTTATAAAATTCCGGTTAATCGCGTTGTTGAGATGGGAACGAAAATTGAAATTTAATCACTTCAGTTAATCTTTCCCAAACAAATCTCGACTATAAACCTTATCCGCCACATCCCGAATATCATCGGTTATGCGGTTGGCCACAATCACATCCGATTCCTTCTTGAATTGTGCCAAGTCATTCACCACTCTGGAGCGGAAAAACTCCGGTTCTTTGAGCGCGGGTTCATACACGATCACTTCAATGCCCTTGGCTTTGATCCGTTTCATGATGCCTTGAATACTGGATGCCCTAAAATTATCTGAACCGCTCTTCATGATCAAGCGGTGAATGCCGACAATCTTGGGATTCCGTTTCACGATGCTTTCCGCAACAAAATCCTTACGCGTGGTGTTGGATGCAACAATAGCGTTGATCAGGTTTTGCGGAACATCCTGATAGTTAGCCAGCAGTTGTTTGGTATCTTTCGGGAGGCAGTAACCGCCGTAGCCGAACGAAGGATTGTTGTAGTGATCACCAATGCGCGGATCAAGGCTTACCCCCTGAATAATCTGCTTGGTATCCAGTCCGTGAGTCGCCGCATACGTATCCAGTTCGTTGAAATAGGCTACGCGCATCGCCAGGTAGGTGTTGGCGAAAAGCTTGACTGCCTCCGCCTCGGTCGAGTCGGTAAACAAGGTGGGAATATCTTGTTTGATCGCTCCCTGCTTAAGCAGATTGGCAAAGGTCTCGGCACGTTTTGAACGTTCGCCTACCACAATCCGGGAAGGATGGAGGTTGTCATACAAGGCACGGCCTTCACGTAGAAACTCTGGGGAGAAGATAAGATTGGGGCAGTTGAACTGCGCGCGTGCTTTGACGGTATAGCCCACCGGAATAGTGGACTTGATGACCATGACAGCCTGCGGATTAATGCTCATTACATCCTGAATAACCGACTCAATCGTGCGCGTATTAAAATAATTAGTGACGGGATCATAGTCGGTCGGTGTGGCAATAATGACGTAATCTGCCCCCGCGTAGGCTGCATGTTTATCCAGCGTCGCTTTGAAGTCGAGTGTTTTGTTCTTCAGGAAATCCTCGATCTCGGAATCTTCTATGGGCGACTGCTTGCGGTTAAGCATTTCGATCTTTTCAGGAACGATATCAACCGCAACCACCTGATTGTGCTGTGCAAGCAGGATCGCGTTGGAAAGCCCGACGTAGCCAGTACCGGCGATAGCAATTTTCATAAATTCAATTTCCCAATTGTGAGCAGATCGATAATTACTTAACAGACGAGTAGTTAATTATTATTCGTATTAATTGGAGGCACAGCGGATACAGTTACTTTCGGATGATCGCCGATGATCTGAAAGAAAACCTCATTCGACTTGACCATGCCAAGCTCACTTCGCGCTCGTTCCTCAATAGCTTCCGTGCCTTGTTTAAGGTCACGCACTTCTGCATCCAGCACTGCATTTCGAGATTGCGTCTTTTGGTTTATTTGCTTCTGTGCATCAACCTGTTGTCTGAGATCCCACACCTTCAACCAGCCGCCCTTCCCAAGCCACAGTGGATACTGCAATAGCAAGATCAGGGCAACAAGTATCAGCGATATCCAACGCATCTAATGCAGTACGCGCCTACAAGAATTGGTAATAAGCCTCACGCCCGGGATAAGATGCGCAATCACCCAAGTCTTCTTCAATGCGTAACAATTGGTTATATTTCGCGATACGATCTGAGCGCGACAGTGAACCTGTTTTAATCTGAAGCGCATTAGTCGCGACAGCAAGATCCGCAATAGTAGAGTCCTCTGTTTCGCCCGAGCGGTGCGAAATGACAGCGGTATACCCTGCACGCTTGGCCATTTCAATCGCTGCAAATGTTTCAGTCAGCGTGCCAATCTGGTTGACCTTGATCAGGATCGAATTGGCAATACCACGCTTGATACCTTCCCGCAAAATCTTTGTATTGGTGACAAAAATATCATCGCCAACAATTTGAATCGACTTGCCGAGGCGATCTGTCAAGAGTTTCCATCCATCCCAATCATGCTCACTCATGCCATCTTCGATACTGATGATCGGATATTTGTCGACCCAGGTAGCATAAAGATCAACGATCTGTGAAGAAGTCAGTGTCAATCCGTCTGCTTTAAGGTGGTATTTCCCTTCGCTATAAAATTCTGAGGCCGCTGCATCAAGCCCAATTGCCACATCCGAGCCGGGCACATATCCTGCAGCTTCAATAGCCTCAACAACCACTTTGAGGGCCGCTTCATTGGAACCCAATGAAGGTGCAAACCCACCTTCATCTCCTACTGTGGTACTAAAACCGCGATTATGGAGGATTTTTTTCAGGTGATGGAATACCTCAGCTCCACATCGCAACGCTTCACGGAAACTCTGGCTGCCTACTGGGATAATCATGACTTCCTGAACATCCGCGCCGCCGGTGGCATGCGCACCACCATTGATAATATTCATCATCGGCACCGGCATTTCCATGCGTGCCGCCCCGCCGAAATAACGGTACAGCGGCAAACCGGCTTCTTCAGCCGCAGCTTTCGCCACAGCGATGGAAACCGCCAGTATGGCATTCGCGCCAAGGCGGGATTTATTTTCTGTTCCGTCCAGATCAATCATGGTTTGGTCTATGAACGCCTGTTCGGCTGCATCAAGACCAATGATCGCCTCAGCGATTTCAGTGTTGACATTTTCCACCGCCATCAGCACACCTTTACCCAGATAACGTTGCTTGTCATTATCACGTAATTCTGCCGCCTCCTTGGTGCCCGTGGAGGCACCAGAAGGCACTGCAGCACGCCCCATCACACCCGATTCCAACAACACATCTGCCTCAACCGTAGGATTGCCACGGGAGTCCAGAATTTCACGCGCTACGACATCAACAATTGCACTCATGATTTTTTCCTTAGTTTACTAAACGCAAAATTCAAACCAGCTACTGAGCCACGCCGATTTCCAGAAAAGCTTCCTGGATAAGCTATGACTCATCCTTATTGGCTACACTGTTCTTTCATGCACTACGCAAATTTACTTTTTCTTCAATTAAACCTTGTTTCTTTACCGTTGAATCCAGCACCTTCAATGTTTGCAGCAACTCTTTCAAGTATCCCAGTGGAAACGCATTGGGGCCGTCAGATAATGCCAGGGAAGGATTCGGATGTGTTTCCATGAACAAACCGGAAACTCCTGCCGCCACTGCTGCACGTGCGAGCACCGGCACAAATTCGCGCTGTCCGCCACTCACTGTCCCCTGCCCTCCGGGCAATTGTACTGAATGAGTTGCATCAAATACCACCGGGCATCCGGTAGTGCGCATCACCGCCAGCGAGCGCATGTCCGAAACCAGATTATTGTAGCCAAATGAGGCCCCCCGCTCGCACACCATGATATTGTCCGCACTACTTGCCTCACGTGCTTTTTCAACCACGTTCTGCATATCCCATGGGGACAGGAACTGCCCTTTCTTGATGTTTACCGGGCGACCTGAACGGGCTACCGCATGGATGAAGTCAGTCTGACGACAAAGGAATGCGGGGGTTTGCAATACATCTACCACTGCTGCAACCGGTTCGATTTCATCAATGCCATGAACGTCGGTCAAAATTGGCACACCAATTTGCTTTTTGACTTTTTCCAAAATCTTTAAACCCGCCTCCATCCCAAACCCGCGAAAAGATTTTCCAGAACTCCGATTGGCCTTATCGTAAGAAGATTTGTAAATGAAGGGAATCCCCAACTCAAGACAGATTTCCTTAAGTTGTCCCGCCGTATCCAGCGCCATCTGCTCAGACTCAATGACACACGGCCCTGCAATTAAAAATAGAGGATGAATGAGTCCGGCATCAAAGCCACACAGCTTCATGAATCATAACCTTTGGCAACTTGCCGATGCTGGATGGCTGCTTCTACATAGGATTTAAACAAGGGGTGCCCATCGCGTGGCGTGGAAGTAAATTCCGGGTGAAATTGCACCCCCACAAACCAGGGATGGGTTGTTTGTGGTAATTCCATAATCTCAGGCAATGATTCACTGGGCGTTCGTGCCGCGATCACCAATCCGACATTTTCCAGCGTTGGCACATAATGGTTATTCACCTCATAACGGTGGCGATGGCGCTCGTTGACTTCGTTACCATAAATACGCGATGCCAGCGTACCCGCCTTGATCGGACACCGTTGCGACCCAAGACGCATTGTTCCGCCCAAATCCGAATTCTCGCTACGAGTTTCAACCTTGCCGTCCCGATCCAGCCATTCAGTGATTAAAGCAACCACGGGATGCTCGGTTTCCAGATTGAATTCTGTACTGTTCGCATCGGTCATTCCAGCCATATCGCGTGCATACTCAATCACGGCAAGCTGCATACCAAGACAAATGCCCAGATAAGGAATCTTGTTCTCGCGCGCATAACGTATCGCGGCGATCTTACCTTCGGTGCCTCGCACCCCGAAACCACCCGGCACCAGAATTGCGTCCAGATGTTTCAGTCCATCGACTCCGTCAGTCTCGATCGCTTCCGAATCGAGGTACTCGATGTTCACCCGTGTGGAGGTATGAATCCCCGCATGACGCAAGGATTCAATCAAAGATTTATAAGACTCAGTCAGATCAACATACTTGCCAACCATGCCAATGGTGACCTCATTTTGAGGATTTTCCAGCGCCGCAACCAATTTGTCCCAAACTGACAAATCGGCAGGCGGAAGTTGCAAGCCCAATTGTTCGCAAACAATCCGGTCCAGTCCCTGTTTGTTGAGCATTTGTGGAACCTTGTAAATGCTATCCACATCCCACATCGAAATCACGGCTTCCTCACGCACATTGGCGAACAGCGAAATCTTGGCACGCTCGTCATCCGGAATCGGGCGATCTGCCCGGCATAATAGCGCCGTCGGGAAAATACCAATCTCGCGCAATTTTTGCACGCTGTGCTGGGTTGGCTTAGTTTTCAATTCGCCGGCACTGGCGATATAGGGAACCAGGGTCAGGTGAATATAAGCCGTGTCAGTCCGGCCACGACGCAATCCCATCTGTCTGGCCGCTTCCAAGAACGGGAGAGATTCAATGTCACCCACGGTTCCACCAATTTCAACAATCGCCACATCGGCATTCCCGTCATGGGAAGCTGCCGCACCACGCTCGATAAATGCCTGAATTTCATTGGTAATATGGGGAATTACCTGCACTGTCTTGCCCAGATATTCACCGCGTCTCTCCTTGCGAATGACGCTATCGTATATCTGCCCAGTAGTAAAATTATTGGCTTTACGCATCTTGGCCGAGACAAAACGTTCGTAATGCCCCAGATCAAGATCGGTTTCTGCACCGTCTTCCGTCACAAAAACCTCACCATGCTGAAACGGGCTCATCGTGCCCGGGTCAACATTAATATAAGGATCAAGCTTGAGAAGAGTTACTTTGAGGCCGCGCGACTCAAGTATTGCAGCGAGAGAGGCTGCGGCGATTCCTTTACCCAAAGAAGAGACCACACCGCCTGTAATAAAAATATATTTTGTCATGGGGCGTAATGATACCGCAAAACACACTTCCCCTCAAAAGGAAGTAAGCCCGCAAAAGTCAGAAATCTGCCATTATTGCCCTGAAGGCGGCGGTGGTGGCTCTGTCAATGGTTGTGTATACATCACCTGCGGCTGATAACTGGCGCCATCAGGCAGCTGATTTCCTTTGGCGTACATGCATTGCTCATAAGCGATATCATAGCGACGCTGAAAATCTTTTTGGCTGTGTTGGGCCTCACCAGTGCCAATTGCGGCTCCTTCCAGCATCCCAACAGCTGCACCAACCCCGGAGCCATTGCGATTACCCGCTCCCAAGATTCCCGCAACCACACCTATTGCCGTACCTGCCGCAATACTTTTCATTTCACTGTCAGAAGCAGCCTGGCTGGCTGAGGTTCCAATGGATTTTTGCGCAAACTGCCTGCAAACACTATCTTCAGCATTAAATTGTTCAAATGATTTTCCCGGAGCAGGCATCACGGCAACGCTCGGCCCATTCGGGATACTCGCGCACCCAGCCAAAACGGTTAATAGTGCGAACGACCCTATTGCAAGACGCATGACTATCATCTCCAACCTGAATTGAATTAATTGATAGACTATTACATTAACTAATAAATTTCAATCAGTTAATAATAATTATGGGCTCACTAATAAAAAAATTAAAATAATTCAAATTTCCGCTAAAGTTTGTTTAAAGTCTGCCGATAGCCATCTTACAGGGACAAGCGTTAATCCAATCTTAATTTGGATTTCATTAGGAGAGCACCATGAGTTCAATCAGTAACATTTCCAGTTTGACCAGCCAGACCTATTTGCAACCCACAACCAAGGCAACGCAATCGGTTGCTGGCGCTAACTCGGACAATGACAGCCAAAGCAATAGTGGTAGCAAAGTCGGAGGCGTGGGCAAATCAAATTTCTTGAGCGCCATTGAACAGGCATTGGGCCAAAGTTTGTCTGGCAGCTCCAGTACATCTTCTTCCACGGCGACAACCGGCACAAGCCAATCATCATCGACTTCGGCTGCAACTCAGAGTGTTCAAGCCGCTTTACACGCCTTTCTGCATAACCTATTTACAGCATTGCAGCAATCCGGGGGACAAACTAACAGCTCGGTAGCCAACGCCAGTAGTACTTCAGCAACAGAAACTGAAGGCCGTCACGGTCAAAATGGAAGTTCAAATCTAGTTGCGGGGATTCAAAGCTTATTGCAGCAACTCTCATCGAGCAACCAAAGCACTGCAACGGCAAGCACTACGAACGGCCAAAACAGCACTAGTAGTGCGAACGCGATCAGCAATCTGAGCTCCAGCTTCCAGAATTTGATAACTACCTTAAACGCATCGCAAGGACAAGGGACTTCGGAATCAACATCCAATTTGCAATCGTTCTTGCAGAATTTACAAAAAAACCTGAGTAGCGGCCAAAACATTTCCGGCTCGCTGGTCAACACAGTGGCATGAGACATGGATCACATTTAAATAATATGGTACCCCGGACACAGCTAAAGACAATTACCCATCCGGTTCAATCATGCAATTTTTGATATTGTTATTAGAAAAAAATTAGAGGCAGACAGCCATGGACGTTACTTCAGTTGCATCCTCACTTTTAGCGACGGGGTCGACTCAAAGCACGCCAAGCAGTGGCAATTCAGTCACGCCTGCAGCTAACACAACTCCTCAACCTAATAATTCACAAGCCACCCCTGTGCCTGCTTCGCCTGTGCCGCCAACCACTGCGACTCCTCAAAACCCATCATCAACGCAGATCGCCAATGCAGTCAAGCAAATGAACGACTCCTTCACTCAAAAAGGGCAGAATATTTATGCGACTATCGGCATAGATAAGGCAACTGGCGTTGAAGTAGTTAAAATCGTGGACCGTGACACAAATCAGACCGTGGTTCAATACCCGTCCAAAGCCGCTCTTGCAGCTGCTGCAGCCATCCAGCACCCACAAGGATCAGGTGGGCAATTGATCAATACCAATGCCTGATTAATTCGAGCGGCACTAACGTAAACATTGAACACGCTTCTATTGCATGGTGGCATCAACATGAAAACAATTGGATATTTTACCGGACAGGGTAGAATATCTAAAACCTAACCGTAACAAAAACTGGAGTGTCAGTCATGAGTACAATTCCTGGGGTAACTGCGATTTCCGGAACCACTGCAATTTCAGGTGCTGCATCATCCAATATTAATGGTTCCAACTCGGCTCCAGCCAGCAACAGCAATGCCATTAACAGCAGTTCAAATACTACATCTACACAAGCTGCTGCCACACTGGCCGCTCTGGAACAAACCCTGGTCACGCTTGGTAGCAGCTCAAATTCGTCTGCCCCACTGACTTATAATGCCTCAGGGCTTTTAAATTCGGCTCAATCGGCAACTTCGCCCACATCAACTTCTACCATTACAAGTGCTCAGGCCGCGCAGGATGTGCTTGCAGCAGAACAAGTCGTTACCCAAACACTTAATTCATTGTTCTCAAACAATTCATCTGACTCGTCAAACTCATCGTCTTCGAATCTTTTTAGCATGCCCGGTAACAGCACCTCAACCTCGTCAAACGGCACTTCAACCACCAGTGCGCAGGCGGCGCAAGATGTTCTCACAGCAGAGCAGGCAGTCACACAAACTTTAAGCTCATTGTTTGCGGGGTCTTCGTCCAACTCTTCCAACTCATCGTCCTCTAACACTTTCTCCCTGCCAAGTTTGCCTGCATCTTCGGCTTCAAACACCAATACCTCAACGCCGGCAACCAGCGCCCAAAATGCTGTTGCAGCAGCAGAAGCAACTGTGACCAATACCCTTAACTCATTGACCTCTAAATAAACCTAATCAAGCAGAGTGAAAGCACCAAACTATAGGCAATAGCTCTACATTAAACAAGCCCAACATCTGCCGCCTTTACCCCTGGGAAAACTGAAGCAATTTGCGATGCAGATAACCCATATAGCTTTCCCAGCAATCCCCCTAAAATAGCCCGATAGTCATTGAGAACGGGAAAATCACGATTTTGAAACAGATTGGCCTGATTAACATTGAGCTGTTCTCCCAAAATGCGCCCGCCTTTGATTTTGCCACCGAGCACCCAATAAACCGAACCATGGCCATGATCGGTTCCTTTATTGCCATTCTCCCTGAATGTTCGGCCAAACTCGCTCACCACGACCACCGCCGTATCCAGCCAACGGGCGCCCATTTCATCCTTAAATGCGGTGAGTCCCCGCCCTAATTCATCAAAACGACTTGCCAGATATCCGACTCCCCCGCCCTCTCCCACATGCGTATCCCAACCACCCACATCAACAAACCCGATGCTGTACTTATCTTTCATCATCGTGGCAATACGGCGAGCCTCCAACTCGAAGCCTTTTGAAGTAATGGCATTTCGGCTGGCCGTATCCATGTGCGCTGTCATTTCCTTGAGCACTTCGTCTCTGACATCAAAACCCTCGACAACAGGTTTGGATAAATCGCTATTCCGGTACATGGCTGTGATAATTTTCGTTTGACGCGGATCCAGACCCGGTTTATCAAGCTGTCGAAGTGCCATATTGGGTATTTGAGTCTCCCCGCGAAAGATTACCGGCAACTGATCGGTAAAAGAGATGGCATTACTGCCGTGCAGAACCGAAGCCAGCCGATTCAAAAATCCGGATTGAAAATTCCGGCTTGAATTAACTGCTTGACCCAGTTCAATGCTATCCTGCGTTTCGAAATGACTGCGCGATAAATCATCCGTTCCCGCAAACGGTATAAATGCCGCCTGCTGATTTTGAAATAGCGGGTAGATACTTTCCCGCAAGGCCGGGTGGAGCCCCCAGTCACTATCGAGCGGCAATGCGCTATGGACATCAAGGCCGGGCTTGGCTATTGCGATATTCGGCCTCGACTCATAATAAAAGGAACTGGATACGGGAATCAGCAAATTGGCTGCGTCGTAACCCCCGCGCAGAAAAACCAGTAAAAACTTGTTGCTATTAACCGATGGGGTAGCAAACAACTGCCCCGAACAAGTAATGAATGGCAATGCTGTAAGTACCTGTAAAACTTGACGCCGGTTCATACTCAACCTCGCTAACGTTTCATGAATTCAGGCGATGCCAGCAAGAAAATATTCCATTCCTGCGGCGACACGGCTTGATCAAGTGCTGCCTTGGTTTCAGCCCCCAAGGTGGATTGCCAAGACTGATAATAAAGCGCGTTAGCCAGTTGGGGAAAAGCCGCACGTTCGACGGGTTCCGGACTGTCGGTACGGAAGAGCCCTGCATTGCCACTCCCTATGGCTTTGGCAATTTCAAAACGCGTGGTCATCTGGCCGGAACTTGCCCATGATGCCTGAACCAGTGGATACCCATCCGGTGTTTGGCGACCATATAACTGTTCGCCCATACGATTCAGCCAATTGATCATTGGACTTGCATTCAAAATCGTTTTGTCATCGTAGGCCAGCCTGACAGAAGAAACCACAAAATGAATCGGATCCTTAAATTTATTACCGAGCGACAAACGAAATTCGGAAGACATAAATAGGGTTCTTAACACTTCACTGATCTGACCTCCGGATGTAAGAAAAGTTTTCGCCATGCGATCAACCAATGCATCCGATGGGCTATCGCCCACAAAATAAACAGCCAACTTGCGACTCACAAAATGCGCTGTGGCTGGATGGGATGCCAAAAGGTCAAGCACCTCATCAACCTCGTCGATGCCACGACCATGAATCGATTTTCCAAGAAAAGTCTTGTTGCCATAGTCATGGCGGTTGGGATTGAACTCGAATAAACCTTGGCGCAAATACTGATCCTGCAACTCCTTTTTTACAGCAGGCTTTTGATCCGACAGATTCACCCCCAACCCCGTCAAAATACGTGCCAGCTCTTGCACATCTGCCTGGGAATATCCCCCTGCCACGCCTAGCGTGTGCAACTCCATCAACTCTCTCGCATAATTCTCGTTGATATGCCCCTTCGCATTTTGCTCATTGTCGAGATAGCGCAACATCGCCGGGTGGTGAACCGTCACGGTGAGTAAATCACGAAAACTGTCCAAGGAGTGAGCCCGTATTTGATCCTCATAGTCCGCCAGCATCACACGCAAATTACTTTTTGACTGGTGGACTGAAAAATGATTCATCCAAAACCACGTCATCTGTTCAACCAGCTGCTGAGGGGAATATAAATCCCGCATAAGAGAACGTGTTGCTGTTTCTTTAGCCAGTAGATTCAAATATTGCTGATAGGCTTGCTGGGCTGCTTTTTTCTCGTCATCGTTTGCAATTGCATCAGCCGCCTTGCGTTTCTGCTCGCTTTCCATAGCCAGTTGTGCCATATTTTTTTGACTGATCTGCATGCCTGACAACTGCGCTTGGACGGGATCGGGAAGCGTGATTACCGGATCAGGATGCAGTTGCGAATAGAGATAATTCTCTACACCCCGGTCAACCAGTTGACGCATCTCGTTCGTATTGGCTCCCCAAGTTACTCGATTGAGCAAGTGGATTGGATCTGCCTGAAATTCCTTTGGCCAAGGAGCATGAGTTGTATTTGCGGGTGAAACCGCGCAACCCGCCAATAGAAAAAAACTCAACGTGCATAAAAGTTGGCGATAAATATTATTCAGGTACGTCACTTGTGTCTTTCGCTAAGTTGAGTATCAAGTTTTGATATCAAAACGGAAAAAGCCACCCGATCAGGTGGCCTTTTGTTCGCGCAATACATGTTAGACTGATTAAACGAATCAGTATCTTCCTTGCGTCTTATTAATGTAGTTTGATAATTGCTCTGCTTCCTGATTCATTCGAATCAAGTTAGTGTGAGTGTTGCGGAACAAGGCACACATCACCTTATAGATAATCCGTGGATTAGCATCAATTAATGATTCAAAAGCAACGGGTTCCAAGGTATAGACGATGGCCTCCCCATTGGCAACCAATGTCGCTTTACGGGTTGTGCGGTCAATAAAAGCACGGGTTCCGGCACATTCCCCCTTGTGCATGGTATACAGCACAGCTCCTTTACCCTCCTTATCCCCAAACAAATTCAGCTTGCCCTCAATCAAAATGAAGAGCGTACCCGCAGCGTCGCCCTCTTTTGAAAGCATCTCTCCATCTTTAAGTTTCTTGACCCCCATTACGCTGCATAAAATCTCGCACTCGGCATTGGTCAACTCCTTGCCAATCGATGACTTACCCATTAATTCAACGTTAATTTTGGTGCCCATAACCTGATTCTCTCCTGATGTAGTCTATGCCGAGAAAAAACACATCGGCTGATTATAAAATCCCAACTCCGAATGTAAAGATAGCATAATTTAATCTACAGCGAGTTCGTTAATCAACCGAAACTCACTTCAGATTTAAACATTCCGCGAATAGGATTCCTGATTCCGAAAGATTTTCTTAGAATAAATCAACACTGCCAGAATCAACAGAATCCTGCTGAATGTGCTTTTTATCCAGCTCATCAAAGCTTGTTTGGCTCGCCGCCATAGCCTTTTCCAAACTTGCAATACGCTGCTGAAAACGTTGCAAACCATCAGCAGCTTCACCATCCCGCTCAACATCATGGAGCGACTGCATATAGTTCTCGAGCAATTCTGATCTCGTTTGGACTTGCTCAAGCAGTTGCCTTACCAGATCGTCAAACTGCAGTGAGATGATGGCATCAAGGACCAACTTATGTATTTGCTTAGACACTTCAGTGATGTAGGTTGATTGATTGGCTGCTGCAACATTGAGATTATCCATCTCATTCCACATATTACGCATGTTGTCACGCGAACGATCCGCCACACTCATATCCATGTCGGACACTTCACTGATGGATGATCCGACTCTCGCCATGCATGTTTCAATATCACTCAAAAGAGTACGAATTTGTGAGCTAAATTGATTCGACTTTTGCGCCAGCTTTCTCACTTCGTCAGCAACCACCGCAAAACCACGCCCGGCTTCGCCTGCACGTGCTGCCTCAATGGCGGCATTGAGGGCAAGTAAATCAGTCTGTTTGGTAATTTCGTTTACGCTATTGAGAATCGAAACAACAGACCCCATCAACTCTTCCATCTTAAGAAAACTTGTCGCCGTCTCCTTTCCCGCGTGATGAACATCTCCCATGAAACCAACCAGCTCGTCAATAATGCCTTCTGTGTTCTGTGCAAAATGTTTAATCCCTGCAACCTGCTCCTTTTGCTGATCTCCTTGAGCGGAGGTAACCAGGCTCTCAACCAATTGACGAAGCATCTCCATCTGACCGACCGATTGCTCTTTTAGCCCGGTCAAATTACCTGTCAGTCGAGAGGTTGCCGTGCCGATGATTTTATAAGCCTGTGAAATACTTTCTCGAATGGTGTGGAATTGCACATCTACCAGCGTTCCAGCCTCACTGGAACGGGTATCATATTCCTTCATTGTAGCAAACAGACTGGCCATTCTGGCCGCCTGTTTTTCTTTGAACTGGTGACGCGCTGTTCGTCCCAATATCATGCTAAGAATAAGGGCCAAAGCGGCAAAAAAGTGGATAGTCGTTGGAAAAATGGATGGCACAGTAACAAAATAGCTGACAACTACCCCAACGACCTCTAACGCCAAAGCAAGAAACACTGCCAAATCGTCTGACCTGAATTGCATTTGTTTCTCCAGAATCTATTAATTTTCAAAACGGCCGGAATCTTATAATCGAGTGCAGTCAGTCTATCAGTTTTCACAATCATCGTACTCAGCGCTTAAGAAATCTTGATGTCGCTCTGCCTTAAATGACTTTCTGCGACCTTATGATCTGCTGCCTTATGATGGATAAACTTGTATCGGCACTAAATTGGATTTCTTAAATTTGGAATGAGGGTGATTAGTCTCCAAATTCTGGAAGTATCTAACACAAATGGCATCTCAAGGGATGCCATTTGTTAACTACAAAACAAGCTAACTTCTTCAAAGTGAAATTATTAATTGGGCAGCTGAGCCCCTCCGTAAACCGTCAGAACGTAAGCCTTCAGGCTTCCGTCAGATTGCGGAACAGCGGAGATTTGCACTTTCGCTCCCGCACCGAGATAACCCGCCAAAGTTGTAAGATTGGTTGCGTTCGTGATGTCAAGCGATGTAACAGTTACCACATTGTTGCTGCGGTTTACCAGATAAACCAGTGTTGCCTGTCCGTTGCCACTGCTTACATCCACCGTAACCGGGTTAGTTCCCCCAGTAATGTTCATGGTAAACGTTGAAACACCCGATATTGGTGCAGTAAGTGCAATGGCTACAGTTCCTCTTGGAACGTCTGTAGGTTCAACAATTACCCATGGAACAGACCAGCCTGTCGCATTGGCTGGGTCACCCCAACGGGCGTATGTCACTCCATGTGCATAGAATTTGTATGCAGCTGCACTACCGAAACTTACGTTGCCGCCTGTCGCACTCACAAAATCGCCGATTGCAGTCGAGCTTGTTGTCAAGACACTGTCTACGACAGTCGGGTAGGCAAAATCCCAGTATTTAAACCCTGAAATGGTAGCTCCGGTAATTGGATCATTACCATTAGCGGTACCGCTGCTGATAAAGCTCATCAAAGGTGAGGTGTAGTCGTCAGAAGCTGTGTTGAAGGATTTGTTGAATACAACACCTGAACCGTGCTTATCGGGTTGTCACACACAGCCACTAGATGTAGTAGGACGTGATTTAGCGGCGTAGAGTTCGTCATAAGTTGGGGCAGTAACATCGCCCGC
>Ga0316222_1003219_pt1 | contig 16268 bp, 18 predicted proteins | sample TBH18011metaG_FD_206008 | JGI IMG/M metagenome (GOLD analysis project Ga0316222, IMG submission 206008) | Freshwater microbial communities from Trout Bog Lake, Wisconsin, USA - TBH18011 | ecosystem: Environmental > Aquatic > Freshwater > Lake > Hypolimnion/Profundal zone | place: USA: Wisconsin...
GCACAACACCTCATCCGCCGTTTACGGAAATGGTTCCCTATCCATGTAACGTGCTTTAGACAGAACACGGCCATAGCTTGAAAATCCATGGGAAAAAACAGGGGGTATTCAGGGTCTTAGTTGAAATGCACTGGGTTCAAGTCCCTGCTGCAGCGCTTTTTTTTTGTCGCTCATCCTCTTTTCATGCAGGGCGCCCTGCTGCTCCTGAACCTAGGGCTACTCTAGGGCCGCGTTTGTTCTTCTTCGCTTATGTTAAGTTCGCATTACTTTGCTTGTTTTTCATTAATTACACCAGGAAATCAAGCACCACCATGCATCAATCAATCAATAACTAACTGGGCAAAGATCGCCTTCGCCAGGTCCTGCAGCTTGAACGCGGCCGGCGCACCAGCCCCACCGTTGGCCCTGCCCCTATCGTGGGCGCAGAGCGGAAGCGGCTGAGCGCGCCGTGGAGTCCGGGCTTGCTCGGATTTGCCGTCATTGCTGCAATGGCAGATAATGAAGAAAGAAAACATTTCATCAAACTCCGAACCTCATCGAAGGTCCACGGCGCACCAGCCCCACCGTTGGCCCTGCCCCTATCGTGGGCGCAGAGCGGAAGCGGCTGAGCGTGCCGTGGAGTCCGGGCTTGCTCGGATTTGCCGTCATTGCTGCAATGGCAGATAATGAAGAAATAAAAACATTTCATCAAACTCCGAACCTCATCGAGGGTCCACGGCGCACCAGCCCCACCGTTGGCCCTGCCCCTATCGTGGGCGCAGAGCGGAAGCGGCTGAGCGCGCCGTGGAGTCCGGGCTTGCTCGGATTCGCCATCATTGCTGCAATGGCAGATGATGAAGAAATAAAAACATTTCATCAAGCTCCGAACCTCATCGAGGGTCCACGGCGCACCAGCCCCACCGTTGGCCCTGCCCCTATCGTGGGCGCAGAGCGGAAGCGGCTGAGCGCGCCGTGGAGTCCGGGCTTGCACGGATTCGCCGTCATTGCTGCAATGGCAGATGATGAAGAAATAAAAACATTTCATCAAGCTCCGAACCTAATCGAGGGTCCACGGCGCACCAGCCCCACCGTTGGCCCTGCCCCTATCGTGGGCGCAGAGCGGAAGCGGCTGAGCGCGCCGTGGAGTCCGGGCTTGCTCGGATTCGCCGTCATTGCTGCAATGGCAGATGATGAAGAAATAAAAACATTTCATCAAGCTCCGAACCTAATCGAGGGTCCACGGCGCACCAGCCCCACCGTTGGCCCTGCCCCTATCGTGGGCGCAGAGCGGAAGCGGCTGAGCGCGCCGTGGAGTCCGGGTTTGCTCGGATTCGCCGTCATTGCTGCATGGTAGATAGCAAAGTAAATCATGAAAGCGACTTCCAGTGCTCCCGTCGCAACCAGTAAAATGTAACGGCTGCGCCACGTGACCAGGTAACCACAAGTCAAAAAGTTCCAGTCATGTAGAAGAAAGAAGCTCAGGCTCAGAAAGTTCAAGCGAAATTTTCAAAATTTCATTTTCCAGCTAGAGCTCGGACCACGTCAGTCCTGTACTGGTGCTTCCGTACATCAATACAGTGAAAATCCTTTGCGCAATTCCGTACATGGTCTGGAGTATTATTATGACCAACGAAAGGTAGTAATATATCACTCAATAGTCAACGCCTTAGGTATTCTTATCTTCGAGAGAATTACCTGTGAAGATTAGCCAATCTGCCCATGTCATCCAAAAAGCTGCAAGAACCAACGCTTGGAAGATCTTCCACAAAGAAAGTTTGAATGTTAACTTCACAGTCGTGCGCTTAATTTGAGCTGATTGTTTACGTGTAATCTATTAAATAACTGAGCGGTTAACGAATTAAGCACTGAAGGATTATATGGCATTTGATATTTTGTGATTGACATGATTATTAACCGTTTTAATTGTGAGTTCACCTTATTAATTTCGATTACTGTGGACTCAACTGACCTCCTACCAGTTAATCATCTCACGGTTAATATCATTGAAATCCATCAGAGTGACGCAAATGGTGAATGGCTTCGCTGTCATCTTGGATTCAATTGCGCCTCCTGCTTTGTTGGTAAAACAAATATCGACAACGGAGTTCCAACATTTGCATACTGGCCAACTAGACGCAAACACCTGGAAGCGACGGCCGACTTATTCGTTTCGCTGTCCGCCGGGCAAATACCGGGGTTTGACGCACTGTCAGATCCTGACGAAAAGCAGCGGCAGCTTCGCTTCAAGTTCCGAATGTTGAGCACAGCACAGCAAGCAGAGCGACTAACCCAACTCGACGACCAGCTTTTCAAAATCATTGCCGAGGAACTCCAAGCCCGCGTGCTTTGTGCAAAAAGCGCCAAGTTTGATCTCAGGCAAATGCTGATAAAATTGTGTCATGACACACCGGCCGACGAAGACCACTTCTTCCAAAGCGCAATGCCAGGTGGAGCAGGTCAAGACGATAAAACAAAGATCAAAAGTGCAGAAGCAGCGTCATGTCGAAACTGCGAAGTGCGGTTCGTTGCCAGCCAGCTTTGCGCCTACGTCAATGTCAAAGGAGGCAATTTAACAGACAACATTGTCAAGCGTCGTCGATGTCCGCAAGTCTCCCAGCTGCGGGCCGAATTAACAGAGTTGTGCTCTCAATTTACCGTCGCGACCGTGGAAACAGCAACATCAACCACGATTGGGAATGAACCGCAGCTTCCATCATCAATAGCTCCGCCAGCTCATCCGACGGCGTCCTCATCTATCGCTGAGTCAGCATCAGGAGCTTTCACTCCCCCATCGCTTGAAGATCCGATAGGTGTTGACCCGGCAAAAGGTCAGCTGCCAGAGAAAGAACAATATGGAGTGGTGCGCGACCAAGCAGATTTACTTATACAACAGCTGGGCAACGGCACCTCAGGTTTCTTAAAATGACAAGCATAAATCAAAGGCTACATGTTGTCAAATTATATTCGCACAACTAATCTGAATCGGTTTGCTATAAGATAGCTGAAAAAGTGAATTTTTCGACTGATTCTTTATTGCATGCTTGCAATAAATTCACTGTCTTTATCCATGTTTGACAAAGTGGAAAAAAAAATTGCGACAAGCATCGTTGAAAATTTGATTTTCAATTTTCGTTCATCAAGTTGCGGCTGGAGAGGCTATCGCTGGAGAAAGAGTGCGAGCGCAAAAGCATTATTTTTTGGAATGAGCCATTTGAAGGCCCAGCCATCAGTTCGATCAGGGCACGGAAACTTGAACTTTTTCTTTGCTATAAAGAGAGCAAAAAAGGATTACATTTTTAGCGACAATACGGTAATAATGAATAATGTTTACTGCCCATCCAAAAAATTCGAAAAGTTTCAATTCCTTTTTAAGGTGTTCTCGCCTCATCTCGGCAATGAACAAGCGTGTCATTCAGAAAATTTTGGCCGAATGGAAGCATGCAGCCGCACTCGCATTTATGAATAGCATTCGCAATTGCAGAGCTGATTTTTCGCGCAAGCAGAAATAAAAACACGCGCCAAGAACAATTCACATATTCCTTTCCTTGTAATTAAGCGTGGCCTTTCGAGGAAGATTACCTGCATGTCGCGCAAAATCATGTTTGCTCCTCATAACGAAGAAATCGTGCAGCTTATGAAATAATAATAATAAAATTGCAGCACAGTGTTGCTTTTGTCAGAAATGTTTCAAGTGAAAAAATTCTTCTGGTTCTTCTTCTGTTTTGGTTCCTTTTTTGGATAACGAGATTGCATCAACGCGACACATGAATAAATGAATAATGAATTATTATTAACCTGCCATATCGGTCTCCATTCCCCCGCTCCCCCCTCCCCGAATGCTAACGAAATTGCACAAATAAGAGAATTAAATCAATCAATACTTTCAGCATAATTCTCAATAATCTGTTAAATACGTGTGTAGACGATGACGGCCTGGATACTCTGCCACCATTGCCAGAAGCATGGCCACTGCCTAAAAATTCATCGTTGCGACACGTGAAAAGCGTGACGCATTTATTTAGTGACCTAGAACCGACGAATTATCCCGAATTCGAAGGTGATGCTATCGGCTTGTTTACAAAGCTAATCCCCTCGCGAGAAGACAAACGGGTCATCTCCGAGATGACCATGGCCTTGCAATTGATGAAAACACAATTTCAATTCACACACAGTGAGATGAGTGCAATAGTGAACATGTGCCGCATGACTCACAACGCCACTGAGTTACGTCATCACCTACCCTCAACCTCTCTTGGCATCTCATCAAAGTGGAGTGATTTGCAAGATTACTACTGCGGCGACAATGATCCGGTATTGACAAATATTGTTTGTCCACGAGTTGATTGCAAGCGGCTTCAGTCCAATTCTTCAGCAAGGACCTGCGATTCCTGTGGCGACATTCTTCGCAAAACCAGTGATATTCCACTTGAAACAATTGCTCGGGTGCCGCTTATCTTTTTGCTCAAACTTCAATTAGAAGATCCTTACTTTTTGAGCCGAGTGATTAACCCTCCGCCGCCAAGCAACAATGGGGTTATTGATGGTTTGCTCGAGATCGATAATATATTAAAGCTGGTTTCTGGCAGCAACGCTTTCAAGTTATATATTGTTCGGTAAGAAATACCGATAAAGTTAATGGGCGAAAATATTTTAATAGATTATGAACTGGTTATTGTGATTTCAGCACAGAAAAAGGAAATCTTGTCCATACTTGCGGGAAGCAACAGCCTGTATAATAATATACACAGCGTGCCCTTGCACGCGCAATACACCAAATTTAAGTTTCACCATTTACACCATGATGAGCTGACCCTGCTACGATTTAGATTACTACGGAAGCTTGAACTATAAATCATGGTATACGTCGCGTCCTAAGCCTGAATCAAATACCTTTGATATTCCATTGGAAGTCTGGTCTGATGGGTATGATGGGAGACAATTCAGCGCAGCCTCAACAGGAATGGTGGTTGCCACGGTATGTTTTAATGACGCGCATCAGAGCATGACATTTATTATTGCACTTAAGTAATATAAGGAATGGAAGTGAATCTTTTTATTCATTTATGATCTTTTTTTTTAAGACAATTCAGTGCGGCATCAACATCTCAATTTATTACCATTATAACGATAATGACAATATTTTTATTGATTTAAACTAATAAGCCTGCTTTGATTTGTATCTCATGTTGCTAGTAATACTTTACTAATCCACGGCTTCTTGTCAGTGTAAGCTTCTGGAAGCATGGTACCGCACCAAGCGAAAGCACATGGTTTGATCAATGATGGCTGTCTCACGAAAAGTCCATTTGCATCTAGAAGTATTCATGAATCATTATCTGTTTAAATACTTAATTGTGCATGCGCGCAAATTGAGAATGATTAATCCAAGGAAAGAGAAAGGGCCAACTAACGTTTATTTCTGACGCATAGAATTCACATTGAAATCGCAATCATTAAACGTGAATAGATGGTGACCGCCGTGTACGAGAAGCTGAAAGAGTCAAAGTATGTTGAAAATCGGTTGCTCAACAACGTCTTTTCGGAGCTAAAACACCTTGAACGCTTCGGCTTCGATCACAATGGGCGCCATTTCACAGTTACTGTTTGTTGAACGTTCTATTTGCCAGCAATGAGCGATTTGATTTGATTTACGGCGTAGCAGTTGTGCTGGATCATTAGTATGTACATTTACCGTAACCTTAATCTGATCGGTAGGTCGTGCAAGTAATTGCCGACAAGCCGGCCTTGGCTAAGCTAACAGGACATGCATTTCACTCGGCAAATTACGGCTGTCAAATCTGTCCGTTTCAAAGCTGCTACCCAAAAAATGGACTTGTTTGTGGGTCGATTAATGATTAACCGTTACGTGATTAAGATTTCGCACCTATCCTTCATCATTCGGAATTAATTAGTTGATGTTGGTCAGCTTCGTGTTTCCAGCGGAATGTTGCAGCTACAAGAATCAACGCGATGACAATTAGATAATAATTATTAACTAACCTCACATTTTTCTCGGACTCAAGTAGTGGCCTATTTATTTACTGCGGTTATAGACGTTCATAAGCGAGTATTCATTCATGATCTTCTTCTTTTTAGCCTCGAAGTCTTGATGGCCAGTTGCGCGATGCGATGGAGAACTTTCAAACTGCGAAAGTTGAAACAGCAGATCTTCTGTCATCGTTAAAGCCTTTCCGCTCTAAGGATACAATGCACACCGCCGTTTCAGGACCATTCACGACACCAATCCCGCTGACAGGTTTATTTGGTCATTCAGGCCAGGAAACTAACTTGGAATGGAACATGCTCGTCGATGTTCATGATGAAACAACAAAAGCTGATGATAAGCTGGGCGACCTTTGTTGATGAAAACCTTCAGACGCAGTGAACGAGGAGGAGACATCAGAAGATGACGAGGAGACAACAGATGATGACGAAACGGCAGACGCAACATCGATATCGAACGGCGAGGTGGCATCAAGCAAATACGGAGTATTGGCTGCTGCATCAATTTCGCCTGCTGCAACAACAATGGCCTCAACAAACATTGGCCAGGCGTCAGCAAATATCGTCGTCAGCAATCAGTCCACAATGCCCGACGAAGAACAAGTTGCGGAAAAGAAGACATATCGTCACTGTTGGCTTTTGGAAGGTTCATTGAAATTTGGATGGCAAAAAAAGGACTGAGAATACGGAATAATATGGCGTTTATACATATTCTCATTCCCTCAAATGAAATAACGTTATCATCGTATACATTGCAGGAATGAAAACTTCACATTTTGACACGATGCGCGCGCTCTACAGCAACGACTACATTCGGACAGGTTTATTCATTGTAGAGTCAGTTCACGATGAACGTTGATTCCGGGCATAATTGAAGCATAGGGTCTCTTGGTGCCTTGCTAACGTTAGAAGTGAAATATCAAATGAGCATTCTTGAATCTCAAAGTTACAACCTATTCATGATAGATATGGATTAACAGTTTTTTATTTCCAATGCAGTCATGAAGTCTTTCAATGATCTCGCCCATCGCGACCAAAAGATTCACAAAGGCTTGAAATCACAGCTGAATGCGGCATTGAAACAAACAGGTTTTCGGTTTGTTAATCAGAAGAGTAAGTCTTACGTGTTTGAATATTGATCGTTCATAATGTTTCCTATTGTAAAGGGATTCACTTGTTGGCCATGTCTTTTATGCTTTTTCAACAATAAAGTCAATGATCATGTAGAGCCAGCGTTCTCGTCAACTTGGAGAGGGTGAACCTGGGAAGGCTTGATAGATGTTCGTGACATGACTTGGGATAAACTTTCTCTCCCATTTAGAATGATATCGCCAGACTTCATGCACGTTGTCGATCATGGCGTTTTGTTGGAAATTTTGCAGAAGTGCATCATGGCACTTTCTCCAGGGGAATACCTTATCTTCGTCGGGAGAGTGTCGAAATATTGGGTTTGCAAAATTATCATGCAAAGTTATGAATTATTTTATTAATATTATCTAAAATTATTCAAAGGCGAATCCGCTGTGATTAGCCTTAACTGTTCGTAATTGTGCTCAAATCAATTTGCGAAGTGACCGACTATTCTTATATAGAGCATCAGCAAGTTTCCCACGTTTTCGGCGGCGAATAAGCAGGATAAGCCATTCGTTAAAGGTACTCCCAGAGCGGCCGAAACTGTTTGCAGTCTCACATTTGCGATTAACACCAGTTAAACCGTACAAATAAACTTTTCTTGATTAAAGGAACCGAGAACAAATTAACGTAATCCCGAAGCTTGTTGCAATTGTAACGATCTAAACGTTCTATTAATTGTTTCTTATATTAACGCCCTTTAGTCATTGTTCATGAAACGTGTGGCCCGGATTGCGTTCATGAATCTCCTGCCCCCAAACACTTACGCATTGCTCAAACATGCCAGCGACCTTGCACTCCTTCTTGAGCAAGGTAATCTTATGTGCGCACTTTCAAACGGTTATTTGTAGACTAACATGCGTCATTATTCTCATTCATGCTTAACAGCTAGATGATGACCTCTGTGAATAATAACTGGTTAGGCAATTATTTATATAGCATCTATCGCCAAATGAAAGAATTAAAATGATAATAACTTTATAATATGTCCCTAACATGACCGCTCAGTTATCTCCACAGATTATTTCAACGCGGAACACCTGAAAAGTTTATCGTCCACAATCGAGAAACTTCAAGAAACCTATTTGAACGTATTCGGTTGGCAAGAAGCTACTTCCTCAAACTTACATTCGCTTGGGCATGTACCGGAGCAAATTCGCCTTTGTGGCGTCTTTCATGATCAATCGGTTTGGTTGCATTAATGTGGCTATATTGCCCACATTTCCAAGTTTCGCGGATATTGCTGAGCCGTAATAAATTAATCGAAGTTCATAATTGTGTCACGACATATAATTAAATAATCGCTTAACGGTGACAATTGTTTGCGCCATATAACCATTGGAATTGGATCTATTTAATTAATTATATTGAAGAGAAGTGCATTGTTTCGCTCTACCAGAATTCTTTCATAATTTTTTAGGCGTACGCGTATGAGCGGATCGTCGTGTCTCTCAACAAGGTGAATGTCAACGGCCACGGTTCGGCGAAGCAGATCTTGCAAGCAGTCACAAGAGACAGCAAGAGATTGATTTTGGGGCATGAAATTGATGAAAGGTAGCGTATTCAATTTTGTTACCACCTTCATGCATGCGTAGATGAGTTCACATGTTTCTGACAAACATAAGCACCAATGCACCAATGCACGATTATTGCAACACATTTATTATCACGGTGGATTAATTTTTGTAATGGAATTATTAATTAGCTGGTTATTGACTTTTTGCAATGGATTTATTTTGGCAATGGATAACTTGATAAGATTATTTGAAGATGTGACGGTTTTTCGTGGAATACTATAATGATGATGACGGTTTATTCCAGGTTAATGCATGGCACGACGCAAGAGTTTACAGCAATATTCTCTCAGCCAAGCCTTTCCGGTGTCGGGAAAAGCAAGCGAGCGCCTGCAGACGTGATGGCGAGTACCACGGAAAATTGCGCCAAACATGATCACGCAAAAGGCGACGAAGTAGTCAGCGTAACTACCAATGAGGTTACGTTTAGCACGCAGAAAGTCGATCGCACAAAAACGGTTTGCGTTTGATGAATGAATATTACCGGCACTGGCATCCTTCGCAATCCTGGTTGTTTCATTAATTGTGCCATATGGAGCTTGGATGTTCCAGTTTCAAAGTTTTTGCCGGTAACATTGAATGCGACGATTAACGTGTTATTATCAATGCTTGCCTTTTCAGATTTGCTGCTTCTATGACCTGATTGACAAGAAGCTTCGATATGGATGGATCAAGTCTTTCACCTGTGATGCAAGCTCCGAGACATTGAAATCTTCATCCAGTTGCGTGCGCCCCCTATTTGCTGAAATGGAAATCCCCGATGCCGACTGCGACCAGCAAACTGGATTGCCCAGGATCAACGTCTTGAAGAAACCAAAAAACGTGATCCAAGTGCCGGTCAACTGGTTGATCTGCCAGTGTAAATTAGAACCATTCTTTGCAGAGAAAGAAGCGGAAATGATGACGCTGCAGCCAAGCCGATTGGTGGTAGCTGATGGTGTCGCATTCTTGAGCTATTAACTCAATGACAAAATTAATTATTATAATAATTATTCATTTTTTTGCATGATAACATCGATTGTTTGCATAATTATTAATTTATCTGCATGATTGTTGTACAAGATTCTAATCAACAAAATGGATCGAGAAAGCCTTATTTCGCACATTGAATAACCCAGTTAATTCAGTTCAGCTGAGTTGGTGAAGAGAAAGATAGTTCTTTCACTGAAATATTTTTGTAATAATACGCAAGAATAAGAGAATGCTGTCGGGGTAAAGCACAATATGCAGCTATGGATGACTGACTGAACACGCTTTCAATCGAAAAATGATTGAGTTGGGGCTTGGGGGAATTGCATTGTGGATTTGTGGGTGAATTCATGTGCAAGAAGCGCACCTTCCAGCTGTGCCCGGGAGGTCATGATGAAGCTTCTTCTCCACCATTGAATTCGAGGATCTGCACAAAAGAGAGACGTCACATTGCGCCAAGGGCTACAGTATTATTATAATGACTGTATACTGTATTATTATTTTATCATCGTCATGATGCGCCCACGACTGCTTTCACGCATGTCTCATTTCTATTCAACTACTTGAATAATAACTGGAATTGGGATTCATCGCAATAAAATCATCACAGCAGTCCCCCAACTGATTGTGCCACCTCCCGATGACCACAACAATTCGGATCGTGAGCTCGCACGCGATACCACAATTCGCCCCGTAAGCATGCAAGCTGCAAGTAGGTTAAAATAGTTTGGAAATATTTCAGCATGCAATGATTTTGAACACGTGCGGCACTCGGTGTGCCATTTCTAACCTTCGCTGTTCGTGCACATCCATCGCAGGACGCGAAACACTCTATTGGTGACCCTGCAATGGCAGCTGGTAAAATGCTCTGAGCTCGTCGAAATCGGCACAACAATGCTGGCCTTTATTGCTTACCTTTAATAATACTGTAGTAATGCATATTTGTAAAGATTGCAAGACTTTCCTTTCCCGTGTATCAATTCTGAAAGCAAACGCAGACTTGGCACTAAAGCAGCTCGTTGCTTTCTAGGTTCTAAGAAGTACATGGACAAGAACTGGCCGATACTCATTTGCGCTCTTGGGACTGTCCATAACGATCACCGACGATTTGTTTTGTAAACATATCGGTTAAGATCTGAGTTCATATATAAAGATTTACATGAATACTACGTCGCGGGTTCTCCCATGAATTTCGTGAGCACGTCATAAGCTGTATGTTACAAAACTCCAGGCTTCGTCATACATGTTTACGAGCCTTGGCATATCTTTGTTCGGGAACCCACTTGCTTTTGTAAGGATGCGTTCGCTTCAGAATATTCAAAATATATTATAAGCAGGTTACTCACGAATATGGAGGCAATCTCACATCAGCATTGTGAAAGCCTTGCTGCTTTCGTCGCCACATAGTCAGCCTGAACCCATAAGTGCCGAAAACTTGTCGAGGTTTGTTTGTTGAAGAGATTTGACGCTGTTCATTTTCGATTTTGACTATTTCTGTGGAACTGTAGCTCTGATTCTAACACAACGTCTGAGAATAATTGGCAGCTAAATTAATCTGTTCCCAAGCAGGCAGAGCTAGCGAATTTTGCCACGATGTCCTGCAGTCCTGTTCAGCAGTACCATTATCGGTTTGAAAGAATGTTGGCGTAAATGTTTATGAAACGTTCATGCACTTTAAATAAGGCGGGTATGGTTGAGATGCTAATTAACGGTTATCTGTCTCTCAGATATGCAACCGTAATTAATCTCCATGATTAACAATAATTTTCCTGCGTTGTGCCTTTGCTGCGTATTCAATAAGAAAGAAGTATAGAAGTTCAATACTCGGGCAATCCATGCAGTTACTCGGAAAGCCACGGGAAGTGTATAAGCGTGCTGGGATCTCGTTCGCCGTAATCGTAGGTGAGCTGCTCACCACGTTGAATGCTCTAAAAATGAAAAGTTGAATGACAAAAATTCAACTAGTATATTTTCCAGAAATTGAATTCCTTTCAATCACAAACCTCGTCACCGACAAAGAATGCGATGATTTGAACCCCATCCACAGAAACAAGACGGGGCTTCAGGTTTCCACTTCTTTTGGAATGATTGATGAGTCTGGCGAGCCCCTGCGTTCGGGTCGCATCGCAACTGCATGAGAAAATTAGAATCAAAGTATAATTTCAGAATTGAGAAGGATTCCATCTTGGAAGTAAACATTCATACAGAAAAATGTCAGGACGAACCATCGTCTCAGTTTTGCACCCGAACCGCGGGAATAGTAAAACATATAGCAGCGCACCAGCTCCTGCTCTGAGTCCTTCTGAAAATTTATTATTTTTCGGTTGTGCCTGAAGCGCGAATAAACTCAGTATTCCTCCGTACCTTTGCGTATTCCTCTTCACGCTTCGCCGCGTCGTCGGAAGAAATATCATCTCCGCGATATATGCAAACGAACTCCCCGGCGCGAAAATCTCGTGACGCACGAATACCATTTCCGACTTCCGTTTGTGTGTTGTACAACTGCTCCGGTAAATTGGTGTTAAAATTAGCGTCATAATTGAGAGAAAATACGGTTCAGAATCTATAACGAGAGAGCGCGAGCACGAAACCTCCATGTCTTTTTCAACGTAATCTGCAGCCAGCGCTTCGCGAACAAGTGCTTCCCGCTGAGTGGCTGAATACTCCACTTTCGCGCCAACCTGTGAAACAGTTAACAATTGTGTAGAAAATAAATTACTGGGTTATAGCATGTATGGTTAGCATGCGATGTGAGTTCAATGGAACAATAAAATTCAATGCAGTAAATATTTGGTGGCAACGGTTCAATTCTTATTAGACCACTCATTATCAAACGCGTTGGGAAGAAGTTGCACGTCGACGGGTCTCGCTAATTGCATGTTCATCTTCCACAGTCTCGGGCGTAATTTGCTGCATTAATTATAATAGTTGTGCGTGAATAGTTTTCACGAGGCAATTGCAAATAAAGAATTCTACGCCGAACACTCTCCGTGGACGGAACGTACCGTTGTCGACGATGAAGCGTCAATTATGGACAAAGTGTTTGTCAAGACTTGGCCCTCAATATCAGCCTTCATCGCCCTGAAAAGAATGTTTACATTTAACAGTAACGTCTCGAGTGTAGAAAGCGCAAACGCTCGAAATTCAGGAATGCTTGAGGACGGACCCGTCGGCACCGGTATGTTTCGGCTCAGATAGAGCGCATACTGAAATGGGAACAAAATATCAGAAATAATTCTCAATAGAGGCGTTTTGCTTCACCAATCATCTGTGAACTCACAACCGGTGAAGCCAATTCATATTATTGAGTGCATACCATACACACGAAGGCGCCGCAGTCGATGCCGTTATTTTGCCCGATTGCAGGCTGGACTGTGTCATCCATTTCAGGGTCCTCGTATTTGAACTTGCGTGCGTCACGTATTTGACGGAAAAGCACTTCGAGCAAACTGAAAGAAGAATCAAGTTTCTTAAGGTGAGAATTTAGATCAATAGGTTTACTTGACAATGCCTTCAAACGTGAGAATGCGAATGCGATATTCCTTTGAACTCGATGAAGGCATGCTGTCATAGAACAGGAGATTCTGGGGAAAGATTCAGGGGTATAAAAAAAATTAATTCTCAACAACAAAATTGTCCGAAAACCTTTCCCTTTTTGTTCGCGTAGAATACGACCAACACCCAATGGTTGCCGTCCTTGTTGATAGGGACGAAGTATATATCCTTCTTCGAACCATAGACCTCACTTTCTTTCACTCGCTGCCAAATATATGGATAAGCAAGGAACAACTGAATCGAGCCTTGAAAGCAAACCTTGTTGTTGCAAAAATGGTTCAAGTAATTGGAGCCTTTTGTGATCTGCGTGATCATGTATGTGGTGAAACAGGTCACGCGTTGCGGTGCATTTCCGGATTTCGTCACAAGTTTTAGGTAGTCGTTGATCACCTATAAGATCCAAATGAATTCGATCCGAAAAACGGTTACGTGTAATTTAATTGCCGATAAAAACCTGGTCTGCGATAAAAGCTGACTCGAGAAGGGCTTGACGTGCTTCCGGGGAGGACGTGATGAACGGCTGCATTTTTCGGCATAAACTTTCAATCTCTAACGAATTAAATAAATTCGAATTCTTCCCACGAGCCTTTGCATCATTTTGCTTTTCCTTCTCTCGCTCCGCATCTGAAGAAGTCAGAACCTCTTCGCGTGACTCTTCCACCTTTTCACGCGAATTTTCTTTGTCAAGAAGAAACTTGGCCAAAGGTCTGCGAGGAGCGCTTCGCTTAAATTGTTCGAAGTGGTTAAGAAAAAGTTTATTAAATCATGACATGGGTAATAAGCATTATAGATCATCATTCGTTGCAAACGCTCTGTTGATGGTGTAACAATAGACGTCGATGACCGAATTGGTCCAGCTAACGCAGTCTTGGAAGCCATTTATGACGCAGGTTGGAATGAGAATGCTTTCCAGATCTGAAAGGTCAAAGGTTTGCGAATCACGAACACACCAACATATGTACGGATTTTTTGTGTGAATGATCATTGCCGATGGTGATTGATGTAACTTATTGCATGTGCATGATGAATAACTACTGCTATGCCGGGCGATATGGAATTTTCGTTTTAGAACCTAAAACGAAAATGCGATTCCATGCATTTCATGTTCATTAATCTTTCAACAACGAATGTACGCAAATGATTTCCAAATGATCTCACGTCAAACCGTTTTTGTTCCGCTCCGTAACGGCTCTTGCGCCGCTGAACCCCAGTTGCTTCGTGGAAACAATTCGCGTGCCTTCCTTTGCAGCCACGAACAGAATATTCTACGGGAAATTGAAGCAGTTAAAAGAATTGGAGAAATTATAACTATGTCGTATGATCGATTTACATCTTTTGAACCTTCAAATCGTGATGCTGCTCTGCGGAGAAGAGGATGTTATTCATTAAAATGACGTCCGCATCTTCGTAGCAGTTGCGGATTGCTTCTTGGTTCCAATCTAGAAAGTCTGCGGCGTAAAGCTCGACCTGCATTGATTGCAAAAATAAAACCAAGACAATTTTTCGCTTAACTTGATTCGTACCGGCCCCAGTCGAATTCCCCGAGCCGGAGCCTCATTGCTAATCACATCCAAAATTGTCTATCGAATAGCAAAATACTTGAGCGTCATGAGGTGACGAATAAGATGTTAATAAACTAGAAAAGACACCTGCACGATTGCAAGGAAAGCGACTGTTACTTCAATAATAAGTTCAGGGAACACTTTTCAATTTATATTCGGTTATCTGTACCTTAGCAATTTTACTGCGCTCTTCGTGCACTTCAATCCCGATGGATCTTCTAGAACTTGTTTCCAGCGCCGCCTGCAGTACGAGATTGCCTATTCCTACAAATTTCGGCATTACATTTAATTTCTCATAATGGAATGAACATTGCAAACCCGAGCCGAGATCAAGGAAGCAGTCCCTTGGAGAAATGTGAACTGCATCCAATATCTTGCGGAGAAACTGCGGCTTGATTTCACCGTATGTCTGACACGAAATAGAAAATCAACACAGAAATTTCAGAAGAATATAGATTATACAGACCTCCGGTGAAAAGCCTGAGGCCAAGGGCCATTTGGGCCCTGCGCGCTTCACGACCTCTTGAGCAACTGCTTCCAGAAGCTGCCCAGCACTGAGCGCTGGCCACTCTCGACGTTGTCTGCAAGGAAGTAATATATATGACTACACGATGTCAATATTTTCGAAACATCATTATATCGATAAATATTTTACATAAGACCAAACCTGAGAGAACGAAGAAAATCCTCTCGTTTTTCCCCTGCTGTGACATGCCAGAGGAAGCACGCATCACAGAGATATCTGGTAGGCGCGCACACGCACTGAAGATATGCTACGCTCTGACGAGGGCACCCCGAGCACGGGGCCGGGACGGGTACACGTTGCCCATTTACCTGTTCGGTAATAAAGGGGTGATGCAGATGAGCAACCGTCATCGTCGGCAGCAGGTATCCAAGAGTGTGAAGATTCAGCTGCCAATTCCATTCCGGAGGGGCTTGTTCGTGCTGCAGTCGAGCCTTGTACTCCTCCGAGGCATAATTCCACGATGTTACCATTCCTGCGCAATAATTAACTGGAGTGTTACAATCAATGATAATTTATTGCAATTGAAGCAGCAAACCATTTCCGGTCGCCGATTGGGTTGATATTTGTTGCCCAGGGTACGGATTTTCGGGGACGCGCATGGTTTTGATTGAATCTGGACCAAAAACAAATGAAGCTCCGAAAAAATCATTTTCATGAAAGGTTTGATGGGCATCTAACCGCTAACTTATAATTAACCTGTAAACACGCTAAAAACCGATTGACCGACAATGTTTGGAAAGAAAGAGTGTATTGTCACGATGCAAACTTGTCGCTTGCAGTGTTGCCTCCTCTGTCGGAGGACATAAAGCCCCCGTTTGCTTGGGAGGACGACCTATGTTTGATGCAAATTAAATTTGAGGTTTATCAAACGAACAAATAATCATGTACATAAAATCCGGCCAACCTCGACGTTTCTTCACTTGTTTGGAATTATCACCCTCCTCCTCATCATCCGTTTGCAGCAGTGCT
>Ga0316222_1003220_pt1 | contig 16265 bp, 10 predicted proteins | sample TBH18011metaG_FD_206008 | JGI IMG/M metagenome (GOLD analysis project Ga0316222, IMG submission 206008) | Freshwater microbial communities from Trout Bog Lake, Wisconsin, USA - TBH18011 | ecosystem: Environmental > Aquatic > Freshwater > Lake > Hypolimnion/Profundal zone | place: USA: Wisconsin...
ATCAACTGGCTGATGGATGAGTAGGGATTGACCGACGAAACGGGCATGGACCACGCACCGAAGTGGCGAACCAGAGCTGATTATATACGAGGCGAAGCCGGGATTGCCAGTTGTCCGGTTGCCGAATGGGAATCCAGCTCCCGGCCGCGGCATCATACCCTTCTAGCCGGCACGGACCTGATCCAGGAATTGGCCAACCTCGCGACGCAAATATTCCGCCTGCTTGGACAGGTCCGTGGCGGCAGACTGAATTTGTGCCGCCGCCGCACCGGTTTCCCCCGCCGCCCGTTCGACCGAGACGATGTTGCTGGAGACATCCTGCGTGCCGACGGCGGCTTGCTCGACGTTGCGAGCGATCTCGTTGGTGGCGCCGGTCTGCTGCTCGACGGCGGCGGCGACGGCGGTGCTGATCTCGGCCATTTCGCCGATCACCTTGGAAATGCTGTCAATGGCATGAACGGCGGCGACGGTGCTGGATTGAACCTCGGCGATCTGGCTAGCGATCTCGCTGGTGGCCCGCGCGGTCTGGTTGGCCAGGTTCTTGACTTCCCCGGCAACCACAGCGAAGCCCTTGCCGGCATCGCCAGCCCTTGCCGCCTCGATGGTGGCGTTGAGCGCCAGAAGATTGGTCTGGGCGGCGATGTCGTTGATCAAATTGACGATCTCGCCGATCTTGCCGACATTGTCGGACAGCGAGCGAATCTGAGCGGTGGTGCTGCCCGCCTCTTCCCCGGCGCGCCCAGAGACGGCCTGCGACCGCTCGACCTGATGGGCGATCTCCCTGATCGACGCCGCCAGTTCCTCGGTGGCCGAGGCCACAGTCTGGACATTGGTCGAGGCCTCCTGGGCCGACGCCGCCACCATGGTGGCCTGGGCGCTGGTCGCACTGGCGGTGCCGGCCATTTGGCCCGATGCCGCCTGCAATTCAGTTGCCGCCGAAGTCACCGTTTCGATGACCTTGCCGACGCTGCCCTCGAACCCATCCGCCATCTTGCGCATGGCCGCCAGCCGGTCGGCCTCGGCGCGTTTCTTCAGCTCTTCCTGATCCGCTTCCAACTGGCGGACCCGCAGTAATTGATCCTTGAAGTGGGACACCGCCTGGGCCATCACGCCAATCTCATCGCCACGGGTGGTGAACGGCACGGCAACCGCCAAATTATCATTGGATAACTCGCCCATCACGCCGGTGATGCCGTGAACCGGCCTGGTAATCGAGCGAGCGGTGAAGAAGGCGACCGCACCGCCGACGCAAAGCGAGAGGATCAGCAGGCCGATGGACAGACGCTGGACGTCGGCGCTGGTGGCGATGGCCATCGCCATGAACGCCTCCGCCTTCTTGTCGGAGAAATCGTTGATCGCCGCATTCGCATCGACATTGGCCTGCGCCGCCACGGCACCCCGGCCCCGCAGCAGCGCCAGCGCCCCGGCCCGATCCCCCGCCTTTATCAGTGCCGCCGTCTCGGCGGACACCGACATGTAATCGCGAAAAGTGGCCGCCGAGCGATCGAACATAGACGCGTCGCCCAGAAAAGCGGCCCTGGCCGCAGCCATTGACGTCTCATAGGTTTTGGCATTGGCGGCGAGGTCTGCCTCGACCTTAGCGACGACCTCCGGCGTTTCGGCCAAAAACAAATCGCGAAAATTCATCCGCATGGTGCGATAGGCAATACGGGCCTTGCCGACATTCTGGATCACGGTGAAGGGATGGTCGTGGAAGCTCACCGTCATATCGGCCAATTTAGCCGCGCTGGTCATACCAACGACGCCGACGGCAAAGGTCAGAGCCAGAACCAACAGGAAGCCAAGGCCCAAACGGGTCGAGATCTTGAGATTGGCGAGCATTTTGGTTCTCCTGTCCCCCCCCATATCTTCGATCTGAGACGGGGGTGTTCGCAAAGCCGAGCACCATGCCTTTAGTATGGCACTCACCCTAACGCCGATTTGGAATGGCTTTCAAGCGATTCAAGCATGGCTACAATCAGCGCGTGGATTGCCCTGATCGCCTTGAAGCCTTTAAAAATATATGGCCATAGTATTGGGACGGGCCGGGGACGCGTCACGGGCGGCCCGGGAGGGGTAGTGTGCGCATCCGCGACCGGGGGATCATCAATTATCTATCGGTGTTGGTCGCTGCCGCGTTCCTGCCTGCGGTGGTCCTGGCCGTCGCCGTGTTCGTGGTGGTGCTGGAGCGGGAGATCGATGTGGCGTGGAGCCGAATCGAGGCGCGCACCACCTTCATCACCGGCTCGGTCGATTCCCAGATGGACGCCCTGGCCGGCACCCTCGACGCGCTATCAAGCAACCAATCCTTGATCGATGGTGATTTCGAGTCCTTCCATCACCAGGCCCAAGCGGTGACCGGGGACCGGGTCGATGCGGTGTCGCTGATCCGGCCCGATGGGGTGACTATCCTCAACAGCCGCGTTCCCATCGGCACCACACCGCCAGCCTTCTCGGTCCCCGAATCGGCGGTGGCCAAGGCATTGAGCGACGGCACCTCCATCGTCTCGGACCTGTTTCTTGGCGCCACCTCGCGGCGGCCAATCTTCGCCATGATCAAGCCGGTACGGGTGGCGGGCCAGCCGATGGCGCTGGCGGTCGGTCTATTCGCCCAGCGTTTCGCGCCGCTGGTGGCGCGCACCTTACCGCCTTGGGAGGCGGCGATTCTGGACGGCGGCGCCCAGGATGTGGCGCGCTTCCCCACGGAATCCAGCCTCGACCAGCCGTCGCGCCGCCAACTGGCTGAGTTGATCGCCAAACAAGGGCGTGGCCACGCCAAACTTCGCACCACCGATGGCGGCGAATTGTTTGTCGCCTATGAGCGCAGCGCCAAATCCGGATGGGGGGCGGTGTCCAGCCTGCCGCGCACGGCGGTGGTAGCCCCGATTCAGCGGCTGATCCTGGGCTACGCCATCGGCGCGGCGATCCTGGTGGTGCCGGGCATTGTCCTGGCCGCCCTGCTGGGGCTGCGTTTGGTCCGCTCGCTACGGGAACTGGCGCGGTTTACCGGCATGATGGCCGAGGAAAATCCCGAGCGGCTGGCCCCCGTCGCCCGCCTGGCCTGCCGCGAAATCACCGTTGTGGCCGATGGTCTGGATCAAGCCGCCGCCGATATCGCCGCCCGCGACCTCCAATTGCGGGGCCAACGCGATCTGGCCGAAAGCCGCGCCGACGAGATTCACCGCCAAAGCAAGGAACTGGCCGCTTCCAACGCCGAATTGCAGCAATTCGCCTATGTCGCATCCCACGATCTGCGCGAACCGCTCCGGATGATCAGCAGCTACATCGCGATCCTGGAACGCCGCTACGGCGACAGCTTCGATGCCGACGCCAAGGATTTCATCGGCTTTGTCGTCGATGGGGCGCAGCGAATGGACCGCATGGTTCAGGACCTGTTGGACTATTCCCGCATCGGCCGAGTCGGCGCCAACCACGCTCCGGTCCCACTAAGGGACACAGTCGATTCCGCCCTTGCCGCACTTCGCCTCGTTGTCGAGGAATCCGGTGCCGCGATCTCGGTCGCCCCCGACCTGCCAATCGTCAACGGCGCGCGCGGCGAGTTGGTCCGGCTGTTCCAGAACCTGATCGGCAACGCGCTCAAATACCGCCATGCCGACCGTGCCCCGGTGATCGGCATCACTTGGCGGCCGCTCGATCACGGGTGGCAATTCAGCGTCTCGGATAACGGCATCGGCATCGCGCCGGAATATTTCGAGCGCGTCTTCGCCATCTTCCAGCGGCTGCACACCCGCGAGAAATACGAAGGCACCGGGATCGGCCTGGCCATCTGCAAGAAGATCGTCGAGCACCATGGCGGGCGTATCTGGGTCGAATCGGTACCGGACCAGGGATCAACCTTCCACTTCACCCTTCAGGAGGGGGCGGCCGGGGGGTGATCGCTCCTCCGCCCATAACGCGGACTATCGCCCCATTCGTTCCAGCCCACCCTTCGTCCGGCCGACAGCACCCTCCCCTCCAAGCAGGTGCGGCATTCGGCGCGGCCCTCGTCGATGCAGGGCTTGCCGTCGTAGAGCTGGTAGTTCTTGCGGTATTGGGACGGCGTCAGATTGGGCATGGTGACGTTGGCGCCGAACGAGATGCCGCGCTCGCGGCCGTCGGGGACCAGCGCCTGGAGCGCGGTGGTGGCGGCGATGTTGACGTCGCCCAAGGCCAGGCGGGTCACCGCAATCATCTTGCAGGCCAGGGACAGCAGGGGCTGGGCGTCCATCATGCCGGCTTCGACCATGGCGCCGCCGGCACTGACCAGATAGGGACCCATGCCGATCATGTCGATCTCGTGATCAGCGAAGAACAGGATATCGTCGGCAAGGTCGTCAAGGGTCTGGCCGGGGATGCCGATCATCACCCCGGTACCGACTTGGTACTCGGAATCGCGCAGATCGTTGAGCGCGGCCAAGCGTGAGGCCAAATGCTGCTCGGGCGGATGCAGGCGGGCGAACAGGGCCGGGTTGGTGGTCTCGATGCGCAGCAGGTAGCGATGCGCCCCGGCCCGGCGCCAGCGGCGATAGGTGTCGATGGAATGCTCGCCCACCGACAGGGTGACGCCCAATCCTTGCGGCAGGGTGGCCGACACCGAGCGGCGGCGGATTTCGGCGACGCATTCCTCGACAAAGCCGATGAAGCGGGCGTCGCGACGCTCGCCCGATTGCAGCACGCAGGAACCGTAGCCGGATGCCGCGCACCACAGGGCGGATTCGACCACCTGCTCGACATCGAGGGCATAGCGTTCGACCGCGCGGTTGGATTTGCGGATGCCGCAATAATGGCAATCCAGCGCGCAGATGTTGGAGAACTCGACTATGCCTCGGTAATGGACCTTGTCACCCAGGCGCTCGGTGGTCAGGTCGAAAGCGGCGCGACGTAAGCCTTCGATCTCGGCCGGATCGGTCAGGCCCAGCAGGCGGATGATTTCGGCCCGGTTCACCCTTGCGTCTCCAAGGCCCGGTCAAAGGCGCGGCGCGCCGCCGGGAAGCATTCCAGGGCGCGGGGCAGCACGCCTTGCAACAGGGAAATCGCCACCCCGTAATTGGTCATGGGCACCTTCTGACTTTCCGCCCGGTGCAGCCGGGCCAGCATGTGCTTCCGGGTTACGGTGCAGCCGCCGCAATGGATGATCAGCGAATAGGGGGTGAGGTCGTCCGGATAATCCTTGCCGGCCAGCACGTCGATCTCCAGCTTGCCGCCGACATATTGGTGCAGCCAGCGCGGAATTTTGACCCGGCCGATATCGTCGGCCAGGGGGTGGTGGCCGCAGGTCTCGCCGATCAGCACCCGGTCGCCCGGCTTCAAGGCGGGAATCGCCGCCGCCCCCGCCGCCAGCTTGACCAGATCGGCCTTGAAGCGAGCCATCAGGATGGAAAAGGTGGTGAGCGGAATGTCGGCGGGAGTATCGGCCACCGCCTTCAGCACCACCTGGGAATCGCAGATCACCAGCCGGGGTTTGCTCGGCAGCCGAGCCAAGGCCTCTTTCAATTCGCGCTCCTTGACCACCATGCACATCGCATCGCTGTCGAGAATTTCGCGAATGACCTGAACCTGGGGCAGAATCAGCCGCCCCTTGGGGGCGCCCAAATCGATCGGCACCACCAGCAATGCCAGTTCGCCGGCCGGGACCAGATCACCGACCAAGCGCGGCTCGGCGATGCGGTCATCGGGGGCGGCGGCGATGATCGCCTCGCGCAGCGCGCCGATATGGGTGCCGCGCGCCGCCGACACCGCGACCACCACCAGCCCGGATTGGCGCAGACGGTCTAGCTCGGCGGGCGGCGGCTCGGCCAGATCGATCTTGTTGAAAACGGCGATCACCGGGGTCTGACGGGCGCTAAGCGCCGCCGCCATATCCGCCTCGAACGCGCCGAAGCCCTCTGGGCCGGTCACGATCAAGGCGAGATCGACCCGTTCCAGCACCGCCTCGGTGCGCTGGCGCCGCAACGCGCCCAGCGCGCCGACATCGTCGATGCCGGCGGTATCGACGAACACCACCGGCCCGATCGGCGCCAATTCGATCGGCTTTTCCACCGGGTCGGTGGTGGTGCCCGGCTCGGCCGAGACGATCGACACGTCCTGGCCGGTCAGGGCATTGATTAGACTGGACTTGCCGACATTGCGGCAGCCGAAGATGCCGATATGCAGGCGAAGGCCGCGCGGGGTGTCTTGCATCGGTTCGGTCTTTCCTCTTTTGTCATTCCGACAGAGCGAAGCGACGAGGAATCATTCACGCACCGGCGTCAGACGCCTTCGCGTGAAAGATCCCTCTCTTCGCTCGGGATGACAACATTCCTCATTCTACCGATGCCCCAGCGCCGTCATCGCCTCGGGCGACAGCAGGGCATCGACGGTGGCTTGGTCCAACAGCCCCTCCTCCACCGCCAGCTTGGCCACCGGCAAGCCGGTAGCGCGGGCCTTGGCGGCGAGTTGGGTGGCGCGTTCGTAGCCGATCACCGGCAATAGGGCGGTCACGGTGGCCCAGGAGCGCTCGACCTGGGCGGCGCAGGCGGCGGCATCGGCCTCGATGCCCTCGACGCAGCGCTGGCGAAAGAGGATGGCGGCGGCTTCCAGCACGCGCAGGCTTTCCAGCAGGGCATTGGCCAATAGCGGCAGGAAAGCATTCAGTTCCAACTGGCCCGACTGGGCGGCCGCGGTGATCATCCCATCGTTGCCGATCACCAGCATGGCCACCTGGCCGATGGCTTCGGGGATCACCGGGTTGACCTTGCCCGGCATCACCGACGAGCCGGCCTGCACGGCCGGCAGGATCAACTCGCCCAAGCCAGCACGCGGGCCGGACGACAACAGGCGTAGATCTGACGAGATCTTGAACAGGTTGACGGCGTGGGCCTTCAAAATCCCCGACACCTCGACGAAGGCATCGGCGTTCTGGGTGGCATCGACCAGATTTTCCGCCCGCGCCAGGCCGAAGCCGGTTTCGTCACGCAATTTCTCGACCACCAGGAAGATGTAATCCCGAGGCGCGGTCAGGCCGGTGCCGATGGCGGTGCCGCCCAGATTGACCACCCGGAGGCGTTCCTCGCATTTGAATACCCGCCAGCGGTCGCGCGACAGCGCCTCGGCCCAGGCCGAGAATTCGGCGCCCAAGGTCATCGGGCAGGCGTCCTGCAATTCGGTGCGGCCCATTTTGACCAGGCCGGCGAATTGGCGTTCCTTGGCCTGGAAGGCACCCTGAAGAGCGGCGATGGCCTTTTCCAGGCGGTGCAGCCGGTCGATGGCGGCCACCTTCAGCGCGGTTGGGAAAACGTCATTGGTGGATTGGTGCAGGTTGACGTGGTGGAGCGGATGAACGCGGGCATAGGCGCCACGAATGCCGCCCAGGCGTTCCTCGGCCCGATTGGCGATCACCTCGTTGACGTTCATGTTGAGCGAGGTGCCGGCGCCCCCCTGGAGCGCGTCGACGATAATCTGATCAGCCAGCCGCCCCTCGGCCAGATCGTCGCTAGCGGCGAGGATGGCGGCGGCGATTTCGGCGTCGAGAAATCCCAGATCGGCATTGGCGCGGGCGCAGGCCTTTTTGACCTGGGCCAACGCCCGCACCAGCCCGGCATCGGGTGTGCGGCCCAGCAGGGGGAAATTCTCCGCCGCCCTCAGCGCGTGGATGCCCCAATAGGCCTGGGCCGGAACCTGGCGTTCGCCGAGAAGATCGTGCTCGGTGCGGAATTCAGCAGAAGACATCGCGTTTGCCGGCCCGGACCTGATCAAGCAGGCGCTTCGACACCCGCTGTTCCTTGGCCGCCATGGCTGCCACCTCGGCCAGGATGGCCTGTTCGCCGATGGCGGCGGTTTCCGGCGAGGCGTTGTCGATCAGGTATTCGAGGAAGGTGCCCACCGCATTGGGGGCGCATTTCTCCTTGATGGCCCCGACCTTGGCCAGGGCCATGAAATCCTCGCCAGTGCGGCCGACCCGGTAGCAGGCGGTGCAGAAGGACGGCATGTAGCCCATGGCGGTGATATCGGCCACCACCTCCTCCAGCGAGCGGTGGTCACCCAACTGGAACTGGCTGGCGTCGAATTGTTCTTCCGCCGCGTAGCCGCCGGGATTGGTGCGGCTGCCAGCAGAAATCTGCGAAACGCCCAGGGCATAGGTTTCCTGGCGCATCTCGGCGCTTTCGCGGGTGGACATGATCAGGCCGGTATAGGGCACCGCCAAGCGCAGAATGGCCACCAGCTTCTTGAAATCGGCATCGCCAAGGGGGGTGGGCGGATGGCTGGCCATTTCGGCGCCGCTGGCCGGCTCGATGCGCGGCACGCTGATGGTGTGGCAACCGACCCCGAAGCGTTGTTCCAGATGGCCGACATGGCTCATCAGCGCCAACGTCTCGTAACGCCAATCGGCCAAGCCGAGCAGCACCCCCATGCCGACATCGTCGATGCCGGCTTCCATGGCGCGGTCGAGGGCAGAGGCGCGCCAGTCGAAATCGGCCTTGCGGCCACTGGTGTGGACGGCGGCATAAACCTCGCGGTGGTAGGTTTCCTGGAAAAGCTGGTAGGTGCCGATGCCGGCCTCTTTGAGGCGACTGAAATCCGCCACCGAGAGCGGCGCCAGATTGGCGTTGACGCGACGAATGCCGCAGCCCTCCGCCCCCACCGAATAGATCGCGGCGATGGCGTCAAGCACGTAGGGAAGACCGCCGGGATAGGATTCGCCGGCCACCAGCAACACCCGCTTGTGACCCTGGGCCACCAGGATTTCGGTCTCGCGGATGATCTCGTCCCGAGCCAAAGCGTGGCGGACCAGACCGTCATTGCTGCGGCGGAAGGCGCAATAGAGGCATTCATTGGCGCAATGATTGGTGATGTACATTGGCGCGAAGAACACCATGCGCCGGCCGTAGATCTCTTCCTTGACAAATTTGGCGGTGGCGAACAGCTCGGCGGTCAAATCGGAATCGTCAAGCGCGGCCAGGGCGGCGACATCGTCGAGGTCGAGTCCCTTGAGCTCGCGGGCCTTGTCCAGCACAGCGCGGACATGCCCCTTGTCCTCGGTCAGGTGCCGCTCCAGCACGGTGGCAATGCGCTCTGCGTCGAGCCACGAATCGGGGCTGATCGACGGGCTGCTCATGCGTTCGTCCTCAATCGGTGAGATGGCACACTGACCTTATCCCCCAACAAGGTACAGGGAAAGCATCAAAAGCGTAAAATATTCGTCATCATTTTGCGCAAACCAGCCATCATATCCCCAGCATGGCTATGGGTTGATGTTCACCCCGTATTCTTTTATAAACTGCCAAGGCATTTGGGGGAACGGGCATGGCGCGTCTCGCTTATGGTGTATGGGATGGCAAGGTTCACGACAACCGGGGCCACGCCCCTGGCCTAGCGACCGACCTCGCCGATCTTCGCGGCTTCGATGTGTTCAATTCGGACAATCCGATCCGCGCCTTCCTGGGTGATCGCGGGTTCTTCGTGTTCGACCCCAGGGTTCACCTGATCGACGCCTTCTGGCGTTACATGGCCAAGGCCGCCGACGAATCCTGCGGCAAGTGTACACCGTGTCGCATTGGCACCCTGTTGGTGCGCGACGCGCTGGCCGAATTGCGCCAGGGCGGCAAGCCCGATTACGACTTCTCGACCGTCGAGACGCTGTGCCGCCAGATGGATGAGACCTCGCTGTGCGGCGTCGGTCAGACTTGCGCGCGGGCGCTGCTGGCGGCGCTCGACCACTTCCCCGACGTCCTCAGGGCCGAAATCGGCGGCGCGCCGGCCCCCGATCAGCCCGGCCTGGAATACATGACGGCCCCCTGCATTGAGGCCTGCCCGTCGAAGATCGACGTGCCCAGCTACATCGATTACATCAAGGACGGCAAACCCGAATTCGCGCTGGGCGTAATCCTGCAGAAATACCCGATGGCCGCCACCTGCGGCCGGGTCTGCGTCCGCTTCTGCGAAATGGCCTGCCGCCGCAATCTGGTCGATGACGCGGTCGGCATCAAGACTCTGAAGCGCTACGTCGCCGATCACCAGCTTGGTCAGGCCCTGCGCTTTACCCGCGATCTGGTAACGCTCGACGCCCATGCCCGCGTCGCCGTGGTTGGCGCCGGCCCGGCCGGCATTTCCTGCGCTTATCACCTGCTGCTGCACGGCTATGCGGTGGATATCCTGGAGGCCCGCGACGAGGCCGGCGGCATGGCCTCAATCGGCATTCCCAGCTACCGCTTGCCCAAATCGGTGCTGAAGTCCGAAGCCGACACCATCACCACCCTGGGCGGCAGACTGCTTTATAATCAGGCGCTGGGGCGCGACTTCACCATCGACGACCTGTTCAAGCGCGGCTACAGCTCGGTGTTCCTGGCGCTGGGCTGCCAGGAAGGGGCGATGATGGGGGTGCCGGGCGAGGATCAATCCCTGGCCGGCTACGAAACCGGCATCGGCTTCCTGCTCAAGGTTCACGATCACATTGCCGGCATCGACACCGAACCGCTGGCCGATCCGGTGGTGGTGGTCGGCGGCGGCAACGTCGCCATGGATTGCGTGCGCTCGGCGCTGCGCATGGGCGCCAAATCGGTGCATCTGCTTTACCGCCGTGGCCGCGCCGACATGCCCGCCGACCACGAGGAAATCACCGCCGCCGAGGAAGAGGGCGTCCAGTTCCACTTCCTGACCAATCCGGCGCGGGTGATCAGCGAGGACGGCGCGGTGGTCGGACTGGAAGTGGTCGAAATGCGCCAGACCGAGCCGGACGAAAAGGGCCGCCGCAAGGTCGAGCCGATTCCCGGCAGCGAGCGGGTCATCCCTTGCGGCACGGTGATCGCCGCCATCGGCCAACAGGTTCGCCACGGCGCCATCAGCCCCAGCGACGGCGTCTCCATGAGCAAGTGGAACTGGGTCGAGAACAACCCGGCCACCCTGGCCACCTCACGCGAAGGCGTGTTCTCGGGCGGCGATTGCTCGCTGGGGCCATCGACCCTGATCCACGCCATGGCCAACGGCCTGAAGGCGGCACGCAGCATTGATGACTGGATCCGTTTCGGCCGGGTGCGCTTCTTCCCACGCTCGCGCATGCGCAAGATCCTCAACGACAACAAGATGCTGGCGGCCGATTGCGTCGAGGTGCCGGTCAAGTTCGAATACCGCGTCCACCACCCCGAACTGGACGCGGAAGTGCGCAAGAACATGTTCGAGGAGGTCGAATCCACCATCAGCGCCGAGGACGCCTATCACGAGGCCAAGCGCTGCATGCGCTGCTACCGCCTCTACTCGGTGATCACCGAGCTGCCCATCCCGGAAGGAGCGCTCTGACATGGCCACCTCCACCCTTGAGCGCGAGATTCCCGTCATCCTCGACGGACGCCCGGTCAACGCCCGCGCCGACGACACCATCCTGACCCTGGCGCGGCGCCACGGCGTTCATATCCCGACTTTGTGCGAAATGAACGACATCGATCATGCCCCCGGCACCTGCCGGATCTGCCTGAGCGAAATCCGCACCCCCAGCCAGATCCAGCCCCAATTGGTGGCATCCTGCGCCACGCCTGTGCGCGACGGCATGGAAATCCGCACTCGCACCCCCGAATTGCGCGAGAAGCAGCGGCTTCAGGTCGAATTGCTGATGGCCGACCACGACCAGGATTGCGTCACCTGCATCCGTCATGGAAGCTGCGAATTGCAGGATGTCGCCCAATTCGTTGGTCTGCGCACCAACCGCTTCTTCGACCCCGCCCGCACGGCGGCGCGCGGCAAGGACGAGACCTCGCCGGCTCTGATCCGCGACATGACCAAATGCGTGCGCTGCCAGCGTTGCGTCACCATCTGCCGCTCGGGCCAGACCGTCGATGCCCTGGTGGTCACCGGCACCGGCCAGGACACCTCGATCGGACTGCATCACGGCATCTCGCAGAAGCATTCGACCTGCGTCACTTGCGGCCAGTGCGTGCTGGTCTGCCCCACCGGGGCCCTGGGCGAGCGTGACGCCACCGATCAGGTGCTGGACTATCTGTGCGATCCAGACATCATCACCGTGTTCCAGTTCGCCCCCGCCGTCCGGGTCGGCTTCGGCGAGGAATTTGGTCTGCCGCCCGGCACCAATGTCGAGGGCGAGATTGTCGGCGCCCTGCGCCGCATCGGCGCCGATGTGGTGCTCGACACCAATTTCGCCGCCGACGTGGTGATCATGGAGGAGGGCACCGAGCTGCTGAAGCGGCTGAAGGAAGGAAAGCGGCCCACCTTCACCTCGTGCTGCCCGGCCTGGATCAACTTCGCCGAGCGGCATTATCCCGAAATCCTGCCGCTATTGTCCTCGACCAAGTCGCCGCAGCAATGCCTGGGCGTTATCGCCAAGACCTATCTGCCGGAAAAGATGGGGCTGGACGCGGCCAAGATCCGGGTCATCTCGATCATGCCCTGCATCGCCAAGAAGGACGAGCGCAACCGCAAGGCCCTGAAGGACGAGATCGACGTGGTACTGACCACCCGCGAATTCGCCCGCCTGTTGAAGCGCGAGGGCATCGATCTCAAGACCCAAGAGAAATCGGCCTTCGACAACCCCTATATGAGCGCCTATTCCGGCGCCGGCGCCATTTTCGGCACCACCGGCGGCGTGATGGAAGCCGCCGTGCGCACCATGTATGCGGTGGTCAACGGCAAGGAATTGGAGACCATCGAGCTGACCCAATTACGTGGCTTCGAGGGCATCCGCGCCGCCACCGTCAACATCGGCGGCGATGTCGGCACGGTCAAGGTGGCCATGTGCCACGGCCTTAAGCCGGTGCGGGGATTGGTGGAACAGGTGCTGGCCGGCGAAACCGATTTCGACTTCATCGAGATCATGGCCTGCCCCGGCGGCTGCGTCGATGGCGGCGGCACGCTGCGTTCCAAGAAGGCCTACCTGTCCCATGCCATGGCCCGGCGCGAAACCCTGTTCAGCATCGACAAGAAGGCCAAGCACCGCCAGTCCCACAACAATCCCCAGGTCCAGGCGCTCTATCAGGACTTCCTGGGCGCCCCCAATTCGGACAAGGCCCACCTCCTGCTGCACACCCATTACACCAGGCGGAGCATCGACACCTCGATGACGGTCAAGGACGTGTGGGACAGCATCAAGGGGAACTACTCGGCTGCGCTGAAGCACGCCGAGATCAACGAAGACGAGGACTGACCCTTTCTCCGCAGCCCCAGCCCAAACCAACCGTCATGGCCGGGCCTAGACCCGGCCATCCACGCCTTTCCGTCTGGCACGATTTGTGGGGCAACCACGTGGATGCCCGGATCAATTCCGAGCATGACCACCAAAGGTGGCGCGTCCAGGGGCCGCCCCCTCAATTCCCGTCGTCGTCGTCGTAGACAGGCGGCAGCGGCGGCGCGGTGCCGCCGTCAGGGAGTGGACGGTCATCGCCGCCCAGAACCCGGTGCATAATCACCACATCGACCCAGCGGCCGAATTTGAGACCGACCCCACGCAACACGCCTTCCTGCCGGAAGCCGAGCGCCCGGTGCAGGGCGATCGAGCCGGCATTGGCGGAATCGCCGATCACCGCGATCATGCGACGATAGCCCAACGCGGCGCAGCGCTCGACCAGCGCCTCCAGCAGCACCCGACCGATGCCGCGGCGAGCGACAAAGGGGGCGACATAGATCGAATCCTCGACGGTGTAACGATAGGCCGAGCGCGGCCGCCACGGCCCGGCATAGCAATAGCCCAGCACCTCGCCGTCCTCCTCGGCCACCAGATAGGGCAGGCCGCGCGCCGCCAGCGAGGCGCGGCGGCGCTCCATTTCCTCGAGTCCCGGCGGCTCCTCCTCGAACGAGGCGGCCGAGCGGGTGACGTAGAAGGAATAGATAGCCTGAATCTCCGCCATGTCGTCGGAGGTGGCCTCACGCACATGCACGGCCAGCCGAGAGGGCACATCGGTCATGGCGGCACCCCGTCTTTGACAGCAGCCGCCAGCGCCGCCACCACCGTCTCGATGTCAGCGGCGACCTGGGCGAAATTAGCGGCCTTGCGGTGACCGGCCTCCTCCATGTAGAGGGCGCGGTTGAGCTCGATCTGAAGCGCGTGGGCGCCCTGGCCGGGCCGGCCGTAATGGCGGGTGGTGAACCCACCGGCATAGGGGGTATTGCGCACCACCCGATAATTCAGCCGCCGGAACGCAGCTTCAACCACCTCGGTGATCGCCGGAGCGCAGGCGGCGCCAAAGCAATCGCCCAGCACCACATCCACCCGCGACAGGCCGGAATCGTTGTCCATCGGCCCACCCACCGACGGCATCGAGTGGCAATCGATCAGCACCGACCAGCCGAAGCGGCGATAGGTGGCGTCGATCAATTGACCCAGGCGGGCATGGTAGGGGTGGTAATAGGTGGCAATGCGGCGCTCGGCCTCGGCCACCGGCAATTTGTCGCGATAGATGTCGGCGCCACAGGCCACCACCCGGGCGATGGTGCCCAACCCCGCCGCCACCCGCGGGGAGCGGGTATTGGTCTGAGGCGGCAGCGGCCCGGAGAACATCGCCGGATCAAGCTCATAGGCCTCGCGATTGGGATCGACGAAAGCGCGGGGAAAACAGGCGGCCAGCAGCGGCGCACCGTAGCGGGGCGCGCAAGAGAACAATTCCTCGACGAAACTATCCTCGGAGCGCCGGAGCGCCACGGCGTCCAGCCGCGACGCCGCCACGAATTCGGGCGGATAATCGCGGCCAGAATGGGGCGAGGCGAACACCAGCGGCACCGTCTGCTCGGAGGGCGCGATCACGCTGAGAATGGCGCGTTCGTCCAGGGAGGAATTCGACAAACTATCCATGGTCCCAAGGTATTAGCAGTTTGGCGCAATCCTGTCACAGCCGACATGCGGGGCAACCACCTTTCGCCATTTTTCGCCCGCTGTGGAAGCTCTTGCAATGCCGGGAAAAAGACGCTAGAAACCCGACCCTCGGAGGCGGCCAACGGCCCCATCTGATCGGGCGCTTAGCTCAGCGGGAGAGCACTTCCTTGACATGGAAGGGGTCACAGGTTCAATCCCTGTAGCGCCCACCATCGAAACCCCTAGGGAAACCTGGGGGTTTCGTCCGTTTTGGGGGATGGGACGCCCCTCTGAACGGCTCCAACTCCCCCTCTAGCAGTCACATAGCAGTCACCGCATAGAATGGGGGAGCACGCGGGCCGGTCAGGCCAATGCGAGGGCGAGTGAACGTTCGCTTCTCACTCAGATTGTCGCGCCATACTCAATCTCCATGAACTGATGGTCAAACGGCCAGCACCCACCTTTTTCTGCAAAGCGGATGGCGACAGCATGACCGGCGCCGGCATCCACACCCCCGGTGGCACCAGTCCACGCTATCCATCGCTCGGCGTTCGACCGGGAACCCAACGACCACTGCGCCACCCCAGCCAGGGTGTGGATCGTCATCATCCGATTGGTCGGCGGCTGCGGCCTGAACTGGGGCCTGCCCGCCGACATCGTCGCCACCAAGAGATCAATCAGCAGGCGTGGGCCAGTAGGCGGCGCCCTACCGCCAACTGGCTACTATTTGCTCCAGCGCGCTGGCTCCGTTTTTTCCGGCGTTGATGGGTACTTCGGTGCGCCCGTTTTTGACGTATCCATCCGTTATGCTTTCAAGATGAGCAGCACCGAAGGGCGGGCTCAGACGGGGACCGGCTCTGTGCTCAAGGTCGGAATACCCATGACCCACAAGCCATGAGCATCTATGCGACCCAATGTTTGGAGTAATAAAACGTGGCCAATTGCATCTACTGCGGTATGAACACGCCGGCTGGCGGATTCTGCCAGAAGAGCCCCACAAAATCGCACGTCGTTAATGAGCCGAAGAAGTGCATCTACTGCGGCATGCAAACGCCGGCTGGCGGGTATTGCCAGAAGAGCCCAACGAAGGGGCACGTAGTCAACGGTTAATGGCGTTCCACGTGTCATCGCATACAATCAAGATATAATCTCTTTGCGTCCATGGGGCTGTGTCGTTTCACAGCCCCATGGTGACACTCCCAACGCAGAAGCGCTGAATAACAGGGGTGTGCACAGAGCAATTGCAGTTGAGCCATTGCTCCAGCCACGACGCTTTCTGTCCGTTTACTTTTTTTGGTAAACCCGCTATGATTGTGGCTACGTTTGATATGCGCCACCAAATGCTGCGCTTCTATTTTTCGCCGCGCGCGTGGAACCTTCACCACTAGTGCCGGCCAAACTGGCGACAGCACCAGCGCCACGCCGCCACGGGTGATCATGGGTGTCACGCCCATGCGTCCACCAATGGCGTGCAGGAGGTGGAGCACTCACCGTGCGC